>ERZ834722.59-NODE-59-length-113890-cov-23.246769_pt1 | contig 113890 bp, 133 predicted proteins | sample MGYA00519576_ERZ834722 | MGnify/ENA primary metagenome ERZ834722 (study PRJEB31850, sample SAMEA3708759) | human gut metagenome | biome: human gut; feature: human-associated habitat; material: faeces | place: China | collected 2014 ...
GCCCTTAATACAAGCATAATATAAATTTTTACCAACACGTTTTGTCCTATAACCCTAAATTTATAGTATGCTAATTATGATTAAATAATTTTGATTTGAAAAAAATTATAAATATCGTATAATAAATACATAAGGATAAGCAATTCAGCTTATTAAGGAAAGGGGGATCTTATTATGGAGTTAACAGTAAGAGGCAAAAATCTTGAGATCACCGATGCTTTACATACTTATGTAGAAAAGCATACGGGAAAGATTCAGAGGTACTTTGATAAACCCATTAAGATCAATGTTTTACTTCGCATTTCCAATATGACGAAAACTTGTGAAGTGACAGTGTTTGTTGATGGCGTAATTCTTCGTGGTGTTGAAAAGTCTGACGATATGTACAAATCGATCGACCTTGTTTTTGACAAAGTTGAAAGACAGATTCATAAATATAAGACACGCCTGGCAAAGAAATTCAAAGAAAGAAACACGCTCAGCAAACAGTTCATGCAGGAAGAAGAAGCTGTACAGCCTGTATCTGAATCTGCTTTTGAAATTGTTAAGACCAAACATTTCAACATTACCCCAATGTCTCCGGAAGAAGCAATTCTTCAGATGAATCTTTTAGGACATAGTTTCTTCATGTTCTTCAATTCCGAGACCGAAGGAATGGCTGTCGTTTATCGCAGAGATGACGGCAAGTATGGTCTGATTGACGCTAACAAATAAATTAGTAGAGATTAATGAAAAAGGGAGCGGAATATTCCGCTCCCTTTTGACTATATGGGGGTATTTTGATAAAATAAACAAGATGTACAGATGAATAGATATGCTGGAAGGATTAGATTCTTGAATCAATTTAAATAAGGAGCTGCTTCGATGTTTGATAAGTTTTTTGACAGGTTGTTCAATGGTTCAAATGAGAAAGAGATCAAAAAGATCCGCAAGATCGTTGAACAGGAAATAAATCCTCTTGAAGGTTCAATGAAGAAACTTAGCGATTCCTCGTTGGCAAACAAAACAAATGAATTTAAGGCAAGACTGGCGAAAGGGGAAACTCTTGATGATATCCTGCCGGAAGCTTTTGCTGTAATACGAGAAGCATCCCGCCGTGTACTTGGCATGCGTCACTTTGATGTGCAGCTGATTGGCGGTATTATCCTCCACAAGGGAAATATTGCTGAAATGTGCACCGGCGAAGGCAAGACCTTGGTTGCAACTGCTCCGGTATATTTGAACGCTCTGGAAGGCAAGGGCGTACACGTCATCACTGTCAACGATTATCTTGCTAAGCGTGATAGTGAATGGATGGGCCAGGTTTATAAATTCTTAGGACTTACTGTAGGACTGATTGTACATGATCTTGATTTCAACCAGAGAAAGATTGCCTACAACTCAGATATTACCTACGGGACAAACAATGAATTTGGCTTTGATTATCTTAGAGATAACATGGTCACATCATTGGATCAGATGATACAGCGTCCGCTGCATTTCTGCCTGATCGATGAAGTCGACTCCATTCTGATTGATGAAGCACGTACACCATTGATCATTTCCGGACCGGGACAGAAATCTACGGATAATTACTACGTAATGGCAAAACTTGTCCCGCAGCTGAAGAAGGATGAAGATTACACAATTGATGAAAAGCAGAAAACTGTTGCACCGACTGAAGCCGGTGTTGCAAAGATGGAAAAACTGCTTCATGTAGATAATCTTTATGACGCAGAAAATCTGGAATTAAACCATCTCTTCGTTCAGGCCCTGCGTGCGCAGGCCATGATGGAAAGAGACCGTGACTATGTCGTCAAGGATGGCGAAGTAGTTATTGTTGATGAATTTACCGGCCGACTGATGTATGGCCGTCGTTACTCTGATGGCCTCCATCAGGCTATTGAAGCAAAAGAGGGACTGGAAGTACAGCGTGAAAGCCAGACTCTGGCAACAATCACCTTCCAGAACTACTTCAGAATGTATGCTAAGCTCGCCGGTATGACCGGTACTGCAAAAACGGAAGAACAGGAATTTATCAAGATTTACGGACTTCCTGTACTTCAGGTTCCAACCAATAAACCGATACTGCGTAAGGATCTCCCCGATGTTGTCTTCAAGACAAAAGCAGGGAAGTACAGAGCGGTTGTCAAGGAAGTTCAGCGCAGACATCAGACCGGGCAGCCAATGCTTATTGGTACAACGTCGATCGAACAGTCCGAAGAACTCTCACATCTTTTGACCCAGGCAGGCATTGTCCACAGTGTACTGAATGCTAAATATCATGAACGTGAAGCAATGATTGTCGCTCAGGCAGGCCAGAAGGGGCAGGTTACCATCGCAACGAATATGGCAGGCCGTGGTACGGATATCCAGCTTGGCGAAGGTGTTGCTGAACTTGGCGGACTTGCGATTATTGGTACTGAACGTCATGAAAGCCGAAGAATTGATAATCAGCTTCGCGGACGTGCCGGCAGACAGGGCGATCCGGGTTCAAGCCAGTTCTTCCTTTCGCTGGAAGATGATCTTCTCAGAATCTTCGGTGGCGATAATATAAAGAAATTCATGGAAAAGATGGGCCTTGATGATGATGAACCGATCAACAGCAAGATGGTTTCAAATGCTATCCAGAAGGCCCAGAAACGTGTAGAAGCTCGTAACTTTGATATACGTAAGTACGTTCTCGAATACGACGATGTCATGAACCAGCAGCGTAAGGTCGTCTATGAACAGAGAAGAAGAATCCTTGAGGGCGAAAACATGAAGGACCAGATCCTGAACATGGTCGACACAATCATTGAAAAAGGAATGGAAATTTACGCTGATCCCAAATTATATCCGGAAGAATGGGATTTTGCCGGCCTTCTGAAGTATAGTGAAAAGTACTTCCTCTCACCGGGTGAACTTACGGTAGAACAGCTTGAAGAAATGAGCCGTGAAGAAGTAGAAGACAAACTGAAAACATGCGCTCATGAAACATATGACTCCAGAGAAAAATCCATTGGATCTCCTATGATGAGAGAACTCGAAAAGGCTGTCATGCTTAAAGTTGTCGATTCCAAATGGATGGAACATCTCGATGATATGGACATGCTCAAGGAAGGCATCGGCCTGCGTTCCTATGGTCAAAGAAATCCGATCGTAGAATACAAAGTTGAAGCTTATGACATCTTTGAGGAAATGCAGCAGGCTATGATGGAGACAATCATTCTCTATCTGTATCACATTCAGATCAGATTTGCTGAAGAGCCTCCGGCTGAAGCTGTAGAACAGGATGACCATTTGAAAGATGCAACACCTCATTATGTCAATGAAGATTCATCCTATACAGACAATGAAAATGCCAGCAAGAATTAAGTCACTTCACATATAAAGAATACCAAGCATTGAACAAAGAGAGAGAGATGATATATCAGATGTTAGAAGATTTAAAGAAAACACTAACTGATTTACTGAGTCATGAGAGAGAAATAAGGGATTCACTTTGACTTACCCAGACTGAAAGAACGAATCAAGAGTTATGACGTCCAGATGAGCGATCCGACATTCTGGAATGATGCTGACAAGGCCAGAGAAATTTCCCAGAAGGCGACAGAAGCAAAGGATGCTTATGAAACATATACAAATCTGTTTCAGCGTGCAGAAAGCTTGAAGGATATCCTTGACCTGGCAATCGAAGAAGATGACCAGGAAATGGAGCCTGAAATTGCAGAAGAATTAGCCGAGGTCAAGGCAATCCTTGATAAAAAGGAAATAGAACTTCTTCTGAGCGGCCAGTATGACAAGAATAATGCCATTATCACGTTCCATGCCGGTGCTGGCGGTACGGAAGCTCAGGACTGGACAGAGATGCTCATAAGAATGTATATCAAATGGGCTGAATCAGAAGGCTTTACGATAGAAGAACTCAATATGCTCCCAGGCGATGAAGCTGGTATAAAGAGTGCGGAATATATGGTCAAGGGAGAGTATGCTTACGGTTTCCTGAAATCCGAAAAAGGCGTTCATAGACTTGTCAGAATATCTCCGTTTGACGCTGCCAAACGCCGCCATACTTCATTCTCTGCTGTTGATGTAATGCCGGAAATCAGCGATGATGTCCAGGTGGACCTGAATATGGCTGATGTCAGGGTCGATTACTATCGTTCAAGCGGTGCAGGCGGACAGCACATTAATAAAACAAGTTCAGCTGTCCGTATGACACATATCCCTACCGGGATTGTGGCAGCCTGCCAAAACGAACGTTCACAGTTCCAGAATAAAGAGCAGTGCTTAAGACTCCTTCGCGCAAAGCTTTATGAACTAGAATTGAAAAAACGTGAAAACATGACAAAGGAAATTGAAGGCGAGCAGCAGTCGATTGAATGGGGCAGCCAGATTCGTTCCTATGTTTTCCAGCCGTACACACTGGTAAAAGATAACAGGACTGGTGTAGAAACAGGCAATATCCAGGGTGTCATGGACGGAGATCTGAATCCATTTATCGAAGGTTACCTGAAGATGAACAAGTTCAACTCCAAGGCACAGTAAAAGGTGGAAATAATGAAAGCTATGCATAGTGGTTTTGTTAAGGTTTTAACAGTTTTAATATGCATTGGTGCAATTGCTGCAGGGATGATCTCCCTGCAGCGTAATCATGTAGAAACTGCTGCAAGAACCGTAGAAATGGTTTATGATTACAATAATATTATCGACAGCGCATCTGTGGAGAAAAAAACACCGGATGAGCTTTTTTCGCTTTATAAGCAAAGTGGGATAACCTCTCTGGCAGTGTATGATGAAACTCCGGAAAAATTGGTTAATCATAACTATTTGAAGGTTTACCGTGGTTCTGATTTTGCTTTTAGAAATCCTTCTGAAGCAGGCAGGATCGATAAAGATAAGATTTACATTCAGCAGGGTTCAGAAGATAACAGCGCCGAATATTTCGGCGAAGTAAAAGAGCACCTGAATGCACTTCTTCGTCCTGAAGACTTAGAAGAACATCAAATTGCAGGCACCGATACACTTGAAGTGAACGGAGCATATGATAAATTTATGACGATGCCTCTTGGCATATTCAAGCAATCCATCAAAAATGCGGCTGCAAAAGGATTCTATGTAGTAGTAAGACCATCCAATATCCCGCATGTAACACAAGATGATGTTCAGCTGTTCTTGGATGCTGTATCGTCTTCGGATAAAGTGAGTGCTGTTATATTCCAGGGAAAGGAAGCGTTGGGATATAAAAGCCAGCTTAAATATCTTGCCGGCGGGCTCCAGAAACTTAAAATCCCCGTTGTTCTTATAGAGGCTCAGAATCAGCTCGGCTTTGAACGCCAGGATGGTATTTTGGATCTTGCAAGATATATGGACTATGATGTCGTCCGTCTGTATGCCATGTCAAAAGATGAACTGATTAAAATCAGTCCGGATGAAGCTGCATCCAGATTCTATATTTCTGATATTGAACGAAATATAAGGATGAATCTTTTCCCGTCTTACAAGTTTGCTGCTGATGGCAAGACCTTGTCTGAGACGAATGCAGAATATATTTCTGATGTCAAGCAGAGGCTTGAAGAACATGGTTTCTCGGTAGGGAAGGCTTCCATCATGGAACCATATTTCCCTAATTCCATAGTACGCGCTATTGCTATGGCAGGTGCTGCATCATTATGCGTACTTGCATTTGTTCTGATATTCCCTGCCGCATTTAAATTCGGATATGTGATTGAAATCGCTGTGCTCCTACTTACACAGGGCTTATTCTGGCTGACGCATTCCGTCCTGCCTTTGCAGATGCTTGCCCTTGGATGTGCCGTCTGCACTCCGGTAGTTGTTGTGTCTTTATTCCTTGAATATTGCATCAAGCAGAAGAACAAAGCTTTCTCCGAAATCGGCTGGGGCAGACTCTTCGTGGAATCCGTCGCTATTCTGTGGATTGCAGGAATTCTTTCCCTTATCGGCGCCCTGTTTATCAGCGGCCTTCTCGGGGACATCAGATTCTTGCTGGAGATGCAGATTTTCAGAGGTGTAAAAGTAACCTTTTTGCTCCCTATTATCCTGGTATCCATTATCTATATTCAAAAATTCCCTTTCTTCGGACATGTAGTTGCATCAGACAGAGATTTCGTTCAGTTTGTCAAGAAATTCTGCTCTGTACAGATAAAGCTGGGATTATTGGCCGGGCTTGGGATTCTTGCAATTGTCGGGTATGTCTTTATAGGCCGCAGCGGTAATAATGGGGCTCCTATACCTGCTTTTGAAATTGCCTTAAGACGTTTCCTGGAAGATACCATGTATGCCCGTCCAAGAGAAAAAGAGTTCTTGTTCGGACACCCCGCCATCCTGCTGTCTTTGGCTGCATTATATAGGAAATGGCCGCAGATCCTGCATTATCTCTTAATTCTTGCGGTAACGATAGGGCAGGGATCCATGGTCGAAACCTTCGCGCATATGCGCAGCCCCTTTATCCTGAGCTTTATCAGGGGACTGGATGGTCTGGCCGCTGGTACGCTGTCCATGGTTGCAGCACTTTTGGGTGTAATGATTCTGGCACGAATTACTAAGTTTTTTGGAGAACGATATGGCAAATTATAAAATTGTAATCTCTGGCTATTATGGTTTTAATAACGCCGGTGACGAAGCCATGCTGTCAGCCATAATACAGTCACTTAGAAGTACTTTTGATACTCCGGAGATTACTGTTATTTCTGGTTCTCCAGCCAAGACATCCTGGATTTTTGATGTTAAGGCAATTCCGCGCTTCGGCATGCTTCCTATCATAAAAAGTATATTCCGTTCTGATCTCATCATAAGCGGAGGCGGAAGCCTCCTGCAGGATGTGACCAGCTGGAAAAGCATGATTTATTATTTATCCATCATTACGCTGGGCGTTTTATTCAGGAAACGGGTCTTCCTTTATTCACAGGGGATAGGACCGGTCAGATACCGTGTAATCAGAATTGTACTGAAACATGTCCTTAACCATGTGGATGTTATAACGGTCAGGGATAAGGAATCAAAAGGTTTTCTTGAAAGACTGGGTGTCAAACGCAGGATATATACAACGGCAGATGCCGTCCTTTCACTGCATCCCCCGAAGCTGGAACCTGGAAGAGCAATTCTTGATGCAGAAGGGATTCCCGCCGATAAGAAAATCATTGGCGTTGCCATCAGACGCTGGGAGAAAAAGTATTCCTGGACAAATGATTTGATTTCCTACATTAATAAGATTGCTTCGTTGAAAGATTATGCTGTTGTCTTTATACCGATGCAGTCACCTGATGACAGAGTGGCTTCCGAAGAAATAGCAGGAAATCTTGCTAAGGAAAATATTTTCCGTCTGCAGGGCGGATATACTCTGGACGAATTAATTTCTATTATCGGCAATTGTAATCTGATTGTTGGAATGAGACTGCATGCCTTGATCTTTTCTGCACTGATGAGGGTTCCTTTTATAGGGATTTCCTATGACCCTAAAATAGATAACTTTTTGAGTTTGATTGGTCTTGAACCGGGTGCTTCTGTGCAACATCTGGATGCAGAAAAGTTGTATAATAAGACATGTCACATCCTTGAACACGGAATGCCTCCTAAGGTATGGGATTCTGTTCAAGATCTTCAACATTATGCAGGTGAAAATGCTAATATTCTGAGACGCTTTGTTGAAACAAAGGAGGAAACCAGATGAGTCATCTGAGTGAAAGTGAAATTCAGGGCCTGAAGAACAAGGCTAAAAATTTGCGTATTGATATTATAAAAATGATAACTAAAGCAAATTCGGGACATACAGGAGGCTCCTTATCTGTCATCGATCTGCTGACTTTATTATTCTTTAAAGAAATGAAAGTGAATCCAGCCCAGCCTCAGGATAAGGAAAGAGACAGATTTGTCCTCTCCAAGGGTCATGCAGCTCCGGCTCTGTACGCTGTCCTGGCTGATAAAGGATATTTCCCGAAGGAAGAATTGTCTCATTTAAGACAGGCTGGTCATATCCTTCAGGGGCATCCGGACATGAAACATATCCCGGGTGTGGATATGACAACAGGTTCTTTAGGCCAGGGAATCAGTGCTGCATGCGGCATGGCTCTCTGTGCAAAAATAGATAAAGCATCCTGGAGAGTTTATGCAGTTCTCGGCGATGGAGAATTAGAAGAAGGCCAGGTCTGGGAAGCTGCAATGTATGCAGGAAATTACAAACTGGATAATCTGACTGCATTCGTTGATAACAACGGCCTGCAGATTGACGGACCTATTACAAAGGTCATGTCTCCGCTGCCTATTGCTGATAAATTCAAAGCTTTTGGATGGAATGTTTTATCAGTCAATGGACATGATATGGCTGAACTTCATGATGCTATTGAAAAAGCAAAAGCCACAAAGGGCAAGCCGACAATGATAATCATGAAGACTGTCAAGGGCAAGGGAATCCCTGAAATTGAAAATCAGGTTGGCTGGCATGGCAAAGCACCGTCAGAAGAGGAATGTGAAAGATTTATTAAAGTTCTGGAGGCAGAATAATGGGTAACGCTACGCGTGACGCTTATGGTGAAGTTTTAAAAGAATTAGGTGGAGAAAATCCGGACATTGTCGTATTAGATGCTGATTTATCCTCATCAACAAAAACACAGGTATTTGCTAAAGCCTACCCTGATCGTTTTTTCAATACCGGTATTGCCGAAGCAAATATGATGGGTGTAGCCGCAGGCTTAGCTGCTGCAGGAAAAATTCCGTTTGCATCCACATTTGCAGTTTTCGGGGCTGGCAGAGCCTATGAACAGATTAGAAACTCTATCTGCTATCCTAAATTAAACGTTAAAATTGCCGTAACACATTCAGGTCTGACTGTTGGTGAAGATGGTGCTACCCATCAGATGCTCGAGGATATTTCTCTGATGAGAGCATTGCCTAATATGACTGTAATTGTTCCTGCAGATGGCGAGGAAACAAAAGCTGCAGTTCGCTGGGCAGCTTCCTATCATGGTCCTGTTTATATCAGAATGGGTCGTGCAAAATGCGAAGACATCACGCCGGAGGGCCATGTCTTTACGCCAGGATGCTGCACCACTTTAAGAGAGGGCAGTGATTTGACGATCATCGCCTGCGGAATCATGGTCGAAAAAGCAGTACAGGCCTCTGATGAATTGGCAAAACAGGGAATTTCTGCCAGAGTTCTTAACATGAGCTCTATTAAACCGATTGATGAAGCTGCCATTAACAAAGCTGCTTCTGAAACAGGTGCGATTCTTACATGTGAAGAACACACCGTCAAAGGCGGTTTAGGCGGAGCTGTCGCTGAAGTTCTCTGCCTGAATAAACCGGTTCCCATGTCTATGATTGGTACGAATGACACATTTGGCGAATCTGGCAAAGCAGAAGATTTATTAAAGAAATACAATCTGACTTCAGAACATATTGTAGAAGAGGCAGTAAAACTTATCACTAGGAAGTGAGGATTTTTAATGATTACTTTTGATGATGTGTCATTAAATTATGATGCCAGACATACTGCTTTAAGCAATATAAATATACATATCGACAAAGGAGAGTTTGTCTTTATCGTAGGCCCCAGCGGAGCGGGGAAGTCAACCTTTGTTAAGATACTCACACATGAACTGGTTCCTGAAACCGGTTCTGTCATTGTAAATAACATCAAGATCAATAAGCTCAAACCCAGCAAAGTACCTTATTACAGAAGAAGTCTTGGAATTGTATTCCAGGATTTCAGGCTGCTGTCTGAAAAAACAGTTTTTGAAAATATAGCTTTTGTACTGAGGGTTACTGGTACAAAATCGAAAGACATCAAGGAAAGAGTCAATAAAGTTCTCGATCTTGTAGGACTTCGTGGAAAGGAAAAAGAGCTTCCGAGCAAATTATCCGGTGGTGAACAGCAGAGAGTTGCTATTGCGCGTGCTTTAGTTAATCAGCCCACATTACTTATCGCCGACGAACCGACGGGCAATCTGGATCCTAAGACATCCGAAGAAATTATGAAGCTTTTTACAGAAATCAATCATATGGGAACAACTATTATCATGGTTACCCATAATAAAGATCTGGTTAATGCTATGCATAAAAGGGTTGTAAATATCGAGGAGGGCCATATTGTCAATGATGTGAAGAAAGGTGGCTATGATCTAAATGTTTAGTTCTTTATCTTATTTTTGGGGTGAAACATTTAGGTCCCTCTTAAGAAACAGATTCATGGCTCTGGCTTCCATTCTGACAGTAACGCTTTCCATGTTTATACTCGGGGTATTTCTTGCTGCTGTTCTGAATATTAACCATATGGCGTCCTATCTGGAAAATCAGGTGGAAATGACGATATATCTTAAGGATGGTCTCACCACCAATCAGGTAATGGATGTTGGCAAACAGTTAAAAACTCTTCCAGGCCTCAAGGAAATTTCATTCACAAACAAGGATCAGGCCATGGCTGAATTCCGCGAAAGGATGAAGGATCAGCAGGGGCTTCTGGATGCAATCAACGGCAATCCGCTTCCTGCTTCTTACAAGACATCTTTTACCACTCCGGATCAGCTGAAAGAAGCTGCACAAACGGTAGCAAAATATAATAGTGTCGAAAGTGTGCAGTATGGACAGGATATTATTGAACAGCTTTATAAAGTTGCTCAGGTAATAAGAATCAGCGGCGTTGTTCTTATTGCATTCCTGGCAGGCGCAGAACTGTTTATTATTTCCAATACCATCCGCCTTACAGTCTTTGCAAGAAGGCGCGAAATTCAGATTATGAAGTATGTCGGCGCTACTAACGGCTTCATCCGCTGGCCATTCCTCTTCGAAGGCATGATTATAGGCCTGATTGGTTCCGGTATTGCTTCTTTCATCTTATGGGAAGGCTATAAACTGGCAATCAATGAAATGACCGGGGCAGGGCTTGTATTTATCCCTATCATTCCTCTCTGGCCATTCATGATGTATACCACCTTGATCATTTTGGCCATTGGTATAATTATCGGCATACTGGGCAGTGCAATTTCACTTCGTAAATATATGAAGGTGTAATTAATGAATAGAAAAAATCAATTTGCTTTATCGATTATCATAGCCTGCACCTTAGCCGCGTCATCTTATCAGGGGACTTTTGCCGATGATCTTGATGATCAATTACAGGATATTCAAGGTCAGATAGATGAATCACATAATTCTCAAGCAAATTGGCAGGAGATTATTGACCAGGTAAATGTAAAGCTGAGAGCGATCCAGGTAGATCTAGATGCTGCAAATGCCAGACTCAAAGATATTCAGAATCAGCAGGCACAGATCAATGCTCAGATAAAACAGACTCAGGAGGAAATCAGAAAGGCACAGGAGCATTTGCTCCAGCATCAGAAGGTCCTGAACCAGAGAGTCCGTTCCATCTACATGCATGGCCAGCTGAACTACCTTGAAGTTATAACTGGTGCAAAGAGTTTCAGTGATTTTGCAAACCGGCTGGAACTTTTAAAACGTGTCATCAGGTCAGATTATAATTTAATATTGGAAATCCAGAATCAGAAAGCCCAGATTGAAGCTAAAGAAGAACAATTGGAAAAGGATAAGGCAAGATTAGATGCACTCGCTCAGGAAGCTCAGAAAGCACAGAGTCAGATTGCAGCTAAGAAAGCTGAACAGCAGAAAGTTCTTGATGATGCGAAAGACAATAAGGCTGCAGCTGCTCAGATGGAACAAGATTTGATTGCTGAATCTAAGCGGGTTCATAACTTGATTCAGGAACGACTCCGCCAGCAGGAAGCTGCCAGACAGGCTGCCTCGCAGTCCGGTGGTGAAGCGCCATCCTATACGCAGGGCAGCGGTGTTCTCAGCTGGCCATGCAACGGTCCAATCACTTCTCCATATGGCTACCGTGTCCATCCGATATTTGGAACGACAATCTATCACTCCGGTATTGATATAGGCGTCGATTATGGAACTCCGATTCATTCCGCTGACAGCGGAACCGTTATTTATGCCGGCTGGATCAGCGGTTACGGGAATGCAGTCATCATAGACCATGGAAACGGAATGCAGACACTTTATGGACATAACCAGTCGCTGAATGTTTCTGAAGGTCAGAGCGTTTCAAAGGGCCAGGTCATTGCCTTTGCCGGTTCCACGGGCAACTCCACAGGGCCTCACTGCCATTTTGAAGTGCAGGTAAACGGTTCAGCCGTTGACCCGATGGGTTACTTATAATGTCTAAGTTCCATATGTCCTGGAAGAACGTATTGCTTCATATTGTTCTTTGCCTGGCACTCTGCATCGTGTTTCTTACAGGTGTGCTGTACTGGCTTACGGATGATCCTCAGGCATTTATAGGATTCCTCCGCAATTACCGTACGGTAAAGGCGGATTATTATGAGCCTGTATCTGACAGAGTCCTGTTTGAAGGCGCTGTAAACGGAATGATGAAATCACTGGGAGATCCCTATTCAACATATCTTACTGGTGAAAAGCTGAATTCCTTCATACAGGGGATAAACGGAGAATATCACGGTATCGGCATCATTATCGGTTTTACCATTGATAAAGAACCTGTGATATTATATGTCATTCCCAATAGCCCTGCTGCCCCAGCCGGACTGAAATCCGGAGATGTCTTGAAATCTGTGGATGGAAAGAGCATCGATGGATGGGAACCGAATGCCATCTCTCAGTCAATTCAGGGAGAATCTGGAACGTCTGTCAAGATTGGATATACCAGAGGCAGTGAATCCTATTCTTCGGATATTATACGTTCTGATATTAATATCCCCAGCGTCTCGTCTTCTATGGCAAGCCCTGATACAGGATACATTCATATATTCATCTTCGCCAAGAATACACCATCTGAATTCAAGCAGGCATTAGCCGATCTGAAATCAAAGGGCATGCAGAAGCTCATCATTGATTTGCGTATGAATCCTGGCGGTTCCATCGAATCCGTTGTGGATATTGCTGATCAGATACTGAGCAAGGGACTCGTTCTAAGTTATATTCCTAAAAATGGAGCCCCTAAGCAATATGATATAGAGGGAATTTCAAATCCTATGCCGATGGCAATCCTTGTTGACAGGAACAGTGCCAGTGCTTCTGAAATATTGGCTGGTGCCGTTCAGGCCAGACATGAAGGGCTTATCATCGGTGAAACTACTTTTGGCAAGGGAACCATACAGGATGTCATTTTTGAAAATGATCAGGATGCTGCTTTGAAGATCTCAATCGGCGAATACAAGACTGCTGACGGCAAAAAGATCAACAAGGTCGGAATTACGCCTGATATAAAGATTTCCCAGGATGGGAAAGCCTTTGATGCCGGACATGACTCCGTGTTACAGTTTGCTGTCAAAAAACTTCAGGATACATGATAAAAAAACTGCAGCGATTTTCTTATATCGTTGCAGTTTTTATATATCAGGAAGCTGGATTTTCAAACTCTGCTTTATTTTGAAATTTACCATGCAGAAATTTCTATTATTAAATTATTTAGGCATGACAGATGATATTCAAATCAGCTATAATAGAAGCTGAATGATTATGTGTTTTTATTGAAAGAATCAAGAGGTTTTATATGTTTATCGATAGAGCAAAAATTATAGTAACGTCAGGTGCCGGCGGCGACGGAATGGTTTCCTTCCGTCGTGAGAAGTATGTTCCGCGCGGAGGCCCGAGCGGCGGAGACGGCGGCAAAGGCGGTTCCGTCATTGTCGTTGCAAATCCTGATTTAAATACTCTCGTCAATTTCCGCCGTCACAGGCACTTTACAGCCAATAAGGGTGAAAATGGCGGTGCAAAGGAAATGTTTGGCAAAAATGCTGAAGATGTCATCGTCGAAGTTCCTTTGGGAACAATGATTTATGATAATAAAACTGGCGAACTTCTTGCGGATATGACGCAGGAAGGCCAAAGAGCAGTCATTGTCAAAGGCGGACATGGCGGAAGAGGCAACTCTCATTTTGCAACAAGTGCTGTCCGTGCCCCTACATTTGCTGAAAAAGGGGAACCAGGAGAGCAGAAAGAAATCAGACTGGAACTTAAGATTTTAGCAGATGTGGGTCTTTTGGGATTCCCAAGTGTCGGCAAGTCCAGTTTCCTTAAGAAAGTTTCCGCTGCCAAGCCGGAAGTTGCAGCATATCACTTTACTACACTTTCCCCGATCCTTGGCGTGGTAAGTCTTGACGACGAAAGAAATTTCGTTGTTGCAGATATTCCGGGCCTTATTGAAGGCGCAAGCCAGGGCGTTGGTCTTGGGGATGAATTCCTTCGTCATGTAGAACGCACAAAGGTTTTGATCCATATTCTGGATGCTGTCGGAAGCGAAGGCAGGGATCCTTTTGATGATTTTAACATTATCAATAATGAGCTCTCGTTGTACAGCCCAAAACTTCTTCAGAAAAAACAGATTGTTGCAGCCAATAAGATTGATTTGATACAGGATCCTAAAGTGCTTGATGATCTGAGGAGCAAAATCGAAGCGAAAGGTTATGAATTCTTCCCGATCAGTACACTGACAGGAGAGGGAATCCGCCCGCTGCTTGAAAGCGTATGGGACCTGCTGCAGGAAATTCCGGATGTCCAGAATGAGGAATCCGAAAAAGTTATTGTTTATGAAGAACCTAAAGAGGAATTCACTGTCGAAGTCAAGGATGGCGTATTCTACATAACAGGGAAGCGTATTGAAAAGCTCGTAAGCATGACAAACTTTGAGGATTACGTTTCTTTGAGACGTTTTGATCGTGCATGGAAATTCATGGGCATCGATAAGCTGCTCAAAAAGAATGGCATTCAGGAAGGCGATACCGTCAACCTTTATGGAACTGAATTTACGTTCTCTGACAATAGGAATCAGGAAGAGACAGAAGAATAGTCTTAGAGGAGTGTCTTAATATGCTTACCAGCAAACAAAAACAATATTTGAAAGCGCTGGCATCTAAAATGCCGGCAGTTCTTCAGATTGGCAAAGAAGGTAATACTGAAAGCGTCTTAAAGAGTGCGGAAGATGCTTTACAGGCCCGTGAATTTATTAAAGTTAAAATCAACCAGAATTCAGATGAAGATATAAAGGAAACAGCCTCTTATATTGCAGATAAACTTCAGTGTGATGTTGTCCAGGTGATTGGAAGGACCTGTGTCCTTTTTAAGCAAAAAGAGAAGAAGTCACATTATGAGCTGCCCTGAAAATAAACATCGGTCTTTACTTAAGAACAAGAAAAGAATAGTGATCAAGGTTGGAACCAGTTCAATAACCTATGATAACGGCAAGATCAATCTGCGTTTTATTGATCACCTGGCCCGCCAGATATCCGATTTGAAAAACAGCGGACTGCAGGTTATTTTAGTTACCTCTGGTGCCATCGGAGTAGGACTTCCCGAGCTCGGCTTTGAGAAAAAACCAGATTACCTGCCATATAAACAGGCCGCCGCAGCTGTCGGCCAGGGAATACTTATGAATATTTATGAACATACTTTTCATGAGTATGGCCAGGTTGTGGCACAGATGCTTCTTACCAAGGGCGATGCGGTAAATTCCAGCAGATACCTGTATATGAAGGGGACATTGGTTTCACTTCTTGAGCTTGGTGCGATCCCTATCATCAATGAAAATGATGCTGTTACCGCTGATGAGATAAAAATCGGTGACAATGATACGCTGTCGGCGATTGTTGCCAGCATATCTGATGCAGATCTGCTGATTATCTTATCTGATATTGACGGGCTTTATGATGCCGATCCGCGTACACATGAAAATGCCAGGATCATTCATGAAGTACCTGAGTTTACCCGCAGCTTATTCAGCATGGCAGGAGGTTCAGGAACTGCCCGGGGTACAGGCGGAATGTATACGAAGCTGCAGGCTGCTGAAATATGTGTCCGCTCTGGGATTGACATGATTGTGGCCAAGAGTGATGAACCTGAAATCCTTTACCGTTTGGTTGAGGGCGAGCAGTTAGGCACGCTTTTCTATGCTGAAAATGTCCACCCGCAGCTGAAGAAGCGCGATATCATTATCGGTACCGCTGTTAAAGGAAGAATTTATGTGGATAAGGGATGCAGTGAAGCCATCCTCCAAAAGGGATCGAGCCTTCTTCCTGTAGGAATAGTCAGCGTTGAAGGACAGTTTTCTGATGGGGATACTGTTGCCGTATATTGCGGCGATACAGAATTGGCCCGCGGCATAACGCACTATAATAACGCAGATATAGAAAAGATCAAAGGCTGCCATTCAGAAAAATTAGAAAGTCTCTTGGGATATGCACCGCCATATGAAACAGTCATTCATCGAGACAATTTGCTGATCATGAGATGATAAGATGAGTATATTCACGAAATCAAAATGGCTTTTGTTTTATTACACGAAGCACCCAAAGGGAAAATTTGAACTGCGCCATATTTTAGAACTAATCATTACATTGCTGATATTCATTTCACTTTCGGAAGTGGTGTTGTATATATGTCTAAACGCATAGGGATATTCGGCGGCTCTTTCAATCCAATACACATCGGTCATCTTGTCATAGCAGAAGCTGCATGGCAGGAGTTCGGTCTTGAGAAAGTGCTTTTCATCCCATCTGGTGATACGCCTAACAAAGACATGCACCATATAGATAAACATTTAAGATACAACATGGTTCAGAAGGCAATAGAAGGAAATGAGCATTTTGATATTTCTCCTATTGAAAGAGAGCGAGAAGGCCCCTCTTATACGGTAGATACGATCAGGCTGCTGCGGACTTCATTGAGTCATGACTGCCAGATTTTTTTCATTTGCGGCACTGACGCTATAGTCGATCTGCCGAATTGGAAATATAATAAGGAACTCCTTGATTCATGTGACTTTATCGCTGCGAGCCGGCCGGGGAGCGAGATACAGTTAGAGGAATCAATCCGTTTCTTTGGCGAAACCGGAATAAAGAAAATTCATCCTTTAAATACGCCTGAACTGGATATTTCCTCTACGAAACTAAGAGAATTAATTGCAAACAAGAAATCAGCCAGATATTTTATACCTGACAATGTACTAACTTATATTAAGAAATATCATCTTTATGAGGCATGAGAGGTATATGGACTTAATAGATATTCAAAAGGACTTAAAAAAAATACTCAGCGCGAAAAGATATCGTCATTCTGCCGGCGTTGCAGACTCTGCCAGGGCATTGGCCGATAAGTATGGTGCAAATGCTGAGAAGGCATACATAGCCGGTTGGGTTCATGACTGTGCAAAGGAATTATCTCTTTCAGAAATGCATGATATAGTCAATGAACATTCACTCAGGCTTGATAAATATGTACTGTCCAGCAAAGCCCTGCTTCACGGACCCGTCGGCAGTATTTTGTGCGAAACCAAGTATGGAATAGATGATAAGGACATCAAAAGTGCAATTTTTTATCATACGACAGGCCGCACAAATATGACACTTCTGGAAAAGATCATTTTCCTGGCAGATTATATCGAGCCATCCAGAGATTTCCCCGGGGTGGATACTATCAGGAAGCTTGCAGAGAAGGATCTTAATCAGGCAGTTCTCTCTGCTTACAACTCAACAATCAAGCATTTAATTGATCAGGATGCTTATATATACGATTTAACTTTCCTCGGCAGGAATGATATGGTTCTTTTGATAGATGGTGAAAATGATACGGCCAGATAAAAAGAGAAAAGGAAAACTTAAAATAGGGCGCATCCTGCTGGCAGTCCTGCTTTGCATCGCCTGTATTTTTCTGGGCATATCCGCTTTCAGCAAAATTGGATTTCCTGGCAGGATTTTAGGTCAAAAGGATGCAGGGCCTTCCTATTACCTCGTTATAGGAACATATGATAAAGAGAATACCGATGCAGATCTTATACTGCTCGTCGCATGGAATGAAGTGAATAAGAAGGTTTCGTTTATATCAATACCGCCAAACACTCAGATCGGACGTCCGGAGGGCAAAAGTGTACTTCTGAATAAGACGTATTCAGAAGGCGGTGCTGAGGAAACAAAGAGTGCGATCGAGAACCTGCTTCATATCAGGATTGATAAATACGCGGTGTTTAATACTTCTGCTTTTGAAAATCTGGACACTACAGAAAAAGGTGTAAATCTTTACGTTGAAAAGGATATGAGCCATTTTGACAAGTACGGCCAGCCGGATATAAACATACGCAAGGGATATCAGAAGCTTGACGGGGACCAGGCACTTGGCTATTTACGTTTCATTGATGCTCAGGATGGCGAAATAGGGCGCCTGCAAAGGCAGGAAAGATTGATCAAGGCATATATTGCCTCACTTCAGAATAATCCCTCCTTATACAACTGGGTTGAAGCCAGATACCATTGGGACAGCGTTGATAGTGATATAACTTCTTCTGAAATCGCTAAGATTATCTATAAGGTCTCTGGCTATGAATCTTCAGATTTCAAATTTATCATTCTTCCAGGAGAAAAACAGACGAAAAACGCTCAAAAAGTCTGGGTTATGAACCCGGTGGAGGCTCAGAAGATCATTGCAATGACCATGGAGCAGGATAGTTAATTATATTAAAGGAGATAATGATGAATAACGTTTTACAAACAATATGCGATGCATTGGCAAACAAAAAATGTGTTAATACAAAAGTACTGGATGTACGTGAATTGACAACAATTGCAGATTATTTTGTTCTTACTTCTGCCAGAAATAAGAAAAATACACAGGCTGCCGCAGATGAAGTCGAAGAAAAACTTAAGGAAACAGGAATTATCGCTATAAGAAAAGAAGGCTACAACGAAGGCGACTGGATCCTTCTTGACTTTGGTGATATTCTTGTTCATATCTTTATCGATGATGAAAGACGCAGATTTGATTTCGATACTTTATGGAAAGATGCACCAGCTGAAGAATTCCATGAAGCAGAAGTGCCAGAAAATGATGCACAGTAATAAATTGCCATGAGGAATAGTGATTTGAAGGCAATGGGAAACTTAAAAGAAAATACAATTGAAGAACTTACAGTAGTACGTCTTTCAGATATGGGCGCATTTCTGGAAGCTGGAACCGGTAATACAAGCGATGACATACTGCTGCATAACAATCAGCAGACTCACCCGGTGGAAGTAGGACAGAAAGTTACGGTATTCTTATACCATGACCCTCATCACCGTTTGACGGCAAGTATGCATCTTCCGCAGATTCCTCTGGATGGCATAGGTTATGTCTGTGTTCTTTTGACCACCAGATTCGGTGCATTTGTCGATGTTGGTACGGAACGCGGGATATTCCTTCCGTTCTCGAACATGATTGGACGAGTGGAAAAGGATCAGTATATCTGGGTTAAATTATACAAGGATAAATCTAACCGTCTCGCTGTGACTATGCATGTAGAAGATGAAATGAGAAGAATCGCACTGCCCTGTCTTGAGTATAAGGTGGGCGATTCCATTACTGGAACCATATATAACATGACTCCGGAAGGTGCATTCCTTATCTCCAAAGATCGTCATATCTTATTTTTACATAAATCTGAACTCCGTGATGATATAAAAATGGGAAGCGAGATCAAAGGAAGAATCGTATTTATCAGGAAAGACGGCCATGTAAACATATCCCTGCGTCCTCAGAAGGAATCTGCAATGGGTACTGATGCCGAAGCTCTCCTGAAAAAGCTCACGGAAAATGGGGGAGAATTGTTTATCACAGATTCTTCGGATCCACAGGAAATTAAAGATATGCTTGGGATCAGCAAATCTGCATTTAAGCGTGCAGTCGGAAATCTGTTAAAGAAGAAATTGATTGATTTAGGTGAAAAATCGATTCGATTAGTAAAATAGCATATGCGGCAGCATAAAAAGGGCTGTGACAAAATGATTACACATTTTGCCACAGCCCTTTTGCTTTTGTTGATTAGTTATGGAAACAGAATGCCTTACATGTGTCTGTATAAACCGATAACCTTGCCTCTGATGATAACATCCTTGGAAATAATCGGTTTATAAGCATCGTTTTCCGGCTGAAGCCTGATATGATCTGCTTCCCGGTAAAAACGCTTGACAGTTGCCTCGTCATTGCCGACGAGTGCAACAACGATATCTCCGTTTCTTGCATCATCCTGTTCGGATACGATCAGATAATCGCCTTCCTTGATACCGGCATTAATCATGCTGTCTCCGCGAACGACAAGAATAAAGCAATTATTATCTTTCCCAATAAGTTCAGACGGCATAGGGAAGATCGATTCCAGGTGTTCATCAGCGACGATTGGTTCACCTGCACGAACAGCTCCGACCAAAGGCATAGGAATCATCTTCTTATGACGCCAGGAAGCATCATTGACAACTTCGATAGCTCTGGAGCTGGCCGGATCCCTTTTTATAACGCCAAGTTCTTCCAGGCGGGCAAGATATCCATGTACTGTTGAAGTGGAACGTAATCCAACAGCCTGACAAATCTCACGAACAGTAGGCGGAAATCCGTCTTCCCAGACTTTTTGTCTGATAAAATCCAATATACTCTGTTCTCTACTTGTCAATTCTCTATCTTTTTTACCGAGTCTTTTAGCAGCCACTTTTTATAAACGTCCCTTCTAAAACAAACTTTCTTATTTATATATAATATGAATATTTATTTGCTATTATTATACAATACCATATTTTCAAAATCAAACAAGAGTTCACAGAAACGTCAGAATTCAATATATCTAATGTTCAGAACATATTAAAAATTATCTAAATTCTAATTTTATGTTCGATTGTGCGAATTTTTGTTTTGGCGTAGTATCTTATATAGAAATAACGTTCTAAAGAATAATAGTTTGTTTGTGCTTTTAGGAGGCTGCTATTATGCGTAAGATAATGTTCTTGCTAATTACTACCGTATTATTCTGCGGCTGGGGTGTAAATGCCTCGGTTGCTTCGGTTACACCTTTGTATGAGACGGTGACTGTTGAGTCCAATGATACTCTTTGGAGTATTGCGGCTTCCAGAACGGATGACAGCAAGGATATAAGAGAAGTCATCTATGATATCCAGCAATTGAATGGAATAAAGGATCCCGGGCAGATCCAGCCAGGCGATAAAATAAAGGTAAGATCATCCGTTATATAAAAATGATACTTCTTTAGAAATTAAAACGTCAGTATAGATTCTAGTTGAATAGATTCTATACTGACGTTTTTTTAGCTGATCAGGCATGTTACTCACAGCTATTTTTTATTGAAAATGGCACTGATTGGGTTATTGACGAACAAATCAGCTTCATTAATATATCTTCTAACCATTTCAACCGAACGGTGCCGCGTCTGCCTCATAATCAATCGTTCTTCAACACCATTCAAAGCAGCATATGTGGCAAACCCATGCCTAAGGCTGTGTGCACCATATAAATCAGGATTCAGCCCAATCATTGACACGTACTTTTTTACGATTAGATTAATACTCTTGGAACTAAGCCTGTTTTTAGAAGCTGTGTTGTTCTTGAGAATCGAGCGGAACAGGGGGCCATCGACTAGATTGGCAGCGGTAATCCACTGTTCGACGGCTTTAACACAGTCAAAATCGTCGTCGCTGATGCAAGGGATACCAACTTGCTGGCCCATTTGCTGCTGATCTGTTTTAGACTGTCTGACTGTCACAATAATTCCCTGATGAACTCTTTTAATATCTGTTACATCTAAACCGGAAATTTCGCTTCGGCGGAATGCACCCATAAATCCCAGCAATAAGACTGCCTTATCTCTTAATCCGCCCAGACCTTTGGTATCAATGCATTTGATCATATCGCACAGCTGGTCCCAATATATGGGAGTTTTTCCGGTTTGGGCGCCGCCCTTGAGTCTGGTCAGGCCCGTCAAGGCCTCCTTGACAATCCATTCCCGGCAGGGGTTCTCGACCTTTATGCCAGAAGTAATGGCCGCGTTATAGTTCTCTGAAATGGCACTGACCCTTCTCCTGATGGTAGCTGTCTTGGCATAATCCGCCAAATCATTGATGTAGTTGACAATTGTTTCAGCAGTTGCGGGGAAGGACGTTTGCTTATGGTATTTGCACCAATCACAGAAATCATCCCAATCAGACCTGTATGCATCAATTGTATTCTTAGCCTTTGTACCGGCCAATGAGTTCAAACTTTTTGCAGACAACTCTTCCTGCATGAGTTTTGATTTTTGAAAATCACTGATATAAAAATTATTGCCATCCATTTATAATGATCCGATCCTTCCAGTATAAAATGCATATGATTATTATATGCTATCACATATCATATTCAAAAGATATTTAAAAATCGAAAAGCTATTTCTAAATATAAAGAATAGAAATACAGAAGGGTTGTGCAGTTCAGATATACAGCGGGAGATTCGTTCATGACCTGCATGGACATTCCCGGGATTCAAATCAATAAGACTCCAAATTAAATGAACAGCTGATAGATACAGGTGATTATTTAATTTGGAGTCATTATAAAAAATAGAATTGGTTGTTGTATTTGTAGTATCCAAATAGAGGAAATAGATCCTCAGCCAGTTTTCAGTAATACAATACCAAAAAGAACATATGAGAGGGGTAAAAGCATTACGAGAGAGACCTGGCTGTTTTAGGGGGAATTTGTAGGTTCCGATAATTTAATGTTAAAAAAGTATGCCGATAAAATCTAGCTAAATCGGCTCTTTGTAGTCCAAATGGTAGGCAGAGAAATTGACTGCCTACCATTTTTTGATTTTAATTAAGAATCGTTTTAAAAGGATACTTTTCACCAAAAGTATGCTAAAAAGGGAGACTTTTGTGTAAAAGTCTCCCAAAGAACTAAAGTATATCCTCCATCTTGTCCGCCGCCTGCCTCGCCTCGTCCTTTGTGACGTTGTAGTAGATGTTGGCCGTCGTGGCAAGGCTTGAGTGTCCCAATCGCTTTGCTACGTACTCAAGGGTAAACTGGCCGGACGCCAGGAGCCTCGTGGCGTGGGTGTGCCGGAAGGTGTGGAAGGAATGGCCGCCGAAGTGTGCCTTGCAGTACTTCTCAAAGGCCCGGATGTCGTTGGCAGTCATCTGGCTCCCATCCTCTCTTGTGCAGACGTAGGGGGAAGGGGTGTAGTATGAGCCCCAGGCCTCGGCATTGGCCTCCTGCCAGTGTTTTTGCTTGATAATGTCTGTCATCAGCTTTTGCCCGAAGCTGACCTGCCTGTAGCTCCCTTTGGTCTTTGGGGCGTTTGCCGCATCGCCGTATAGTGTCTTGCTTACTGTAATAGAGCGGCCGAAAAGGTCGATGTCGGACCACTTGAGCGCCAGCACCTCTCCTATGCGCATGCCTGTATAGTATGCAATCCGGATGGGGATGTAAAGTTTGCTACCCTCGCAGTAAAAATCAAAAATATCCTTAATCTCGTCCGGTGTAAAAACCCCCGGGGAAGTGGGCGCCTCATCAAATCGGGGAAGGGAGACGTTAGCGGCCGGATTGACTGTTAAGTACTCCCGATTGGCCACCGCCCACTTCCCCGCGCTCCGCAGGATGGAGAGGAGGACCTTAACCGTAGACTTTGCAGATCCTTTATCTTTAAGGCCTATGAGCCAATCCTGCAGCTCCCGGGTGCGGATGTCACGGAGACGCCTTGCGCCAAAGGCAGGATTGATGTGATTGGCAGTAAGGCCTTTATACAGATTGTAGGTGGCGGGCTTGCTGTTGACTTTGACCTGCTTCTCCAGCCATTCGGCCATAAAGTCACCTACCGTGATGTCCGGCGGCTTGACGTAGCGGCCGGTCTCATCCTTCTGGCGGATGTGAGCCCTAAAGGTCCTCTCCGCCTCCTCTTTGGTCAGGCCGCCGTACTCTTCGTGGCGATGGCGCACGCCGTCAGAGCCATAGTAGGAGACGATGAAAAACCATTTTTTCCCACGCTTAACAAAAGTAGCCATAATAAAGCTCCTTCGTGCTATAATGTGGATGGATAAGGTCATCCCCCGCATCCCTTGAGCTCTCTCTTTCCCCGGGGATGCAAAGGCGTTATCCTCCCTCGCCGGTGCTTAAGTAGCGATTAAGCACCGGCTTTTAAATTGCAAAAACTACTTTTTAACAAAAATGATATGGTTGTCTTTCTCGACCTGTTTAGCATTCTCAAAAGTGGCAAGAGCACACTGCAAAGATATCTTTTCAATCTTGCCTTCCTGGGACGCATTCGCGGTAAGGACGGTCACGCCGTCGGAAACGCGGATAGTGCGAAGAGTGGTGGTAATCATTCCCTCAACCGTTGTGTGAAAGAAGCCAGGCCTGTGGAAACTGTCCAGATTGCTGTTCATGTAATTTACATAATCAGCGCCTACAGCTTTACCCATGCCGACAAGCCAATCTGCAGAAGGAGTGCCCATCATTGGATGGTCTGCAATATAATTGTCTGCCTTGGTCCGAAAATCCGGATCCAGACGGCAGCCGGAATAGGTTACAAAGCTCTCCGTAGCTTTATGCAGCTCATCCACCTGCTCCTGGTGGATAATCCCCATAGAAAATCCATTGCCCCCAAACAGCGTCACCATCACCGGCGCCGACTGGGGCACTGGAGTAACAGCGGCCCTCGCATAGGCAGGAGCCAGCAGGGCGAGAAGCACTGCGGATAAAAACAAAAGAATCTTTTTCATAATCTTTACCTCCTTTAAGGTAATAACTTAATAACTGCGGCGCACCTCCTTTACCTTACCAATGACCCGGACAGGGAGCTCCTCCACCTGCCGTACATTGTAAAAGTGCGGCGGGTAAACCGTAGCATTGAAACCAATGAGAGTTATGCCCTGGTCACTCTTAATAACCTTTTTGACCGTGGCCTCATCACCATTGACCAAGACAATGCATATATCACCGCTGTCAAAGTAGTCCTGTTTGTGCACTATAACAAGGTCACCCTCGCGCATCTCAGGCTCCATGCTGGCCCCGGTAACGTGAAGGGCATAATAACTGCCATCAGCAGCGGCAGGATTGGTGACGCGGATGTAGTCGGTAATGTTTTCGATAGCGTCGATAGGGGTACCGGCCACGACCTTGCCTACTATGGGGATGCTGTAGACCTTTAAATTTGCATCCAGCTCCTCCACGGCGTCAGAGAATAAAAATTTAGGCTCTACATGCAGGGCAAGTGACAGCTTCAAGAGATTCTTCTGCTTTGCTATGTAACCGCCAGAAAGATAGCGGGAAATAGTAGATTTTGAAATGCCAGTCTTTTCAGACAATTCAGTGGCAGTTATTCCCTCTTTTTCCATGGCTTGCCTCAGTTTATCGCCAAAAGTATTCATATAAAAGTCAGCTCCTTTCGTTCTCTTCTACTCTTATTATAGGCGTCAATTTGTCAACTAGCAAATATTTTTTGCAAATCATAAAAAATCTATTGCTTTTTCGCAAAGATAGACTATAATAGAAATATAGCAATTTGCTAATTAGCAAAAAGGAGGTGACATCATGGAATTTGATTACAGCGCTCTGCGCGGAAAAATCCGAGAACAGTTTGGCACAGAAGGAAACTTTGCCAATGCTATTGGCATGAATCCATCCACACTTAGTCAGAAATTATCGAACAAGCTGGAATTTTCTCAGCAGGACATTATGGACTGCCTGAAAGCCCTGCACATGGGAAGCGATTTTATTACGCCCTATTTTTTTACTCTGAAAGTTGCTAAATGGCAAAAGGAGGCCCGCAATGAATAAAGGTCTTCTAACGACAAAAGAGGCCGCCCAATATCTCTCCATCTCCACCAAGACGCTTCTGTGGCTCAGGGAGAAGGGGACCATCAAAGCGGTCAGATTAGGAGCCCAGTATCGTTTCCGGCCGGAAACGCTGGATGCGCTGATTCAAAAGTATGAAAAGACTGGGAGGAACCTCAGTTATGAATGACAAAGAACTGAAAGACAGAGCCAAAGAGCTCCTTTACGAAGCCGAACGCAGGAGGGTTCGGGTTATCAAAGCCGTCAAGAAATATGAACATCGCTTTTATGACAAAAACGGTTACCTGGATGAAGATGAAATGAACGACTGGAAGAGTAAAGAACTCTACCTCATCGACCTCAGCAATGAGAGGGACACCGTTTTCAATACCATTGTCCGTCTCGGCATCCTGAACCCGCAAGATGCGGCAGCTGTAGTCAGCGTTGCCGGAAAGGAGCGCCTTCTAAATGAAATCAGAACTCAGCACTAAAGAAATCACTGCTCTCCGAAATGAGCTCCAGGACCTTCTGGAGAGTGCCTACGCCGCGGGGAGCGATGAGGAGGAAGAATCATGAAGCCCTTGATTAAACGCATCCGCTGGACACGCATTGGCTGTATCCTCTGCGCCGCCTTTGCCGCCGGTGCCGTAGGCTACGGTTATTACCGTGACACCACGAAAACCCAGTTGGTTGAGTACCGGAAAACAGTAGAGGCCGGTGACACTCTCTGGGGCATCGTCGGCCAGGTGGCCACCAACAGAGAAGACATGAGCCGCCTCACATGGCAAGTGGCCCAGGACAATAAGATAACAGACCCCGGCAATCTCCAGCCCGGTACAGAGCTGGTGATTAGAGTCAAAAAGGCCAGGGAATTATGACGCAGGGCAAGAGAGAGCTGTCCGTTGACAGCTATTACATCATCCGTCAAAACATGGACGCCATTATCGACACCATTCTTTACGCCGCAAGGCAAAGATATGGCGACCGGTCCATGCGTCGTGTCAGTACAAAAGCCGGACTGTCAATCGATGCCCTGTCTCACGCCAATACACGCCGACGGATTCCCCTCGAGCATCTGATTCTATTCTGCCACGCTCTAGGGCTGGAAATCGTTCTGCAGGAACGAGAAGGGGGGTGAAGAAAATGGAAACCAAGACTGACTGCACGCACTGCCCCTTCGAGAAAGTGTGCCCCATGGCAGAAAAGCACCAGCGCCTGACATTTGATGAAGGTGGAATTGGGCTCTGTCCGAAGCTCCCGGAAATGAATCTTCTCCGGTGCCGGAATTGCCTGTTTTGCTACAAAGCCAAAAGCATTGGAGGCTCCGGCGAATATGCCCTGGAAAACGGACATCCCATTTACACCTGCGCGGCAATGCATTACGGCCGCATGAGACCGGACGGGAAAATCCCGGCGACCACGCCGAGGGACTGCCCCATCAAAGAAGCAAAGAAAAAGCCTATGAAAGGAGGTGATGAAAATGATTAACAGTGATTTAGTCCAACGTAGGCTCTGCAAGCTGGGCTGGACGGACAGAGACTTTGCCCGAAAGACAGGCATCACTTACAACCGGCTCATGGAAATCATCTGGAACATGGGCACGCCCTGCGCGGACATTACCTCCCACAGAATTGCTGATGCTCTACACGTCCTCCACGAGGATCTTACCGGCGGCAAACCTATACCCTACGTCGAGCGTTACCGCAACACGCGGCCCGTCGACGCCAAAGCTCTACTAAGGCTCTTGGACGCTAAAGGGATGACGCACAAGGACCTGGCTCTCAGCTGCAGGGCTTCACAGGCCAGCATCAGCGCCATCTTTACCGGCCACGCGCACCCATCGGCAAATCTGCTTCTCAAGATTGCCTGGGCGCTTGATGTGCCGCCGGAAAGGATTATGCAAACAAAAAGGCCCACCGGTAAAAGCCGGAAGGCCAAGGATTCACTTCCCCCGAAATGAACCTCATTTTTATTATCTCATTTTTTCCGAAAGAAAGGAAGAAAAAACTATGGAAATCAAATTTAACGGAACCCCAGGAGAAGTCCTGCTGGAAGTCTCTGACTTTCTAGAACTGGAAGCACCGAAACAGAACCTCACCCCTGCTGCTGCAAAGGCAGTAGCCGAAGTGGTGATTGACACAGTAAAGAAGGAAGCCAAGGCAAAGATTGAAAAGCAGGCCGCAAAGAAAGAAGCGCCTGCACCGGCTCCGAAGAAAGAAGAACCGAAACCCGCTGAAGCCGACATGAAACCGACACCTGCGCCGGCTCCAAAGAAGGAAGAACCGAAACAGGCAGAAGAAAAGAAGATCTCACCGGCGGACCTCCGCACCATGTGCGCCGCTTACTGCCAGAAGGTGCCCGACGGCAAGGCCCGCATCAAACAGTGGCTCCAGGACAAGTGTCTCAAAAAGGTCTCTGACATCCCGGAAGCTGACCTGGCTGAATTCAAAGCCCTGGTAAGCGCCTAATGGGGAGCCATGCAGTACTGTCCGCCAGCGCCTCCGCCCGGTGGCTTAAATGCTCACCATCTGCCAGATGGGAGCTCAAGTTTCCGGACAAGTCTTCCCCCTACGCCGCTGAGGGGACAGAAGCCCATGCGCTGGCGGAAAAAACGCTAAAGGATTTCAGGGCCGGCGGCCGCCCTGAGGTAGTCTCCGACAATTCGGAGATGCGGGAAGCCATCCAATCTTATGTGGACACGGTGGTGGAGAAGTACACCGAGGCAAGGCAGGCCAGCCCGGATGCGCGCCTTCTAGTTGAGCAGCACTTGGATTTTTCTAAGTATGTGCCGCAAGGCTTCGGGACTGGGGACTGTCTCATCATCTCCGACAAGATTCTGGAGGTGTGCGACCTTAAGTATGGCAAAGGGGTAGAAGTCTCCGCTAAAGGCAACAGCCAGATGAGACTTTACGCCCTGGGCGCCATCGAGGCGCAGGAGATGTTCTGGGGCTTTGACAAGGTCCGTATGACCATTATCCAGCCGCGCATTGGCAACGTGTCCTCTGAGGAGCTCTCCGTGGAGGACCTCAAAGCGTGGGGTAGGGTAGTCCACCAAAGGGCGCTCCTTGCCTTCGAAGGCAAAGGCTCCCTGGTGGCCGGTGACCATTGCCGCTTCTGCCGGTGCCGAACGGTCTGCAGGGCCTACGCTGACTACATGACGGAGCCCCTCAAGGAAGCATTCAAGCCGCCCGCAGAGCTTCAGCCGGATGAAGTGGCCGACATCGTTCTCAAAGCTAAACGCATCAAAGGCTGGCTCGAGGACATCGAGACCTACGCCCTCATGCAGGCACTGGACGGCAGGAAACTTCCAGGCCTCAAACTGGTGGCAGGCCGCTCCGTCAGAAAGATTACCAACCCCGACGTAGCTGCAGGACGGCTTCTGGAAGCAGGTTACAAGCCTGAGGAGATTTATAAGCCGCAGACTCTCCAGACTTTGACGGAGCTCAAAAAACTCTGCGGCGCCAAGAAGCTGGACACACTGCTTGATGGCATCGTAGAGACCGGCAAACGGAGCCCCGCCCTGGTGCCCGAGTCCGATAAACGGCCCGCACTGGAGACCGACCCGGACAGATTGAAAAATGTATTTGAAAAAGGAGAAGAATAATTATGCTAAGAGATAACGAAATTTTAACCGGCGTTGTACGCCTTTCCTACGCTAACATCTGGGAGCCAAAAGCCCCGATGAACGGAGGCAAGCCTGTGTACTCTGCATCCCTCATCATCAGCAAGGACGATGACAAGACAATCAGAGCCATCAAGAGCAAGATTAAAGCTCTCCTGCAGGATCCTAAAGTCATCCAGAAGCTGGGCGGCCCGTCCAAGGTCCACAGCAACGGCCTCCGCATCCCGCTCAGAGATGGGGACGAAGACAGGCCACAGGATGAGGCCTATGCAAACAGCCTCTTTATCAACTGCAAAGCGCAGGAAACCAATCCGCCAAAAATCTTCGACCGCCACGGGAATGAGATTCTGGACAAAGCAGAAGTATTCTCAGGATGTTATGTTCGGGCAATCCTCCAGTTTTATGGCTACAACCATTCCGGAAATTTCGGCATCGGCGTAGGACTGGCGGCCATTCAGAAGTGGAAGGACGGCGAAGCCCTGGGCGGCGTTAGCGTTTCTGCTTCCGACTTTGACGATGGATTCTCTGACGGCTCTGCAGACGACACCGCCGCTGCTGATGACCTTTTCTGAGGGATGTAAAAAATGAAACTGCAAGACCTTCTTTTCGTACTGAAAAACAATCCAGAAATACTCATTTACTTTTATCCACACGGTTACGAAAGCCGCGGAAGCGCCATTTTCCGAGGGCCTTTAACACAGCTCCCCTATGTGCGCGTTGAAAAATTTCTGAATCACGACGTAGAGGAAGTCGTTCACTTCGAAGACTACCTGAAAATTACCTTAAAAGCTTAGTAAGCAAAGGGAGGATAACATTATGACTACCAATGAAATTATCAGCAAAATCTACAATGACCAGCTGGAAAAAAAGCTGTCAAAAAAGGCCATCTCTTTGGTCATCGCCAACTTTATTGACTACATGCGGAAAGACCTTGCCAAAGGCAACCGGGTAGCCCTTGTAGGCCTTGGCAGCTTTACGGAAGTCGAAAAGCCGGAAATGGTGAAGCGGCTCCCCAATGGCACCAGCATCAAGGTCCCCGCGCACAAGGCGGCTAAATTTAAGGCCTCCAAAATGCTCAAAGACGCCTTAAACAGCGGGGAGTAAGCCATGACCCCCGTGGCAACACTGGGGATAGACCTGGAGACGTTCAGCAGCAACGATATCAAGTACGGCGTCTACAAATACGTAGACGCGCCCGACTTTGAAATCCTTCTCTGCGGGTTTGCTTTCGACGACGAGCCCGTGGAGGTGCTGGACCTCACAAAGACAGGGGGGCAGTTTCCCCGGTGGTTTATCGATGCCTTATACGACGACAGGATTCTCAAGACGGCGTTCAACGCTAACTTCGAGATGACCTGTTTCAAGAAATACTTCCACGACATGCCCACCGAGTGCTGGGAGTGCTCAAGCATCCTTGCGCTGTACAACTCTTTGCCGACAGGGCTCGACAATGTGGCGCAGATCCTCAAGCTGGGAGAGGACAAGCAAAAGGACGCCCGGGGCAAAGCGCTCATCAATTATTTTTCCAAACCCTGCAAGTCTAGCCTTATCAACGACGGCAGGACTCGCAATTACCCAAAAGACGCGCCAGACAAATGGGCGACCTACATCGAGTACAACCGGCAGGATGTGGTGGTGGAGCGAGCCATTAGACACAAGCTCTTCCGCTACAAGCCCTCCGAGACTGAGCACAAGTACTGGCTGCTTGACCAGTGGATTAATGGCAACGGCGCCCGCATCAACCAGACGCTTGTCAATAACGCCATTACCATGAGCTCCGAGTACAAAGCAAGGCTCACGGAAGAAGCCAGGCGGCTCACCGGACTCCCTAATCCTAACAGTGTCATCCAGCTTAAAGGCTGGGTTGAAAAACGGATCAAAAGGCCCCTCAGGGGCCTTGCCAAACAGGACATAGCTGATTTACTAGCTACGCCCTTAGACGAGACAACAGCCCGGGTTCTACGCATCCGTCAGCTGCTCGGAAAGACTTCCGTGCAAAAGTACAAGGCGATGCAGGAAGCTGTCACGTCAGACGGCAGAGTGCACGGGATGTTTCAATTCTACGGCGCCATGCGGACAGGCCGATGGGCCGGACGCATTGTCCAGCTGCATAACCTACCCCGAAACAACATGGAGGCGGAGGAACTGGACAGCGCCCGAAACCTTGTCCTGGCCAATGACCTGGACGGCCTGGAACTCTGCTTTGAGAACGTTCCGGACACTCTTTCCCAGTTAGTAAGGACTGCCATCATTCCGGCGGACGGGAGCCGCTTCCTGGTGCAGGATTTCTCGGCCATTGAGGCTAGAGTCATCTCCTGGCTCAGCCATGAGGAATGGCGGCGGGAAGTCTTTGCTAAAAACGGCGACATCTATTGCGCCAGTGCCTCCTCCATGTTCAAGGTGCCGGTTGAAAAACACGGAATTAACGGACATCTCCGGGCAAAAGGCAAGATTGCAGAGCTCGCCCTGGGCTACCAGGGCTCCATCGGAGCCTTGAAGGCCATGGGCGCCGACCGGATGGGGCTCAAAGACGACGAACTGCAAGACATTGTCAAAAAGTGGAGGGCCTCAAGCCCCCACATCCCACAGCTCTGGGCCAACGTAGAGGCCTGCGCTTTTAACGCCGTCCTACAGCTCCGAGGAGCCAAAAGCGGCTACAGGCCTTGTACATTGGACGCCGACCCGAAGCTCGCCGTAGTTGTGGAGAGGCTTTCCCACGTAAGGCCCGAGACTATCGGCCGCTACAAGGACCTTATCCACAACGCAGGACTTGACGACAAAAAGCACCTCATCATAGGCGCTCTTGCCAACCGGCGCCGCGTGGCTCAGCTCAACATGGGATTCAAGGAAGAGCATCCACGGCCCTGGTTCCTTCCGGGGAGCCCAAGCATCGGCTTCCAGTGCCAGGATGACCGCCTTTTGGTAAAGCTCCCTTCGGGGAGACTTCTTATCTACCTCCATCCACTCATTGAGCGAAACCGGTTTGACCGAGACGCCCTCACCTATGAGGGGCTGGAACAGACCACCCGGAAATGGGGGAGGCTTGAGACCTACGGCGGCAAGCTTGTGGAAAACATCACACAGGCCTGCGCCCGCGACAGCCTCGCCGCAGCCATGCTCAGGCTCAAAAAGGCAGGCTACAGAATCCTGATGCACGTCCATGACGAAGTCATCATGGAGCGGCCCGAAGGCGAAGGGAGCCTGGAAGAAGTCAAAAGGCTCATGTGCATGAACGAGCCCTGGGAATATGGACTCATCAAGAACAGTGATGGTTTTGAAGGCTATTACTACATGAAAGACTAGGAGGCGGACACTATGGAACTTAATGCAAAACAGCAGGCAGCCGTAGACATGGCCGCCGACTGGTACCGAAAACAGAACGAGCCAATCTTCAAGCTTGCAGGCTATGCCGGTACCGGCAAGACGACTGTGGCGACCACCATCGCCCATGCGCTGGAGCCTGATGAGGATAAAATCCTTTTTTGCGCCTACACCGGCAAAGCCGCTTGTGTCATGAGGCAGAAGGGCATGCCCGGACAAACCATCCACTCAGCCATCTACAGCTATGAGGTGGAGGTAGACTCCATTACCGGCCGCAAGCACTTTATCAAACACCTTAAGGACTCATTGCCTTTCTCCCTCATCATCGTGGACGAGGCGTCCATGGTAGGCTCCGAGGTGGCGGATGACCTTCTCAGTTTCCACATCCCGGTCCTTGCCATAGGCGATACGGGCCAGCTCCCGCCGGTAGGCGACAGCTTTTCCAACCTTTTGAAAAATCCAGACGTGACACTGGACGAAATCATGAGGCAGTCAGGAAACCGTATCCCTTTCTTTGCACAGAAACTCAGACAGGGATGGACTCCCAGGGCTAAGGACTTTCCGGCGGAAGATGACGTCATGGTCATGCCTTACGCACAGTTTGTCAAACACTTTGGCAGGCTGCTCACACTCTCTGACCAGATGATCTGCGCCACCAACCGCAACAGGGAAATCCTTAACAGGCAGGCCCGCAAGGCCAACCGATATGAAGGACTCCTCCGTGAGGGGGAGAAGATAATCCGGAAGGAAAACGACTGGAAAAAGCAGACATATTCCGAGGACATCGGAGTGCTGAGCCTTGTAAACGGCATGACCGGCTACGCCAGGAACGTTAGAGCCCTGCCTAATGGGCGACCGGTGTTTGACTTTGAACCCGCCTTTGCACGGGATACCTTTTTCAGGCATCTGCACTGGGACAAGTTTGATTATGCCTACGTCATAACGGCTCACGCCGCCCAGGGCTCCGAGTATCCTTTTATCGTCGTGATTGACGACTCCTGGGACGACAGGCAAAACCCTAATTTCCGCTCCGAGTGGCGGTACACAGCCGCCACCAGGGCGAAAAGCAAGCTCATCTGGGTGACTAACAGATAGGAGATAGATTTATGAAATGGAATAAAGTTGTAACCAACATCCACGGCATCTACCGCGACAACCGGCAGACACTGCGGAAGTCGGAAAACCTTCTGAAATCCATGCAGGAGGTGGCCCAGCCGGGGACCGAACTTACCCGGCAGAAGAAATTACTGGAAGAAATCATCGCCAACGCGAAAGCCAATGAAGATGCTCTCATCAGCATGGAAAACGGCGCCAAGTTTGGCGCCAATCCGGATGACGATATTTCCGTATTCATCAACGGGAGGCCTCAGAAATGAACAGGTATTTCCTTTTTACGAACACCGACCGCGAGCTCAAACTTGTCAACGTCGATGACATTATCAGCATCACCTTTGATTTTGGGCCCTACAAGCAGCAGTTTGAAATCCACGTCAAAGGAGAGGCGCCGCAGTACTTTACCATCCCCTTCCGAAACAAGGACATCCCCGAAGGGGAAGCGGTAACACTCATCAAAACCATGATGTACGACATGGCCACACAGAAGCACCCCGTCTTTAACTGGGCGGAATTTTGCAAAGTCAAAAAGGTAGGAAGTTAATTATGGCAATCTCAAAAGGCATGTTCATTTCGCAGGCCGAAATGGGCCGGCAGGCTGTAAATGTTCTGGAAAAGTATAAAAAACATCTGGCGGAGGAAGGCGCATCCGAAGAAAAGCAGGTGGCGGTCATTAAGGCCATCAAGTACTGTCAGGACTGCGCCGACGCCTCCCACATCATCATGGCAGCTCTCGAATGGCAGGCCGCTCAGAACGGCGAGCCAGCAGAAGAAAAGGCAGAGGATATGCCGGTAGAAACCCCGAAGTGCAAGAGAGCGCCCAGGAAGAAGGCTGAGCCAAAGACAGAGGAGAAGCCGAAGGAAGAACCGGCGCCCACGCTCTTTGATGAGCCGCTTGAAAAACCGGCAGAAACACCAAAGGCGGAAGAGGTAAAAGAACCTCCGAAAGAAGAACTGAAACCGCAGGAAACCAAGGCCGAAGAGCCTGCCAATGATAACAGCCTGGACGACCTTTTCTAAGAAAGTGAGGTGGCATCATGAAAACTTTAGCAACTTTGCACGCTAAGGAGCTCTATGATGTAATCCGCTTTCCAGCAGACACCAGCGGCGAGCACATCCCGGACCCTGACGGCGGGGGACGGAAGCCCGTCCTGACACTGCACACCTATAGCGGATTCAGTTTTTTCAGTTTCTTTGGCTCCCGCGGCTTCCCCTGGGGCTCCCTTTTCCACAACTGCGCGGGAACCTATAAGGACCAGGTTAAGGACTGCAAGGCGGTGGTGCTCGCCTACTTCGTCAAAGGGCAGGCAAAGGTATGCATCGAAGTCAATCCAAAGCAAAAAGCCATCGTGCAGGCAAAGCTCCCATGCAACCGGATTGTAGGGGAGGACCCCGAGATGCTCGCCATTATCAAAAACTGGGCACGCCGCAAAAGGCTTGCCGTCACTACTTTGGACCTGGAGGAGGTGAGAGCAGCAAATGTCAATTAAGCTCAAAAATGACATCAAGGTGGCTATCTCCACGGCGCCGCACCGCTTCGCTAAGGTGTGGCGGCAAAGGGAAGTCACATGGAGCCAGATGGTAGACAGGCTCTCCGAGACCGCAAGGACCGGGGAGACCGTGGCAGAGTACCACCAATTCTCAAAGCCCCAAAAGGACGCAAAAAAGGATGTGGGCGGATTCGTAGGCGGAAGGCTCAAAGACGGCCGGCGCCTCAAGACCAATGTGATGTACCGGCAGCTCTTAACGCTCGACGCCGACAGCGGCACGAAGGACTTTCCCGACGCCCTGCCTGCTAAACTCGGTAACGGCGCATGGTGCTTTTACTCAACACACAGCCACACGCCGGAAAGACCACGCCTCCGCATCATCATGCCTCTCAGTCGTCCGGTAACGCCTGATGAGTACCAGGCCATTGCCCGGAAGGCAGCGGAAAGAATCGGCATGGACGCCATGGACCCGACAACCTTCGAGCCTGAGCGCCTCATGCACTTCCCGTCCACGCCAGTTGACGGCGTCTACGTCTTTAAGTACAACGACGGGCCCATCATGGACGCCGACAAGATTCTGGGTGAGTACGATGACTGGCATGACATCGCCTCCTGGCCGCTCCACCCAAAGGAAGCCGCCATTAATCGGACCGCATCCAAGGCTGAGGACCCGCGGGAAAAGCCCGGATTAATCGGGGCGTTCTGCAGGGCCTACACCATCCAAGACGTCATTACCACGTTCCTTCCCGACGTGTACATCCCAACGAATGATGAAAACCGCTGGACCTACGCCAAAGGCTCCACCTCCGGCGGCCTGGTCATCTACGAGGAGGGACGTTTCGCAATGTCCCACCACTCCACGGACCCCGCGGGAGGAGAAGAGCACAACGCCTTTGACTTCCTCAGAATCCACAAGTTTAGGGACCTCGACATCAACGTCAAACCGGACACCCCGTTCAACCGCCTGCCGTCTTACCTCGCCATGATGGACTTTGCGAAAAAAGACAAAGCCACCATGAAGGAGTACAACAGCGAAAAAACGGCGGAAATCCGGGAGATGTTTAAAGACTCAGGCGTGGATGAAAAGGACCTGGACACCTCATGGACCGATAACCTCAAAATGGAAGGAAAGGGGAACAATCTTCACATCGCCCAGAGCGTGGACAACCTCAAGCTGATTATGACAAATGACCCGCTGCTCAGGGACCGCTTCGGGCTCGACCTCTTTTCCCATCGTTACCTGCTTAAGGGTGACGTCCCCTGGCGCAAAGTCGATGGTGCGCCCATCTGGTCTGACACCGACGACGCCTGCCTTCGTAACTATCTCAGCAAACACTACAAGATAGACAAAAGGGCGCTGGTGGATGACGTGTTGACGGAGGTGATGATGGACAACCGTTTCCATCCGGTAAGGGACTACCTCGAGAGCCTCACATGGGACGGCGTGGAGCGAGTGCCTACGCTCCTCGTGGATTACCTGGGCGCCAAGGACACGCCCTTTGTAAGGGAAGTCACAAAGGTATTTTTTAAAGCGGCGGTGGCAAGAGTATACTCGCCCGGCTGCAAGTTTGACCAATGTTTGGTGCTCAGCGGCCCTCAGGGGATAGGCAAGAGCTCGTTCCTAAAGATTCTGGGCGGCGACTGGTTTAATGACTCCATCACCAGCTTTTCCGGCAAGGACCCCATGGAGCAGATCCAGGGGACAAGCATTGTAGAGCTCTCCGAAATGCAGGCCTCAAACAAGGCAGACAATGACCAAATCAAAGCTTTCCTCAGCCGGCCTTCTGATAAATTCCGTATGGCCTATGGGCGCCGTACGCAGGAGTACCCCAGGCAGTGCGTCTTTGCAGGCACTACGAATGACGCTATCTTTCTTAAGGACCGCACCGGCGGCCGCCGATTCTGGCCGGTCATGTGCGGCGTAGGGAAGGGTGAAGAATATGCGCCCGACAACGTGGTAATGACCACCGTAGAAAAGATGGAGGAGCTCAAAGCAAAGAGGGACCTCATCTGGGCAGAGGTTAGGGCCACATGGGCGATGGAGTCCTTCGAGGCGTTCTTTCAGTACTGCGGCGAAAGAAACATCAACCCCGCCACTTTTGACGAGGGGAAGAAGCAGGAACTTCTGAACCGGTTTGACCGTAACATGGATTTCCACAGCCTGCTTCTGTCGCCGGAAGCCGAAAAGGAAGCCCGTAAGATTCAGTCGGACCTTACAGAGGGAAGTGAAAAGGCCGGAATGATTGAAGACTACCTCAGCAAGCGGCTGCCTACGGGATGGGACAAGATGGACCTATTCAATAGGCAGGAATATTTGGCAAAGTACGAAGCAAGGCCCGAGGACCCCGGCGAGAAAGAAAGGGAGTACGTTTGCACCTTGGAAATCTGGTGCGAGGCCTTTGGCCAGGATAAATCCAGATTTACTAACAAGGACAGCCGGGAACTCAGCGCCATCCTGCTTAACATCCTGGGCTGGAAACTGGGGCCCACTCACAGGTTTAGCTTTTACGGAAGACAGAGAAGCTTTTTAAGGAAGTGATTATTATGAAACTTCGTGGAAAGGGAGCCTTTTTGAAGGCCCTGCAGAATGAGGACTGGGATTACACCCAGGATAATTGCAGCATCGTGGTCTTCGGACCACGGGGCCTCCGGTTCTGTATCATGAACTACGCCAATGGAAGCGGCGTCCAGAACGCCTATCTGAACATCCTGCAGACAGAAGGAGTGCGGACATTTTCCGCCAGGATTCTCAACCTGAGGACCTGGGACGAAATCTTTGTACTCATCCTGCGGCTGCAGGAATGGTATCAGACACACCGGCCAGACGTGGGAGCAGCGTGGAAGAGGTACATTGCCGTTTTTCCATTTGACGCAGAAATGGAATTTGACGGCGTGCCAGTAGATGTATATTTATACAGTGAATCTAATTTTTATGGCACCCTGATTTCGCCGAAAAAGTGTCAACAGAGTGATAAAAAATAATCCGCTTGTCAACGGAAGATACCTAACTAAGTTTTTACCTGTCAACGAAATAATAACTTCGTTGACGCCTCCGTTGACACGATTTTTTTCAGTATTTATCTATATATTCCTATACTTGTCAACAGTGTCAACAGATTATGTATAGAGTATGTACAGATAGGGGATTTAGAGGCCTAAGGAAAAAATAGGCCCCTAAATCACTATAGGTATATAAGCGAGCAAAAATCTGTTGACATCGTTGACACTCTGCCAACGAGGTAAGCACTCGCAGGAGGGCAAAAGGTGAGATTTTATGCAAAATGAACGAGACATTGAAAAGTATCTGGTGAAAGAAGTCAGGAAGAAGCACGGCAAGGCATTCAAGTTTGTTTCTCCCGCATCGGCAGGCGTGCCGGATAGGATTATCATTCTCCCCGGCGGAGTAACCTGCTTCGTGGAACTCAAAAGACCTGGAGGAAAGCCGCGGCCGGTGCAGCGCTTTATCCTGCTTTACCTTTATTATCAGGGGCACAGGGTAGCCGTCGTAGACAACAAGGACACTGCAAAGGCACTTGTCCGTAGGCTCTGTAGGAAAAGAGGTGATGCCTTATGATGCTCAACTTACATTCGTACCAAAAAGCAGTTGTTAGACATATCGTCGAAAATCCATGCACCGGTGTATTTCTGGGCATGGGCTGAGGCCTTGGGAAAACTTCCATTTCCCTGGCCGCCATCCTGGAAGAGATGTACAACCGCTTCGAAATCGGGAGCGTCCTGATTGTGGCGCCTAAGACCGTGGCCGAGGCTACATGGCAGGATGAGGCCCAGAAGTGGGACCAGTTTCACTGCCTCCGCTTCTCCACCATTCTGGGGAGCAAGACGGAGCGGCTGAGAGCCCTTTACAAAAAGGCCGACATCTACGTTATCAACCGCGAAAACGTGGTATGGCTGATGGAGCAGACTCACTACAAGCCACCATTTGACATGCTGATTCTTGACGAGAGTACATCGTTTAAGGACTCCAAGACAAAGAGGTGGAGGGCCATCAGGCGGATAAGGGGATGCTTTAAGAAGATTGTCCTTCTGACAGGCACCCCGAGGCCCAACGGCCTCATGGACCTTTGGGCGCAGCTGTACTTACTGGACGGCGGTAAGCGTCTGGGTAAAAGCCTTACGTCTTTTCGGTCAAACTATTTCCTTCCGGACAAGCGGAATCAGGATATAGTCTACAGCTGGAAAGTGAGGAATCCGGCGGCGGAAAAAGAAATCTATGACAAGATTTCAGACATATGCATTTCTCTCAAGAGCGAGGACTACAAAAACATGCCTGACGTCCTGCCGCCGGTGACTATCCCCGTCAAGCTGGACAAGGCCAGCATGGACGCCTACCGCGCCATGGCCAAAGAGTACATCATAGAAATGCAGGGCGAGGAGATTACCGCCTTATCCGCCGCCGCTGTCAGTAACAAGCTTCTCCAGCTGGCCAACGGCGCCATCTATGACAACGACGGCCGGATGATTGAGGTTCATAATGCCAAACTGGATGCCCTGGCCGACATCGTGAGCACCAACGAGGGTAATCCGATATTGGTTTTCTATTCCTACCGGAGCGACCTTGCAAGGATCCTCAAGAAGTTTCCAAAGGCCCGGCAGCTTAAAAGCGCAGATGATGTGCGTGCCTGGAATGAAGGAAAGATTTTCATGCTTCTGGCCCATCCCGCAAGTGCCGGTTATGGCCTCAACCTCCAGGCAGGCGGTCACATCATCGTCTGGTTTGGACTGACGTGGAGCCTGGAGCAGTATCAGCAGGCCAACGCCCGCCTGCAGAGGCAGGGCCAGAAAGAGCCTGTTATCATCCACCATCTGGTGGCGGAGGGGACATTGGACACCCACGTCATGGCGGCCCTTAAGGCAAAACGCATGGGCCAGGATGCCATGATGGACGCCGTCAAGATGCTTGTAAAGGAGGTTCAAAAATGAGTTACATCACAGCTATCATCCTTATTTTTATGGGTTTCGTGGCCGGGGTGGCCACCATCAGTCTTTGCAGTATCAATCGAGCGCACGACATTAACGCCGAAAACGACTATTTAAGGGCTAAGTACCGCGAGATTTCCGAGTGCGCGCGGCGAGTACTTTACTACATCAATCGTTTTGATAAAGCGCCGCAGTACAGGCTTTCCCTTTACTTTGAGCGCTTTCCGGTGACTGTCGAGCTCAGCCAGAAAGAATTTGAAGAATTTAAATCTCTGCGGCGGTCACTCAGTTATCTGTCCGTGGACAGGATCCCGGGAAAGGAGGATATCCAATGAACCGACAGGAAAGACGCCGTCTAGGCATCATAAAAAAGGACCCTATGGTCTCCATCAAGCAGTCTGACATTGATGCCATGAAAGAAGAGGCTACGGCTAAAGGCTGTAAGCTGGCCTTTAATCTTATGCTGGCCCTTCCGGCCATGGTCATTCACGACAACTATGGCCTTCTGATGAAAAAAGAAGGACGAGTGGGGAGATTCGTTGACCTCTGCCTGGAACAGTACAAGTGCTATGAGGAAGGCTACATTACCCTGCAGGAGCTGGCTAAGTGCCTTAAAGATGAGGCAGGAGTGGAAATCAAAGGATGGTACTGATATGAACCCTTACGAAATACACCGGCATGTAGCCTTTACCCTGGACGAATTTTTAAAGATGGTGAAGGCCAACAAGGAGCACTTTATTAATTACTGCAAAATCGTGGTGACCGATAACGGCCTTATCTTCCTAGCGAGTCCGAGCCACATGGATTGCGCCAAATGGCCGAGGAAGAAAGGTTTTACAAATTTTATTCTTGTCTGGTACAACGGCTTTGTATCTTATGACAAGGAAAACGCCATGAAGCTGACGACGAGCCAGCTGAAAGTGCTGGCCGCATTGCTTGACCGTGGCTGGATTTCCTGCTTGATTGACAGCACTTGGGAATGGAGGAAATGATTATGAGCTCTGAAAAATCATTAACAAGTAAAGCCGATTATATATTGAAGGCTATGTCCGCCTTGCCTGACGGACTTCCTTATGACGTAGAAGACAACACATTAAAGAAGATTATCTGGATAGTGGATAATGACCGGTTTTTGGATTTGAAAGACCTTCAGGCCAGAGCAAAGGAACATGCTAGAAATCTTTTGAAACATAAAAAGAGCGTTCAGGGTGAAAGGCCTTTAACCTGGGAGGACTTTGATGTGAAGCCAGCTGATTCACATGAAATCCAAGAAAGTGAAATTCCTAAGAGCCCTATGGTTTTTAAGAAGCAGGACACCGGCGCCGCCGTTGACCAGAAGCACTACCAGACTGCGGAGAAGGAGCCAATCGAAGTTATGCAGATGTACTTTAGCGCCCAGGAGCTCTACGGCTTCTGCAAGGGCAACGCCCTGAAGTATATATTGCGTTCCCGCTTTAAAGGAACAGAACTCAAGGACATGGAAAAAGCTCTGCAGTACATGAAGTGGTCCGTGGACGTCCTTCATGGCGTGCCTATTGACCCGAGGAAGAGGTGAGACCATGACGCCATCTTATGCCGAAGAAGCGATTGCCTATTACAAGCAGAAGGAAGTCGATGAGACAGTAAAGAAAGCAAAACTTGAACGTTGTCCGTTTTGCGGCGGCAATGCGGGAATCATCATCTACCGCGGACGCGGCGAAGCACTCTACTCCGTGGCCTGCAAGGACCCGAGGTGCATTGCCTCAGAAGGCCGGAAGTATCTTGACGTAACTGACGCCGTGAAGGCGTGGAATAGGAGGGACTGATGCCGAAAGAAGGACTGCATCGCAATGTGCATTACCACAGCGACCCGACCTATGAACAGGTGCTTGCCAAATATCAGAAAGAGCAGAAGGAGGCGGCAAGAGAGAACCGCGCCATGACAGCCTTTAGAGTTATCGCCACCGTTCGCATCCTGGTAAAGAAGGCGGGGTACCAGTTGATGAATGACTTGATTATTGCCGACAGGAAGACGGGAGTCTGCTACACCAGCATCACCGAAGAGGGGGCCAAACATGTTAGAAGAAAATAGGAAGCTGCCACCGGTTGAAAGGCGCCTGGATTATCTCAGGGCAGTGGTCAACTATGAACGGGAAGCCTTGAAGATTCTGAGCATTATGCGCAAAGGCCGGATTGACCTCAGCACCGGTCTCAAAGGTGTGAGCTATGATAAGGTCAAGATTTGCGGCGGAGAGAGCCGAGACCTGTCCGATGTCATTATCAAGCTGGAGGACGGCCTTAAAGACATTGACGCCAAACTTCGGGAGCACTCGGAGAGACTGGCGGAAAGTCTGCAGGCCATTAAGGACATTCTGTCCCATCTGCCTGAGGACCACGACCGCTTACTGCTTGAGGCCCGTTATTACGAAGGATGGGATTGGAGCAAGCTGATTGAGGCCTATGGTGTAACCAGGCAGAGACTGGATGACCGCCGCCGGAAAGCCCTGGACTACCTGGAAGTCATGGAAGAAACTGAACCTTTTCTGGAAGAGTTTACAGCACTTGACAGAAAGTTACACGATTTGACATGATTTGCACCTTGCAATATGTGATATAATATAGTAAAGAATTATGCATGAGCGCGGTCCCTAACGGGGCGGCGCTTTTGTTTTGCCTGAGAGGAGGCGGAGGACATGGAAGCCAAATGGACCAAATGGGTATCGCCCGAAGGTCTGGACAAGATTAAAGGATGGGCCCTGGACGGCCTGTCCGACGCCCAGATTAGAGACAAGGACCACCTGGGAGTCTGCCAGCAGACCTTTTACACCTGGAAGAAGGAGCATCCTGAAATTGCGGAAGCCCTGCGGATGGGGAAGGAAGTCGCAGACCGGCGAGTGGAAAACGCCGTGTATAAATCCGCAAGAGGTTACTACGTGGATGAGGTGACCACCTTCACCAGGGAGGCAAGGACGTCCAAAGGTGAACTCATGCTTGATAAGGACGGCGATCCGGTAAAGTCTGTAGAAACTAAAGTGGTGCATAAATGGATTCCTTCCAATGCCACGGCCGCCATCTTCTGGCTGAAACACAGAAAGCCGGTTGAATGGGGTGACTACTAATGGCTGAGGCGTGGGCGGCCCGGTTCTACAATTCGAAAGATTGGAAGGACCTGAGGTGGCAGCTGATTATCAAGCGAGGGCCCAAGTGCGAGCGATGCGGTAAGGACATGACGTTTAACACGGCTGAGCTCATCGGCCACCACATAATCCCTTTGACCAAGGATAATGTGCACAAACCCGAGGTAGCACTCAATCCGGATAACGTGGAGCTCATCTGCTTCGACTGCCACAACGCTGAGCATGAGCGCTTCGGCCACAAGCATGAGAGGCAAGTGTTTCTTATTTATGGGCCGCCATGTTCCGGCAAGTCGACGCTTGTAAAACAGATGAGTACTCGCGGCGATTTGATAATCGACATGGACCTGCTGTATCGTGCGGTCTCGGGGCTGGATCTCTACGACAAGCCGGACTGCCTCCGAAGCAACGTCCTTGCCATCTACCATGACCTCATCAACCAAGTCAAGACAAGATACGGCGGCTGGCATGACGCCTACATTGTGGGCGGCTTTCCTCTGCGGGGGATGCGGGAAGCTATCCTTAAACAGACAGGTGGTACCGCAGTCATGGCCGAGGCAAGCATGGACGAATGTTTAGCAGCGGCGGGAGCTCGAGGCATCTTCGCTGATGAATGGAAAAAATATATTATTAAATGGTTTGAAACTTATCAAAAATAAATTAAACCACCCCCCGCCATCGAAAAAATTTTTCCCCGGAATCAAGACCGGGCGGGACAGATGTTTTCGATTAAAACCGAAAATTCGACTTTTTTCCCTTAAAAATTAACCAGACCCCGAAAGGAGGGCCGACGATGAAAAAGACTGATAAAGACTGCACGTCGATTGCGCCGACAATCGACCCAGAAGAAGCTGAGTACAACCGGCTCAAGAATCTCTTTGCCGACTGCGACGCCAACATGCTGGCCCTGCTGGATGGGATGCTTTGGGAAGCGGCTCGGCTGCGGGTGGAACTGAACACGTTACACCTAGAGGGTAAAAAAAGCGGCCTTGTCAAGATGAACCCGCAGAACCCGGCACTGCAGAAGGAAACCCCGGTGAGCAAGGTCCTTCCCAAGGTAAGGGCCAATTATGCAAACATCTGTTTCAAGCTGGCGAAGGTCCTTGGTAAAAAGGATGATGACGATGATTCCGGACTCGACGATTACGAGTAAAGACGACTGCTGGATAACCAGATACTGGGAGGGCATTCAGTCAGGGAAGTACATTGTTGGCGCCCTAATCAAGCTGCAGATGCAAAAGCTTTTGGAGCTCCTGCAGGATGATGGAGTCATAAAAGACTTCACAGACTCCAACAAGCGCATCAACTTTATCCAACGGGAATGCAAGCACGCCCAGGCGCCTTTTGCCGGAAAGCCTTTCATTTTGACTATCTGGCAAAAGGCGATTATTGAAGCGCTGTACTCTTTCAAAATCTACGACGAGGAACTAAAGAAGCCCGTCCGGCTCTTCCAGCGTCTCCTGCTCTGCATAGGCAGAAAGAATGGCAAGTCTCCGCTTATTTCTGCCATTTCTCTTTCCGAGTGGGTGTGCGGCGAGATGGGTACCAATATCCTCTTTGGCTCAAACGACTATGACCAGGCCAGTATCCTCTTTGACGCCACCGACGCCATGAGGGAGGCAAGCCCTAAGATTGCCCGCTGTACCCATCGAAACCTTAAAGGCCTCTTCTGGGGGAATAAAGCAAGAAAACACGCGAAGGGCAAATTTTCCTTTCAGAACAAGGGAAGCATCAAGAAACTTTCCGCCCGCACTAGCGCAAAGGAAGGTAAGAACATCAAGGTAGGCTGCGTGGATGAGGTCCACGAAATGAAGGACAACACTCTGGTAATGCCAATCAGGCAGGCGCTTTCCACTCAGGATGAACCTTTGTACCTTGAAATCACCACCGAAGGATTCACCGATAACGGTTATCTTGACGAAGAGATGGAAGAAGCGCAGCAGGTGCTGATGGATGATTCCCACCGCTCCCGCTGGCTGATTTTCCTTTATCAGCAGGACAGCGAGGAGGAGGTGTGGCAGAATGAACAATCCTGGTGCAAATCCAATCCCGGGCTGGGAGTCATTAAGAAATGGACATTCCTTCGGCAGATGGTGGGGGAGGCTCGGAACAACGCCGCCACAAAATCCTTTGTCCTTGCGAAAGATTTTAACATCAAGCAGAACAGCGCTGCCGCGTGGCTTGATATGGCCGCCATTAATAACTCTGAGACCTTTGACCTCGCTGACCTTAAAGGCCAGTACTATCTGGGCGGCGTGGACCTTGCCGAGACCACAGACCTTTGCTGCGCAAGGGCGCTCTTCGTGGATCCGGAAACCAGGCTCCTCAAAAGTATGGCCATGTACTTTATCCCTGAAATTAAGGCCAACGCTATCCTGGAGGACAACGGCTTGAATCCTGAAAAGAAGGACTACAACGAATGGGCAAAGCAGGGCCTTGTCACCATCTGCCCAGGAACCGAGGTAGATGATTCCATGGTGGTGGATTGGTTTAAGAATCTCTACGTTAATTACCACCTTGTGCCATTTAAAATCGGTTATGATAACTGGCACTCCCAAGATTTTAAAAAAGGCATTGCCGAGTTATTTGGCGCCGACGTACTGGAGAGGATAGGGATGGACTTTAACAGCCTGTCCGGACCTATGTCAGTGCTCGAGAGCTATCTTAAAGAGCACATGATTAACTACAATAACAACCCAGTGGACCAGTGGTGTCTTACCAACACGGCCATCCGGCTCAACAACATCGGTCAGATGATGCCTGTTAAAAAGTTTGGACAGAGTAAAAACCGCATCGACGGAACGCTGGGGTACATCATCGCAGTCGCCGCATATCTGCGGTACAAAACGGACTATTTAGCAATCCAAGGAGGACAAAGTGCTGTTTAATTACTTGAAAAAAATATTCGGCGCCGCAACCAAGCAGAGCATGCTTGTGAGCCTCCTGGATGACAGCACCGCTGTCACCTCCTATGGAGGCCAGGACATCTACGCCAGCGACTACGTCAATAACTGCATCGACAGGGTGGCGAGGGAAATCGGTAAGATGTCTGTTATGTCCGTGGTCCTTGGCGACGACACTGTCAAGCGACAGAACGATGAGCTGACACGGCTCTTTAGAGCGAAGCCAAATCCCCTGCAGACCACGAGCGACTTCCTTCGGGCCTGCGCATGGCTGCGCATGAAGGACTGCAACTGCTTTATCTATCCTGAGTTTGATTGGATAACCGACAGCCATGGGAACAATACGAAGTACTTTAAAGCTTTGTGGCCGCTCAATCCTACGGAGATTGAAATAGGTACCGATGATGCAGGAGACATTTGGGAGATTAAATTCCGCTGGCGCTCTGGCGGCTATGACATTCTCCCGTATCAAGACCTTGTGCATCTTAAGTGGAGGCGCGGCAAGAACCTCATCATTGGCGGCGGGAGTGACTTTGGCTGGCCTGACGTGAGGGACCTGCAGAAGAGCGTGGGCGCCCTGGGCTCCATGCTCGATACTGTGCCAAAGAGCCTGGAGGCAAGTCTTAAGATAACCGGCATCTACCATGCCAAGACTATCGTGGACCGAGACACTCTGCAACAGATGCGGGATGACTTTGAGGACCACATCAAATCCTCCCAGTTGGGCATTGTGGCCACAGACCTTCCAGGCGAATTTACACCGGTCAACATGCAGCAGGCCCACATCGATGATGCTATTTTCAAATTTTTGAAAGGCGTCATTCAGGAGCGCTACGGTATTTCCACTGCGGTGCTTTCCGGCGACTACACGCCGGAACAGTATGACGCCTTTTTCCAGACGTGTATAGAAGATTTTCAAGTCGAATTCGAGCAGGCCATGAGCGCCTGCCTTTTTAGTCAGAGAGAACTTGACCTTGGTCACTGGCTCAAGACCTATTGCAACCGGGCGGCCTTTCTCACGAACGAACAGAAAATCAAGTTTATCGACATCGGCACACGGATTGAGATGGTCTCCGTCAACGAGGCCCGCGAAATGTTTGGCATGGAGCCGGTGCCTGATGGGAATCGTCGTTTCAGGTCCCTCAACTATGTGGATTCCACGTTGGCCAACAGTTACCAGGCCAGCATGTCAAAATCCGGTGACTTAGGTAATTCAAAGAAAGGAGAAACTGATGGGAAAGAAGACTAAAAAGAACCAGCGGAGCATGCGCGGTAAAGTCGAGCGTCGCTTTAACATCCCTGACATTATGGCCCTAGAAAACAGGACTGACGGCGTGGAGGATGACGGCATCCGCGAAGTTAAAGGTCATGCCGCCGTGTTTGGGCAGACCACCTCTATTGGAGACTGGTTTGATGAAACCATTGAACGCGGCGCCTTTGAAGGATGCGATTTAACTGACGTGCCGCTCCTCACCAACCATGACTTTGATAAGGTGCCACTGGCAAGAAGCCGTCGCAATAATGGCTCCAGCACCATGACACTGTCCATTGATGACCAGGGCCTTTTAATTGATGCCAAACTGGACACCAGAAACAATCCGGAGGCGGCGGCCCTTTACTCTGCCATCTCCCGTGGCGACGTGGACGGCATGTCCTTTTGTTTTGTAGTCGCTGAGGATACCTGGGATTGGTCTGATGAGGACCATCCTAAACGTACTATCAATAAAATCTCTAAGGTCTATGAAGTGTCTGCTGTGACCTTTCCGGCCTATGAGGATACCGATATTTCGGCTCGGTCCGATAAAGAGGCATTGGATAATGCCCGCCAGCTGCTGGAGAGCAAGCGGGAGGAAGAGCGAAAGGCAGTGGAGACTGCTAACGAAATCGAAATGCTTAAAATTCAGAATCGTATTTTAGGAGGTTGAAAACATGAACATCGAGAAACTGCTCGAAGAAATCGAAGCAAAGAAAAATGCCCGTGCCGCTCTGGTGAAGAAATCCGAAGCGAGCCAGGACGTGAACGAACTCAGAAGCCTGCAGGGCCAGATTAAGGACCTGTCCGCTGGCATTGAATTTATGCAGGGCCTCGTGGAGGAAGCCCGCGCCGCAGAAGCACAGCGCGTCGCTGAAAATGCCCAGGCACCGGCGCCTGCCCAGACGGCAGAACCGGACACCCGCACCCAGGCTGTCAATGAACACGCCGAACACGAAGCCCAGAACCAGGCGCCGGAAAACAGGTCCTTTAAACCAGGCGCCGGCTTTACTGTAACCGCAGAAGGCCGCCAGAGCCGCACCGCGGAACAGATGGAACAGCGCGGCAGGGACCTCAAAGAAGGCCGCTCCCTTACTGTTGCCACCGGCAGCATCATCCTGCCGCATCGTGATTCCGCCACCATTAACGACACCTTCCAGCAGGTTTCCTCCCTGCTCGATGCTGTCGACTATATGGAACTGCAGGGCGGCGAATCTTTTAAACAGCCCTACGCTAAAGATTCCCCGGACGGCAATTACACCACAGAAGGCGCGGAACTGGCTGACACCGATGCTGCTTTTGGCTATGCCGAAATCACCAAATCTAAGATTACCGGTTACTCCGAAATCACGGACGAAGTGGAAAAACTGCCGGCCGCTGACTATGCCGCCTTTGTCGAAGGCAGTGTGACCAAATCCACCAGAAAGAAACTGGCAAAGGAAATCATGCTGGGCGACGGCACCGCGGGCCATCTGACCGGTATCTTCTCCACCAAGTGCGACGCTATCCCTGCCGAATCTGACATTACTGTTTCCGCTATTGGCAACACCACCCTGGATGACATTGTGTTCTCCTACGGCGGCGATGAATCCGTGGAATCTCAGGCGGCCCTGATTCTTTCCAAAGAAGACCTCAAAGCTTTCGCTTCTGTCCGCTCTGCCGACGGCAAGCCTTTCTACAACATCGTAAACCGTGGCGGCTTCGGTACTATCAACTCCGTACCGTTCTTCATTAACTCCGCTTGCTCCGCTGTTTCTAACAGCAATACTTCTGCAGGTGCTTACTGCATGGCTTACGGAGACGTTAAAAGCTACAAACTGGTGGCATTCTCCCCGCTTGACGTGCAGAAATCCACCGATTTCAAGTTTAAGCAGGACATGATCTCCTACAAATCCCGCATCTATGCAGGCGGCAACGTTGTAGCTTATAAGGGCTTTGTAAGAGTCAAAAAAGGCGCCGCAGCCGCTTCCGGCACCGGTACATAAGTCTAAAGGAGGGATGACAGGATGATTAGCCAAGATGCGCTGTCGAGACTCTTACACCTCGACAGTGAAGAGGAAATTGCGAACGCCATGCTTTATGCAAAAGGCGCGGAAACTTACTTAACCAACGCCGGGTGCAAAGCAGACTATGACGACCCTCTCTTTGTTAATCTCCTCATCACTCTGACCTCCCGGCAGCTGACCAACCCGGACCTGCTGTTTTCCGGCTCCGAAATTGAAGGCATGGCGGTCACGGCGCTAGTCGCTCAGATCAGAGCTAAACAGCAGGCAGGAGGCCAGTGATGAAAACGACAAGGGTAGGGGAGCGCAACAAGCGCATCCAGGTGTATAAGACGGCCAAAGTCTCTGACGGCCAGGGCGGCTACCGCAAAGGGAAGCCTGCCTTACTGGCGACCGTCTGGGCTAGGATTCATCCCGCCAAGTTTTGGGCGGGTAATGCCGGCGGCGGTCCCATCTCGGGAGTCACTCAAGGCATTACCATCAAGACATTGGCAGGTCTTGATGAGTCCTGCACCGTAATCTACAAAAATCAGACCTATGAGATTTTAAATCTGGACTACTCCGTGGACGGCGAGGCGACAATGACCTGCAAGGCGGTGATGCACCGTGGCTAAAAAAGCGACTTTTATCGTCAAAGCGGATATATCTCAAGCGGTCTTTAACTGCCTGAGACAGCTTGACTCATACGACAAGAGGACAAGCGACAGCATCCGCAAGATTGTAAAAGATAGCACGGAGAGCGTCTTTGCAGGCGCTGTCCAAAGGGTGCCTGCGCGCACCGGGGCCTTAAAAAAGTCTATCCGGATGCGATTCGAGGACACCCCGACCAATACCGTCGGCGTCGTCTACACCAAAGAGCCAACGGCTCACTTGGTGGAAAACGGCGCCGGGCCGGTCCCCATTCTTATGCCGGTCAAGAAAAAGGCCCTCCATCCTGGGGGCTCTGGTTACTTTTTTACCAGGGCTAACATCCCGGCGAGGAAGGCAAGGCCTTTTATGAAACCGGCCATGGATGCAGAACGGCCAAGGTTTGAGGCCAAGGTTAGAGAGGCGGTGACCAAGACATGCTAATTTACAGACTCCCACTTAACGCCCTGCAGAAAGGGCTCTACACCCTTATCAATGGCGCCATCGTTACTGATTCCGGTGATCCTGTGCCGGTGCATGATTTCATACCCACAGGCCAAGAGGAATTCCCTTACATCTGGCTGGGGAGGCAAGAGGACAAGCCGGATCTTATAAACAAGAGCCGACCTCTCCACCTCATCACGCAGGAACTGGACGTGTGGTCCACCGAGGCAGGCAAGCGGGAATGTAACGAAATCCTGGATGACCTGGTCCACCTTTTAACCATTCGCCGTCCGGAGATGTCTGATTTTAACGTTTTAGCCGTTGACCTCACCGACTCCTCCATTGAGGGGGAGGCGTACGAAAACGGCATAACCGCTTATCACGGTAAAGTAGTTTTTAATTTTTTGATTGAGCAAAAGGAGTAAAAAGAAATGGCACTTACTGAAGAACAGCTTAAAACTCTGCCGACTGACCCTAGTCTTACTCAGGCTTTTGCAGGCAAGGACGTCCTCCTCTACGTGAATGGACCGACCGGCACTGCTGCAACGCCGGTGTGGACCTTGGTTGGCGCGCAGAAGGAAGCAAATACTAAAAATTCCGCCGATACTATCGACGCAACTAACAAGACTTCTGGCGGCTGGGCTTCCCAGCTCGCAGGCACTCGTAAATGGACCATCAGCTTCTCCGCCCTCCAGGTTCTGGATGACAACGGGCAGGACATCCTGGACTACGCTTACCGCAAGGGCATTAAGATTCAGGTTAAACTTGCACGCCCGGACGGCAAGTTTAGAACGGGCTGGTGCTATGTTACTGAATTTGATGAAGGCAACGCCGCTACCGATGCCGCAACCATTACCGCTACCCTCACTGGCGACGGCGAACTGAGCGCTTATCAGGCAGCAGCTACAACCAACCCTTAATGGAGGTAACTAAATGAAGAAGGCCATTACGTTTAAAATGGGGGAAAAAGAGTACTCCCTCATGTTTAATACGAAGGCCCTGGCAGAAATGGAGCGCCTTAATCATGGGCGCTCTATTATGCTAATTATGGGCTCCATGCTGCGAAACTCGGCAGCCGCCTACAGCACTCTCAATCTTGACTTTACCCTTGCCGGGCTCAAGGCAGGACTGCAGAACATGCCGCGGGATACAGATTATTATGATCTTATTGACCGATACTGCGAAAATTCAGGCTCTATCGATGACCTCAATGGCTACATCCTTAAAGCTATCGTCGCTTCGGGCCTTTTTACACAGGGGGGCCAGAAGGAAGAGGAAGAGCTGCTGCACTTTCTGGACCTGTTTCTCAAAAAATAGAGTCCTTCGCCGACTGGGTAGGGCAGGCCGAAAAAATCGCCTACGCCGAAGGCCTCAAACCTTCCGAATTTGAGGATCTACAGCCTGGCGAATTTTACACCTATCTCGAAGGAAGGCGGCTGGCGCTTAAAAAGAAGGACCAGCGCATCGCTTACTACATCGTCTGGCTCTTATCCCCCTATTGTAAGGAACCTTTGAGCATTGACAAGATTTTAGAGCCCCTTTACGTTTCCCCGGAACAGAAGAGGGCGCAGTTGTTGAAAGACCGGGAAGAACTAAAGCGTGAATTTGGAATAACGGAGGAGCATCATCATGGCCACAATCGCTGATTTGCTTGTTAAACTGGGCGCCGACAGCTCCGGCCTCAGGAGTGAACTGAATAAAGCGAAGTCGGACATCAACAGCACATTTGATGCTAATCCTCTAAAGACTTTCCAGGGCGCCGTGGATGGCACGGCGGGATCCATGGAAAAGCTGATTTCCAACTTTGGCAAGTTTACCGCTGCCGCCGGTGCCGGTTTTGGATTTATTCAGCTGATTTCCGGCGCCGTGGAGGCAGGCGCCCGCGTCAAAGAGCTCTCTGAAACTATGGGCATTTCCGCGGCTCAGGCTTCCCAGTTTTCCCGGACAGTGTCCCTTGCTGGCGGCGATGTACAGACTGCCAGCGCGGCCATCATGAGGCTTGACAAGACACTGTCCGCCGGTGGCGCTTCCGCCGAAAAAGCGCAGGCCATGCTTGACGCCGTGGGAGTCTCTCTGCAGGATGCTAATGGTAAACTATTACCAGTCAATGAGCAGCTTAAAGCGCTGTCCGAAGGTTACAAGGCCGCAACCTCTGTAGGCTACGGCCAAGAGTACCTTATGGAAACTCTGGGCGCCCGGGGCATTGCGCTCACCGGCGTGCTCAGGGAGTACACCGAGGCCGCTCAGAACGCCGCAAAGGTGCAGAGCGTAGGGCTCGACCCCGAAGAGATGGACCGCACTAAGAAGGAAATTGATGTCCTTAAGCTGCAGGCGTCCGCTCTTGGGACTGCTACCGGCGCCGCCCTGGCTCCGCTCATTGAGCAGATAATCCCGCCTCTGACTTTGGGCCTTGCCTCCATCGCTAAGTACCTTGCCACGAACAAAGAGGAGGTTATAGACTGCACCAAGGCATTGGTGGGATTTATTGCGGCCTATAAGACTGTGGCCGCTCTTCGGGCCTCCGTTGCCGCACTGGGCGGCCTCATGGGCGCGGCAGGCACCGGCGCCGCAACGACGGCTACCGATGCTATTACCAGGGCGCAGGAAGCGCAGATTAACAAGCGCATCCGGCTCATCGAAAACGCCGCTCTGCAGGAGGAAAAGGCCTATCTCAAGTCTCTGCAGACCATGGAGGTTACGGAGGCCGAAAAGACTCGCCTCTATGCAAACTATGTGCGGCAGAGGCAGGCAGAGACCGCCAAGGCTGCCGCTGTTATCCGGGCTGAGATGACTAAGACCTATGCCGAGATTAACAGCGCCGCCACCACCTCTGCCGCCGTGCAGACCGGCGCAATTAACAGCGTGAGCAAAGCCGCCGTTGTGTCCGGCGCCGCAGTGGGCAGTGTGGGAGGCGCGGCCATCAACACCGGTGTCAAAATGACTACTATGGGCTCCGCCGGGCTAACCACCATGAAAAAGCTGACAAGCGCTGCATGGGCCCTTGCCGGTGGCTGGCTGGGCGTTGCCTCTGCCATCATCTACGCCTTGGGCTGCCTGGTGGAATACAAAAAGCAGAAGGCGGAAAAAGAGCTCAATGAAAATGTGGTTAATCTCAACGGCGTGGCTTATCAGCAGGATAACGGCGTATGGAAGCGTCGTGATGTCAACACCGATGCCTCCGACTTTGAAAATCCCTTTAGCTACACCGAGATTGACCAGGATTCCGCTCTTGCTGCTGAGCTGAATTATAGGCTTCACATGAAGCCGGACATAGAGAAAACTGAATTGTCTCCCGAGGCCAATAAACAGCTTGATGATCTCAAGGCCCAACTTGAAGGGCTTTCCAAGTCGGTGGATGATAATACCGCGGCCGCTAAGGCGCGCGGCGGGGGAGGCTCTGCCACTCCTAAAGTGGAGGTGCCAAAGACCTATACCGTTGAGGTGCCTCTTGGCGAGATTGCGGCCCAGAAGGCGCTTGACGCCTACAACGCCGCTCCCGGGAGCCAGTGGCTCAATCCGGACCTTACGAACGATATGGAAAACTCCTGCGCCGCCTTTGTTTCCACCATGTACGGTGCCGCCGGTGTTATGACCGATTTAACGGCGTCTGGAAATAACCTGGATGCCATGTTCCAGGGTGTAAAAGGCGCTTGGTATGGACCTAACGACGGCTACAGCCCTTCCGCCGGTGATTACGTTTCCAGCCCAGGGCATGTTGGTATGTACGTCGGGAATAACACTGTCATCTCTCGTGACTCCAAGGGGGGCTTGCAGCAGCACGATCTTGACCGGTGGAAGCAGGAATTTGGTTTTATCGGATATGGCTCTGTTGCTAAGCTGACCGGAGGCGCCACAGCTACCCAGACCGTAGACAAAAACGGAAAGGCTCTGCAGGAAGCACAGAGAAAACTCCAAAAGGCCAAAGATGAGGCACTTAAGCTCTTTACCTCTATGTCCGTGGAAATTGAAGAGAAAACTGGCACTGCCTACGAGGCAGGCATGGCTCAGGTGGCTGAAAATGTAAAAGCTAAAGGGCAGGAAATCCAGAAGCTGGCCGCCGCAGGCCTTCCGACCGAGGCCGTCAAATCTTTGCAGGATAAGCTCTCCGAGTATCAGACCGCTCTGCAGAATAAAGTCACTCAGCAGCAGCAGGAAGCCCTTAACAAGCTCAAGACCGACACGGCGAGAACTACGGCAGAGCTTAAAGGTGATTACAAGAGCCTGGCTGACGCTGAGTACAATGCAACCGTTGAATCCCTCAATAAGGAAAAGGAAGAACGGACCAAGGCAGTCGCCCAGAACAAGGACGATAAGGAAGCCATGGCCGCCGTTGAAGATTGGTACACCTCCCAGGTACAGGCCGCCGCCGAAAAGCGGACAGAGGCCTACCGGGCGTCTTTTGCTAAGCAGATGGACTACGCCATAAGCCACCACGACACCAAGACCATGGGGAGCCTGCTCAACAGTGACGACTTTAAGCGGATGATGGACTGGGACGGCGAGACTGCCGAAATGCAGCAGTTTTATGACCTTTGGAAAGATGCCCATAAAACAACATCCCAGATGATGGCGGACAGCATGAGTAGCTTCCAGGGCAGTATTTCTGATTTCTTTACCAATATTTTGGAAGGCCAGGAGACCTTTGGCGATGCTTTCCAGGGGATGATTGATTCCCTCCTCGACACTGTAGTCAAACAGCTGGCCGACAAGTGGAGCTCCCAGATTTTAACAAGCCTCTTCCCGGGCATGTTCGGGGGAGATCAGCAGAGCGGCGACCTTTCCGGCGGCTCTGGAGGCGGCGGCCTCTTTACCGGCCTCACCTTTGCAGGCGGCCTGCTTGGTGGAGGTGGCGGTGGCCTCTTCGGAGGCGGGGGAGGCCACGATGGAAATGGAGAGGATCCCATTACTACTTTCCAGAACACCATAAATCGTATGACTACCGGCATGGATACCGCTACCAATACTTTGAGCCTCTTTTCTGGTGGTACTGGTACCGCTGGAAAATTGTTAGGTACTTACAACATAATTCAGGGCGCTATTAATACAGGCACCAAACCGGCAGAAACAGCTACAACTGTAGCCGCTACTACGGGCTTGGCAGGTTTTACCACATCCGTTTACATGGCCACAGCAGCTTTACAGGCTATGGCTGCGTCGAAATTTGCAACTTTTGGCTTCGCCACTGGCGGCTACATCGCGGGCCCAGGCACTGGAACCTCTGACAGCATTCCCGCCTTTCTGTCTAACGGCGAGTATGTCCTCACGGCTGACGCCGTGCAGAACGTCGGCCTGCCGTTACTGGATGCCGTGAACAGCGGCAGGGTAGGGCACTTTGCCACCGGCGGCCTTGTCCGTGCTAATGGCTCGGGTAGTAAAGGCACCGCTGTACCTGTTGGCAACAGTGTAACGCTTAATGTGTCCGCCCTGGATGCGGCTTCCTTTATGGAATTTTTACAGAATGGCGGCATGGATAGCATTAAACAGTTACTTTTTGATGGTAATAGAGATTTTACAACGGAAAGCGGGGTGTGGTAATTGGCTAACATTTTCTTCCCCCTGGACACCCGCAAGGTGTCCTGGGAAACGGAGACGGACCAAAGTTGGGAGATTAATGAGCAGGAGACCGCCAGCGACAAGCGGCGGGCCATGACTTATCAGACCCTGCCCGGCTGGACTTTTACCATTACCCTTCCAGGGCTGACGTCAGAGGAAAAGGATGACCTCTTTGCCTTTTTTGCCAGAGTGAAGGGGAGCCTCATCCCGTTCTTTTACAAGGACGCCGAGAATTACAAGTGCGAAAATGTGACGCTTGCAAAAAACACCGATGGCTCTTACCAGTTGGTGGCCAACATACATGGCCCGCAGGAGCCCATTTACTACGCCGACAATCTCCACGTCTACGTGGACGGGGTAGAGCAGGGGGGCACCTCTTACAAGTTGGACCGCGGCGCCGTTGTCTTTACCAATGCGCCAGCTGATACTGCAAAAGTTACCGCATCCTATGAGTACTATTGGTACGTCAAATTTGCGAAATCGAAGCTCCAGATAAAGCAGAAGTTTGACAACATCTTCCAGGTGTCTTTGTCACTGGAGGTGGTGAGATGAAAACTGTAACTGATGCGCTCGCTGCCTACCTCGATACCAAGAAGGAGATGGTGGTCTGCGACCTTTACACGCTGACCCTTTACGATGGGACGGCTTACTACTACACGGATGCGGACCAGGATGTCACCTACAACGGCCACACATACCTCCATGATGCCCTCATACTAAAAAGAGAGCAGACTAAAATCAACAACGTCATCTCCGTGGACAGTATGACGGTAAGCATTTACGCTACCGTTGACGACAAATTAGGAGACAAGCCTATCTTCCTTGCCGCCCATGACGGTACCTTGGACAGGGCTACCCTGTCGCTCTCAAGAGCATTTTTTGATGATGATGGAAACATTACGGGTGCTATTGACCTGTTTTCCGGCATTACAGAGGTTAAGAGCTGCGGCGGGCTCCTTATGAAGCTGATAGTGAAAAGTAAGGTGCAGGGCCTCTCGCAGGAATTTCCATGCCGCCGGTTTTATCCTCAGGGCACATACTCAACATCAGGCGGCAAGGTGTCATCCAGTACTGAGGAGGATTCCGCCTCGGTTATTGCGCCATACGTGCCTTTGAAGGAAGTGTTGTTATGAATCCACTTGTTACCGAAGCCTATACATGGCTTGGGACTCCTCATGTCAATCAGGCCAAAGTAAAGGGCAAAGGCATTGACTGCGGCATGCTCCTCATCGCTTGCCTCGAAAATGCGGGATACGTAAAAAAGGGAGCCATCAAGGTGGCTCCCTACTCCAATGAATGGCACCTGCACCACTCCTCCGAGTGGTTTTTAAATATTGTCGAAAAGTATTGTGACAAGGCCCCTTTGGCTGACATCCAGCCCGGGGACTTTTTGCTGTATAAATTCGGCCGCTGTGTGTCCCATGGCGGCATTTATGTTGGTGATGGTCACATTATCCATGCTCTGGTGGAGCAAGGGGTAGTGATGACAGACATCAATGATGTGATGTTTTTAACTGCCACGGGCGAAAGTCGGCTGCACGGCGTGTACCGATTCCGAAAGGAGGGGTAAAGGATGGGGCTTTTCAAGAGCCACAACACGACGATTCGAGAGAATAAGATTTCAGACTTTACCGTCTCCACGGCCCAGTACGGGGCTAGCGTCTGCGAGATTCTGGGCACCACTCGAATCTCCCCTAATGTGATTTACTGGGATGATTTCACCGCACATGAGCATAAATCCTCCCAAAAGTCAGGTAAAGGCGGTCGCTCCAAGACTACGACCATTACCTACACCTACACTGTGGCTGTTATCCTTGCCCTGTGCGAAGGACAGATAGCGGGAATTGGTAAGATGTGGAAGGGTAAAAACGTTTATCAATACCCTAATGGCGACGTAGGTTTAACCCTCTTTTCCGGAACGCCGGACCAAAAGCCTTGGGCCTATGTCCAGGGCAAACATCCTAACAAAGCGCTGGCCTACGAAAATCTGGCCTACATGGCAGGCGTTATAGACCTTGGAGATTCCGGCTCTATGCCGTCCTTTAACTTCGAAGTCAAAGGGAAACTGCTCGATACCGGCGACGGTGTGGACGTGAATCCTGCCGACTACATCCTTTATGTCTTGACTAAGGTGGGCCTGGGCGGCGTCAAGATTGACGGGCTTGATAATTACCGCCAGTACTGCAAAGAGGCAGACCTTTTAATCTCCACGCCCAGTGACAGCACCGATGCCAAAAGCGCCCGGGAAATCGTCAATGAGATAGCTAACATCACAAACGCCTATTTCTTTTGGTCAAATGACAGGTTTAAAATCGCCCCCCGAGCCGACCGTGTGGTAGGAAACTGGAAGCCGGATAAAACTATCCGATACAACCTCACTCCTGATGACTTTATCCCCCAGAGCGGAGGGGCCTGCATTACCTACAGCCGCAAAGATTCAAGTGAAATTTACAACCGGATTTCCGTGGAATTTCTCAACCGCTCCAATGGCTATGAGAAGGAAATCGTCAATTACCAGGACAACGACGATATTAAGGAATTTGGTGTGAGGCAGGCCAGTACCACAAAGGCACACTACATCTACACCAAGACCCGGGCGGTAAAGCTGGCTGAAGAACTCTGCCGCAAAAACAAGTATGAAAGGGTAAAGTACACTTTCAAGCTTGACTGGGCATTCTGTCGCCTTGAACCCGGTGACCTTGTCATGCTTAACGACCCGGCCATGGGGATTGAGAACCAGCCTGCTATGATTGACAGTGTGACAGAGGCCACCAACGGCGTGCTGACCTTTACCGCCATCTCTCGGGCTAAAGGCGTGTACAGCGAGGCCGAGTACAACGTACACGAAAACGAGAGGCCATTGATTGACTTCAATCCAGACCCGGGCACATGCGAGCCGCCTATGATTTTCCAGCCGCCGGCCCTTATGACCGATGCGGACAATGAGGTGTGGATTGGCACGTGGGGCAAAAATCCCAACTGGGGTGGCTGCTCCGTCTGGGGGTCTGATACTAATGAGTATTACCGCAAACTGGGTACCATCGACTACCAGGCACGCTACGGCACCTTGGCTGCGCCGCTTGAGATTGAGGATACCTCGCTTGAGATGATACTCAACCAAGGTGACTTTACCTCCGCGGATGCCACAAGTGCCAAAAACGGAGACACCGTCATGTACATCGACGGCGAGGCTCTCTCTTACCAGACGGCGGAGCTCTTGGACAACGGACACTGGAAACTGTCCGGGCTTGTCCGTGGACAGTTTGGTAGTGACCCTGAGTACCATCCGACTGGCACGCAGATTGCAAGGTGTGATGAGGCATTCCTGCGGTCCGGCTTGAAAAATGCGTACATCGGCAAGACTGTCTACTTTAAATTTACCGCCTTTAACGTGTTTGGCGGGATGGAACAGAGCCTTGCCGACGTGCAGGCTTATCCTTTTATCCCCAAATCCGTACAGATCCTTCCTCCGGATGTGGAGGTGCTGAACGTTGAAAAGATGTCCTCGTCTATCCGGCGCTATTGGTGGAAGTATACGTATCCTGACCCTAACGACATTGCAGGATTTATCCTCAAGTACACGCAGGGCAAGGAGCTCAACTGGGAAACCGGCATAGCTGTCCAGGAAGGGTTGATAACAACACAGCCTTACGAAACACAAACCATCAGGCAGGGCACTCACGCCGTCATGATAAAGGCTGTGGATACCAACGGCAATGAGTCCAAAAACTTTGCGTATTGCCTCCTCGACATGGGCGACCTTTTACAGGAAAACGTCCTCTTTGATAAAGACTTTGGAGCGGCCAACTTTGCCGATGTCAAAAACAACGGCACCGTCCTATCTGATGGTTTTATCCACGCCGTCAACTCGATCAAGATGTGGCATGAAAAAGGCCGAAAGTTTTGGAACACCAAAGACGCCAAGATGTGGGACAGCTCCTTCCAATCCTATGTTGCCAACTGCCAATTCAAGGCCCCGGCAAGCGGTCAGTTTTGGCTAACCACAGACATTGAGGGACCGGCAGTCGTTTACTACCGGCTGGCTCTTAACTCCTCCTTCTGGCCTGCCAATAAGGCAGACGCCAGCTTTTGGAGCACCGGCAGGAAGGACTCTAACGTGTGGGACACTACCGCCGACCTTTGGAAACAGTGGTCCGACAAGGTTGAGGTTCGGGCCGGCGATGACATCCAGATAAAAGTAGAGGCCAAAAATAACTCCTATCAAGAGACGATTATTAAGGGCCTCCATGCCTACGTGGATGTTCCGGACCGGCAGGAACACTTTGAAGATTTGGCCGTACCTGCTGAAGGGATGGAGCTGCCTATCACGACTCCGTTTTATGAGACTACCGCCGTCCACATTGACGCCATCCAGGATGATGACGCTGTGACCGTTAAAGTCTTGAGCAAGACGCCCTGCGTCATTGCCTTGTTGGATGCTAATGGCAGGCAGGTAGCCGGGATTGTAGACATCACATGGCAGGGATTTGTAAATGAGTTATTGGAGGGTTAAATGACTGATGTAAAAAAACTACAGACACTGGACGGGATGCTGGACTATCCCGACCCAAACGATGCCAGCAAAGGCACCACGGAGCAGCAATTCCAGGAGTATCTTAAAAACCACTATGCGGTAATGTACTCCCTTGTGTCCATGGCTCTTTGGCAGCCCGGGGCGACGTACATTAAGGGACAGGTAGTGCTCTCTCCAAACATGCCAGCCAACACCATAGCACGGGTGACCACGGAGGGCACCAGCGGCGACGCAGAACCGGTGTGGGGGGACGTAGGCTCTACCATCTCCGACGGAACTGCGGCTTACATCATGCTCCCTAGGACAATAGACTTTGCCACACAGGCTGAGGTGACCGCTGGAACCAACAAAGATAAAATCGTGACCCCGGCCATGCTGGGGCAGACTATCCAGGTAGACCTCGCCAGCACCAAAAGGGTAAACCTCAATGAAGCGGACAAGTCAGTCACCCCGGGCATTACCGGCATCCTGCCCGTGGCTCAGGGTGGCACAGGGCTGGACCATCTGCCGTACACGCCAAACGCCGCTAATAGTGTCTGGGATGGCACGCACTTCCCGGCCATTGGTACAGATGGGGTAATTGAAATCGGCCGTATGGTAGACTTTCACGAAAAAAGCGGGGATTCTGCCGACTACTCTGTCCGGCTCACCAGCTCAGGCGGCAAGCTCTTAGTCAACGGCACTGACATTATGAGCTACATTGCCAACGTCCAATCCCAAGCTGGCGTAGTTGCGGGCAACGTCAGCAACGCCAACGCATGGTGGGTGAAGCTTGGAGGGGTTATTCCGCTCATTATACAGGGTATAAAGGGCGTAACAGTTGGCGGAGATTCAAAGGTGTGGGTTAATTATCCGATAGCTTTTAGCAAATGGGCTCATCCCACAGGAGCAGACCTTACAGGAGACTTGAGAACTTGGTCATGGGCAATCTCATCAGGCAGTTTAACCGGCTGTACCTTGGTATCTACGCATGATACACGAACCATGGGCGTGATTGCCTTTGGCCTGTAGACAGGGTGGATATGGTAGCGTAGGGAAATACCAAACGGCTACCTTTACCTATCCAGTGGCCTTCCCTTCTGCCGCTCTAGGAGCATTTCTGGGGCGAGCATATTCCGACAATGAAATCTCTCCAACAATTACCAGTCTGCAAAAGTCGTACATGCGATGGACAAGTAAAGGTGAAAGTGGTAATAGCTTTGGCGCTAGTACCTTTTTTACTGTAATTGGATATTAATACCCTACGGCTAGCCAATAAATATTCCACGCATTATCAGTATTGATTTTGAAACGGAAGGACCATTTGTCCACATCGTAAAAACCGTATTCGGAATCAGCATTGGCGTTCTTTGTGATTACCGTAGAAAATGCGGAAGTAAATGCTATGGGATAGGCGACTCTTGTGCCACTCCAAGTATTAGCGTTTTCACCCTGTCTAGTAACCAATTGCGAGCCAGTATCTTCTGTTTTTGTTATTGAAGCTGATGTTGGTACTTGATGCGTAAACTGCCCATTCATACCAGTTTAACGAATCGCTATCAGACACATTTACATCAGTTAAGGCGCAAAGCACCGTTGTTGGAAAAGCTATAAGGAAAGCGCATGACGTAGAACTTCCACCCTGTATAAATGCATTCCATCTACGCCTCACAATCCCCGATTTTATCGAACATCGCAAAAATCCCATCTGCCCTTTACCCACACTTTTGCCAATTTTCCAAGTAACACATCAGTATCACGATTTCCCTTGCTCTCATCGGTCATCAGCTCAACCCTACTCTGCCAATCAGTAACAGGTTAGTATCACAGACACTCTATAGCTTTCCGAAGCTGCCGGAGCGTCTTATGGGTGTAGACCCCATTGGTCACGTCGCCCCTTGCATGGCCTAGAATCATCTTGCGGGCGTTATCGTTGACTTCTGCGCCATCTAACAAGGTGGCGCAGGTGTGGCGGGTATCGTGGGGCTTATGCTTCTCACCATGGACCAGCTTCATTACCCTCTTAAAGGTACGGGCAAAGCGGCTGTAGTCCATCGGCTTTCCGTGCACGTTCACAAGGTAAGGACCCTCAGATTCGAGATGCTTTTCGATGAGAGACCAAATCAAGTGATGGATAGGCACGGTACGGATGCCGGCGGCAGTCTTTGACTTCGTAACACGCAAGTACTTTTGCTTGCGATTGATATCGGACTTGAGCAAAGCCCGAAGCTCCCCATTGCGGAGGCCGGTATAAATAAGTATGAGGACTAAATCAACGTCCGGCGTACTGTCCACCAGTTTCCACAGCTGATTGATTTTCCGGCGACTGATAGCATGGTGAGGATTTACCGGCTTGTTCCGGCCAATGTGGATAAGCCCTGAAAAGTCACGGCTTGTATACTCCATTTTCCTTGCGTAGGCAAAGAGAAGCGAAAGCAGGTTCCTGACCTTCTTTTTGCTGGCGTAAGAAAGGCCCGTCATACCATCGATAACGGCTTGAAGGTCTTTATACCTTATATCCTCCACAGCTCTGTCATAGAGGCTTGTACAGTGCTTATACGCTGATTCGTAGCCTTTTACTGTCGATTCTGTAACACGGAAGTATTCCACGTGCTTAGGCTTCCAGCGTAGGTACAACTCACTAAATGTGATTTTAGAAAGGCGGTGTCTGTCATGCGACTTATTCCAATCGACTTGAAACGCAAGGGCTTCTAGCTTAGCGGGAAAGTAACCCTTTACCTTCTGTTTGCCGTTTTCAGTCACTACAAACGCCCACGGGTTCCTCCGTGAGCCGGATAGGTGCTTGAGGCACCCATAGCCATTTGGATTTTTCATTAAATATCAGCTCCCTTCCTGGGAGCTATTTTAGTATAAGGAGACTAACATGGACAGCACAGATACCTCCCTGCAATACCTCAGCATTTACAACGCCGACACAGGGGAGCGTGAGACCTCTTACGTCGTCGGCATCCACGGGGAGACCGTGGACGAGCTAAAGGCACTTGCCGCTAAGAATTACCCAAAAGGCGTAGCCATTGAGCAGGATGGGGCGGCGTGGAACAATGCCGTGCAGAATGACCTTATCTACAAAGCGGGCCAGCTGGTTGAAAGACCAGCACCTACGGAAGATGAAGTAAGGGAGCAGAAGCTTGCCGCTCTCGACAGTGAGTACAGCCAGAAGATTTCCGACGTGGAGACTGAAATGGCAAAGGCTAATGCTATCGGCGACACCGATTATTTTAACTACCTCAAAGCGGAACGTGAAACGCTTGTGAGTGAGTACACAACAAAGAGGGAGGAGATTTAAGATGGAAAGATGTTTCCTTTGCCACCGGAAAATGGATGAAAAGACCGGCCTTTGTACGAATCCTAAATGTGTACGGAGCCATCCGCTCCCGGGAAAGGAAGAAACCGAGAAGAAGGATGGTGAGAAGGCATGAGTATCGAGAAATGCAAGGACTTTGAGAAAGACGGCTACGGCACTTGGGATGACAGCTCCAAGCCGACGACATATGCAAATATGTACGATTTTATGAAGAACCAGAACAATGTGACATTGGCTCTTGCTAATGGCCTTTGGCAGCCTAGTACGGCCTACTCTGTAGGTGCCATCGTCCACAGCCCATCACTGCCAGCCGGGTGTAAAGCTACCTGCACAACGGCGGGGACCACGGGCAGTACGGAGCCCAAGTGGACCGCCTACGGCACCACCATGACCGATGGGACAGTCAAATGGGCAGTGGAGACCGATGTACAGGGCACCATTACCGGCGAGGTGCAAAACGCAATTACCGGTGCTATCAATGCCCTCCACGACACGATTAAGACCGAGATGCAGACCGCTATGCTGGCCCTGTTTCCGGTGGGCACTATCTTAGAGACAACCAACAGTGCCAACCCATCGACCTACATTGGCGGCACATGGGAACAGTTAGATGCTGGCCTTACCACCATTACGGCGGGGACTTACACTGAAACCCATAACGTCAACGGTACTGACGTAACAGACACCTACGTGTTCACAGCTGGAAGCAGTGAATTTACGGTGAACGGCACGAAGGCGCAGGGCGAGGCCAAGCACCAAATCACCGAAGGGGAATTGGCAAAACATGGGCATGCCATCCATTTCTACAACGACGACTGGAACAGCTCTGACGGTAAAGAGGGAGAATACAATCAGCCCGGTATCGTGCATGATGCTCCCGATAGAAGCGCTAAAAATACAAATAGATGGACCGACCTTGTCGAGAGCACGGGAGGCAATCAGCCGCATAACAATCTACCCCCGCTTTATGGAGCGTATAAATTTAGAAGAATTAGCTAACCCGTTCATATCTATAAACACCATAGACCGGCTGGATAGTGTTATGGGGCTCATCATTGCCTGTGTAGGAATAGGGGTTAGGGTAAAAATCTTTGTACGTATTTGATGGGTTATTAGTTAGGACAATTCCCCAAGCTGCCGCTTGGGTGCCCGTATTCCCGGAAAACAGGAAGTCAAATCTTGTGGTGTGCTTCGCCATTTCCCCTTCGGTTCTTTAGAAAAGAGGTGAATCCTATGTACATCAAATATTTTCTTTACTCCATCTGCCAGCTCTTTTGCATGGCGCTTTGTTACCTCACTAATCCCCTTGTGGTGCTCTTTGCCGACCGACAAGGCGAGCTCCCAAAGGTTTTAAGGCTATGGCAGACGTGGGACAATGCACTGGACAACAGGCAGTATGTACTGTATGACTGCCCAAGGTGGCTTTCCTACGACTTCGACGACTACTATGAGTGTTCTGCTATCCCCATAGGCCATGGACGGTCCCAAAAGGTTGTACGGATTAAAAAGCCCTTTCCGCGGAGCCTGTGGCTCAAGCGCTATCTTAATCGTGTCTTTTGGCTTTACCGCAATTGTGGCTATGGGTTTGCGTTCTACCTGTTTGGCGTGGACACGGACCCGAAGACTATCCGCCGGAAAGATGACTACTTTGCTATTGCGTCTAATGCCTTCCGCTACAAAAACGACGACCCTATCAGTAAGCACTGGAAATGGTGCATCTATTTAGGCTGGAAATTTGATTTTTACGACCCTTGCCGGGCCATGATTGCAACCCGCATTACCCTTCATCGGAGGTGAATAATGGATTTCTACAACATTGCTGTCAGCCTGCTTTCCCAAGGCTCCTATGCCATCCTGTCCTTTGCAGTAGGTTTCCTTTGGAATAAGGAACGGGGCAGGACCAAGAAGGCCAAGGACACGGAGTGCGGGATAAGGGCTCTTCTCAAAATCGAGCTGCGCCGCATCCATGAACGGGGGCAGGCAGAGCACAAGTTGTCTTATGCCGATGAGGCCAGTGCGGAGGAAATCTACGCCACGTATCATGCATTAGGTGGAAACGGTCAGGGGACTACGATGATTAATGAAATTCGGAAGATGCCGAAAGTGTGAAGATTATGAAGTACATCAAAATGCTCCTCTACGAAAATGGGGAGCTGTCACTGACCCGGGTTATTACAGTAATAGCCTGGGCGGCCTTCCTGGGCGTGTCCTTTTATCTTGTGTGGACTTCCCAGGCATGGGCTAACTATGATACCTTCGCCTTCATGACCGGCGGAGGGGGAGCGACCACGCAGGTGGTCAACAAGTTTATCAACAGCAAGTACAATTCGGCTCCTGGGAGCTATCAACAGCGCCCGGAACCGCTGAGAGGAGGAGCACATAATGACAATGGATGATGTTAGACAGATGTTAGCAGAGGCAAGGCCCGCTTTCTATCAGTACCCAGAGCCGGTTAGAGTGTATCTGCATTGGACAGCGGGGCACTATTACACCAGTTTCCCTGAGTATCATCTGTGCATCGATGCGGACGGCGAGATTATTGAGTCTCTCCCACTGACCGAGATTCCTGCGGCTACATGGCGCCGCAACACAGGTAGTATTGCAATTGCTCTCTGCTGCTGCGCCGGTGCTACGGCGTACAAAGGAGATCATTACCAGGTAGACCTTGGAGAGGAGCCACCGACGGATGCGCAGATTGAGACCTGCGCCCAGCTCATGGCGGCCATCTCTGACGTGTTCGGCATCCCGATTGACGCCGACCATTTTATGACACACGCCGAGGCGGCGGACCTGGACGGCTACGGACCGGCTACGACATGTGAGCGGTGGGACCTTGCCGTGCTCAGCAATGACGACGACTGGATGAGCGGCGGCGACACGCTGAGAGGTAAGGCCATCTTTTACAAGCAGCAGGAGGCAGGAAATGAGGAATAAAAGCGTCAGGTGGGATGCTGTAGGCGCCATCCTGCTTTTAGTCCTGGTCATTGCGGCCTGCCTGGTCTACTACCATGATCGGCAAAAGGAGGAGGCTCCTAAGGTACTGACCACGGATCAGGTCAAGGATCCGGAGGCCGTAGCTAAAAAGGTCCAAGTCTCTCAGCCTGCCGCACAGACCATTGTGAGGGAGATTGAGCGGACAAGCGGCGAGGCGCCTGCCATCACTTACTATGTCCAAAGCCCAAGCCTGGACAAAGCGGCGGAGACCGTACAGAGACAGATAGAGACTAAAAGCCCTGAGGCTCCTGCCGGTGTGACGGCCAAGTCAGACCGTACGATAGTTACGGCCGACAAGCAGCTCAATAAAGTCGACGTCTACAAGATTAACCTGCGTAAGGCGCATAAGCTCAAATCAGGCATAACCTACGTTGATGATAGGGCCTACCTGTCCGCCGGTTACCAGGCAGGGCGATGGGAAGGACTAGCGCACTTTAATCAAAATGGATTCCAAGGGGCAACCCTGATGTATACAATTAAAGAATGGTAATTAGAAATTGGCGGGTGCAGCAATGCATCCGCTTTTTCTTGTGCAAAAAATTTTTATAAAAATTGAAATTTCCACTTGCTTTTACGTCGTAAATGACGTATAATATATACAGAAAGAGGGAGAGAAAGAGAGCTCCCAAGGGAAAGAATTTAAAAGGAGGAAACTAAAATGAAATTCAATCGCAAACTGGACTATTATGAATTTTCCTGGGATGGCGTTAGTACGATAACCAGGATTAACACACGTAAGGGCGAAAAAAGTGTTTACACCCTTACACAGCTTGAATCAAAGCATATAGCCCGCGCATATAGCGCGTATGTCGAAAATAAGCATAATCCTGATGCGTTTGCCAGGTTTATTCTCGGAGCCTTTCGGGGATTTGCGAATGTTGCCGGCCTTTATGATTTCACGTTTGTATGCGAAGTTACATATTGCGAGCATTGGTATGCATTTACTGATTCCGATAAAGCCAAAGAGTACGCCAAGGCCCATGGTGCAAGCATTGAAAACCCCTGGAAATGGGGAGATTTCCCATTTGTAAATTTTTCTTCGGAGCCTGATGAAGACGGGAAATTTTATTCAGAGCTGTACTTCGAAGACTAACGAAAAAAGGAGGAAACCAAAATGACAACTCTTACCGCTGAGAAATGGCCAAAGGTTATGCTCGACCAGAGCAACAAGTGCCTGACCGACATTCTGGACGCCGTGGATGTTGAGATGAGCCAGCACTACCCGGCAGCGATTAAAACGGAGCACTATTACAAGCGCGTCCAGCCCAAGCTTGAGGAAGCCAGGGAAGCCATCGAGGAGGCCTTTGGTCTCTTTGGGAAAGACTGGCCACGTTATGGCGGCTCCATCTTAGTCTCCCTTAGTGATTGGCCAGGACACTTTATCCCGGACAAAGATGGCACCTATAGGTTTGTGCCGGACTACCGGCGGCCAGTGCTGGACGAGGTGATGACCCTCTCCGAAGCGTCCGAACGCTATGGCGTTCCTGTCACTACCATTAAATCCGCTTGCGCTGGCCAGAAGGGAAATCCTCCCGCATTTACTGAGTACGAATGCAGGAAATCCGGCAAGACCTGGCTGGTAACCAAAGCAGGCATGGACCGCCTTTATGGAGGGCGCAAAGATGGCAAGGATTGATATTAAAAACAGCGCTCCAATGCGGGCGCTAGCTGCGGCCAAAGTAAAATATCCGGACTTTTTTAAAGCTGCCGACCGGATTTATAAGGACCCAGATGCCAAATGGGACAAGTCAATCTGTTACTGCCCCATTGGCCTTGGTGTAACCTACGCCGTGGACCTTGCAGACCTGAGCTCCCCAACTTTAGCAGAGAGGGGAGAAATCTCAAGGACAGGTGCCACGCTGGCCGTCCTCGCCAGCTGGCGTAAGGCTAAGAGCATCTACACCCTGGACGAGGATCTGGCGGCGGAACTCTTTAAGACATCATTAAAGGATATGACCGTGGCCCCCGGGATGCTAACCATCCCTGAATGGTGCATTTACGTAAAGACGAAGCTCTTGCAGGGATGCGCAGGGCTTTTCATTATGTTCGACCACGACATACAGAGAGGCCACAAAGAACTCTACATCTCCGCCATAACGGAGGAGGGTACTTTTCTGACAAGCTTTTACTTAATCCTGCCGGATAAGCCCCAAAAGCTGACCGAGATTTTAAAGGGGGAGGAGGCAGTCGTCCGTGCAAAAGACGTCAGTAAGACCCCTGAACTTGCTCCATATGTTTCCAGTTATTTCAAAGCATCCAGACAGGCAATACGATTTACTATAAACCTCCTGCTCTATCTGTCTGCCGTTAATGCTGAGGTGAAACAAGTCAATAAACTCTCTTTCCCGCGGCAGGGCAGGGTAAAGGACACACCGCGGGAGGTGGCTGTCTACTCCGTCGGCGAGGCTACAGGCTATCGCATCCGCAGGATTAACCGCTATGTGCGTGAGCATGGCGAGCCTCTGGGCGGCCACCATCGCTCTCCAGTGATGCACGTGCGGCGGGCGCATTGGCACACCTTTGCTTACGGGCCCAGTAAAAGCCTCCGGAGGGTTAAATGGCTGCCGCCCATCATAGTAAACGGTGACGGCGAGGAAATGGACATCCCAACTATCACGGAATTATCTGACAAACAGAATTGACTTTGGTAGGCAATTTTGTAGGCAGAGGGCTCCGGATTTGCGGGATATATGAGATTCCTTCTCATTCCGTCCTGTTCCGCAGATTCCGATTAATCTTCGATAAAATCTGTATTTTTTAAACTTTCTATTCCTTTCTATTCCGCCTCATTCCATAGATTCCGATAATTTAATGTTATCGGAAGTAAAGATAAATCTATCCCTACCCGTCAAATTCAGCCTGCAAACGAAAATAATTTATCCGTAACTCTGGAAACTTCGCGCTTCATCCTTTCAACATCAATGGTGAGCAATTCCTTATGGCGCATTACGACTTTGCCATTAATCATTACGGTATCGACATCCATTGAGTTTCCAGAATATACAGCCAGCGAAATGCTGTTGAATCCGGGCATCCAGTTGAAGCCTTCACGATTTACGAGGATGATATCTGCAAGGCTTCCCGATTCAAGAGTGCCAAGATTGTCATAGCCCATGCATTTAGCACCATCAACAGTAGCCATGTTCAAAGCTTCCAATGCATTGATGGCTAATGGATCGCTATCCTTCACCTTATGAATGAGTGCTGCCAGACGCATTTCTGCAAACATATCAAGCTTGTTATTGCTGGAAGCCCCATCGGTTCCGAGCCCCACCGTTATACCTGCAGCCCTCATCTTTGTTACTGGAGCGATTCCTGATGCAAGCTTGAGGTTGCTTGTTGGATTATGTGCGACATGTACATCTTTCTCCTTCATGATTCTGATATCGTCGTCATTCACATGTACACAGTGTGCTGCCAGTGTCGGGAGGTCAAATAATCCCAGATCATTCATCAATGCGATTGGGGTCTTTCCATACTCCTTCAGGCAATTGTCAACCTCGCCTTGCGTTTCGGACAGATGGATATGAATGGGAATGTTGTATTTCATGCCTGCATCCCTGACCTTCCTGATGTAATCAGGCGGACAGGTATATGAAGCATGCGGTCCGAGCATAACCTTGAATCTTCCGTCTCCTGCATGATCCCAGTTTTTAAAGAGCTCAATGTTCTCTGCCAGTCCCTTGTCCCCATTGGGTCCGATTCCTGCCAGTCCTCTGGCCAGGTTCCCTCTCATTCCGGCCAGATCGGCAGCTTTTGCACAGGAATCCATGAACATATACATATCGCAGAAAGCTGTTGTTCCCCCGCGGATCATTTCCGCGAAGGCAAGCATGCTTCCCCAGTATACAATATCATCATCAAGATGATCTTCAGCCGGCCAGATCTTATTCTGAAGCCAGTCCATCAGTTCCATATCATCAGCATAGCTCCTGAATAAAGTCATTGCCACATGAGTATGTGTATTGACAAGACCAGGAAGGCAAAGCATATTATTTCCTTCGATAACTTCATCATAGTCTGCCGGATCAGGATTATCGGGAAATTCTTTGATATACTTTCCATCAATCACGATATTCTGGTTTTCCACAATGGAATTGTTCCTAAAAACTGCTGCATTTCTGATAAGTGTTGACATATTCCCTCCTAGTCAAGTCCCAGATATTTTTTCTGTTCTTCAGATAAGCTGTCAATCTTGTAGCCCATTGACTGAAGTTTGATTTGAGCAACTTTGGTATCAAGTTCATGAGGAAGTGTATATACTGCCGGTTTCATATCCCTGCCATGGCCTAAAAGGTACCAGACTGCCAATGTCTGCATAGCAAAGGACAGATCCATGATTTCAGCCGGATGTCCATCGCCGGCTGCCAGATTGACAAGGCGTCCTTCTGCCATTAAGAATACAGTCTTGCCATTTGGCAGTACGTATCCTTCAATATTCTTTCTGGCTTCATATTTCTTCGTGCAGATGCGCTCAAGGTCAGCACGGCTGACTTCGCAGTCAAAATGGCCTGCATTGGCACAGATAGCGCCATCTTTCATCTGCATGAAGTGTCTTTCTGTAATGACATCGATATCGCCGGTTACAGTCAGGAAGATATCCCCTACTTTTGCAGCCTCATCCATCGGCATGATTTCAAAACCATCCATGACTGCTTCAATAGCCTTGATCGGGTCGACCTCTGTTACGATGACATGAGCGCCGAGTCCTTTTGCACGCATGGAAACGCCCTTGCCGCACCAGCCGTATCCGGCAATGACTACAGTTTTGCCGGTAATTGTCAGATTCGTGCTTCTGATAATTCCATCCCAGGCCGACTGTCCTGTCCCGTAACGGTTATCGAAGAGATATTTGCAGTAAGAATCGTTTACCGCAATCATCGGGAATTCCAGATCGCCAGCCTTTTCAAGGATCTTTAAACGATGGACGCCGGTTGTTGTTTCTTCCGAGCCGCCGATTAAGTTGACCTGGGCATCCTTGCGGGTCGTATGAAGCAGATGAACAAGATCGCCGCCATCATCGATGATGATATCAGGTTTATGATCGAGTGCCTTATTTAAGAAAAGCGTATATTCCTCGTCAGTGCAGCCGTGCCATGCATAAACGGTGATTCCGTTATCAACCAAAGCAGCCGCAATAGGATCCTGTGTTGAGAGCGGATTGCTTCCTGTGCAGATAACATTGGTGCCTGCAGCTTTCAGTGTAAGTGCCAGGTAAGCAGTTTTGGCTTCAAGATGAATGGACATGACCACTGTCTTGCCCTTGAAAGATTGATCAGCGGAGAATTCTTCTTTCAGTGTATTCAAAACAGGCATAAATTTCTCTACCCAGGCAATACGCTGTTTGCCTTCTTCAGCTAAATTAATATCACGTATCATTGATTCATTCATTGTTTTAACCTTCTTCCTTGTAAAATCTTTTAATATTATCTGTATATGGCGGGACAATAACGCCTTTTTCAGTGATAATCCCTGTTATCAGATGATTGGGAGTCACATCGAATGCCGGATTGAATACAGGAACATCCTTGGGGGCCAGCTGGATTCCCTTGTATGTCCTTACTTCATCCGGATTTCTTTCCTCAATAACTATTTCACCGCCGCTTTTGATAGAGGTATCAAATGTGGAAAACGGTGCAGCCAGATAAAATGGTATGTGGTGGTAAGAAGCAAGGACAGCAAGTCCATATGTACCAATTTTATTGGCGCCGTCTCCATTAAGAGCGATCCTGTCAGCTCCGACGATAATGGCATCAATATGTCTTGTATTCATGAGCATGGCAGCCATATTATCCGTAATCAGACAGCACGGGATTTCATTTGCCATGAGTTCCGTTGCGGTTAAACGTGATCCCTGCAGAAGGGGCCGCGTCTCATCGGCATATACACATGAAATCTGGCCTCTTTCATTAAGCTCCTTGATAACACTGAATGCCGTGCCGTCCCCCGCCGTAGCAAGTGCACCCGTATTGCAGTGTGTCAGAATGTTAAGGGCAGTTTTGCCTTTAAATAAATCAGCTCCGTGTGAACCAATACGCCTGCACATATCCCGGTCGGAATATTCAATGTCTTTTGCTTTGTTCAGCAGTTCTGCCCCGGCTGTTTCCAGGCTCTCTGAATGAGAATAAACTTCTTTCATTTCAGAAATCGCCCAGGACAGATTAACAGCTGTAGGACGAGCTGCTTCAAGTTCATCCAGCGCTGCATAAAAACGTTCCGTCAAACCAGTGTCAGAATATGCCCTGCATTCCCTGAAAGCCAGGACAGATGCGTAACCGGCCGCCACGCCAATGGCAGGCGCGCCTCTGACAGCCAGTGTCTTGATGGCAGAGACGACATCCTTATACGAATAACAGTCGATATAAACAATTTCATCGGGTAATTTTGTCTGGTCGAGAAGAATCAGGTGATCTTTATCCCATTTCAATGACCAAAGACCTTTCTTCATAACTGAAATCCTCCAAAGTCTTTGGCGGCATGTCTGCAGTCGCAGTCAGTATCAGGATCAAATTCCTGAGAAAGGATCGTAATGATCTTAACAAAACTCTCAATATTCTGATTCATGCATTCAACAACTTCGCGATGCGTCAAAGATTGTTTCGAAATGCCTGCAGCGAAATTTGTTACCATGGAAATGGTAGCGTAGCACATTTCAGCTTCCCTGGCCAGCTGACACTCCGGCACATTTGTCATACCGACAACATCAGCCCCCCACATCCGGTATGCTTTGATTTCAGCGGGAGTTTCAAATCTGGGGCCTTCTGTACAGATATAGGTTCCCTCTGGATGGATGACGATTCCCTCACGGTGTGCAGCATCCAGGACAGCAGCACGAAGATGCGGGCAATATGGATGTGTCATATCAATATGGGCAACTCCATGCAGTTCGCCGTCATAGAAAGTACCGATTCTTGATTTCGTCTGATCGATGAACTGATCAACCAGTACCAGTTCGCCGGGCTTGTAATCGGGATTCAGAGATCCAACTGCTGTTGTCGATACGATGGAAGATACCCCCAGCGCCTTTAAAGCATAAATGTTGGCCCTGAAGTTGATCTTATGCGGCGGGATCGTATGATTCACACCATGCCTTGCCATAAAGACGATCGGCTTATCCTTGAAATATCCTAATTCATATTTTGCTGTCCCATATGGAGTTTCAATTGTTTCGCTATGGAGATCAGTTAATATTTCAGGGTTATAAACACCTGTACCACCAATAAAAGCTAATTTATTCATTGAATACCCTCCCCTTTTTCATCGTTAAACCATTTAACTAAAGTTGATCTTGGTATATTGTATTTTTTACCACAATAATGGCAGCAAACTTCTGTAACTTCGTCTTCCAGCAATTCATTTCTTTCCGTTTCGGGAAGCAGAAGCAGCGAATTTCTTATATGATCCAAATTGCAGGTGCACTGAAATTTGATGACCGATTCGCCAATGGGAAGGAAGCCTTCCTTATCTATCAGGAAGCTTAAAGATGATGCATCCTCTTTGTCTCCAAAGATTTTCCATCCCTTGCTGTTCAGTATAAACAAATCATCATATAATTTCTTGTTAGCCTGAGGCGTCATCTGTGCCAGGAAGCAGGCAACTCTTTCCAGCTTTCCGTCTTCTCCTAACTGAAATTGGATATCCAGATAAGAATCTGTTTGGTCTGATTCGTTCAGGTAAGAAGTAAGACATTCAGAAATACTATTGCATGATGCGTTTACTGTGCTGATATATGGCTGTTTCAGCAGGGAATACCTTGTGACAAACAGCTGTGCATTTTCACAAACGAGACGTTTCTCTTCAGCAGGATCGTATTTATCGAAAGCCTCTGCTTCAGGATTTTCTATAAATCCCCTTACATAATGACCTTCATAAGCATCAGCCCGGATAATTCCCAAAGGCGAATGCGTTACCCACTTCAGAGAGATTCCTTCGTGATTTTTGAAATCAGTTGCCAGTGCGGCAGTTGCAGCGAGAATTTTGCCAATGATTATTTCAGAAAATAATGAAAGATTGTGTATATTCCCAGCTTCTTTTGCTGCATCAGTAACATCTGCAACAGTGATTCGGAGTCCTTCATGATTAAGTAAGTGTTGGATAGAATTTTTAGTGATCAATTCTTTTTCCTCCTAAAACCAGTCCCAGAAATTATCAATTGATATAGACCAGATTACAATACTATTAAAGTATTAATCGTATATATTTTACCATTATCATATGACAAAATAAAACCTGTACCTCTGATTTAAATCAATAAGGTACAGGTTTTATTTTAATCGGGGAATAATTCACACCTTCAAAGACTCAATGGCATCTTTTCTGTCTGGCTGATTAAATACTGATGAACCAGCAACAAGTATATCTGCCCCGGCATTTTTCAGTAATCTGGCATTGTCCTTGTTAACGCCGCCATCAATTTCTATTAAAGTGGAAAGCTCCTTGTTTATGATGAAATCCTTTAAACGTCTTACTTTATCAAGGGTATAAGTAATGAATTTCTGACCGCCAAATCCCGGATTCACGGACATGATAAGCACATAATCCAATAGTGGAAGAACTTCTTCTATAGCTCCTATCGGTGTACCCGGATTCAGTGCGATACCGGCCTTGATATTCCTTCCTTTGATGTTCTGTATCATTCTGTCCAAATGAGGAACTGCTTCTACATGGAAGGAAATGTACTGGACAGAGATAGATTCCAATACATCCAGATAATCCTGAGGATTATAGGTCATAAGATGTACATCAAGCGGCAAATTGGTTACTGTCCGGATAGACTTAATCACTGGCGGGCCGAATGAAATATTTGGTACAAAATGGCCATCCATAACATCCAGGTGAAGGAGGTCTGCTCCGTTTTGCTCCACATCGCGGATTTCATCCTCGAGTCTGACAAAATTGGCAGCTAATACTGACGGTGCTATTTCCATAAGAACTATCTCCTGTTCTTTTCTGAATTCAATTCACTAAGAAGTTTGATATAATTATTATATCGTTCCAGCTGGATATCTCCGTTTTGCACTGCATCCCGGACAGCACAGTCTGGTTCCTTGTCATGCATGCAGTCATTGAATCTGCATTTGCCCAAATAAGGCCTGAAGTCCTTAAAAAGATAGGCTGTTTCTTCCGGCATCAGATGATTAAGGTTAAGCAGCGTGTATCCGGGGGTATCCATAAGAAGACTGTGATCAGAGTATCTGACTAATTCCGCATGACGGGTTGTTGTTTTTCCCCGTCCTGAATGACTGCTGACTTCCCCGGAGATAAAATGAGAAGAGCCCAGAATATAATTCAGAAGACTGGATTTCCCGACACCTGAAGGGCCGGAAAAAGCAATGATTTTCCCCTTTAAAAGCATCTGAACATTTTCAAGTCCGTATTTTGTTTCTAAAGAGGTACAAATACAGTCATATCCGGCATTTACATAGTAATCCCTGACAGAAAGTGCATGAGATGGATCCAGATCATATTTATTAATAATGATGGCCGGATTTATCCCTGCATATTCTGATAGGACGATCATCTTGTCCAATAAGTATTGATCCAGATCAGGACTTTTGATTGCAGAAACCAGGATAAGCTGGTCAACGTTGGCTATAGGCGGACGATGAAGAACCGTCAGCCGGGGATAGACATCCTTAATCAGCATCTGCCCTGAATCATCCAGCTCGCAGTCAACATAATCTCCAACCAGTATATCGGTTTTCTTTTTCAGCTTTCCTCTGGATCGGCAAGAGGCCGTCTCATTGTTATCCAGTAAAACATTAAAGTAGCCGTTTTGGTTCTTAAGTACAATGCCATTCATAGCGGATTAAAGCTCCCTGTCTTGAACGACAGAACCATCAATAACAACCTGAACCCTGACATTGCCTACACCAGAGACATCCTTATTGATCGTGCTTCCTGCATTAACCTTCGCATTATAGACCGTATGCTTTCCGGTATCATCAGTTACATAGATTTCTACCTGACGTGCATTGCCTTCTTTTGGAATTGTAATATTGACTGTCCCGTTTTTCTTCTGGCTCTTGGATTTTGATCCAATCGTAAGATTAACGACATTGAAATTCGTTTGTTCTCCGCCGGCCGGATCCTGCGAAACTACAACTGCATTGGGAGCATCAGCTGCTGTACCGTCAGAAGAAGTTATTGTACCTACGGAAAGTTTCATGGAAAGCAAGGAATTACGCGCATCAGATAACGACATTCCGGTCAAATTCGGAACACTTACCTTTTGACGCATGTTGATAACTATATTGATCCGCGTCCCCTTTGTTGCCTTTGCGCCGGAATCCGGGCTTTGGGAAATAATAACATCGGAAGGCTTGTCCGGATCATTTCCATTTTCGACTGCTCCCAAAGACAATCCCATCTTGTCAAGACGTTCTTTCGCCTGCTCCAAAGTCAGACCCTTCAGGTCTGGAATAAGCATGGTCGAACCGCCCTTGCTTACAGTCAGATGAATGATCCTCTGTGCTTTCACATTGGTACCGGCCGGAGGCGTCTGGGAAATGACCTGTCCGGAAGGTACATCATCACTCGCAATTTCATCTACAGAAACCTTCAGATTCAGTTTTTTCAGAGATGTTTCAGCGACCTCTACCGGTTTTCCCACCACGTTCGGAACGGAAATGTTTTCAGCACTCCAGAAGTTGCCGAAGGTAAAGAATGCCCAGGCAAAACAGATTGCAAATAAAGCTACCATCGCAATCCAGATGTACTTCTGCGGAAGATTGGCAATAAAAGTAGCCACTTTCCCATCTTTTTCCAATACGATCGGCTTTTGTTTTGTAGGAAGAGGACGAGTCAGCGCAGTAAAATCATGAGACGCCGGCTTGTTGTAGATTGAAGTCGTAAATCCCTGCGCAATTTTCAATTCCGAAATGAAATCAGAAACGGAATCATATCTTTTATCCGGATCCCGCTGGAGGGCTGTAAGAAGGCATTCTTCCAGCATTGGCGAAATTGCCGGATTATATTTTGTCGGCCTGGGAATATCTCCCTGCATATGCTGAAGAGCAATACTTACCGCTGTCTCACCTTCAAACGGCAGATGATGAGTCAGCATTTCATAAAGAACAATTCCCAAAGAGTAAATATCCGTCTTGGCCGTTATCTTATCACCTGCAGCCTGTTCAGGCGACAGGTAATGAACGGAACCCAGGATGGACTGTTTATCTATAACAGTGGATGAGTTGATTGCTCTTGCAATGCCGAAATCTGTTACTTTGACCTTTCCATTGGTGGTCAGCAGTATATTATGCGGCTTGATGTCACAGTGAATAATGCCATTCGCATGTGCTTCTTCTAGTGCATTGCCGATACTGATAGCAATTCTGACAGCTGTATCAATGGGAATATTGGGGTGTGACTGGATATATTGCTTCAGTGTCTCCCCTTCGACATATTCCATGACGATATAGTGAATATCGCCATCACAGCCGACATCATAAATTCCCACAATGTTCGGGTGTGTTAATTTTCCTGCGGATTGCGCCTCATGTCTGAATCTTACAATGAAATCATTATCCTCAGCAAAATTGCTATGCAGAATCTTAACGGCTACGATGCGATCCAAAAGGATATCTTTGGCCATATAAACATCAGCCATGCCGCCAGAGCCGATTTTCTTTATAATTTCATATCTGCTATCTAGAATTTTTCCGGTCATAAATTACTCCAATGTTTCTGTAAACTGAACCAGAATAAGAGACACATTGTCTTTTGCTCCTGCATCATAAGCTTTTTCCATTAAATCCTTGTCTAACTTTTTTAAGTCATCCTGTGTTCTTCTTGGATTATCAGCAATAACAGACCTGATGACGTTATCATCAATCATACCCGTCAAACCATCTGAGCAAAGCAGAACCAAAGAATCATTATCCAACTTAAAATGCCCGGTATCCACAGTCAAAGATTTTTCAATTCCGACTGCCCTGGTAATTTCGTTTTTCCGGGGATGAAAACGCATATCTTCCCTGGATATTTTTCCTTCATTGACAAGTTCCATAACAAATGAATGATCCGTAGTGATTTGTTTCAGTATATTATCGTGCCAAACATATAAACGGCTGTCTCCTACATGAGCCCAATTCAAGGTATCGCCGATCACTGAAGCAGCTATCATTGTTGTACCCATAGAAAGAAACTGATCGTCATCCTGCTTCCGGTCCAATATGGCCTGGTTAGCCAGCAGTATAGATTCCTTTAAGTTGGATTCAGAGAGTTCAGCGGGCTCAAGGCGCTCCAAAAAATTACCAGCACTCTCGACAGCAAGTGTGCTGGCAATCTGGCCGCCTTCATAGCCGCCCATACCATCTGCTAATATATAAACATTTTCTACATCCAGATTGATCGCGTCTTCATTAACTTTTCGGACTAATCCGGTTCTTGAATCACCCAATGTAAGTATCATAGAAACCAATGCCTGTCCATGTTTTCTGCAAATATGCATGAAACCTAAAAAATTATAAAGCAATCCATTAAATAGAAACTTTCGTAAGATACGTTTGAAACTATTTCTTCACTAATACTATCATTATGCAATACCATAGTCAATTTTAGCAGAGCGGCATATGAATAGAGATGAATAACAGTCTCGCTCAGTTCTTCAGATATCTTCTCTTCAGCTGGCCGCAGGCTGCCTGAATCTTATCACCCATCTGTTTCCTGACTGTTGTCGTCCTGCCATGCTTTTCCAAAATCATTTGGAATTTTTTCACTTCATCAGCTTCCGGCGGATATAACTGAATATGTTCAGTGCCATTAACAGGAATTAAATTAATGTGACAGTTCAGATTTCCTATAAGTCTGCATAATTCATTTGCATTATCCGCAGAAGCGTTCACATCTTTTATAAGTATGTATTCGAATGTAACCCGGCGGCCCGTTTTGTTATAGAAGTATCTGGCGGCGTTAATTACATCCTCAATTTTATAAGAGTTGCTGATAGGCATGATTTGATTTCTTATCATATCATTCGGCGCATGCAGCGAAATTGCCAAAGTGATCGGCAATCCTTCTTCCGCCAGACGATAGATCTGTGGAACGATACCACAGGTTGAGAGAGTGATATTTCTAAGACTGATGTTCAAGATATCGGGATCATTGCAGAGTCTGATGAACCGCAGCACATTTTCATAGTTTGTCAGAGGTTCGCCTGCTCCCATCAATACGATGGAATGTACAGGAATATCAAAATGCTGCTTGAAAGCAAACACCTGCGCCAGTATTTCTGAAGCATCAAGGTTGCGCTTCATTCCATCAAAGGTGGAAGCACAGAAGACGCATCCCATCGCACATCCTACCTGCGTAGAAGCACAAATGGAATTGCCATAATCATGATGCATGCAGACGGTTTCAACCAGGGAGCCGTCAGAAAGCTTGAGCAGGAGTTTAGTCGTGTTTTTATCATCCGACTGCAGCTGATTGATAATCTGCGGTTTGCTGATTACTGTATTTTCCTTGAGCCATTCTCTCATTGCACCCGGCAATTGTTTCATCTCATCAAAATCATATACATATCTGTGATATAAATAATCCTGAATCTGCTTGGCCCTGAATCTGGGAAAACCATTTCTGACAATCCAATCTTCTGTTTCAGCAAGTGTATGGCCCCAAATATTCCAACTCATATTATCTCCTTTTCATTTTAGCGATAAAGAATCCATCGCTATGACATTCATCCGGCCAAAGCGTTGCCATACCGTTTTCATATTCTTTTCCATTTGGCAATTGGAAACCTTCTAATTCAAAATCAGTAAAGTTGTCTATAAACCACTTAACAACAGATTCATTTTCCTGTTTATTCAGTGTACAGGTACTATAGACCAAGACCCCTCCATGCTTAACATAATGAGCTGCAGTAGAAATTAACTTTTTCTGCAGGATGGGGAATTCCTTTATATCGGCCTCTTTCCTGTTCCATCTGATTTCCAGTTTATGTCCAAGTACACCCAGACCGGAACACGGGGCATCCAAAAGTACTTTGTCATACTCTTCATTGCAGGAATCATTCAGGACGGTTGAATCCTGTACTTCTGCATGAATAATTTTGATACCTAACTTATGTGCACTTTCTTTTATTAGCTGAACCCGGTGGTCATATAAATCCCATGCATCAATATGGCCCTCATTGTTCATTAATTCAGCCATTTCCGTCGTTTTGCTTCCCGGGGCGGCACACATATCAAGAACCCGCTCTCCTGGTTCAGGAGACAATACAACTGGCGGAATCATTGATGAGACAGATTGAACAGATGCATAGCCCTTGTTTAGGATTTCAGCAAAAAACTGGTCAGCCCCATGTTTAAGGATGATAGCTGGCGAATAAAAATCACTCTGCTGGGCTTCGACACCTTTTTCAGATAAAAGCTTTAAAACGGATTGTGTATCAGTTCGTAAAGTATTAACACGTATGGAAGTATCAGGTACTCCGTTAAAGGCCTTCAATATTAAATCTGTTTTCTCCGGTCCTAATTCTTTCTGCCATTTTTGTACCAGCCATCCAGGCATATTATAGAAGAGTTCATCATACAAAAGCGGATTGCTTTCCCGTTTTGGCAGTTCAAACTGTTCCTTCTTCCGGAGGAAATTTCTAAGCACACCATTGATGAACCTGACATTCCCGGGGTGTGTAATCTTCTTTGCAATTTTAACAGTTTCATTGACTGCGGCAGATTCCGGAATCCTGGATAAATATATCAGCTGATAGAGCCCAATACATAACAGGATCCGAACTGCAGGATGTATCTTTTTTACAGGATGGCTGCTAAGACGGCTGATAATCCAGACAAGATAGTTGTATTTTCTAAGAGTGCCGTAAACCAATTCTGTCAATAAATGCGCCTCAGGCCCCTTCAAATGATTCTTTTTGAGTGCCGTCTGAAGTCTTAGATTCGAATAAGCGCCTTTTTCCAAAATATCATAAAGCGCCTGATATGCCAGAGCCCTTGCAGAAGGAGCCTGAGCATTAGTATTCAAATGATTCATCCGTGGTCACCTTGTACCCGTTAATAAAGTCTGATGCGCTCATCTTTTTATGATTTTCGGGCTGAATCATGAGAAGCCCTATGGCACCGTCACTGCATTTAACATGAAGCATTCCGTCGGAAAGAGAGAAGATCTTCCCTGGGGCATCATTAGAACTTGATTCAAGCAGAACAGCCTCGTGAATTTTAATCCGCTTTCCCCTGAAGAAAGTATATGTACCCGGATTTGGATACATTCCCCTGATCAGCCTGTCTATCGTGCGGGCAGAATCATTCCAGTTGATATGTCCCATTTCCTTCGTCAATTTTTCAGCATATGTTGCTTTGCTTTCATCCTGTTTTACAGAAGCAGCCAGTTTAGCCGGCAGATCATCCAAAACATCGATCAACAGTTTTGCTCCGACATTGCTCAGTACGTCAAAAAGATCTTCTGATGTCATATGCGGAGTAATGGATACGCTTTTTTCCGCAATAATATTGCCAGTATCCATTCCTGCGTCCAATTGCATGATCGTTACTCCGGTTGTTTCTTCTCCATCAATGATCGAACGCTGAACAGGTGCGGCGCCGCGATACTTAGGAAGAAGCGATGCGTGCACATTAATCACGCCATACTTGGGAATACCAAGAACAGCCTGCGGCAAAATCCTTCCGTAAGCTATTACAATAATCAGATCAGGATTCAGAGCCCTTAACACATCAAGCTCTTTTTCATCCTTCAGGGAGTTGGGCTGATAAATAGTAATATCATGTTCCAATGCGAATTGTTTTACCGCAGAAAACTGTACTTTATTTCCCCTTTTATTGACCCGGTCCGGCTGTGTATAAACAGCTTCAACCTCATACCCCTGTTTATAGAGCTCATTTAATGATGGTATTCCGAAATCCGGTGTTCCCATAAATACGATTTTATAATTATTCATCTGTCTTAGGTCCTTTATGAAGTGAAAGAGCCTTTTCAATGAAAAGGATGCCATTTAAATGATCAGTTTCATGCTGGATGCAGCGTGCTAATAACCCGGATGCCTTTTTTGTTTTTTTCTTGCCATGTATATCCTGATAATGCACAATGACATTCGAATAGCGTTCCACTTCCCCAAAGAGTTCAGGAACGGATAAGCATCCTTCTATGTCGGTATTCTTCTCATCCCCGATGGGGCTCCATTCCGGATTGATGTAAGCTTCAAAGCCGGATTCACCGTCATCAGCAACAAACACCCTTTTAGACACCGCAATCTGCGGAGCAGCAAGACCTACACCGTTAGCTTCATACAGGGTCTTTTTCATATCAATAACCAGGAATTTCAATTTTTTATCAAACACTTCAACAGGAGCTGCCACATTCTTTAATATCGGATTTCCCGCACTAATAATTTTACTCAACTTATGATACCTTCTTTCTTTTAATCTTCGAGTAAATCCAATTATTTAATTCTTTATATTGGATCTACGTCTATAATTATATCATTTTCTTTGAATATTACCGAATTTCTCATCAAATTTTTCAAATCCACAAAATTACTGCCTTTTATCAATATGGATATGAAATATAAGTTTCTGACCCGTTTGATTGGTTCCGGAAACGGTTCCGTAAAGGATACTTTTGCTTTCAGTTTCTTATTGGCCTCGCAGAGGAACCGGTAAATGGTATTTGCCTGATTGACCGCAGTATTGTAATCCTTATTAAAACATGTAATTTTTAGTAATTTCAGAAATGGAGGATAACCGAGCATTTTACGGAATTCTACTTCCTGCTCATAAAATTTCTCATAATCCTGCCTGGCGGCTGTTTCAATCACATAATGTTCAGGATTATAGGTTTGCAGGATAACTTCTCCGCGTTCTTTTCCCCGGCCGGCTCTGCCTGCACACTGGGTAATCAGATTAAATGTCTGTTCGGCTGCCAGATAGGTCGGCATATTCAGGATGCTGTCCGCAGATAAGATTCCAACAGTATTGACATTTGGAATATCATGTCCCTTTGCGACCATCTGCGTCCCAAATAATATATCTATTTTATCATTTTTGAAATCATTTAGGATTCTTTGTGCACTATTTTTTCTTGATGTACTGTCAAGGTCAAAGCGCTGGCATCTGGCCTGCGGAAAATCTTCCTTTAACTCTTTTTCTATCAACTCAGTCCCCCAGCCTAGATAGCGGATTTTCCTGTTTCCGCATTTGGGGCATTTATACGGAGGAATACTGGTCGTGCCGCAGTAATGACACTTCAATAAGTTCTCTTCTTTATGATATACAAAAGATACGTCACAGTTAGGGCACTTAAAAACATAGCCGCATGATGAGCATATCAGCGTAGATGCAAATCCTCTTTTATTTAATAACAGAATCGCTTTTCTTTTATTCTCCAGTGTCTTTTCAAGCAGCTCCCTAAGCGGCATGGAAATCAATCTTCCGCTGTTACTGTAATCTCCTCTCATATCGTAAATCAATATTTTGGGCAAGGGAGTGTTGAATACCCTGTGCTTTAATTCAATCAGCCTGATCTTCCCGCTTAAGGCCGCATAGTAAGTTGCTATCGATGGCGTTGCCGCCCCCAGGACAATAGGGCAGTTAGAGATCTTGGCCATCATCTTGGCTACGTCCCTTCCATTATATCTGGGGCTCTCTCCTTGTTTATAGGAAGAGTCATACTCCTCATCAACAACAATCAGTTTCAGATTTTTAAATGGCAGGAAAAGCGCAGAACGTGATCCAATAATAATACGGCTTTCTCCGTTGACGATTCTCTGGCGGTTGTTATATCTCTCTCCTTTTGATAATTTGCTATGCATAAAAACGACATCATCGCCAAACACAGATGCAAAATAGGAAGTGAGCTGATTGGTTAATGAAATCTCCGGAACCAGTATCAAGGCCGATCCGCCTTTTTCAAGAGCGTGTTTCGCACACTGAAGATACACCTCGGTTTTCCCACTCCCGGTGACACCTTTTAATAAAACGCCTTCGTAAGAAGATTTATCAATAAGCTTGGAAATCTCATTGATTGCATTAAACTGTTCTTCAGTTGGATTTTTTTCATTGCCTCTGGTATTTGAATCCGTTATCAGGGAATAAGTATCCTTCGCTTTATAAATTACTTTTGCAAAGCCTTTATTGCAATATGCACGGACGACCGCATCAGAAATCCCTTGTTCTTTTAAATTCCTGACGGGGATTGCCTTTTCGGTTTTAAGAAGCCCCCATAGCAGTTTTTGTTTGCTGCTGCGAATCAGATCACTCTCTTTCGGAGTCGAGACGAATTCAATCCACCGCTCAACAGGTGCTGCATGTACGCTGGATAATAGTTCTCTCCTGATCAGATAAGATTGATCAAGACATTCTTTAAGATGCCCCCCGAAAATAAGCTCAGCATCTTTTTCATGCAGTGATTTGACGGAATGATCTATCAACGATGAGAATTCTGAGCCCGCCGGAATATTATCCCACAAAATCTCATATGTATATTCCCTTTGAATGCCTACCTTATCAATCAGGAAAAGTCTCAAAGCCTCAATCAGAGGACACATATAATACGCGGCTATCCAATAAGCCAAAAGGAGCATCTGCTCAGTAAACCAAGGTTCAGTGTCCATGACATCCAATATATATTGAAGCTTATAATCAAACTGATCTGGGTCGGCATCGGTTATGGATAGAATGATTCCTTCTTCATGCTTGCCTGCAAAGGAAACCAGACATCTGGTACCAGCCTTAACGGATGCAAATTTTTCTGGGACGATATAAGAAAACGTTTTATTTAAACGTTTGCTCACTCGATTGATAATCACTTCGGCAATGATTGTTCTCATAAAATTTTATCTCCGATCAATCGACTCAAAAAAATAGTGGTTACTCTTTAAGAGTAACCACTATTCTATCATATTTCAAGAACCCTTGATATGAATTATAAACCAGCTTCTTTTCTAAGAACGTCCGCCTTATCGGTGTGTTCCCAGGTCAGATCAATATCTGTTCTGCCAAAATGTCCATAAGCTGCTGTTTTCTTGTAAATCGGACGTCTCAGATCCAGCATATCAATAATTCCGGCAGGTCTTAATTCAAAATTCTTCCTGATGAGTTCAATGATTCTTTCATCACTGATCTTTCCGGTTCCGAAAGTATCAACAAAAATGGATACCGGTTCAGCTACGCCAATAGCGTATGCCAATTCAATTTCGCATTTGTCAGCGATACCTGCTGCAACAATATTTTTTGCAACATAACGTGCCGCATAAGCAGCTGAACGGTCAACCTTTGTCGGATCCTTACCAGAGAAGCATCCGCCGCCGTGACGAGCCATGCCGCCGTAGGTATCAACAATAATCTTTCTGCCCGTAAGACCGGCATCTCCCTGCGGTCCGCCGATAACAAAACGACCGGTCGGGTTGATCAGGTACTTGGTGCTGTCGTCAATAAAATCAGCCGGCATAACAACCTTGATTACATGTTCAATGAGATCTTTCTTGATCTGATCAAGTGAAATTTCCGGATTATGCTGTGCAGAGATTACAATGGTATCAATATGTACAGGCTTGCCGTCTTCATATTCAACAGTAACCTGTGTCTTGCCATCTGGTCTCAGATAAGCGAGTTCCCCATTTTTTCTGACTTCTGCCAGTCTGCGGGAAAGTCTGTGAGCCAGAGCAATAGGCATCGGAAGGTATTCCGGTGTTTCATTGGAAGCATAGCCGAACATCATTCCCTGATCGCCAGCGCCGATATCATACTGGTCAGCCTTGGACTCTTTTGCTTCAAGAGATTTATCAACGCCCATAGCGATATCCGGAGACTGTTCATCAATGGAAACGTTGATGCCGACACTATCAGCATCAAAGCCATAATGTGCATCTGTATAACCGATTTCACGAATCGTATCTCTTATAATTTTAGGAATCGGTACATAGGCCGTTGTTGTGATTTCACCAAAGACATGTACCTGTCCAGTCGTAACCGTCGTTTCACAAGCAACTCTGCCATTCGGATCCTGTTCCAGGATTGCGTCAAGAATTGCATCAGAAATCTGATCGGCAATTTTATCAGGATGTCCTTCTGTTACAGATTCAGAAGTAAATAATACTTTCTTAGCCAATTAAAATCCCTCCTTAGGATTAAATATAAAGGTAATTGGGTAATAAAAAAACTCTCCTGCAGAAGGAGAGATAGTCCTCTCATCTGTCAGCTGCTGCTGTTGGAATTAGCACCGGTTCTAAAAAGAATGGTTGCTGCGGCTTCCTCGGGCCAGTTCCCTCTACCGCTCTTGATGAGTTATTTTCATATGTTTCTATTATAACGGGAATGTCATTATTTAGCAATAGATTAAAAATAACAATTAGATAACATAATCAAAAGAGGCCCTCACTTTTAGAAGGAGAGTCTCTTTATTTTAACTGTCAATTTATGCCTTCGGCAATTTTCTCGATAATAATATGTCCCAAATCATCTTTGGTCATTTTCGGATATTGCTCAATATGACCATCTTTATAGATAAGAGCTGCTATATTGGTTGAAACATTGAATCCTGCGCCTTGCTGTGCAACATCATTCGCCACAAGGAGATTCAGGTTTTTCTTTGCTAATTTAGCTTTACCGTATTCGATGACATCCCTGGTTTCAGCCGCAAACCCTACCAGGAACTGGTGTGTCTTTTTCTGGCCTAATCCGTAGAGTATATCCGGGTTCTCTGTGAGTTCTATATTGAGATGATCATGCTGTTCTTTCTTTATTTTATTTTCGGCCCGCACGGCTGGACGATAATCAGATACAGCTGCAGCCATGACAAGTGCATCACAATCGTCATACTGGGCATTAACTGCCTTTTCCAGTTCCCTGGCATCATGAACGTAAATCATATGAACACCGACTGGTTCAGGAAGCGCATGTGTACAACTTACAAGAGTAACATCTGCATCTTCCAGTGCGGCAGCTCTGGCAATGGAATATCCCATTTTACCGCTTGAGCGGTTGCTTATGTACCGGACGGGATCGATATCTTCCTGAGTTCCGCCGGCAGAAACCACAATTTTCTTCCCCTTCAGCAAATGCTTGCTGTAGAGTGCCTTGTAAATGTGCTCCATGATCACATTCAGCTGCGGGAAACGGCCTTTACCCGTAACATTGCATGCCAAATGGCCGGATTCCGGTTCAACGAAAATATATCCTAAAGATTCCAGTTTGCGTATATTAGCCTGGACAATGGGATTCTCATACATATTAGTATTCATTGAAGGAACAAATACTACTTTTGCCTTCGTTGCCATAATCGTAGTAGACAGCATGTCATCAGCGATCCCATTGGCTACTTTTCCAATGATATCAGCCGTTGCAGGCGCAATCACAAATACATCTGCAAGACGGGCAAGAGCAATGTGCTCAACATCCCATTTATTAATATTTGCGAACATATCAACAGTAACATCATTGCCGGAAAGTTCTCCAAAGGTAATCGGAGTAACCAGCTTAGCTGCATGTTCTGTCAAAATACAATGAACATCAGCTCCATTCTGTCTGAGCTGACTTACAAGCCCTGCTGCTTTATAGGCAGCTATGCCGCCGCAAACACCAACAACTATGTGCTTATCTTTAAACATTATTAGCCCTTCCGTCAAAATTCAGGAATAGAAGTGTTACCACCCTGCTTGTATTATTTCCCGAATGAATAGGTAATCTTTGAATTGTAGATTTCTTCCAATGCTATCGTAACAGTTTTTTTATCAGCTGCATTTGGAATCAATGCAGGCTGTCCGTCGGTAAGTTCTCTGGCTCTCTGAGCCGCCAGAGTTACCAATGTATATTTGGAATCTACTTTCTTAATAAGACTGTCGATTGAAGGATAACACATCATTTTAAAGGTACCTCCTTATTGATATATTGTTTGAAAATTGTTTCAATCTGCCCCTCATTATGGCTGAGTTTGCATTTCTCTGCCTCCAGAATAGCAGATGTCTTATGAACTGCGTCCTCTAAAATATCATTAACAACAATATAATCATACTGATGAGCCATTGCAAGCTCGCTTGTTATTTGAGCCAGACGCTTTTGAATCACTTCTTCAGAATCTGTTCCTCTGTTATGGAGACGTCCTGATAAAACATTCAGCGAAGGTGGAACAATATAGATAAATACTCCGGTAGGATAACGCTTTTTTACCTGCATCGCGCCCTGGATATCAATTTCAAGAAGTACAGACTGTCCTTTATCGATTAAATCCAAAACATACTTTTTGGGAGTACCATAGTAATTATCATACACTTTTGCATACTCCAAAAAGGCGTCTTCTTTGATCAGTTGTTCAAACTGTTCCTTGGTTCTGAAGAAATAACTTTCTCCCTCGACTTCACATTTTCTGGGCTCCCTGGTAGTCATTGATACAGAGTAATGCAAATCTGGATACAACTCACGAATTGCACTGCAGATGGTCCCCTTCCCTGCACCGCTGGGACCTGAAACCACAAGCAATATACCCTTATCGGTTTTTCCTGACATGTCCATCAATTATCATCCATTCCTTCACTGATCGCCGTATCTTTATTCATAAGTCTGTGCGAAATCGTTTCTGGCTGTACAGCTGATAAAATAATCTGACCGCTGTCCATAATTAAAACAGCACGTGTTTTTCTTCCATAGGTTGCATCTATTAATTCGCCCTTATCTCTTGAATCCTGAATCATTCTTTTGACCGGAGCAGATTCAGGGCTGATGATTGCCATTACACGTGCAGCTGCTGCCATATTACCAAATCCAATATTAATTAAAGAAAAACTCACTTTTAACTCTCCTATTCAATATTTTGTACTTGTTCTCGAATTTTTTCCAATTCTGTCTTAATCATTATAACACAGTCAATGATATCATTGTCATTCGTTTTTGAACCCATCGTATTGACTTCCCGGTTAATTTCCTGCAGGAGAAAGTCAAGCTTTTTGCCAACAGGCTTAGTTTCATTAAGTATTTTCTGGAACTGATCCAAGTGGCTGGAGAATCTGACAACTTCCTCTGTGTAATCGGTTTTATCAGCGAAGATAGCAACCTCTTCCAAAATCCGTCTTTCATCAATTTCCTTATTCTGGTCATCAAAGATTTTCTCTATCCTGCTCCTTAAGCGGGTTTCATAACTCTTAATGACATCGTTTTGTCTTGCCACCAGATAATCATGCTTCCCGCGCAGCCAGTCGATCCTTGACGTCAGATCTTCCTTCAGGTTGCATCCTTCTGTTTCTCTCATACTGACCAGTTCCTGGACAGCTTTTGCTATAGATTCTTTGAGAAGGGAAGAAACTTCATCATCTGAAATTTCCTTTTTCTCCGCTTTAAGCCACTCATCCTTAAACAGCAAGACATCAGATAAATCAAGAGGGCTCTTCAACAGCTTTTTATTGTGCGCAACTTTCGATAACACCTTGATATAATTTCCAAGGGCATCCTCATCCACATGAATCAAATTTCCATCAGGGGTTTCAATTTCCTTAATGGAAACATAGACATTAAACTTGCCACGTGAAGCATTCTCTTTGATAACTTGTCGTGAGATGTTCTCCAGATTATTTTGATTCGAATAATCGCTTCTGAAATTAATTTCAAGAAAACGGCTGTTTACAGACTTTATTTCCGTAACAATTAGAAGATTATCACTTTTAGCAGTACCTGTGCCAAAGCCGGTCATACTTCTCATAATACAATCTTCCTCCTATGCTCCACTAAACAGCCCGTATTAAAGGCTGATATCCCCTTCAAATACTTTGACTGCCGGTCCCGTCATATACACATGATCCTTGCTGCTGCCTGCCCAGTCAATGTGGAGACTGCCTCCATCAAGATCTACGTCGGCGCTCTTATCGGCAAAACCATTCAAAATAGCTGCTACGACAGCTGCACAAGTCCCCGTTCCGCATGCCAGGGTAATCCCAGTGCCTCTTTCCCAAACCCGCATTCTGAAGTGATTCCCGGAAAGTTTTTGAGCGAATTCCACATTGGTTTTATTTGGAAAATGTGCATCAATCTCTAATTGATGACCTTCTCCAGGAAGGTCAATCGCATTTACATCATCAACAAAGATAACACAGTGCGGATTGCCCATAGATACGCAGCTAACCTGATAATGTTTGCCTGTCCCGCCATTAATCAACGGCTTATCTACAACAGTCCCATCCCCAAAACCGAGAACAGGAATTTCCTTCGCTGATAAGTGCGGTACGCCCATATCAACGCGGACATTTCCATCATCTAATAATTCAGGGTATAAGATACCTGCTCCGGTTTCTACAGATATTTTCTTTTCATTGACCAAGCCCAGTTCGAAAGCCCATTTTGCAAATGCCCGTATGCCATTTCCGCACATTTCTGCTTCCGAACCATCGCTGTTAAATATGCGCATCTTTAAATCAGCGGCTTCTGAAGGTAGAATAAAAATAACACCATCAGCACCAACTCCGTAATGACGGTCACATATCAATTTGGCCTGATCAGAAATCGATTTTATATCAGGATTTTCAGCAGCGTTGATAAACACAAAATCGTTTCCACAAGCCTGCCATTTGGTAAAATGCATAGTGTGCCCTCCAAATATATAGTAACTGGATATTCTTGAAATATTTTCAACCAGTTTTGGTGCTCATTTAAAATTGTACCATTATCAGCGAAATATTATCAAGGTTAAAATCCCTGTTGATTGACTGATAACTCGATATTTCTCTTATTTTGGCCTGTTTTGAAGATGCCTGGGAGAATTTCTCGGAAATTGGATATTAACATACAAGAAATTATGGATGACTGATGAATTTCAATGCCAGTTCTCCATCCATGATATACTTGTTCTAACGACTCATTACGATTGACATAGAGGAGGAAAATTATGCAAATCGATAGTAGTACTCTTTATCTATATGTGAAAGGATTGAATAAACTTTTAATTTCCTCACAAATACGTCAGATTCATCAGATAGATCAGAAAATATTCGACCTGGAACTATTTCGTCCAAATAGTTCTCCCCTGCATTTGATCATTAATCTTCATACCCCGCCTATATTTTATATTTCATCTAAGAATCGGCACCCGCAGTACATCGCATCACAAACATTCTGCATGACCCTTAGAAAGTATCTTGAGGGCGCCAGAATTTCATCCATCCGGCAGCTGGATATGGACAGGCTGGTTGCCATATCGGCAGATCGGATTGAAACAGCCGGAGAAATTATTACAAGGACGTTGTATCTTGAATTAATTCCATCAACGCCAAATCTAATCTTGTCTGAAAATGATATTCTGATCGATGCCTGTTCAAAAGGGAAAAAATTAAACCGCAGGATCATTCCAGGGGAAAAATATACTCCGCCAGAAAATTCAAACAGATTAAATTTCATGGATTTTTCTGAAACAGAATTAATTAACATTCTGACATATTCACAAAATACTGCCGTTTCTCTGAAAGAATGGATCTTTTCATCATTCAATGGCTTTTCAAGGCCGCTTCTTGATGAACTGCTTTACCGTTCAGGGCTGACAGAATCAACATTGACTTCCAGTTTGAGCGAAGAGGATATAAGAAAATTGGCATGTGAGCTGATTTCGATTATTTCAGAACTGAAAGAATCGGACACCCTGCATGTATATCGTGTGAATGGAAAGCCTCTTGTATCCCCCATTCTTCTCACATCTTTGAACGGGCCTCATGAGGATAAAGATATTGTATCGTGGATGGAATCTTATATGCTGGAAAGCAACAGTACGATTGCTTCCACCTCACAGGAATGCAGAAAACTCCTGAATTCACTGATAAAGAAAGAAACACGTAAAAAAGAGAAAATTTCTTCTGAATTAGAGGAAACCAATCTTACCGAAACGTATAAATTATGGGGAAACCTGCTGTCGATTCATTCCAATGAAAAAGTAAATGGCAGAAAATCTCTGACCGTGCCGAATCTTTTTAGCGATCCCGTTTCTGATGTAGACATCCCTCTCGACCCGCAGCTGTCAATCAATCAGAACAGCCAGATCTATTTCAAGAAATACGCTAAAATGAAAACAAGATTCAAGATAGGTATGGAAAAAGTAAGTGAATGTGAAAAGCGATTGGAATACCTCCAGGAATTGAAATACTTCCTGGAAGAAGCTAAAACGAAGGATGATATTTTATCTGTTCAGAAGGAATTGAATATATTCTCGGGCAAAAGGAATCTGCATAAGGAACTCTCCAAGAAGAAAGCTTCAGTCAATGAAGATCATTTTACACAGCTGACTATAGATGGTTTCAAAGTACTCATTGGCCGCAACAACACACAGAATGATTCGCTTACCTTCCATAAGGCGGCAAAAACCGATTTATGGTTCCATGTAAAGGATCTGCCTGGATCCCATGTTGTTCTAGTCACCAATGGAGAAACAGTCCCTGAGGATACTATCAATAAAACAGCCTCCATTGCAGCATTCTACAGCAAGGGAAAAGACTCAGGCAAAACAGCTGTCGATTATACATACATTAAGTATGTAAAAAGAATGCCTAACAGTACACCGGGCCATGTCATATTTACACACCATAAGACAATCATGGCAGAGCCTAAGGAATTTAAATAAAAGCTGATATTTTCAGCCCCGGAAGCGCAGGATTTGTCCTGCGCTTTTTTATTTCCCCCACCACATGCAATTTCCAATTTCCGGCATGGCAACTTGAAATTTTAAAGTATTTCCCTCAGGAATTTTTAACTGAATTCGTTGAATGCTAGAATGAGTTTAAAGAAATATACGGAGGTGTCAAAAGTGAACGATACTGAGAATAAAGAAAAAAATAGTCTTGAATTCCCATCAAAAAATAATCACTTGCCTAATGCTGATAAAGATTCCAAAGATTTGCCGCATGGCAAAATGCATATTCACTCTGCTGAAGAAATGCGCCCTTACATTGAGGATGCGGAAAGCGTTAAAAGAAGCTCTTCAGATATAGTAAAAGATGAGAGGCGTATTTTTGGACATTTCCATAACAGCAGCCTGCCAGCGGATGCCCATAATCCCAAAGGCATCTCTTCTATGACAAATGAAGAGTGCGATTACTGCGGCAAAGAGCTGGATCAATGTCATTGCGATCTTTTAGACAAGAATCTTTCCAAGCTGGAATACCACTTGAATGGATTGGATTGTATGGAATGTGCAGCCATTATCGAAGGAAAAATACGGCAGCTTCCCTTGATCCTTTATGCAGCCGTTTGTTTTAGAGATAAGGATCTCTACCTGATTGCAAAGGCACCTGAAGATATCATTTACCCGCAGTTAGAGAAAGTATGTGCAAGTGTAGATGAAAATATTAAAATCATGAGACACTCAAATCCTGGTAAAACATCTTATAAGACCAAGACGTACGAAATGCCCACATTAGATTGTGCTGCATGTGCTCTCAAATTGGAGAAATTAATCAATAAACAGCCTGATGTTATTTCGGCTTCTATCTCTTACGCAACCAAGACGCTTAAATTGACAGCGGAAGATCCGGACTCCCTGATTCCTGAATTAACAGAAAAATGCAACGAAATCGAATCTCCTACAGTGATTCAAAAGCCGCATGCCAAGCTTGAGGAGAATAGTTCCCATGGAATCCTTGACTGGATCAAGCAGGATAAAGTACAGCTTGGAATAGGCGGAATCATTTTCGGAGCAGGCATGATCCTGAATTACAACCTGATCAATCTTCCTGTACCTCAGGGAATCATTGACATTCTGTTTGTTATTTCTTACGTCATTCTTGGCGGTGAAGTACTGCTTAATGCGGTAAAAAATATCATGCACGGAGAATTTTTCGATGAAACATTTTTGATGTCGATAGCAACTTTGGGCGCCTTCGCCATTCATGAGTTCCCTGAAGCAGTAGGTGTTATGTTCTTCTACCGCATTGGCGAATACTTCATGGATCTTGCTACCGATCAAAGCCGTGAACAGATTATGGAAGCAGTCGATTTAAGACCGCAGATGGTAAACTTGATTTCTTCTGAGAATAATGTAACGGAGATTCCTGCTGAGGATGCCAAAGTCGGAGATTATCTCCTGATCCGCCCGGGCGACCGTATACCGCTCGACGGCATCGTAGTCAAGGGAGACTCCCAGATTGATACGTCTGCCATTACCGGGGAATCTGTTCCAGTCACGGTTCATGTGGGAGATTCATTGGATTCAGGCTGCATAAACATGACTGAAACCGTCGTTTTGAAAGTAGAAAAGATACTGTCAGAATCCATGGTAAGCAAGATCCTGAATTCCGTTGAAAATGCAGTCGCCAATAAGCCTAAACTGGATAAATTCATAACCAGGTTCTCCAAGGTTTACACCCCTATCGTCGTTGTCATTGCATTAATAACAGCGGTTGTTCCCCCGTTATTATTCAATCATCCCTGGTACCCGTACATTTATACAGCCCTGACATTCCTTGTTATCAGCTGCCCGTGCGCGATTGTAATATCCATTCCACTTTCCTTCTTCTCAGGAATAGGTGCTGCTTCAAGAGAAGGCATCCTTTTTAAAGGCGGCACGAGTATCGAAAGCCTTTCTACAGCCAAAGTTGCTGCACTGGACAAAACAGGCACAGTAACAGAAGGATCCTTTAAAGTCAGAAAAGTATTAACTGTACCTGATATTTCCAGAAATGAATTGCTGTCATTAGCTGCAAGTGCAGAATCATATTCTACACACCCGATAGCCCGCTCCATCGTAACTGCAACCGATCTAGACGAAAACCCGCTTGATCAGGTTGATTCCATACAGGAAATCAGCGGATCGGGAATCATCGCATCTATCAAAGGTGATAAAGTCTATGTCGGGAATCATCTTTTACTGGAAACATCCGGAATTGATATTCCGTCAAAATTTAGTACTTTAGAAACCGCAGGGCCGGAAATCTTTATTGCAAAGAACAATAAGTTCTTAGGCAGGATCGTTGTATCTGATGAGCTAAAAGAAGATGCAAAAGAAGGCATCAGGGAACTTAAGGACTTAGGAATTACCCCGGTCATGCTGACTGGCGACAACAAGGAAGCCTCCCAGTTTATGGCAGATAAGGCAGGAATTTCTGAAGTATATGCACAGCTCAAACCGACTGATAAATTCGAAATCATGAAAACGCTTCGTGCAAAATTCGGGCCGGTTTTATATGTCGGTGACGGGATCAATGATGCCCCGGTCCTTGCAGGATCCGATGTAGGTGCGGCTATGGGCAGTGGTTCTGATTCTGCAATAGAAGCTGCCGATCTCGTGTTCCTTAATTCGTCTGTAGAAGCGATTCCAAAATCAGTCAAGATTGCCAGAAAAGTACTGCGTACAGCAAAAGAAAATATTACCTTTGCTATTCTGGTTAAAGTGCTTGTACTTGTAATGGGCCTTCTGGGATATGCAAATATGTGGTTTGCGGTATTTGCAGATACCGGTGTAACAATCATCTGTGTCCTTTACTCCATCCGTCTTCTCAAGATTAAATTCTAAAAATAAAAGAGGCTGTGGCAAAATGTGTAATCATTTTGCCACAGCCTCTTTTATTTCAATTTACTCAGCAGGAGATTCCATAATCGTTGAGCATTTCTCTGACATGTTCACGTTCACTGTCAGATGGTTCTGCAATCGGAAGTCTGAAATGTCCGCCAGGAAGTCCGATGAGATTAACTGCAGTTTTTACCGGAATCGGACTAGCGATAAAGAACATTCCTTTCATAATCGGATACATCTTAATATGAAGCTGCAGTGCATCCTGTAAACGTCCTTCTTCAAAAGCTTTAACCATCGCAAGGAGGTCGTCCCCAATAACATGGCTTGCCACGGAAATAACGCCTACCCCGCCTCCAGCAAGAATGGGAAGCGTAAAGGAATCATCCCCGCTGTAAATCATGAAATCATCCGGAAGCAGTGTCTTTTCCTTTGTAACCTGATCCCAGTTGCCGGCTGCATCTTTAATACCAACAACATTCGGGCATTCATCAACAATTCTCTTGATTGTTTCAGGAAGGATGGATACACCGGTGCGTCCGGGAACATTATAAATGATAATTGGAAGATCAACAGATTTGGCAATAGCAGCAAAATGTTCATACATTCCCTGCTGATTGGGTTTTACATAGAACGGAACAATGACAAGGCCGCTGTCGATACCTGTTTCTACAGCCTTCTTTGCAAAAGCGATGGATTCCGTAGTGCTGATTCCGCCAAGATTGCCCATGACAGGAACCTTTTTGCCGGAAGCATTGCGGCCTACTGCATTGACAACTGCAGCGTACAGTTTAAGCTTTTCATCGGCAGTCATGGTAGCCCCTTCACCGGTGGTACCACCAACCAGAATTCCTTCGGAGCCATGTTCTACCAAGTGTTTTGCAAGTGTCACGGCACCTTCATAATCGACTTCACCATCAGCGGTAAATGGTGTGATCATTGCAGTTATAACACGCCCAAATTTTGCATTAGCCATTTTTTACTCCTTAGTTTTAATATCCTTTTAGTCAAAAGACACACTTAAAGCAATTTTATTTAATAATATCATGTTCAATCATATATTCAGCAATCTGAAGAGTATTTAATGCAGCACCCTTACGGATCTGATCGCCAGATACCCATAAGTTTATGCCATTTGGTGATACAAGGTCTTTTCTGATACGGCCGACAGCTACATCTGTTTTATCAGAGGTATCAAGCGGCATCGGATATTTCATGTTCTCGACATCATCGACCAGTTCCGCGCCAGGGAAGTTCTTGATTGCTTCCTTAACAGCATCGACAGATAAAACATCTTCTGTCTCAATATAAATTGATTCTGCATGGCTTCTTACAACTGGTACCCGGACGGCAGTAGGAGTAATTCCGATAGAATCGTCATGAAGAATTTTATGTGTCTCATTGACCATCTTCATCTCTTCCTTGGTGTAGTCATTATCAAGGAAAATATCGATCTGCGGAATTACGTTATAAGCAATCTGATAATGGATTGGAAGGCTGGCAGAAGGAAGAATCGTTGGTTCATAGTGTTCTCCTTTAGCAATAGCAGCCGTTTCGTTATATAACTCGTCTATACCTTCCTTGCCAGCACCGGAAACTGCCTGGTATGTGCTGACAACAATGCGCTTAATGCGGGACAGGTCGTGAATCGGTTTCAGTGCCATAAGCATGATAATCGTTGAGCAGTTCGGGTTTGCTATGATTCCCTTATTCCAAAGTATGTCTTCCGGGTTTATTTCCGGAATTACCAGAGGAACTTCGGGATCCATTCTGAATGAGGAAGAATTATCGATAACCACTGCACCTCTTTTTACAGCTTCAGGTGCCAAAACCTTGCTGATGTTTCCACCGGCAAAAAGTGCAATGTCAACATCTTCAAAAGACTCCGGCTTTGCTTCTTCCACAACGTACTCTTTACCACAGACAGAAATCTTTTTCCCTGCAGAACGTGCCGATGCCAATAATTTTAGAGAGCTGAATTTGAAATTTCTTTCTTCAAAAAGACGGATAAATTCCTGTCCGACAGCACCAGTGGCTCCTAAGACTGCGATTCTTGGATAGCGATTCATAAAATGCACCTCATTATTCTAAATAATTTTCAAGCCCGTAAACAAAACCATCTGTAGTCATGACCTTTCTGCAAGCCATCATAACTCCAGGCATAAAAGACTTTCTGTCTAATGAATCGTGTCTCAAGGTCAGAAGTTCCCCATATCCTCCAAAAAGAACCTCCTGATGAGCAACATATCCCGGAAGGCGGACAGAATGAATCGTAACACCTTTATACTTGCCGCCTCTTGCTCCGGGCAGGCTTTCCTTCGTTAAATCTTCTTCAGGTTCTTCAACCCTTGCATCTGCAATTTTTTCTGCAGTCAGTTTTGCCGTCCCTGATGGCGCTTCATATTTTTTATTATGATGCAGTTCAATGATTTCCACGTTGGGCATATATTTTGCCACTTCTGCAGATAATTTCATCAGCAGAACTGCCCCTAAGGAAAAATTAGGAGCGACCAGACCATTTGCATGATGCCTGTCAGCAATATCAGAAAGGATGTCCCTCTGTTCAGCGGTCAGGCCTGTAGTCCCGATAATGATATTGACACCATTTTCCAGCACAAACTTTGCGTTATCAAATATAACCTTAGGGCTGGTAAAATCGACTACAACATCCGGTTTATTAACTGCAAATGCCTCTTGAAGCGAGGAAACAATTGTAATTCCGTTTGCTCCCGTACCAACAATTTCGCCTAAATCATGTCCTGCTGTGCCTGGATCAACTGCACCGCATACATCAAGGTCATCTTCGCCCAGAATAGAACGAACGACTTCGCTTCCCATTCTGCCACTTGCTCCATTTACCAATACATGAATCATTAAGATTCCCTCCTTCAGATAACCCATTGACTTATGCACAAGCATTTAATGCCTTTTGGGGATAGTCTTATAACATTGATTGAAACTATCGTAGTATAAAAATCAAAAAGCGTCAATATCCTATTTCAATTATTTAAGTGACTCCTATAGTAATCTGGCTAAGGCAGATCAGATCGTTATCCAGTCCTATAGACTGAATAAATTTCATATGCACAAAAAAGGGGCTGTGACAAAATTCGTTAAAACGCTGCTTCTCCCTTTTCTCGATCAAAGCGAGGTTTAAGGGTGTTAACCTTGCTTCGAAGGAGAAGGTCCCGGCGAAGCCGGGGAATACAGTAGTTCTCGAGTGAAGCGAGGTTTTGTAGTTTTCAGACAGAACCAATAAATACACATGTTGGATAATCCTCTAATGGAATATTCCAATAGAAAAAAGGGGCTGTGGCAAAATGATTACACATTTTGTCACAGCCCCTTTTTATTTAGGAATGAAATATCATTCCAGATTTTATTCACCTACAGGATAAACACTTACCTGTCTCTTGTCTCTGCCAAGACGTTCGAATGCAACTCTGCCTTCTGCAACTGCAAACAGAGTATCATCCTTGCCGATCTTAACATTCAGACCCGGATGCAGATGTGTGCCTCTCTGTCTTACGATGATATTGCCTGGTTTAGCAATCTGACCAGCATGCATCTTTGTTCCCAGACGCTGTGCGTTGGAATCGCGGCCGTTCTTTGTGCTGGATACACCTTTTTTATGAGCGAATAACTGAAGATCAAATAATAACATAGAATTCACCCCTCTTTACTTTCCAGTTTTAGTTTGTCGGGATACATAGTTTGAATGATTTCCAAACCATGCTGCAAAGTCTTCATCAGTGCCTGCGTCTCATTATCCCTGTATGAAACGAGGGATACATTTAAGAACCCGCTCTCTGAATGAAAACTTCCCTCTTTATGAAGTACATCTTGAAGTCCAGATGCAATTGTCAGTGTTATAGATGAGATAGCTGCGCAGACAAGATCGTATTCACTATCGTCTGTATATCCATCGGCATGGCCTGATACATCAAACTTGTGATAGAACCCATCTGTGTCCAAATACATCCTTGCTGTAACCAATTAGCCCTCGATTTTCTTAATCTGAACTTTTGTAAATGGCTGACGATGACCCTGACGACGACGATAGTTGGATTTAGCTTTATACTTGAAAATGCGGATCTTTGCTTCTTTGCCCTGTTCAAGAACAACGCCAACAACCTTAGCACCTTCAACGTTTGGCTTGCCAATCTTTACGTCTTCACCGGATACCAGAAGAACGTCATCAAATGTTACTTCGTCGCCCTGTTCAGCGATCAGTTTTTCAACACTGATTACTTTTCCTTCTTCAACCTGATACTGTTTTCCACCTGTTTTGATAATTGCGTACATATGTGCACCTCCCTCTACTATACTCGCCGATTCAGGTAGCTGTCCTGCAGCATTTTAATACCCTTCTCGTGCGGTTGCGTCATGGCACCTAGTACAATGACTTTACTATTATACCTTCTGTCTTCATGAAAGTCAAAGACTTTTTCATTTCAAAGACAAATTTCAAAGACAAATTTTCAATTGCACATTTTCCGTATGAGTTTTTTCGTAATACTGCTGAAAAATTCCTGCCCTTCAAATCTGACAAAACGGATAGGCTTGGAAATTCCGCGGACACGAAGTATATCAGAATGCGGGAAATCAAATGACATAGTACCATCAAGTGAAAGCTGGAGCGTATTTTCTCTTTCAGGAACCGTAATTTTTACTATATCGGTATCATTCAAGACCATGGAATATCTTTGCAAAGTATGTGCACAGATCGGTACTACTGTCATTCTGGTATCCGAAGGTCCCAGCACCGGTCCCCCGCAGGATAATGAATAACCGGTCGTACCAGTCGGCGAAGATACAATCAATCCATCGGATGCGTATTCCTGAATGAAATGATCATTAATTGAAAGCTGTACCCTGACCAGCTGTCCTATTTTATTATGGCCGATAACAACATCGTTTAAAACGTCTGGCAGTATCTCTTTCTCTCCATTTGCATGCTCTATTTCAGAATGCAGGAAAAGTCTGGATTCCTTCAGGTACTCTCCTTCAAGAATAAGTTTAATCCTTTCCTTCATATCATCGGTAGTGATGCTGTTTAAGAAGCCCAGATCTCCCAGGTGGATGCCTGCTATCAAAGTATCATAATCAGAAAAAGTTCTTGCGGCGCCAAGAAAAGATCCGTCACCACCGACAGAGAGAATGCAGTCCGCATGCGCAAGCTCTTCAATAGATACATAGGACTCGCCAAGGTCAAGGCCTAAGTTTTCTATTTTTTGTTTCATCGAAACCAAAAATTTATATGGAGTCCCTAAATCATCTAATATAGAAATCAATCGCTGAAGAACCAGATTGATTCCTTCTTTTTCAAGATTCGGAAAAATGCCAAATATCATACTTGCCCCTTTAAAAGATTATTATGTGCTTCTTCCACAACAGCATTAATATCTTCATCATTAATAAGAACTTGCGGAATACTGCTTCGAAGGTACGTCAGGAACTCAATATTCCCCGATCCGCCCTTAATGGGCGAATAAGTCAGTCCCCAGCAGAAATATCCGGATTCTTCAAATGTTTTTAATGTGTCACGAATAACTTCTTTGTGGACTTCGGGATCTCTTACAATACCACCCTTGCCAACTTTCTCCCGGCCTGCCTCAAACTGAGGCTTTATAAGAGCAGCAATGGATCCGTCAGGTTTCAGAATGGATTTAACAGCTGGAATAATCTTTGTCACTGATATGAAAGAAATATCTGTACATACAAAATCAACGGGTTCCCCTAACGTTTCCAGGGTCACAAGTTTAATATTTGTTTTCTCCATATTAATGACTCTCTGATCTGTTCGAAGTTTCCAGTCGAGCTGATTGGTTCCAACATCAATAGCATATACCTTTACCGCGCCATTTTGCAAGGCGCAGTCAGTAAAGCCTCCCGTAGAGGCTCCGATATCAGCCACAACTTTGCCATTCAGGTCAATTTTGAAGAATTTCAGTGCTTTCTCGAGTTTGTATCCGCCTCTGCCCACATATGGCATTATATGCCCTTTTATCCTGATTTCAGCATCCGAAGGAACTTTTGTCCCCGCTTTATCAACAGGCACATTATTGACCAAAATTATGCCTTCCATAATATGCCGTTTTGCATTTTCCCGGCTGTTAAAGAAGCCCTGCTCCACTAAGAGAACATCCAGTCTCTCTTTTTTTACCTTTGGATTCGCCACTGCTGCTCCTCCCGTTTCTAATTAATTCGCTCTGGCTAAAACATAATCCGCAAGATCGTTTAACCGCTCAAACGACGATCCCAGTTTTGATATGGCAGCCTTGGCCCTTCTATTTTCAGCATTTGCCAATTCCTGGGCTTTTCCTTCTCCCAGAATTGTAACATATGTAGACTTTAAGCTCTTTTCATCCTGCCCTGGCAGCTTGCCCATTTCCTTTAAACTTCCATGTACATCCAGAAGGTCATCTGTAATCTGAAAGAGCAGGCCTAAATGAACTGCGAACTCATGCAAGGATTTTTGCATCTCTTCATCGCATTTTGCAATTAAGGCTGCCATGTCGATAGGTGCACAGATCAGGCATCCTGTCTTTAATGAATCCATCTTCCTTAATTCGGGAAGACTGCTGGAGTGGCCTTCAGAAATGATATCAAGCGCCTGCCCACCGACCATTCCGTCCGGACCTGCAGCTTTTGCTAAAATTGAGATCAGATGGCATCTCGTATCAGGAGAAATATTTTCCTGATTGGATATCAATTCAAAAGCATATGTCAGAAGACCGTCACCTGCCATAGTTGCCATACCCGGACCAAAAATTTTATGATTTGTCAGTTTTCCCCTGCGATAATCATCATTATCCATGGCAGGAAGGTCATCATGGATAAGGGAATATGTATGGATACATTCTATAGCACAGGCAACCTTCATATAGGACCTTGCCTCTAAGCCGAATATTTCTAGAAGCATCAGGAACAAAGCAGGCCTTAAGCGCTTTCCTCCTGCAAGGAGACTGTAATTCATGGACTTATACAATTCTGAACCATTATCAGCAAGCAGATTCGCCAGCTCCTTGTCAATGTCCGCTTTCTTTTCGTTTAATAAGCTGCCAATCATTTAAATCCCCCTTTGCCATACCCCATATTTTATAATCAAATTTAAACAAATCAGAAAAACAGCATCTATTATAGACAGGTGTCATTTAGTTCAAATGGCCTACAATATTAAACCATCTGATGATCAATATCGGGAAGAATAATTCATAAATGCGCCGAACGCGTTGCCTGAAGCATTATCACTGCTGTACTTGGGCGATGCAAAATAGGGTTTTAACATTTTTTCTCTGCAAATATCATTAACCAGGCCTTTTAAATAGAGATTTGACATGACACCGCCAATAGATACGAAAGGGGTCCCCTTTTCAAAAGGATAATTCAGGAGTTCTTTTTCCAAAGAATCACCAATATGACATAAAAGCCCTTTTGCTATATCCGCCTTATTATATTGATTACCCTCAATATCATGCAGGCATTGATTTTCCTGACCCGAAAAACTAAAAGCATTCAGAATTTTAGTCATAGGCAAAACATAATTCTTGTCTTTTCCTTCCATGGCAAGTATTTCCAAATGCTTCCCCGCGGGAAACGGCAGCCCCAGAGCAACTCCGATCCGGTCGATCAGCTGCCCGACGGTAATATCTCTTGTCGTGATAAGCTCTTGTATTTCAATCTTGTTTTGTTTCCAGGCACAACGCAGTACATCCTGAGTACCACCAGAAAGATGCATCAAATAAAAATCTTTTCCCCATAACTCGGGTGCCTCCCTGATTGCAGAAAGAGCATGATTTTCTTGATGACTGAATTGATACATCGGGATATGAACTGCCGCGGATAGTGAGTCTGCCAATCCTTTTCCAACAAGAAAAGCGGGCATAAATGAATCTGCCCGCCTCCTTGGGAATGAAGAAACTCCGATGACAGATACATCTCCTAAGGATGGAGATATTCTCTGCATCAATACCGGTAAATTTCTAACATGCTGATAGACCATATTGGACTGAGACAGTCCACGGCCTCCCATCTTAACTTTAAGGATAATTCTCTCTTAACAAATCAAGCCTTTTTCTGAATCATAAACAGCAAGCGAGGTAGTATAACAACTTGTGTCAATACCAAAAAACTTACTCATTATTTCTCCTTCAATGCCTGATCCAGCAAGCCGTTAATGAAACGGTAAGAATTTTCACCACCATAGATCTTGGCAAGTTCAACAGCCTGATTGATAATCATGTTCCGTTTATCCGGTGCGCCGAATTTAAGGTATTCAGCAATTGCCGTTCTAAGAATATTCTTATCGACTACATTTAACTGCTTCATTGACCAATTGATGAGATGGCTTTCAATCATGTGATCAATCAATTCAGAATGACTCTGGTATTCTTCGACCACTGCTAAAGCGTACTCCATATCAGCTTCGGATAAATCAGAAGTTTCACCACTGATATTTTCACTTTCGGGATTCAGTTCTTTAGAATACAAAACTTTCAAAGCATACTCTATTGCATCTTTATTGCCCATTGCAACCTCTTTCAATCAACTATTTCAGTGATAGTAATATCAATTCCATAAATCATTTCCTCCGTGCAGGAGGCTAAGACATCTTTCACAACAGCCTGTATACGTTGAGCGGTTTGATTGACTTTACAGCCTGAATGCAGAGATAAGGAGATAGCAACTTCTATTCCCTTTTTGCCATTTCTCCGGATCAACAAGCCCTTATGGCCTTTAAGACCGAAGGCCTGGCCGATTCCCTGCATCAAATAGGAAAATCCCTCAGCAGTGAAAGCGGCAACTTCAGGAAATGAAAGTACTTTCTCTTCGATTCTTCTATAAACCTCTTCTTCAGGAACAATAGAAACAGAATCTTCTTCTGACATTTTATCGCTCCTTATCAAACACAACCTTTTGAACGTTAACGTTGACCGCAGTTACTCTAATCCCGGCAGAATCCAATATTTCTTCCTTAACAATTTCTTGAAGATTAAGAGCAATAGCAGGAATCCGGTCTCCATGATAAACAGCAACGTATAAATCAACCACTATACTCTTATTATCACTGGAAACACGAATTCCACGAGTTTCTTCATCATTGATGACAGATGAAATTGCATGAGAAAAACGATCATCCATCGCATAAATTCCCTTAACATGCAGCGTAGCCGCCTGTGCAATACTGGCGATGACCTGATCTGAAATTCTAATCGTACCTAACGAATTCTTTATCTCTGCAGTTTCCATGTTAGTCTAAACAACTCACTTTACACGTTCGATATATGCGCCTGTACGTGTATCAATACGGAGCATTTCACCTTCGTTGATAAAGAGCGGTACAGAAACAATATATCCTGTTTCCATTTTTGCCGGCTTGGAACCGCCGGTTGCTGTATCGCCGCGGATGCCTGGTTCTGTTTCAACGACCTTGAGTTCAACAGAGTTCGGAATATCGACGCCGATGATGCTGCCGTTGAAGAACATGACAGTGCATTCCATTTCTTCTTTAAGGAAGTTGATCTTGTCGCCCAGCTGATCTTTGTTCAGCATAATCTGTTCATATGTTTCGGTATCCATGAAGCAGTAGGAACCGTCAGCTTCATATAAATACTGCATCGGCTTGCGTTCTACCTGAGCATTCTGCAGTTTGATGCCGGCATTAAATTTACGTTCAACAACAGATCCTGTCTGCAGATTTTTCAATTTGGCACGAACGAATGCAGCACCCTTGCCTGGTTTTACATGCTGGAATTCCACACACTGCCAAACCATTCCGTCAAGTTCTACTGTTATGCCTGGACGAAGATCATTACTAGAAATCATTTACTTTTCCTCCTACTAAACCCTTAAAAATTTTTTGGGGAATTTCGTTAAAACTGAAATTCCATCTTTTTCTATTGTGACCGTATCTTCGATACGAACTCCACCTACTCCCGGGATATAAACTCCGGGTTCTACCGTTTCAGTCATTCCGACCATTAAAACGGAATGGTCACGCGGTGCCAGAACCGGCGCCTCATGAATCTCAAGCCCTACGCTGTGACCAAGCGCATGAGTGAAATAACTATCCAAAGAGAATTTTTTCAGGTATTCTCTGGCCAAGTGATCCACATCAGAAGCAGTCTCGCCTGCCTTAAGCAGGCCTTCTATATACTCAACACATCCCAGCACTTTATCATACATGAATTGCTGCTGGTCGGAAATTTCTCCAACGGCAACGGTTCTTGTGATGTCGGAATGATATCCCTTATATATAGCGCCAAAGTCAAAGGTAATGAGATCCCCTGACTCAATCACTTTATCTGTTGCTGTACCGTGCGGATACGCTCCTCTATAGCCAGAAGCAACAATCGTATCAAATGATTTCCCTTCAGAGCCTTCCAGCAGCATGGAACTTTCCAAAACAGCCATCAGCTCCCGCTCCGTAACTCCGGGCTTGATATATGGAATCGTCTTCTTGAATCCTTCATCCGAAATCCGGCAGGCTTCTGCAATGCACTTAAGTTCTTCCTGTGTTTTTATCTGTCTGATATTGTCCAATGCGCAGACTTTGAATTCTACATTATCCATCACAGCAGAAAAGCTCAGATAGGCACTGTATGAAAACGGAGATTCAACGCCTATACGCTTGACCTTGTGCTTCTGAGCGAGCTCAGCAATAACACTCGGTAATTTCCCTGCATGATTTATAACTTCAAATCCAACCGCTTCCTGTTTTGCTTGTTCTGTATATCTGCTGTCAGTAAGAAGATAATCGGCATCTTTAGTCAGAAATAAAAAGCTGTCTGATCCCGTAAATCTGGAAATATAATAACAGTTTTCATTTTTTTGAACGAAAACTGCATCCAGACCGCTATCCTTCATAAAATCAAAGATTCTATCTTTTAATAACATGCATAATCACTCTTTTCCATTACCCTCTAATAATACCGTATCAAGAACTTTTTGTCCATGAAAATTCAAGGAATCGGAAACAGGCATAAGACGGGACTCAGCGCAGCATACTATTATCATTCCTTCAAATGGCTGACGCCATTGAGTGAGTCCAATACATTCAAGCCATTGTTGAAACACTTGATAACGGATATGCTCGCATTATCTAAAGAAAGATTCCATGCTCTGGCTATCGGGATATCTATGAAGGAGCATATAATCATTCGAAGCACTACACCATGGCAGACTACAGCATAAGTCTTATTACCACCTGACGAAATGAGTTTCTTTATACATGCGGCAGCACGCTTCCTGCATTCCTCGAAAGATTCACCATTAGGAAATTTGAATGTTTCAGTCTGCGTGAACATCTTCTCCATGGATCCGGGCCAGCACTTTTCTATTTCCTTAAAGTTTTTTCCTTCCCATTCTCCAAAATCAAGCTCATGAAGGTTCTCTTCAATTATCAGGGGGAGATCATGGGATACGGCAACGCCTTGTCCTGTTCTGACAGCTCTTTTTAAGGGGCTTGAAATTACAGCGTCCAGCTTGATATCTCTGAAATAATCCTCAATTTTATCGGCCTGAAGGATTCCCTTCTCGCTGAGCTCTACATCGGCGATTCCCTGATAGCGTCCCTTTTTGTTCCACGAAGTTTCACCATGACGGATCAGATAAATAGTTATCATTTAGCAAGCACCTCATGTAATGCATTAATGAGCTTATTATTTTCAATATCAGAACGCACTGCTACCCGGAAAAATGAATCATCCAATCCTTCATAATTTCCGCATTTCCGGATAATGATTCCGTAGTGAATCAGTTTTGCCTGAAGAGCTTTGGCATCCATTCCTTTAACAAGCAGCTCGCAAAGAACAAAATTTACCGTTCCCGGATACACCTTGATCTCGGGAAATTCTTTCAATCTTTCAACCAGTTTTGCTCTTTGCATCAGGCAGAATGAAATGGATTCTTCTATATACTCATTATCTTTGACCGCATGCACCATGTACAGCTGAGCTAATCCGTTGACATTCCAGGGAACGAGATTCTGATTGACCTGATCACGAATGGCCTGCGGAAGAAAAGCGCAGCCTATACGCAGCCCGGGAACTGCATAAAATTTAGTCAGCGAAGTAACTATAATAACATTTGAATGCGTCTCACTCAGATTGCGGTAGGAATATTCATCTCCCACAAAATCAATAAACGATTCATCTATCACAAGGAAGCTGGACGCAGCATCAGCAATCTCTATAAGATCCGAAAGATCCCTGGAGTCCAGCAGCAAGCCGTCGGGATTATTAGGATTCCCTACGTATATCAAAGAATTCTGCTGGATATTATTTTTTACTTCTTCCATGAAAGCTTTGAAGGATGCAGCCGGTTCACTCATGAGGCTCAAGACTTTTGCCCCGGCTGCTTCTGCAGACAGCCTGTACTCGCTGAATGAAGGAGCAGGTATCAAAACCAGATCCGGATTGATGATTCTCAGGATGGCATACATCAGCTCAGTGGCGCCATTTCCAACCACGATATTAGTTTCATTGACATGGTAACGTTCTGATAAGGCTTTGATGAGATCTCTGCATTTGACATCCGGATATCGCAAAGTTTCCTTCTCCCAGCCTGCGGTTAAGGCAGCTTTTCCTTTAGGGGATAGCCCCAGAGGATTTATATTGATGCTGAAATCCAGAAATTTATCTCTTTCCTCATCTGAAAATCCATAAATATCTCCGCCATGTCTACTCTTTGTCGAACTCATTCGCATCGCACTTTCTATCTATGATTCCTTGATTAATAATTTCCACAGAATCTAAATATGAAAAATCCTTTCCCATATATTCATTTATACTCTGCTTCATATTTTCAATATCACCATCGGCTGAAACAATCAGTCCTAAAACGGTTCCGCTATGCGCACAGATAATTCCCTTTCCTCCCACCTGCATCCCAACTTTATAGAAACGGTTGAGTTGTTTCTTATATAAGATCTTCTGGTTTGCAAAAGCGCTGATGGAGGATGCTCTTCCTATTTCATCAATAGAACCGTTCTGAATCCCCTTCCTGAAAAGGTTAAGGGCTATTTTGATATACTTTTCGTTTTCCTTCTGAAGATCGACCAGATCCGCTCTGGTATTAAAATCGACTGTATCTATCTCTCCGCCGCAGTCATAAATTAATATTTTAAGAGGCGGGCAGTCACCGATCTGCTGAATGAGTGTGCCGCCGCGATGATCAAATCGTACTATCCCGTTGAAGAAAGTGGCGTCACTTGGTTCTATGGAAAGTGCAATATCTGCTATTTCATGCGCTGTCAGCCTTTTCCCGCAGGAAAGCGCAACAGCCTGAGCGACTGCGCTGATATCGGCAGTGCTTGATGCCATTCCTTTTCCAGGCAGAATATTAGATTTCAGTCTTATTGGAATATCACGGTCTTCCTCGCCCAGATAATTCAGCGTTTTCTTTACAGCAAGAGCTGCCTTCTTCGGTAAACGATCTCCCGGACCGTCGAATTGGCTCATTGCGTAAGAATATCTGTTAATCGGACAAGTCACCATAAACGATATTCCATCCATATATCCCTGAATAAATTCTCCGCAGGATCCCGGAGAACTGACTATATATGCCATAAGTCCCCTCTAATCAAAAGAACCCCCAGGAGCGCTATGCCTGCTTCTGTTATTTCTGTAACAAAACCGTACGTGTCTCCCGTAGTTCCGTCAATTTTTTTGACAACCCAGTTATTTAAGCCAAGGCCAATAATGATGGAAATCCCCATAAGGAATAAATAGCTGAACCCAAAATAAAGCGCAGGCAGCATGGCGAAGAAAATTGCCCAAAGCAGCGTGTACTTTGAGTGATAAGCGGCAAAAGCCTTCCCCATACCATATGGTCTGGCATAATTATAATTGCAAATGCTTATAACCAGGTTCAGCCTCCCCAAAGTTGGCATGGCAATAAGGAGCATCAGCATTGCCTGAGTATTATCCACATACCCTAAGCATAGTGTTGTCAAAAAAACATAAATCAAAATCGACAGCATGCCAAAAGAGCCTGTGAGACTATCTTTCATAATCTCCAGACTTCTTTCCTTTGACCTCCCGGAAAAAAGCCCGTCAGATGCGTCCATAAGCCCGTCTGTCAGCGTACCGCCGGAAATAAAAATTTCTCCAATCACCAGGAGGAATCCCGTTAATATGGGGGTATCCAAAGGCTTCGTAATCTGAAAAATCAGAACAAGAAAAAGCCCTATAATCCATCCAATCACAGGAAACCACATGACACTTTTACCGAATTCCTCATCTTTCCAGATTGCTTTGGAAGACAAATGAATCCGTGTTAAAAACTGGAGTCCTACAAGAAAAGAATTCATTGTAAATCACCATGTGAAGAAAATAACAATTGACTCGAATATAACAAAGATCGCTGTTGCCAGGTACATCATTATAATAGATTTCTTGATATGAAACGCCTTAAGTTCTACCTTGGGGTCCCCCATGTACTCTCTAAATTCGGCAACTCCGTGATAGTAGTTATATCCGCCCAGTCTTACATTCAGAGCTCCTGCCATCGGCGCCTCCGCATATCCTCCGTTAGGACTAGGATGTTTGCGGGCATCACGCCTGGTTATAGCGACAGCATTTTTCCAATCCAGCCTTAAAACATAAGCACTTGCTGCAAAAAGCAAAAATGTTATTCTTGCAGGAATATAATTCAGAATATCATCCAGTCTGGCGGCAATACGGCCAAAATAAAGATATCTGTCGTCTTTGTACCCAAGCATGGAATCCATGGTGTTTCCAGCGCGGTACAAAGCAGCGCCAACAGGGCCGAAAAGCATGAAATAAAACAGAGGCGATATAATTCCGTCAGTTGTATTCTCGGCAATAGTCTCTACTGTCCCTCTTACGATATCAGCTTCCGACAGGTTATCTGTATCTCTGCCAACAATCCAGCTGAGTCTTGCCCGTACCTTAACCAGATCACCGTCTCTCAAAAGATGGTAAATCTCCATTCCATCGCGTGCAAGGGCTCTGGGCGTAATAGTGACATAGAGAATCAACGCACTCAGCGAAAAATAGAGAAGAATTCCGCCTTTGTGTCCCAGGTACACGAAAAATGATGTGATCAGGCCAACAGTCAAAAGAACAAGACATACTGTCAATAAGCCCCTCAACATTAAATCTTTCGGGAGAGCCGGCTTCTTGGGATACAGTTTGTTTTCAATATAAGAAATTAAGTTTCCTATGAGCACAACAGGGTGAAAATTAGATCTCGGATCCCCGTAGACTGTATCAATAATGCATGCTGTGATCGGAATCACAGCATACATTAAAGAATAATAAAAATCACTCACTTATTCATTCCTCAGGATTTCATAAACAGTATCCATATCAAAATACTTCCTGACTGAGTCCGCCAAACGGTCATACTCAGATTCTTTATACTCTCTATAGCGGAATTGAATCGGAAGTTCACTTAATCCTTTTCTCTTGCGCAAAGCATTGATAATGGCACGTCTCAATTCATCATTATCGAAAACGCCATGGCAGTATGTCCCGAATACATTATGTTTTTCGTTGATATAGCCATCATTCACGTCAACATCCTTGCTGCTGCGGCTGGTAATGTGGAATAAAGTCTGGGCAGGTTTATTGAGTGTAGTTTCGCCCATATGTATTTCGTATCCCTTTAAATCACTGCCCTTAAACTGCATATCGAGGAATGGCAGATCGTCACAATCAAAATGAACCTGATATGTGTTCTTTACCCCCTGCATAACTGTCGTATACGGCAGCAGTCCCAAACCATCGACTTCATCATTCTGGCTTTCTACATGATCCGGATCGCTGACTTTTTCACCAAGCATCTGGTAACCGCCGCAAACGCCGATTACCGGAGTTCCCTGTTCTGCCAGCTCGCAGATTTCCTTTGCATAGCCTTCCCTCTTCAAATAGAGGAGGTCTTCTGTAGTATTTTTGCTTCCCGGAATGATGATCAAGTCAGGATTTCCAAGCAAATCTCCCTTTTGTACAAAGCGTACATTGACATCCGGTTCGTGATTCAAAGCGTCGAAATCTGTGAAGTTGGAAATCTTAGGAGTCTGGATTACTGCAATATGGATATCCCTCATCACGTGATCATCCGGGATTTCCTGCAGGGAAACGGAGTCCTCATCATCAATGCCAAGTTTGTTCAAATAAGGAATAACGCCTAAAACAGGTATTCCTGTACGTTCCTTCAAAAAGGTCAAAGCGGGTTCGAGAAGTTTGATATCTCCTCTGAACTTGTTGATGACAAGACCCTTAACGAGAGCCCGTTCGTCTTCATCAAGCAGTTCCAGTGTACCGACAATAGATGCCAAAGCACCGCCGCGGTCGATATCTGCTATCAAAAATACCGAAGCATTGCATTCTTTAGCAACTCTCATGTTTACGATGTCATTTTTCTTCAGGTTCACTTCTGCCGGGCTGCCTGCGCCTTCTATGACCATAACATCATAGTGGGATTCCATATATTCTATGCTTTCTTTTACGGATGCCCAGGCTTTCTGGCTATACTGGTTCTGGTATTCGGATGCAGAATAATTGCCTCTGGATGTGCCAAGAATAATGACCTGCGAGCAGGAATTGCCAGTAGGTTTCAGAAGGACAGGATTCATCTGCACAATCGGTTCCGCACCTGCAGCCTCAGCCTGTGCCACCGTTGATCTTCCTATTTCCCCACCGGAAGGAGTGACATAGGAATTTAATGCCATATTCTGTGCTTTAAAAGGTGCCGTTTTGTATCCATCCTGAGCCAGGATTCTGCAAAATGCCGTAGTCAAAATACTTTTGCCTACATGTGAACTGGTTCCCTGAAACATTAATTTCTTTGCTTTTTTCATGACAGCTCCACTCCTCTGCTTTTGAGCTCAACAGTAATTCCTGCAATCGAAAGGTATACCTCATCCGCTTTTTTGGCAATATACTGATTTGCCAGGCCGACAAGATCCCTGTATACTCTTCCCATTGCATTAGCCGGGACAATCCCCATTCCGAGTTCGTCTGAAACAAAAATAATCTCCCGGTCAGAAACTAAAGATATTTCGTTAAACATTCGATCCAGATCATTTTGCAATAAACTCTGAAGCTTCTCCAAATCCGAAACACCTAAAACCTCAGCATCTATATTACTGATATGATCCATCAATAAATTGCTTACGTACATTGTAATGCAGTCAAATAATATTGTATCTGTTTCATTTAATACAGTGCCTATCTGATTCCCTGCTGTATGCATGATTTCGTAAGTCTTCCAATCAGACGGCCGTCTTTCCTTATGAAGCAGGACCCTGTATTTCATTTCTTCATCTAAAATCTGACTCGTTGCTATGTATCCCTTTCTTTTCCCTGTAAAATGATACATCAGCTTTTCGGCAAATTCACTTTTTCCGCTGCGGGCGCCTCCTAAAACTAGAAAGATCTTATTCCCCATGAATGTAATTCACCTCTTCCGGATTTGATATATTTTAAAATTATTTTTAATATTTATATAATAACATATGTCAAATTCTATCGCCAATAAATAGCTTTTTATCGATTGTTGTCTATAAATATAGGAATTCATTGAATTTTAAGCCTGTCATGTCTTCATGTTTCTGAATTGATAAATCAATAGATAAAAGCACATAATGGGAGTGTAAAATAGTTTGTGTAAATCGGTATTGCATGAATCTACTTTATGCCCC
>ERZ834722.60-NODE-60-length-112812-cov-7.524544_pt1 | contig 112812 bp, 98 predicted proteins | sample MGYA00519576_ERZ834722 | MGnify/ENA primary metagenome ERZ834722 (study PRJEB31850, sample SAMEA3708759) | human gut metagenome | biome: human gut; feature: human-associated habitat; material: faeces | place: China | collected 2014 ...
TTTAGCGGATTCCAAAGGCAGAGCCTTTGGTGGGGTGTGGGGCAACGCCCCGCAAATTACCTCGAAGCGCTCCGCAAAGGGTGAATTTCAAAACAGTCCGGTGGACTGTTTTGAAAGAGGAAACGCCCTGCAAGTGAGGGCATTCCCTTATCAAACTTACACTTTTTGACAAACCAAAAGCTCCCAAACGGGAGCTTTTACTGTTTATCTGTACTTATAGACCGTAGCCGACTCAAATCCGTCAAGCAGTGTCGTCATTCTGCCGAACGCCATTCCCGTGCCCTTTGCAACACAGTTTATCGAATCCTTGGCGATATTGCAGTTTATTCCAAGAGTTCTCTTGATAAGCTGCGGCAGTCCGCCAAGAAGTACGCCGCCGCCAGTCATGAGCAATCCGTTATCATAGATATCACCGACAAGCTCGGGCGGAGTATCCTCCAGAACCTTTCTTATCGCCTCCATAATAGCGAAAGTATCATCCTCGATAGCCTCAAAAAGCTCGGTCTCGCTGATGAGGACCTGTGCAGGCAGTCCCTTCAGGAGACTTCTTCCCTTGACCATATACGTTATCTCGTCGCTCGGGTCATAAAGGTTGCAAAGCTCGATCTTCACGCGCTCAGCAGTACGCTCCCCTATGAGAAGCTTGTACTTGTTCTGCATATATTTGATGATAGAACGGTCGATCGCATTTCCTGCCGTCTTTATCGTGTACGAAGTTACAACTCCGTTCATTGAAACGATAGCCACATCAGTAGTTCCGCCGCCTATATCAACGATCATATGACCCTTTGCCTTGGTGATGTTGACTCCTGCGCCGATCATTGCCGCGATAGGTTCCTGAATGAGGTATACCTGACGCGAACCTGCACTCTTTGCCGCATCTACCACAGCACGGCTCTCGATATCCGTGATAAATGAGGGGACGCAGATAATAATTCTCGGCTTTACAAGCTGATGTCCCGAGACCTTTAAAATAAACTCGCGTATCATGCTGTGAGTGAGGTCATCGTCGGAAATAACTCCCTCGCTTATAGGCCGTGCCACGGCGATATAATCGGGATTTCTGCCTATCATCTCATAAGCCTCCCTCCCTACTGCAAGAACGCGCTCGGTTCGGGTATTATACGCAATGACCGACGGTTCACTGAGAACCACTCCCCTGTTGCCCATGGTCATAACGATATTTGAAGTTCCTAAATCTATTCCGATATCCGTATTAGCCATTTTTATGTATCCTTTCTCTATTCAAGTCCGAGTATTGCTCGCGCCTCGGCGCTGTCGGACAGATCCTCAGGCTTATTCTCAAACGGAAGCTGTTCAGGCGGAGTATTTTTGCCGCCGCTCAGCATTTCTCTAAGGCAGGTATAACGCCTTGTCCGCTTGTTATTGTCAACCATTCTGTGTACGCGCTCCTCCGTGCCGATAAGTATCATCAGCTTTTTGGCTCTTGTGACCGCCGTATACAGAAGATTTCGGTAATACAGCTTGTCAAAGCCGTCAGGCAGAGTCATTATCACTATTTCAAATTCACAGCCCTGACTCTTATGAACCGTAACCGCATAAGCAAGTTCAAGCTGCGGCAGTAGATCATATGGATACTTTGCTATTCTGCCGTCAAAGTCGATCACAACGGTCTGAGCCGCATGGTTTATGTTAACTATTATGCCGATGTCTCCGTTATAGATCCCCGTTCCCTGCTCGGACTCGTCACGCCGCCACACGATATCGTAGTTGTTTCGTGTCTGCATGACCTTGTCCCCAAGCCGAAACGTATATATGTAGCTTTTGCATTCGGGCTTTTTCTGCGAGGGCGGATTCAGCTCGTTTTGCAGCAGCTTGTTAAGCTCAATTGTTCCGAGAGGCCCTTTTCTCGTTGGCGAAAGTATCTGCAAATCTTCGATTGGCGAATACTTGTAGGCTTTCGGCAGGCGCGTTTTCACGAGATCTACCGTAAGCTGCATTGCCTTTTCCGTATCGGGACGGTTAAAGAAGAAAAAGTCCTTGTTTTCATTGGTAAGTTCAGGGTATTCTCCTGTAACTATCTTATGCGCATTTGTTACTATACGGCTCATTTTTGCCTGTCGGAAGATCTCCTTCAGTTCGATCACCGTAACAGCTTTGCTGTCAATGAGGTCACGCAGGAGATTTCCTGCGCCCACCGAGGGCAACTGATTACTGTCGCCGACCATAATGAGCTTGCACCCGAGTTTCACGGCTCGCAGCAGTTTCTCGAACAGCAGCACATCGACCATTGACATCTCATCAATGACAAGCACATCACATTCAAGCGGATTATTCTCGTTGTGCACAAACGTAAGCTTACCGTCAGAGCCGTATGCCACTTCGAGCAGACGGTGAATGGTTTTCGCCTCGCACTCCGTGAGGTCAGCCATTCGTTTTGCCGCACGCCCTGTCGGAGCTGTGAGCATTACGCGGCTGCCCCTTTTTTGGAAAATGGAAATGATCGCGTTCAGGGTGGTCGTCTTACCTGTACCCGGACCGCCTGTCATTATCATAAGTCCCTTTGAAATAGCCGAAGTTATGGCTTTTCGCTGGAGTTTTTCATAGTGTATGCCATGTTCTTCCTCCTCGATATCTATCAGAACATCATAATCAAAGTCCTCGGGAGAAGTAAAATCGCGCAGGATCGAGATTCTGTCGGAAATAAACTTTTCCGCGTAATAGTAGTCGGGAAGGTAAACATACTCACGCTCATTTTTTATGTATTCAAAAAGCTCGTTCTCGTCAAGTCCGGCATTGTAGGAACTGTAAAAGTCCTGCTCGGAAATTTCGAGAAAGCCTTCCGCCTTTTTAAGCAGGATATCAAGCGGCAGGCACGAATGACCAATCGCAGTATTTGCGCGCAGAATATGCTGGATCCCCGCGATCACGCGTTTATTGGAGTTTTTCTCGATATTCATGTCGCTCGCTATGGTATCCGCCTTGTCAAAATCAAGCTCTATCGCATCGCCGCATAGCAGATACGGATTGACCTTGAGAAGTTCGAGCGAATCGCCGCCGAATTTGTGATAGGTTTTCATGGCAAACTGCGACTTAATGTCGTATTGCGACAAAAAGGACATTATACAGCGCAGGGAAAAGAGTTTTTTCGCCTCCGCAGCTATTTCCTCACACTTTTTCGCTGAGATCCCCTTTATCTCGCTCAGCCGAAACGGCTCATTCTCGATGATATCGAGAGTCTTTTCGCCGAATACACGCACGATTTTTGATGCAAGTCCCGGGCCTATACCCTTGATTGCTCCTGAAGAAAGGTATTTTTCAATATTTACCGTGTCGCTCGGAAGTTTTCGCTCGCAGTATTCCGCACGGAACTGCGTGCCGAATTTTCGGTGAGTCACATATTGTCCCTCAAGGATGAGCACCTCGCCCTCCTCCGCGTCGCCGAGCATTCCGACAGCCGTAATAAGCTCGCCGCCTGCGTCAAGATCAACAACTGCATAGCCGTTATCTTCATTTTTATAGAGAACATTTTCAACTGTTCCCTCGATATGCAGAGTTTTCTCCTCCACAGCGCAAGCCTCCTTACAATATGCTACATTATATTATAGCACATTAATTTCCGTAAATCAACTGTTAAATGCTGCGCGCGGCAGTAAGAGCCTTTCACATATGGACAGCACGTCTTTTATCCAGAATTATGCCCGTAGATCCTCACATTTCCCCTATGTAGACAGTGTTTATGATTTCAAGGTTCTTTTTTTATGGAAAATTCATTGAACAGAGTGCTCTGCAACTCCGAACTGCTGACGAATGACGCGCGCGGATAATTATTGCAGAACAACCTGCACATCTCCGACTGCTCAGGAGACGCTCCCATGTCGATCAAAACTACCCTGTCAAATGCCGATGAGCTGCGCAGCATAAGCTCGCCGAGAAACTCCAGCCGTTCTGCGAGACATTTGTCGCTGCCGTGAACAGGAACGGCTGCAACTATCGGAAGCACGTTAGTTCTCAGCTTTGAGCATAAAAACAGGCAAAGCATCTCAACCGCCGCAATTACCGCAAGAACCAGAATAGTTACCAAAAGAGCTGTGTCCATACTGCACCTCCAGAAATTCTTATGGTCAGCGCCGCGCAGAGTATGCTTTGTTCGGTACTGTCCATAGTGTATTATATTCATTACGGAGCAATAGGGTTACTGCACAGAAAAAATTCCATAAACCGTTGATTTATCTGTTAAGATATGCTATAATGTCATTGTAATAGCTGCAATATTATGACAATTACAGAGCAATATAGTACTATAAGCTTCAATTGCAGCAAAAAGGAGTTTACCATGAACGTTAATGAGATCAAAGAACAGATCTGCGATGTCTGCCACAAGATGTGGCAGCTTGGCTGGGTTGCCGCAAATGACGGAAATGTCTCCGTTAAACTCGATGACGGAACTTTCATCGCAACCCCCACAGGTGTCAGCAAGAGCTTTATCACGCCCGATATTCTCGTCAGGATCAACGACAAGGGCGAGGTTCTCGAAGCTGCTGAAGGAAGAAAGCCCTCCTCCGAGATCAAAATGCACCTCAGATGCTACCGCGAACGTCCTGATGTAGGCGCAGTTGTACACGCTCATCCGCCAACGGCTACAGGTTACGCAGTCGCAAACAAAGCACTTGACGAATACACCATGATAGAATCGGTCATTGCTATCGGCTCAGTACCCGTTACTCCCTACGGAACTCCCTCGACAGACGAAGTTCCCGAAGCAATAACACCTTATCTGCAAGAGCACGACGTTATGCTCTTACAGAATCACGGAGCGCTCACAGTAGGCTCTGACCTTATCACAGCCTACTATCGCATGGAAACGCTTGAATTGTTCGCAAAGATCAGCCTTACCGCTCACCTTCTCGGCGGTGCACAGGAAATTTCACGCGAAAACATCGACCGTCTCTGCAATATGCGTGCACAGTACGGCGTTACGGGCAAGCACCCCGGCTATAAAAAATACAACAAATAAGGAGTCTCAATATGCTTAAAGGAATCCCCTCTGTCCTCTCGCCCGAGCTTCTGAAAATACTCATGGAAATGGGTCACGGCGATGAAATAGTGATCGCGGACGGCAACTTTCCCTCAGCCGCAATCGCTCAGCGATTGATCCGCCTCGACGGTCATGGTGTAACGGAAATTCTTGACGCCGTAATGAAGTTTTTCCCCCTCGATACATACACTCCCGAACCTATCGGACTTATGGCAGTCGTGCCGGGCGACAATGTAAACCCCGTTATCTGGGAGGACTACAAATCCGTGATAAACAAATACGAACCCGAAAACTGCAAGATCGAGTTTATAGAGCGATTTGATTTTTACGAACGTGCCAAAAAAGCCTATGCGGTCATTGCAACGGGAGAAACTGCTATATACGCCAATATTCTGCTGAAGAAGGGCGTTGTAACAAATGAATAAGCGCGTTCTCTGCTTCGATTTCGGAGCTTCGGGCGGACGTGCCGTACTCTCTGAATTTGACAGCGCAAAAAAGATAATCACGGCAAAAGAGGTTCACTGCTTCAAAAACCGCGGAATTTCGGTAAACGGTACGCTTTACTGGGATATCCTCGCGCTTTTCAGCGAGGTCAAGACCGGACTTGTAAAGGCGCACAAAGCCGGCGGTTTTTCCTCGATCGGCATTGACACATGGGGCGTTGACTATGGAATAATCGACAAAAACGGCTTTCTCATCGGAAATCCCCTTCAGTACCGCGACAACCGCACCGACGGCATGGTCGATCACGCAAAAACGCTCATAGATACCTCGCGGCTTTATGCGCTCACAGGAACGCAGATAATGGAGATCAACACGGCTTTTCAGCTCCTTGCGGAAAAGCGTTTCCGCCCGTACATTCTCGAAAACGGCGGCGCTATGCTGAATATTCCCGACCTGCTCGCATTCATGCTCACAGGCGAAATATCGTCAGAGATCTCCATCGCCTCCACCACCCAACTGCTCGACCCTGCTGCTCTTGATTGGTCGGACGAAGCTGTTTCCGCACTCGGGATCCCTCGAAATCTCCTGCGCAATATAGTTAAAACGGGCGACAGCAAGGGTTTCCTCTCGCAGGAACTTTGCGATGAACTGAATATCCCGACCGCAGAGGTTGTCGCGGTATGCGGTCACGATACGCAGTGCGCATTCTACGGCGCGCCCTTTCAAGGTGATCACATCATAATAAGCACGGGAACATGGTCGCTTGTGGGAACAACGCTCTCCTCGCCTGTCACTACTCCCGAAGCTGCCCGTCTGAACCTGACAAATGAAGTGGGCACAGACGGAACTATCGACCTGCTGAAAAATATCACAGGATTGTGGCTTATTCAGGAAACAAAAGCTTTTCTCGAATCACGCGGCGATGAATATTCCTTTGCCGAACTTGAAGCCTTAGCGCGTGAATGTCCCGATTTTGAGGCATACTTTGACCCTGACGCACCCGAATTTTCTACTGCAGGCGATATGCCCTCACGAATCAGAAACTACTGTCAGCGAACAGGTCAGGCAGTTCCGCAGACGCTTGGCGAGATAATGCGGACTATCTACCTCAGTCTCGCCATGAAGTTCCGATACGCTGTTGAGCAGATAAAACAGCTCACTAATACCGAAAATAAGCAGTATGAAATATTCATGGTCGGCGGCGGAATCAAAGCGGAAATGCTGTGCAGACTGACCGCAGATGTTTGCGGCTGCACCGTCTATACCGGACCTGTTGAGGCTACAGTCACGGGAAATGCACTTATCCAACTGATAAGGAACGGCAGTATTCCCGACAGATCCATGCGCGCGGAAATCCTTGAAAATACCTGCACCGCACGGAATGAAAGAAAAATTTTCACACCCTCCCGAAATTACGATACAGAATACGAAAAATTCAAAAATATTATTGAATCCCCGAAAGGAGTTTAACATGAATTATCCAAAAATAGGCATAAGACCGATCATTGACGGAAGACAGTTCGGAATACGCGAGTCGCTTGAAGTTCAGACAATGGACATGGCTAAGGCTGCAAAACAGCTCATTGAGGAAAATGTCTTTTACTCGGACGGAACTCCAGCTCAGTGCGTTATTGCACCCTCTACAATAGGCGGCGGAGCTGAGGCTGCAAAGTGTGAGGAATACTTCTCCTCTCAGAATGTCTGCGCAACGCTCTCAGTAACTCCCTGCTGGTGTTACGGCAGCGAAACAATGGATCTCGATCCGCTTACTATCAAGGCTGTATGAGGATTTAACGGAACAGAGCGTCCCGGTGCAGTTTATCTCGCGGCGGCAATGGCTCTCCATGCACAGAGAGGTCTGCCCGCATTTTCAATATACGGCCATGATGTCCAGGACGCTGACGACAAGAGCATTCCGGAGGACGTAAAGGAAAAGCTCCTGCGCTTTGCAAGATGTGCAGTTGCCGCAGGTCAGATGAGAAACCGCGCATACGTCAACATCGGCGGAGTTGCCATGGGTATCGGCGGTTCTTACTGCAACAGCGATTTCTTCCAGAATTATCTCGGGATCCGCGCAGAATGGGTCGATATGACCGAAATACTGCGCCGCATAAACCTTGAAATATACGACCATGACGAATACGAAAAGGCTTACCAATGGGCACTTCTCAAATGCCCGGAGGGAATGGACATCAACGAGGAGATCCCCCTTGACACCAATATCGACCCGTTCGGATTCAAAAAGCCTCACACTCCCGACCATAAGGAAGAAAGCTGGGAATTCTGCGTGAAGATGACGCTTATTGTCCGCGATATTTTACAGGGCAATCCAAAACTTGCCGAAATGGGCTGGCTTGAGGAATCACGCGGCAGAAACGGTATACTCGGCGGATTTCAGGGTCAGAGACAGTGGACTGACTGGCTCCCCAACGGAGACTTCACCGAGGCTATCCTCAATTCAAGCTTTGACTGGAACGGCAAAAAAGAGCCTGTTACTCTCGCAACCGAAAACGACGGTCTCAACGGACTTTCCATGCTCTTTGGCAAGCTGCTCACAGGCACAGCGCCTCTCTTTGCGGACGTTCGCACCTACTGGAGCCCCGAAGCTGTAGAGCGAGTTTCAGGCTGGAAACCCGAAGGACTGGCGGAAAACGGATTTATCCACCTCATAAACTCGGGAGCTGCTGCTATTGACGCAACAGGTGCTTGCAAGGACGAAAACGGAAACGGGATCATCAAGCGCTGGTGGGACGTTACCGATGAGGATATCGATGCAATGCTCGGGGCTACAGACTGGTGCTGTGCAAATCTCGGCTATTTCAGAGGCGGCGGATATTCTTCTCATTTCAGAACTGCTGCCGAAATGCCAATGACAATGGTTCGTCTGAATATTCTCAACGGCACTCAGCCCTTCCTCCAGATCGCAGAGGGTTACACCTGCGTGATTCCCGAAAATGTTCACGAGATAATTGACAAGCGCACCGACAAGACATGGCCGACCACTTGGTTTGCTCCGCGAATCACCGGTGAGGGAGCATTCCGCGATGTTTACTCCGTAATGGCCAACTGGGGCGCAAATCACGGCGCTATCACCTACGGCCATATAGGAAAAGACCTCATCACACTCGCAAGTATGCTGAGAATTCCGGTTTCTATGCACAATGTTCCCGATGAGGAGATCTATCGTCCGAATACATGGGCTGCATTTGGCACAAGAGACCTCGAATCCGCAGACTACAGAGCCTGCGAAGCTTACGGCCCGCTTTACAAGTAAATTAAAAGTCTCCGTGCAGAAAATATCATTAATATGTAGTATGAATAACCAAAAGGACTTGCAGGAAATGCAAGTCCTTTTTAGTGTATATCTGTTTATGAGGCTTTGCTCCATACCCCACCAAAGGCACTACCTTTGGAATCCCATGTGTAAAGCTTTTTCCGTTATTTATTCGGCAATAACAGCATCATCGGCTGTATAACCCTCAAGAGAGTTTTCCCTGACCTGAATACATACAAAGCTGACAGCGGAATTTTCTCCTGCAAAGAACTGTCTTTTCGCAGCCGGAGCAACTCTGATAAAATCGCCTGCGTTCAGCTCAACGGTTTCGCCGTCTATCACAGCCTTTCCCTTGCCGGAAAGAATAATGTAGATCTCTTCATTCTTCTTGTGCGAATGAACGAACGGAACACCTGCACCCGCAGGAAGATTGTTAACGCTTATCTCAGCACCTGTAAGAGAAAGTTTGTCGTGCAGTTCGGTTCTTGCATCCTGTGCAACGCTTACCTTTGTGTAATTATTCATAATGATTACCTCCGAAAATATAATGTTGTAACCTTTTTGATTACGGCATTATATTACCACATATTAGTTGTAATGTCAAGCGTTACATCTGAGTTTTGTATGACTACACAGAATTCAGTCGGCTTTGTTGTAACTATTGACATTACATCGAACCCCATTACAACATAACCCCCATAAACCACTTTGCCAAGAATTCGCTCAAAAGCAAAAAACGCCGCAAGTGAGAAGTATTTTCCCACTTGCGGCGTTTACTGTCATTTGATATATTCAATAAGCTTGCCAAGACAAAGTTCAAAGCAGCTTCCGTACCACATCTCATCAAGATGAGGAACTGTAGCCTCTATGCAGTCGTGCGTGAATTTCACGGCAATTTCAAGCGCCTGCGGCAGTGTTTTTCCGAGAACCACCGCTCCCGTAAACACACTTGCAATTATATCGCCTGTTCCGTGAAAGCGATAGTCGATATTATCGCCGAAAGCCGAATAAAAGCTGTCATTTCGCGAATCATAGGCAACTGCGCCCTGCTTTCCGTCGCCGAAACTGACTCCTGTCAGAACAGGGACAGTACAGCCGAGTTCCGCAAGCTTTCTGAGGACATTGCGAACGTATTTCTCGTCATATTCTTCCACATACGGAATACCGAGCATGAAAGAAGCCTCGGTCATATTCGGGAGAATAAAATCCGCCTTTGAGCAAAGGCTCGTCATTTTCCTCACAAAATCGTCAGTAAAGCCGGCATAAAGCTTTCCTGCGTCACCGAGAACAGGGTCGACCACGATAAAATTATCGTCCGTGCCGAAATCATCAAAAAATTCAGACACTATCTCAACCTGCTCGATCGAGCCAAGATACCCTGTATACAGCGCGTCAAAACTCAGGTCAAGCTTTTTCCAATGCGCAGCAATGTCGGGGATATCGCTCGTGAGGTCGCGGAAGGTATAGCCTGTAAAGCCTGTGCCGGTATGCGTTGAGAGCACCGCTGTCGGTATGACCGCAGTCTCTATTCCCATTGCTGATATTATCGGCAGCGCCACGGTCAGCGAGCACTTGCCGAAACATGATATGTCCTGTATAGATACTACTCTTTTCATCTCATCACTCTTTTACTTATTGATAACGTATTACTATTATATACTACTTAAATCCCAATGTCAACTTTTCCGCGATATATAAAACGGCTCTTTTTGGAGACATTCTCCGAACCTTGACATTGTCCCCTCTGCTATGCTACAATAAGCGGTAAGGAGTGGTTTTATGGAAAAAAATCCTTTTAAATATACGCTTGACAACAAAAGATATCACACGCTGAACTACTACAACCGCACAAACTTCGGAGGAAAAATATACAAAGCCTCGCTTAACTGCGGCTTCACCTGCCCGAATCTTGACGGTTCAAGAGGCACCGGCGGATGTATCTTCTGCGACGGCGGAAGCGGCTACTTTACAGCACCCCAACTGACTGCGGTCCAGCAGCTCAACTCCGAAATTGCAAGACTTCACAAAAAATTCGGTACAGATGTGCCTGTTATAGCCTATTTTCAGGCAAACACCAACACCTATGCACCCGTTGAAAAGCTCCGCGAGCTGTACTATTCTGTCCTGGAATGCCCGCAGGTTCGCGGACTATCAATAGGTACGCGCGCTGACTGCCTGCCCGATGATGTGCTCGACCTGCTGTCGGAACTGAATGAAAAAACCGCGCTCACAGTCGAGTTAGGAATGCAGTCCATGCATGAAAGTACGATCAGGCTCATCAACCGCTGCTGCACTCATGAGGAATTTGTAAGCGGATTTAACAGACTGAAAAGCCGAGAGATCCGCACCTGTCTGCACATCATAAACGGACTTCCGCAAGAAACCCCTGATATGATGCTCGAAACTGCAAGAGAAACCGCTCGGCTTGCCCCCTCTGCGGTAAAGCTGCAAATGCTGCACGTTATAAAAGGAACGCCCCTCGAAAAGCTTTACCTTTCGGGGGACGTGAAACTCCTCTCGCGCGAGGAATATATTGATATAATTGTTCGTCAGCTTGAAGTACTGCCGCCGGAAGTCGTAATTGAGCGGATAACGGGAGACGGTGAAAAATCAAAGCTTATCGCGCCGAAATGGAGCACGGATAAAATTGCCGTACTCGGCGGGATAGACAAGCGTCTTGCCAATCTTGATACATGGCAGGGAAAACTTTATGAAGCAAACTGACTGTTGTAAAGGCGTGCGTAAAAGCCGCCTTTTTTCATTAACTCGTGGTGGCTGCCCTTTTCTATAATGTTGCCGTTGTTCATAACGAGGATAACGTCCGAATTCTTGATAGTCGAAAGTCGGTGAGCGATAATAAAGCTGGTCTTGCCCTCCATAAGCTTGACAAACGCACGCTGAATTCGGTGCTCGGTGCGGAGGTCGATAGAGCTCGTAGCCTCATCGAGAATAAGCATGGGCGGATCCATTAGCATTACGCGGGCAATACAGATAAGCTGTTTCTGACCCTGTGAGAGTCCGCTGCTTTCGCTTATCACGGTATCGTAACCATTGGGCAGACGCTTGATAAAGCCGTGCGCATGAACCGCTTTGGCAGCCGCTATGATCTGCTCACGGCTTGCATTCGGGAGTCCGAAAGCGATATTCTCGGCAACTGTTCCGGTAAACACCCATGTCTCCTGAAGCACCATGCCGAAACAGCTTCGCAGGCTGTCGCGAGTGATCTCAGAAGCGTCTTTGCCCGAAACTGTGATCTTTCCGCTGTCGATATCGTAGAACCTCAGCAGGAGATTGATTATGGTGGACTTGCCGCAGCCTGTAGGGCCGACAATCGCCACGCGCTCGCCCGGAGCTACATCAAGGCTGAAATTCTGTATAAGCTTGCGGTCAGGAACATACGAGAAACAAACGTCCTCAAAAGTGAGCGCTCCTGTACAGGAATCAACGCTCTCCTTATGCGAATCGTCCGAAACTTCCTCCTCGTCAAGCACGTCAAAAACTCGCTGTGCTGAGGCAACTGCGTTCTGAAGTTCCGCGAAAACGCCCGAGATCTCATTAAACGGCTTTGTGTACTGATTTGAGTACGCAAGGAAACTCTGGAGACTTCCGACCGTCATCTTGCCGATAAAGGAAACCTTACCGATTACGCCAAGTGCTCCGAGACAACCGACCGCGGCATAGATAAGTCCGTTTACGAAACGCGTAGTCGGATTGGTCATCGAGCTGAAAAATGTTGCCTTTGCACCGATTTTTCCATACTCTGAATTCACCTTTTCAAAACGCTCAAGAGCTCGTTCGTCATAGACAAATGCCTTTACTATCTTCTGATTTCCTGCCATTTCCTCAGAAATTCCCACCATATCGCCGCGGAGCTTTGACTGCTTCATGTAGTAATCGTGGGTCGCCTTTGTGATCTTTGAGGCAGCAAAAAATGAAAGCGGAGTAAGCAGAACAACAACGATAGCTATTCGCACATTTATAGTCATCATAAAAATGAGAGTTCCGAGAATAGTTATAACACCGCTGAAAAACTGCGTAAATCCCTGCAAAAGTCCGTCCGAGATGATTTCAATGTCGTTGATAACACGGCTCGTAAGCTCACCCTTTGTGTGACCGTCAATGTAGCGGAGCGGTACTCTTTCAAGTTTGTTGAAGATATCCGTGCGCAGGTCGCGAACTGTCAGAAATGCAAGCTTGTTTGTACAAAGGCTCATCAGCCATTGGAAAAGCGCGCTTGCCGCAACCATTGCCGCAAGTCCGAGGGCAATATTTTTCAATCCGTCAAAATCTACTCTGCCCTTGGAGATACACAGGTCTATCGCACGTCCGGTGAAGATCGGAACAGCAAGCGAGAGTGAAACTCCCAGCAGCGCAAAAATCAGTGTTCCGGCAAAAAATCTGATATGCGGACGGGCGTATGAGAATACTCTTTTTAATGTTTTAAGCATTTGCTCCGTCCTCCTTTTCATTCATCTGTGAACGGTAAATTTCGCTGTAGACCTCGCAGTTTTCGAGGAGTTCGGCATGAGTTCCGATTCCGACAGCCTGTCCGTCCTCCATAACGACTATCTTGTCAGCGTCCATGAGAGAGGTGGTGCGCTGTGATATCATTATGACTGTCGTATCCGGCATATCACTTGCAATTGCACGTCTCAGCGCAAGGTCTGTCGCATAGTCAAGCGCACTCGACGAGTCATCAAGGATAAGAATATCGGGATTTCCCACGAGGGCGCGGGCAATGGAGATACGCTGTTTCTGACCGCCCGAGAGATTCTTTCCTCCCTGCGATATTGCAGTATCAAGACCGTTTGTGAGTTTAGATACAAACTCCCATGCCTGAGCGGTTTTGAGTGCCGCGATTATCTCCTCATCGGAAGCGTCCTTCTTGCGAAGCTGCATATTCTCGCGGACAGTTCCCGAAAACAGTACTGCTTTCTGCGGAACATATCCGATAGTACGCCTTAGCGAGTCGGGGTCATACTTGCAGACGTCCTTGCCGTAAACGACAACTTCCCCTGATTTAGCCCTGTAAAAGCACGGGATAAGCATGGCGAGCGTTGACTTACCGCTTCCCGTACCGCCGATAATACCGAGCGTTTCGCCCTTGTTTATCGTAAACGAGATATTATCTATAGAGTCCTCGCCTGCATTCTCATATGCAAATGAAACGTTTTTAAACTCTATTATCGGTCTTTCGCTTGCAGCCGTATCAACGTTCTCGCCCTTGCTTTCAACTTCGGGTTCAACGTCAAAAACTTCGCTTATTCTGTTTGCCGAGGCAAAAGCCTTTGTGAATGTAACTATCAGATTCGCAAGAACTATGAGCGCGAGCAGTATCTGCGTCATGTAGTTTACAAACGCTGTAAGCTCGCCCTGTGTGAGCGAACCTGCGTCAATGCGGATTCCGCCGAACCAGATGATAGCGGCAATTCCGAGATTCATTACCATAAAAGCGAAAGGATTAAGTATTGCGGAAATTTTTCCGACAGCGATAGAACTCGTTGTTATTCCATCTACAGCCTCGTCAAACTTCTTTATCTCGTTGCCCTGTCTTGAAAACGCGCGGATAACTCTCGTTCCCTCAAGATTTTCACGGGTAAGGAGCGCTGCACGGTCAAGCCTTTTCTGCGTTGTCTTGTACATAGGTATAGTCTTGTGCATGATAAGGAAGATAACGCCTGAGATCAGCGGAGCAGCAATAAAGAAGATTATTGAAAGCTTCATATCTATCATGACCGCCATGACCGCTGCACCGATTACAAGGAATGGAGCGCGGACGGCAAGTCGGATAAACATATTAACACCGTTCTGAACGGTATTTGTATCATTGGTGAGACGGTTAACAAGAGAAGAAGTTCCCACTCTGTCGATCCCACTGTACGAAAGCGAATTTATGTGCTTGTACAGAGCAGTTCTCAGCTCCGTGCCGAAACCGTAAGCGCACCTCGCTGCGAGAAACTGACAGGTCAGCGCGAAACCAAGACCGCACACGCCGAGAAGAACAATAACTCCGCTCATTTTCAGAACATATGCACTGTCATGGTTTGAAATGCCGTTGTCGATGATCTTAGCCATAACGTATGGTACGATAAGCTCAAAAATAGCCTCCAGCAGTTTGAAAAACGGTCCGAAAATCAGTTCCTTTTTATAGTTTTTAAGATATTTTAACAATTTTTTCATATTTTCCTCTTACACAAATATCTCCCCGAAGAACGGGGAGATACGTTTTTTATAATTTTACGCCGTTTTCCTTGAGAAGCTCGCGGGCAGAGTCAACAGAATCAACACCGCTCGAATTCTTGACCGGAGCAAATTCACGGTTTCTCACAACTTCATACGCAAGGCAGCTATCCTGCATATGAACCATGTCAAGCACGAGAGTTTCAAACTTGTGGCCGTTAGGTTTTTCGGGAGAGATCATCTCGCCGTTTTCATTCATATAAGGTATCTTCTTATCGACAATGTGTACCGGCAGTTTCTTGCCGCTTATCTCAAGAAGCTTTTCAACATTGAACAGATAATTGAGTATAACTCCGAATCTGTATGAAAGATCACCGTTTTCATCGCGGAGAGTGCGCATCTCATCGGTCATTTCGTAATACTCAACGATTGAGGGCATACCGTCCTCAAGGCAGAGGACTCCGACACGTTCATCGGGATCAGCCTTGCTGACCACCTTACTTCCCGACTGCATACCCGATTCAATGACAGCTCCGATAAACAGCGGATCAGCGATTCGCTGGAGAACATTGTCGACCGCGAATACATTCAGCCATTCAACGCCCTTTTCCTTGATATCCTCCATAAGTCCCGCTCTCAGAAGCGATGTGAACCAGCCGCCGTTTCCGTTAGGAGACATTGATATCCTGCCCTTGTCCTCCATATAGATCTTGCCGCTGAAATCGACCGACGGAGCCATATCCTGAATAAAGAAACGGACAAACTCGCTGTTATAGCCGAAATAGCCCATTTTCTCAAAGAACTTAACTGTATCGTCATGGTTTTTTTCGCTTGTCATGATATACAGCGGAATCCATGTGCCGGTCTGCTTAACGACGTCCATAAGGTTGCTGATGAGACATTCAAAGATGTACAGTTCGCGTGAAACGCCTATATTGAACATTCCCTTCGGCTTATCGAATCCGAGACGTGTTCCCTGTCCGCCTGCAAGAAGAACAGCGGCAACCTTTCCGGCCCTGAGCGCCTCCAGACCTGTCTTTTCATAGGATTCGCTGTTGGCAGCTATATCATCGATCGTTGCAGCACCGAGCGGCTCAAATTTTCCGCGCTTGCTGCTGATGTTATTAGCGTTATCAAGATTTTCAAGGACAGATAAGTCGATAAGGTCGATTTGTGCAAGAAGTGAAGCCTGCTCTGCCGGACTAAGCTCATCATAGCATTTTAATATGTGCTCCTGACCAAACTTTGAAAGATAGTTCTTAGCTTCTTCATACGTCATTCCATGTTTCCTCCTTAGTGCCAATATTAGAACGTACCTGAGCAAACGGCTCTATTGTATTGCCTGCCGCCTGACAGTCCAATTAATATAGTGTAATGTTAATATTATACCACATTTAAAGGCAATAGTCAATCAGAAAGCTGAAAAAGCATAAAAAAATCCCGATACTTTTCAGTATCGGGACAATAGGGGGTTACGTCAATTGCTTATTGGTCTGAGTGACGGGACTTGAACCCACGGCCTCTACCACCCCAAGGTAGCGCGCTACCAACTGCGCCACACCCAGACAACGTTCACCGCAATCAACGTTATATATTATAACACCCGATATTGGTTTTGTCAAGCATTTTCAGAAAAAAGTTTTCATATCTGCTTTTTGCTGTGTTTTGTTATCTTGATCGCTAAAATTTTCGTAAATTTTGCAGTACAGATCATTAAATTCTGATTTTTTATAGACAACCCGATCGAAATATGTTATAATATTTCAGAAAGGAGTCGGTTTTATGCAGCTTTATTTTCAGGGGATCATGCAGAGCTTTTGCTTAGCTCTTGCCTCAAGGCCGTCCAATGGCACTATAGCATTTATCATGATCGCGGTTTTTATTGTGTCTGCGATCATTTCGGCTCTTGTTACGCGTAAGATAAAAAATAAAAAAAGAGCGTTAAAGTCAGCAGAAACCGATTCGGACGAGGAGTCCGACAAGGATTAGAAAGGAGTCCTGTATGGACATTGAGCTTTACATTGACTCCTCATACTGCGGATTTTACCCGATCGAGATCATAAAGAGTTACACTATCGAATATCATCTCAAAGCACGGCATATGTGCGAAAATCTCAGCAGCGGCAGTGTTGTGATCTACGCAATTTTTTCGTATGACCCTAAGGATCAGCGTTTCTGCTCGGCAAACTTTATGACACTTACTGCTGACTATGACAAATATGTTCAGCTTTGCTCAAAGATATCAAAGAACAACAGAATCTTCTTTGTAAGAAAGAACACAGGTGATAAACAATGAATATAAAAAGAACAGCCGCCGCAATTCTATCGGCTGTAATGCTTATAGTTCCGTCAGCAGCCGCTCCCCTTGCGGTATCCGATGCTGCTACGGTCTATACAGTCACGTTTCTTGACTTTGACGGAAATGTAATGTTCACTCAGAATGTTGAGTCCGGTGGAAACATCGACTACTCCTTTATAGACACAAGCACGCTGCACAGGCACGTTGACGCTTACACAGAGCAGGAATTCTGCGGTTGGAGTTCAATGCCGCAGACCATTACAAGCAATGTTACGATACAGGCTCTTTCAAAAACGGCAGTTATCGCTGTCGAAAAACTCCCGACACAGACCGAGTACTACACAACAAGCGGAAATGTCTCCGCAAGCGGGCTTAAAGTCACGATCACAGTAACCACTCAGCTTCCCGGATTCACAGTAGACGGCGACTATAAGTCGCAGGTATCCAAGGTCGATATAACCGACTCATGCACGTTAAAGCCGTCAACTCTTGCCGAGGCTTTCAAAAGCAATGACAGTGCCAAAATAAGTATCTACCCGATCGGAGCGTCACAGGCAGTCGCGGTCTACGACATCACCAATCACTCATATCTCGGAGATGTAAACAAAGACGGAAAGGTAAACGCTCTTGACGCCTCAGCGGTTCTTACAAAGTATGCGCAGGCTGCCGCAAACAAGGACACGGTTCTTGACAGCGACTTCATACGCAGAGCCGACGTAAATTCCGACGGTGTAGTGGATTCAAGGGACGCTTCGCGCATTTTGCGTTTTTTTGCTCTTTTCACAGCAGGCAAAGCTCCAACATGGGACAAGGTTTAAAGCAGGCCGTTTACAAGGCTTTGCCCTCAATCCCAATAATAAGTTAAAAATGCTTTTTGAACAGACTGAGCGGTTTTGTTTTTACAGAACCGCTCTTTTTTTATTTAACGCCACAATCGTCGAAACCCGCAGCCATTCTCGCCGTTGACATCTGAATAAACGACTTGACTTCCTCAAGAAAGGCTCTTGCAGCGGCGCTGAAAACATTCTGCCGCTTCCACACGAGATTATACTGCACTTCAAGTCTTGGATAAAGAGGTCTGAAAACCACGCTGTCGTCCAGTTTCGGGGCAAGCAGGTCTCTGGTCGTCAGAAAGTATCTCATATTATTTTCAACAAATGTGATAGGACTGCCGTGAATAACATTATATGTAGCAGTCACATTCAGTCCGCCGATATCCGTATCCGCCCAGTCAGCGATCATTCGCTGCAATCCGATACGCCTGTGCAGAATAAGCGGCATTTTCACAAGCTGCTCCTTTCTGATCTCGGTCAGTTCAGCGTATTCGGAGCTTCTTTTCATAAGAATCCCCCACAAGGACTTATCAGGCAGGCGGATGTACTCATACTTATCATCATCTATAGGCTGGATAAGTATGGCAAAGTCCAGATTTCCGTGATCGAGGCGTTCTGTCACGTCAGTCGCGTCACCGCTGTAAAACTGAAACAGTACATCGGGATATTTTTTCTGCATTGAAGAAGCTGCCTGCAAAAGCGTTCTCGGGGTGTTGCCGCCAATAGTAATTTCTCCCGATATGACCTTGCAGTCGGAAACTATCTCTCGCTCTGTTTTTTCCACCAGAGCCACGATATCTTCCGCTCTTTTGCGCAGCAGCACCCCCTCGTCCGTAAGAGTGACCTTCCGCTTTCCCCTTATCAGCAGCTTTTTGCCGAGTTCGCTCTCCAGTTCCATTATCTGCTTGGAAAGCGAGGGCTGTGCGATGTGCAGGCTTTCCGCCGCTCTCGTAATGTTTTCTTCCTTTGCAACCGCTAAAAAATACCGCAGAATGCGAATATCCATGATTTTTCATTCCTTTCATAACCTGTATCAATAATTATACCACATTTTATCATTCCTGTAAACTATGATAAATAATAGCTTATATATATTTGCTATGTAAAGGGAATCAGTATATAATATATGATTGGGAGAGTGATATAATTTGACAGAAACCAAGAAGAAATCGGTTCAAATGGATATGATACACGGCTCTATCTGGGATAAGCTGATAAAATATGCCCTGCCGGTAGCGGCAACAGGCATTCTCGAACAGCTTTTCAATGCCTCAGATGTCGCAGTCGTGGGAAACTTTACAGGAAATGCCAAGACCCTTGCCGTAGCGGCAGTAGGAGCAAACAGTCCGATAGTCGGCTTGCTCCTTAACTTTTTTATCGGGATCGCACTCGGCGTTAACGTCGTTATCGCAAAGGCTGTAGGAAAAAACAACAACCGAACGATCCACAAGGCGGTGCACACTTCCATTATAATGGCGGTGGTCGGAGGATTCGCAGTTACCGTTATAGGAGAGCTTTTTATAGGTGAGCTTCTACAAGTGCTTAACGTCCCCGATGACGTATTCCCGTATGCACTGCTTTACATCCGCATATATCTCATCGGAATGCCCGTTATCCTGCTTTACAACTTTGAGGCAGCAATATTCCGCAGCATAGGCGAAACAAAAACTCCGCTGAAAGCGCTCGCCTTTTCAGGCGTTGTCAACGTGCTGCTGAACCTGTTCTTTGTCATTGTGCTGAAAATGACGGTAAACGGCGTAGCAATAGCAACAGTTATATCAAACGCGCTAAGCTCCGTGATATTGTTTATAAAACTTATGAAAACCGACAGCGTGATACACGTTGACGTAAAGAGCCTGCGTTTTGACAAAAACGTATTTATAAGGATCATCAAGATAGGACTTCCGGCAGGAGTCCAGAGTGCGGTATTCTCCGTAGCAAACATTGTAATACAGTCCGCAATAAACAGCCTCGGAACAGTCGTTATTGCAGCTTCGAGTGCAGCGTTCAACATTGAGATATTCGCCTATGACATTCTCAACTCGTTCAGTCAGGCGTGCACGACATTCACGGGACAGAATTACGGTGCAGGACAGCTCAAAAGGTGCCGAAAGGTGCTTATTCTGTCGATAATCGAGGACGCTATCGCAACAGCCGCCGCTATCATCTTAGTGCTGCTGTCGGGAAGAGTTCTGCTTTCCGTATTCAACAACGATCCACAGGTCATAAAGATCGGCTATACAAGACTGGTGATGATATTCTCCGCGTATACTTTCAGTATGCTTTACGAGAATATGTCGGGTTATCTCCGCGGATTCGGAATTTCCCTTCTGCCCGCGATACTCACGGTAATAGGTGTTTGCGGAATAAGAATATTCTGGATATACACTATCTTTCCGCAGCACAGAAATTTCACGGCGATCATGGCGGCTTATCCCGTCAGCCTTTCGACAACTGCTGTGCTCATCTTTATCGCATTGATAATATGCCGACCGTCACATAAACTGGAGCCGAAAATGAGCAGAGAATGTGAAAAAGTTCAGCAGAAATAAAGAATCAGTACTTCGATACAAAAATACATTTGAAAGCTGTCGTTTTAACGGCAGCTTTTTATTTGCTTTTGCGCACCGAAAAACTTATTCCTTGGTCTGCGATCTTTGGCGCGGCGAAGTTGCAAAAAGTGTTGATTTATTTGAAACAGTGTGGTATAATAAATGAGTATGAATTTCGGAACTGCGGTCACCTGAACACCGCATAAATGCAAAAGCGCATACGTCGGTCCTCTCAAGCCGGAATATGCGGGAATGGAGCAATCATGAGTATTTTTGACCTAAAAAAGAATCCTCCCGAGCTCAGCCATGACTGGATGGTTTTTCAGCAGTTTATGGGAAATATCGGAGCGTTTACATACATTGCCAAAGACAAGTCTGCATACCTCGATCCAGCAGCCTGCCATATGCTGAGGTGTCCGCGCGAAAAGCTCAATGAGTTCGAGTTTTTCAACCTTCTTGAGAAGATCTCAAAGAATCCCGTTGAAGGTCAGAAGCACATCTACCGATTCACTGAGGGTGGCTCGACCAAGTACATTAAAATGAACATCTACGAGAGCAGCGACGAATGGCTCGGATTTGTTCAGGACTTCACAAGACAAATCACGGATACAGGCGAGCACAAGTCGTTCGTGGAGTACGACCCGGTAATGCGTCTGCCGTCGTTCCCCTCCTTCTCGCAGAAAATCAAAAAGATACTCGCCGAATGTCAGCACGGCTGCCTTGCAACCATGTACATCAACGGCATAGACAAGCTCGGCTCTTATCTCACAGTTGACAACACCAACAGTTGCCTGACTTCCGTTGCCGAGGCTCTCAAAAGCTTTGCAAGCGATAACATCATCATCGGCTCAAAGTCAAATTATGAGATATGCGCATTTTTCAAGGACTGCGACAAGATGAGCATTTACAACATTCTCAACAGCATGGACGAAGCTGTCAGCAACTGCGTTCTCACGGACGATTTCGGAGAGATAATCGACATTTCCGACAAGAGCAGTCTCAGTCTTTCCATTGGCTGTTCCTCCTTTCCCGAGGAGGCTTCCGACTTCAATATGCTCGTGAATTATTCGGAATTCGCGCTTTATGAAGCGCGCACCGACCGCAGGCACGTTATAAACTGGTTCTCTGAGGAAAATTATCTGCGCGAAAAGGACTCTTACAGGAATGCTCAGTTGTTTTCCCGAATCGCTCAGGACAATCTCCTGACCTATTATTTACAGCCCATCGTTGAGACACACACGGGAGAGATCGTCGCATATGAGGCTCTCATGCGCACAACAGGCGACATTAAAATGTCGCCCACCCAGATACTGAAGATCGCCGATACTCAGAACGCTCTGTACACCATAGAAAAGCTTACTTTCTTCAACACGCTGAAGCTGCTGAGCGACAACCAGCAGGTTTTCTCCGAACGCAAGCTATTTATAAATTCTCTTGTGGACAATATGCTTACGGACGAGGACTTCAACGAGCTTTACCTCACTTACGGCGAACTGCTCGAAAAGTGCGTTATCGAGATCGTTGAGGAAAGCACGGCTACTTCGGAGGGGCTCGAAACTCTCAAAAGACGCTGTGCATTCACGCACTCAAAGCTTGCTATCGACGACTACGGCACAGGTTACTCCAACAGTTCAAATCTGCTCAACTATTCCCCCGATTATATTAAAATCGACCGTTCGCTCATCAGCGACATTCAGAACGACCTCAAAAAGCAGCAGCTTGTCACCTCGATAATCGAATTCTGTCAGGAAAACCAGATACAGTCGCTCGCTGAGGGCGTTGAAACTCTACAGGAACTTAAAACCGTTATCCGTCTCGGCGTAGACCTCATTCAGGGATACTACACCTCAAAGCCCAAGCCGCTGTTCCTCAACAGCATTTCCAAGGAGATAAAGGACGAGATAATCAAGACGAACCTCGAAACACGTCCGAACGGTGTAAAGAAAATTTATGTTGCGCAGAACGACAAGGAACTCGACCTTTTAAGCCTTGCGCTCGAAAAATACACGGATATTCAAGTATATCAGAGCAAGCTTACAATCGTAGGCGATCCGGAAAAGCCTGTTAAAATGAATATCTCCATAATGAATAATCATAGCTGCGAGCTTACGCTGAAAAATGTCAACATGATAAGCGGCAACAGCAAGCCTACTATCGCGGTGGGCGACTATGCCCGCCTTGAGCTGAATGTCGTAAACAACAACAAACTCGGATATTCGGGTATCTATGTACCTATGGGGTCACAGTTCGAGTTAAAGGGCAGCGGCTCGCTCACGATAGACTGCTACGCTCCTGCCGGAATCGGGATCGGCAACGATTTCGATCACAGCTACGGCGATATTGCTGTTGACATGGAGGGCAGGCTCGAGATCATCTCCAACAGTGTGGACACCCTCTGCATAGGCGGCGGATATAACGAGGACGATTCGGAGATAGATCTCCGTTCGGGTCAGATAAGGATCCATATGCACTCACACAACGGTCTCGCTATCGGAAGTTTCAACGGCGACGCGCTTATTGACATCTCCGATAAGTGCAAACTTGAACTCACGGTTTCGGGCATAAAGGTCACGGGTATCGGAAGCTGCAAGGGAATCGCCACTATCAGTTCCTCGGCAGATATCGCTATCTCCTGCACAGGCGCACAGGCTGTCGCTATCGGTTCGCTTGAGGACGGTGAGGGCAGCATATACATCAAAAGCGGCAAGCTGATGATGAAAATGCGTTCGGCTAAAAATTCCGCTATCGGCGCTATAAAGGGCAACATGAACACGCGCGTTGAAAATGCGGATATCTCTATCGATTCCGAGGGTGATGAGATAACGGGTATCGGTGACGCGCTCGGCACAGGTAATGTTGCGATAATCGACTCCGCTGTGACCATGAAGATACTTGCCGCAAATCCCAAGGATATCGGAACGGGAAGCGGCGACCTCAAAATCGTTAATTCAACGGTAAGCTCGCTTATCAACAATAAGGTTATTACACATTCAAATATCTGATTTAAAATTCGGACATTGTTCCGATAATATTCATAAAGGAAAGTAAGGTAAAAATATGAAGCTTGGTATGGTTGGTCTGCCGAATGTCGGCAAAAGCACACTTTTCAATGCACTCACTAACGCAGGAGCAGAATCCGCAAACTATCCGTTCTGCACTATCGAAAAGAACGTGGGTATTGTTTCAGTTCCTGACGAGAGACTCGATAAACTCGCAGAAATGTATGAGCCTGATAAGTTCACTCCTGCAACTCTTGAATTCGTAGACATTGCAGGTCTTGTCAAGGGCGCGTCAAAGGGCGAAGGTCTCGGAAACAAGTTCCTTGCAGATATACGCGAGGTTGACGCTATCGTGCACGTTGTACGCTGCTTTGAAGACCCTAATATCATTCACGTTGACGGAAGCATTGATCCGCTCAGAGACATCGAAACGATCAATCTTGAACTTATCTTCTCGGATATTGAGATCGTTGAGAGACGTATCGACCGCGCAAAGAAGGCTGTCAAGGGTGATAAAAAGTATCTTGCAGAGATAGACTTCCTTGAAAGGCTCAAGGAGCACCTCGAAAACGGCAAGTCTGCAAGAGGATTTGATTTCACAGACGATGAGCGCGAACTTATAAAGTCCACTCCCCTGCTCTCGGCTAAGCCTGTTATCTATGCCGCAAATCTCAGCGAGGACGACTTTGTAAACAACATTGACTCAAATGAAAACTATAAAAAGGTCTGCGCTCTCGCAGCAGAGGAAAACTCCGCAGTTCTTCCCATCTGCGCGCAGATAGAGGCTGAAATTTCCGACATGAGTGACGAGGACAAGGCAATGTTCCTCAGCGAACTCGGACTTGAGATCTCAGGTCTCAACCGTATCATCAAGGAAGGCTATTCTCTCCTCGGCCTTATTTCGTTCCTCACGGCTGGAAAGCCCGAAGTCCGCGCATGGACTATCAAAAAAGGCACTAAAGCTCCGCAGGCAGCCGGTAAGATACACACCGACTTTGAAAAGGGCTTTATCCGCGCAGAAGTTACCTCCTTTGACGATCTCATGGCTTGCGGCTCTATGGCGGCTGCCAAGGAAAAGGGTCTCGTTCGTCTTGAGGGCAAGGACTATGTAATGCAGGACGGAGACATCGTTCTGTTCAGATTCAACGTATAAGCCGCGGAGGGTGTTCAGATGAGCTTTTCACCAAAGGAAATACTGAAATTTGTTGAGGAAAATGACGTAAAATTCATTCGACTCACATTCTGCGACATTTCGGGCAGCCTCAAAAACGTCGCTATCATGCCGAACGAACTTGAAAGAGCATTTCAGTACGGCATTCCGTTCGATGCATCGTGCATAAACGACCGCTGCTCCGATCTGCTGCTCGTTCCCGATATTTCGACCCTCTCGATTCTTCCGTGGAGACCTAAGTCGGGACGTGTTGTAAGATTCTTTTGCAGTATGAAAAACATGGACGGCTCTGACTACGCAGGAGATATGCGCACAGAGCTTATCAACTGCATAAATTCTCTCCGACTTGACGGTTATTCGTGTGAAATGGGAACAAAATGCGAGTTTTACCTCTTTGAGCTTGACGAAAACGGCGAGCCGACTAAAATTCCACACGACAAGGGCAGCTATCTTGATGTAGCTCCACTGGATAAATGCGAAAATGCAAGGCGCGAGATCTGCCTGTCGCTTGAAGAAATGGGACTCAATCCCAAAAGCTCATGCCATAAACACGGGCCGGCACAGAACGAGATCGAATTCCGTGAAAACGAACCGGTCACTGCCGCCGATAACATGGTTCACTATAAGACTGTTGTTAAGTCTATTGCCGCTCAGAACGGTCTTTTCGCTTCATTTATGCCCAAGCCGCTACCCGATGAACACGGCAGCGCACTGAGCATTTCTCTGAGCATAAAAAAAGGTGGCGAGAACCTCTTTGCCCCGACTCTGGACGAGATGTCCTTTGAGGGAAAATGCTTTATGAACGGCATTTTAAAGCGTATTCGCGAAATCACCGCATTTCTTAACCCGACCACAAACTCTTACAAAAGGCTCGGTATCGGCTACGCTCCGAAGTACGTCAACTGGTCTTTCGAGAACCGCGCTCAGCTTATAAGAATTCCCATGCCTGTGGGATTTTCTCCGCGTATAGAACTGCGTTCGGCTGATGCCTGCTGCAACCCCTACATCGCGTTCAAGCTCATTCTCAACGCAGGAATCGAGGGTATCAAGTCCGGCGACTGCTCGCTCCTTGACACGACCATGAAGGGCGACTCTGCTCATGTCGGATTTGAACCGCTTCCGCTTTCTCTTGAAGAAGCAGCGGAAGTTGCGAAAAACAGCGATTTCGTAAAGCGCTCGCTCTCACAGGAAGTCCGCGATGACATTTTCGCGCAGCTTGACAGTCAGATAAAAAAATATAATTTTGCCGACAACAAGGACGCCTTTGAGGAGAAGTCCTATTTCAAGTACGTCTGAGGTGAAGTATGAAACGAGCACTTATTGTTTCCTCCAGCCGCGAGATCTCGGAGACTATAGAGCCGCTGCTGCGCGGTGAGGGATATACTAAACTTGCAAACGTTTCAAGCGGCAACGAGGCGCGGCGCTTTCTTGACCGCGAAACCGAGCCTGAACTCATAGTGATAAATACACCGCTAAATGACGAATTTGGTCAGGAACTCGCTGAAACTGCTGATTCTGCAACCTCTGCGGGAGTTATCCTGCTTTGCAGAAACGACATTTCTTCCGAGATCGCCGACAAGCTTTCGGCAACGAACGTCTGCGTAATTCCACGACCGCTCAACAGGGATTTTTTCATTGAGTCCGTCAAGCTCCTGACCGTAGAGCGTGCGGAACTCCGCGGCATGACCAAGGAAAATGACGATATTCTCACAAAAATCAACGAAATACGCCTGATAAGCCGTGCAAAGTCCACTCTTATGAAATACCTGCACTTCACCGAACCGCAGGCTCACAAATACATCGAAAAGCAGGCGATGAACAACCGCTGCACCCGTAAAGAGGTCGCGCAGAAGGTCATCGCGCAATACGAAAAATAGCTCCGTACTCGGCACAAGCCTTGTATGGAGCTATTTTACTTAAACAAAAAAGACTGCCGAAGCAGTCCTTTTATCATTTACTTATCGTCCTTTGAGGGAGCTTTCTCTTTTTCAGTGTCTGTATCTGCATTCTCGAAATCTTCGATCGTGAGGTCGTCATAATCGAACTCAAGAAGCTCGTTGCAGTTAGGACAGTTGATAGAGCCCTCATCGATCATGCCCTCATCAAGAAGAATCGTATCTCCGCAAGTAGGACAAGTTATTTCATAGAGTTCCTCATCATCGTCATCGTCGAAGTATTCCTCATCGTCATCTTCATCGATTTCCCAATCGCCGTCCTCGCTGCAGTTAGCACAGTCGCCTGTACACTGCTCGTCCTCGTCGAAATCGTAGAAATCTTCCTCAACAGAACCGAGATCCTCATCAAGGATATCGCAGAGCTCGGTAAGCTCATCTACCTGATTCTGAAGGTCTTCAACATACATTACCAATTCAGAGAGAACATCGGACATCTGGATAAGAGCCTTGCCCTCCTTAGTGGATTTATCAATTTCAAGTCCATCAAGAAGTCCCTGTAAATAGGACATTTTTTCAGTAAGCTTCATAACAAGCTCCTCCTTTCGGAATTATAAGGGTTTGTAGCGACAGGAGCTTATGCTCTTGACATATACTCGCCTGTTCTTGTATCGATCTGGATCTTCTCGCCCTCGTTGATGAACAGCGGAACCTTTACCTCTGCACCTGTTTCGAGAATAGCAGGCTTTGTAGCATTTGTAGCTGTATCGCCCTTGAATCCGGGATCGGTCTGAGTAACAACAAGCTCAACGAAGTTCGGGGGCTCAACGCCGAAAACAGTTCCCTTGTAGGAAAGGATCTTACAGATCATTTCTTCCTTAACGAACTTAAAGCTGTCGCTGAGTGTAGATGCGCTGATCGGGATCTGCTCGTATGTCTCAAGATCCATGAAGTAGTAGAGTTCGCCATCGTTATAGCTGTACTGCATATCCTTTCTCTCAACGAAAGCTGTGGGGAACTTAGCTGTGGGATTGAAAGAAGTTTCAACAACAGAACCTGTAATAACATTCTTGTACTTGGTTCTTACAAAAGCGGCACCCTTACCCGGCTTTACGTGCTGGAACTCGATGACCTGAACAACCTGTCCGTCAAGCTCAAAGGTAACACCGTTTCTGAAATCTCCTGCTGAAATCATATAAAATACCTCCGTAAATTACAATTAGAATATATATTATTTTATCACATTTTCAAAATTTTTGCAATACCTAAAGCCATATTATTGCAAAGATATGAGATTTTTTGAACATTCTGTCAGATTATTGCAACCATTTTCAGTTAAAATTACAAAATCCTCTATACGCACGCCGAATTTTCCGGCAATATAGATTCCCGGTTCGACCGTAACTACTGCGCCCTTAGTGAGCGTAGTCTTGTTATTCGGCGAAGCATTAGGCTTTTCGTGGATCTCCATGCCTACTCCGTGACCGAGCGAATGTCCAAAGCAGTCGCCGTAACCTGCCGCCTCAATGATGTCACGGGCAGCCGCATCAAGCTCTCTGCCGGTAATTCCCGGACGTGCGGCTGAAATTCCCGCAAGCTGAGCCTCAAGGACTAAGTTATATACCTTTTCCATTTCCTCACTCGGCTTGCCTACGCAAATAGTTCTGGTCATGTCGCTGTGATAGCCGTTCCATACTGCGCCGAAGTCCATGAGAACGAACTCACCCTCCTGAACCTTTTTATCCGAAGGAACGCCGTGCGGCATTGAAGTATTGGCACCAGAGAGAACTATCGTCTCGAAAGACAAATCCTCCGCGCCTTTTTCAAACATCAGACGGTTGAGTTCAAGAGCAATTTCGCGCTCGGTTCTGCCGGGACGAATAAACTTCAAAAGCTCATCTAAAGCTGCCTCAGCGATTCTCTGAGCCTTGATAATACAAGCAAGCTCGTCCTCGTCCTTGACCGTTCTCAGGGCAGAAATAGCGTTGCTGAGCGAATCATCGTCAATTATCTCGACTTCCTTCAGAAAATGCTTGTATGTGTGCAGTTCCTTGACCGTCATGCTCTCGGATTCGATAGCCATTGTCTTTGCCCCATGCAGCTTTAAAAGCTCCGTAAGCTGCGGCAGAAGCTTTTTAAGCTCGATGACCTCAGCAGTTGTTACCGTAGCCCTCGCCTTTTCTATGTATCGGAAATCAATAAGCAGGTACGCCTTATCAGGGAAAGCAAGAATAACACCTGCCGAGGACTTCATGCCTGCGAAGTATCTCCTGTTTATATCGGAAGTGATCAGAGCGCAATCCGCGCCGCTGAATTCTTTAAAAAGTCGTTCTGTTCTCGTCAAAGTGACCGCCCCCCTTAAAGTTCGGAAAGTGCCTGAACAGCGAGATAGTAACTCGTGAAACCGAAGCCGCATATCACGCCTTTACATACGGGAGATATCACGGAATGGTGGCGGAACTCCTCCCTTGCGTGAACATTGCTGATATGCACCTCAATGCACGGGATCTTGATAGCCGCGATCGCGTCCCTGATAGCATAGCTGTAATGCGTAAATGCTCCTGCGTTGATTATAACGCCGTCAAAGCCGGTTCTCGCGGCATGGAGCTTATCAATAATAGCTCCCTCGTGGTTCGACTGAAAAATCTCGCACTGAAGTCCCTGCTCCTTAGCGCGGTCAATAATATTTCTGTTGAGGACGTCGATCGTAGAGCTGCCGTAAACTCCCGGCTCGCGCTCGCCGAGGAGATTAAGATTTGGGCCATGTATAACAAGAATCTTTTTTATCATAGTAAAAGCTCCTTTGAAAGTTTCACTTTATTTTAGCACACTCCGCATGAAAAACGTGTCGGAACGTGCGATTTTAACTAGGGAGTGTTGACACTAAGATAATATGCAGATTTTCGAGCATAAATTTTACGTAGACAAGGCAAAAAGTCGCAGGCAGGCTGTCGCCTGTCAAGACTTTTTAACGCAGGATGCGTGAAATTTTGCCGAAAAGATGCGTTGTTAGGCTTAGTGTCAACACGACCTAAAAATACAAATGAAAAAGCGGACTTATAAAAAGCCCGCTTTTATCAACTTTTCTTAATGCTGCAAGGAATTAATACTTGCGCTTACGAGCTGCCTCAGACTTCTTCTTGCGCTTTACTGAAGGCTTTTCGTAGTGTTCTCTCTTACGAACCTCTGCGATAACACCGTCCTTTGCACATGATCTCTTGAATCTCTTCAGAGCTGTGTCTAAAGACTCGTTCTTACCAACACGAACTTCTGCCACTTAATTTCCCTCCCTTATATCAGAGGTTGGCGGAGCGTAAACTCCACTCATCTATACTAATCACTCAAAGAGTGTCAGTCAGCATAACCCTCAAAAACATAGATATGCAGAATCAATATAATAGTATTTTATCACATTTCTGTAAGCTTGTCAAGCTTTTTTTCATTTCTTGGAAAATTCGTTATTTTGCAACAATATTAACAAGCTTATTTGGTACATATATCTGCTTGATGATATTCTTGCCGTCAGTTGCTTCCTTGACCTTCTCATCTGCAAGAGCCTGAGCGATCACGGAATCCTTGTCGGCATCAACTGCGATATTCAGCTTAGCCTTGAGCTTTCCGTTGACCTGAACAACGATCTCGACCGTATCGTCAACGCAGAGTGCAGGATCATAGCTTACCCAGCTCTGCTCACTGAGCACTGTGCCGAATGCGGCATTGTACATCTCCTCGGAGATATGCGGAGCAAACGGGTAGAGCAATGTGCAGAACGCACCGAGTTCAGCCTTATTGATAGAGCCTGCCGCATAAATATCGTTTATGAGTGTCATCAAGGCAGCTATAGCCGTGTTGAACTTCATTGCCTCAATGTCCTCGGAAACCTTCTTAATGGTCTTGTGGAAGTTTGAGCGGAGCTTGTCGCTGTACTCGCTGCCGTCACAGAGCATATCCTGAAGTCCCCATACACGGTCAACGAATCTCTTACAGCCCTTGATGCTTGACTCGCTCCACGGAGCAGCCTTCTCATAGTCGCCCATGAAAAGAACGTAAAGTCTGAGAACATCAGCGCCGTACTCCTCAACAACATCATTCGGGTCGATCACGTTTCCTCTCGACTTTGACATTTTCTCTCCGTCAGGGCCGAGAATGAGTCCCTGAGCGGTTCTCTTTGCGTAAGGCTCGGGAGTGGGTACGAGATCGAGGTCATAGAGGAACTTGTGCCAGAAACGGCTGTAGATCATATGACGTGTAACGTGCTCCATGCCGCCGTTGTACCAGTCAACCGGCATCCAGTATTTAAGAGCCTCCTGAGACGCAAACTCTTTATCGTTATTCGGATCGCAGTAACGGAGGAAGTACCACGATGAACCTGCCCACTGCGGCATTGTATCGGTCTCGCGGCGTGCGTCCTTTCCGCACTTGGGGCACTTGCACTTAACAAAGCTGTCTATCTTTGCAAGCGGACTTTCGCCGTCCGTGCCGGGTTCAAAGTTCTCAACGGGCGGAAGTCTCAGCGGAAGTTCCTCATAAGGAACTGCAACCATGCCGCAGTTGTCACAGTGAACGATTGGGATAGGCTCGCCCCAGTATCTCTGACGGTTAAATGCCCAGTCCTTCATCTTGTACTGAACACCTTTCTCGCCGATGCCGTTGGCTTCGAGATATTCGAGCATTTTCGCAATAGCTTCCTTCTTGTTTGAAATTCCGTTGAGTTCGCCGGAATTTACCATCTCTCCGTCGCCTGTATAAGCTTCCTTGGAGATGTCGCCCCCCTTGATAACCTCAATTATATCAATGCCGAATTTCTTGGCAAAGTCATAGTCTCTTGTGTCATGTGCAGGAACAGCCATGATAGCTCCTGTACCGTAACCCATCATTACATAGTCGGATATATATATCGGTATCTCCTTGCCTGTAATGGGATTAACAGCGGTAAGACCTTCGATCTTCACGCCTGTCTTATCCTTTACAAGCTGAGTTCTCTCGAACTCGCTCTTTTTTGCGCACTCTGCCTTATAGTCGTCAAGAGCCTGTATATTTGCGATAGAATCGCGGTATTTCTGAATGATCGGGTGCTCCGGAGCAATTACCATAAAGGTTACGCCATAGAGAGTATCAGGACGTGTGGTGTAGATCCTGAGCTTTTCGTCCTGTTCCTTGATCTTGAAGTTAACAAACGCACCTGTTGACTTGCCTATCCAGTTCTGCTGCTGGAGTTTTACATTGGGCAGATAGTCAACCGTTTCAAGTCCCTCAAGGAGCTTGTCGGCATACTCTGTAATACGCAGATACCATACCTCTTTTGTTTTCTGGATAATATCGCTGTGACACACATCACACTTACCGCCCTGCGAGTCCTCATTTGAAAGTACGACCTTACAGCTCGGGCAGTAGTTTACAGCGGTCTTGTCGCGGAAAACGAGTCCCTTCTCGAACATTTTTAGAAATATCCACTGTGTCCACTTATAGTAGCGCTCCTCGGTAGTATCAATGACTCTTGACCAGTCGAAAGAGAATCCGACAGTCTTGAGCTGATTTGTGAACTTCTCTATGTTGCGGTCTGTTACGATCCTCGGGTGAATATTCTCCTTGATAGCCGTATTCTCGGTAGGGAGTCCGTATGCGTCAAATCCGATCGGGAAGAGGACATTGTAGCCCTCCATTCTTCTCTTACGGGAAACTACCTCAAGGCCCGAATAAGCCTTGATGTGACCAACGTGCATACCGTGACCCGAGGGGTACGGGAATTCTACCAGACCGTAGAACTTCTTCTTGCTGTAGTCGTTAGAAGCCTTGAATGTGTTATGTTCGTCCCAGTATTTCTGCCATTTGGGTTCAACAGATTTATAGTCATATCTGCTCATTTATATCATTCCTTTGCAAAATTTAATTTTATTTTCTGCCGAATAAATCCTGCCATTCATTGGTGAAGTGTTCCTTTACAGGAGCAACGAAGCAGAGTACTGCCGCAAAGCCGATGTCGGCTATTCCCTCCAGGAGATATATCCAGTTGCTGCCGATATTTGAAATATTGTCCGGAAGATGTACCAGTGCGACAATAGCAAGGTAAGCTGCGACAACATAGTTGATGAATCTGTATCCCGAAAACATTGCAACTCCGAAAATGAGGGCGAGTATGAGTTCGCCGACATTCATGCCGCCGAGTATGCCGTTGAGGATTATCTTAATTATGAGGTAAACCGTTATGCCGACAGTAATGGTTCTTCCCTGCTGATTATTTGTTCTCATTTTCATTCTCCTTTACGACAAGGCTGCTGATGTCGATCTGCTCGCCGTCAGCCCACAAGCCCTCAAGCTTGTAGAATTTTCTTGTGTCCTTGAAGAAAACGTGGATAATGATATCGCCGTAGTCGAGCACGATCCATGTATTACCCGTATCTGCCTCGCGGCGGAGTGGTTCGACACCGTTCTGTGAAAGGCGAAACTCCACCTCGTCTGCAAGGGTTCTTGCATGAGTGTTGCTCGTACCGTTTACAATAACAAAGTAATCTGCGAGAATGGTGATATCGCCAACCTTTATCGCCTGAATATCCTCGCCTCTCTTACTGTCGAGAGTTTTTACTATAAGTTCTAATTTTTCCTGTACATTCATCAGATCTCAGTCCTTTCTCTGGGGTCTTATCAGCCTCGCGGAGGTTCGGTTGCGTTTTCCATCTGGTCAAGAGTTGCCGCCGTATCATCGAATCCGACATAGTTGTAGTCAGTAACATATTCAACAAGAGCTGTGTCGCTCGATGTCATGGGATTCTGGTACGGGCGGAAATACGCATTGAGCATATCTATTGTTGCCTGCTTATGGACAGAGTAAATGCTTACACGGTTTCCGTTTGCGTCATAATAGTCTGCGCCCTCTCCGGGAACCATATTTACAGTAACATTCTCCATTGAAAGCGTGGAAGCAAAATCAGCAAGCTTGCTGAGGTCGTCAACGCTCATATCTGTTGCGATCCACTCGTTCTTGTAGATAGTATTGAGGTAGCTGTAGAGTTTCACTCTGCCCTCGTTGTTCACGATATCGAAAAGCTTGTTCATTGCGGCAGCCATAAAGCGGCGCTGATTCTGAACTCTGCCGAGGTCGCCCTGAAGCCAGTCATGGCGGAAACGAATGAACCACTCTGCTTGTTCACCGCTAAGTGTAACATTGCCTGCCGGAATTATCTTATCCGCTTCGTAAACTATCTCATTATCGAGAGTTATCGGGATACCGCCGATAAGGTCGACCATGTCAACGATATCAAAGCAGGCTGTCGTAACATAGGCATCTATCGGTATGCCGAAGTTTTCCTGAACTGCATTTACAACGCGCTGGATAGGAGTAATGGACTGATCGCCCCATGTATAGATACTGTTGAACTTGCAGGTCGGATTGCTTGTGTAGTCCGGAAGCGCGGTATCACGGGGAATCTGAAGGATATTCAGCTTTCCGCCTGCAATATCGAACTGACAAACCCAGTCAACGTCGGTATTGTACTCCTCCTCGTCAAAGCCAAGGAAAAGAACGGTATACTGTCCCTCAACAAGCTGAGGAAGGTCAAGACCGTCGCTGTAGTCGGCTGTGATCATATCCGGGTTGACATTAAAGTCCTGAGTAGGCTTCTCAAGTGGGCCTTCAACATTTACAAGGGGTTTCCAGCGCTTAAAATATGTTATGATTGAAACGCGTTCATTCGGCTGTCCTTTTTCCTTGTACCAAAGGATAGGCATATTCAGGACGAGCGCGAATATCAGTATCAGGCTCACAGCTATTGAACCTGTCTTGACAAGAACATCAGTCCACGAGCGCTTTTCCACTACCTTGCCGTCATGGTGGCGCTTGTCGCGGTAATCGTCATCATAAAGGTTAATGTCATCATAAAAATCATCGTCCGCGTCTGAAAAATTCCCCTGCGGCTCGGCAGCATATCTGCCCTGATACTCCTCCGAGGGTTCGGCTTCATGTGCGCCGCGATACTCCTGAGACGGCTCTGCCTCGTATTTTCCGCGGTATCCGCGAACCGGCTCGACCGCCTCATATCTGCCGTGATACTCGTGTGAAGCAGGAGCTTCATGCTGCGGCTGATAGGGGTGTGCCTCATGCGCAGGATTATCATCGTTCTCGTGGATATTCCTGCTGCTGTCGATTCTTGTAAGTTTTCTGAGCGGCTTGGGTTTAGATGCAGATCTGTCAGCAGCTCCGTTGATCTCCTCGTTCATATCCTTCTCGTTCATTATTGTCCTCTTTTCAGATTTCCTTTGTTTCTTTATAGCAATACAACAAAATACTGCTATAGATCCTGTTCTCACAAATATCCTGCGCGCTTTCAGCAGTATCTGAAATGCTCCGTGACAAAAATCAGTTTTGCCGCGGCGAGCATTTCCTTGGGAGAAAGTTCATTATTTTTGCAGTCTTAAATAAAAGTTATATCCCTCTGCCGTGCATGGCGGTATGAATCCGCCCTTTTTGACAACGGACTTTATGGAGAACGCAAAAGCCTCCAGCATTGCCGCGTTGAGGTCGGTATAGGCAAGTTTACGAATTTTATCCACATCTTTATAGTCTCTGTCGGCTGAAATAAGGTCGCCCATGTAGACTATCTCCTCAAGCAGGCTCATGCCAGCCCTTCCGACAGTGTGGAATCTTACTGCGTTCAGGATATCTATGTCCTCTATCCTGAATTCGGTCTTGATAAAATATGCACCTGCGACAGCGTGCCAGAGCGAGCGGGTTTCAAGTTCCTCCCTGCAAACGGTAAACACATTGTTGTCAGCAAGTCTTTTCTGCTCATCGGAAGGGCGTTCCTTGCAGATATCATGAAGAAGTCCCGCAAAATAAGCCTTATTCGGATCTTCGCCGTATCTCTCAGCAAGTTTTCTGCACTCCTCCGCAACATTCAGCGAATGGGTGTAGCGTTTTGCTGAAAGGTTTTCTTTGAGATATTTCTTTTTTGTCTCGGGATCGTAAAGCATTTTTTTGTCACCTCTCAATGAATATAATCCCTTCAATCTTATATATTGTACTACATTTTTGTCAAGATAGCAAGTAAAATCCTTATTTTTTGCGATTTTTTTTCTTATTTCGGTGGAAGAAATTACTAACGGTAAGGACTCAGAAACGTATATTTTGCCCAATTTTTTAAGTTCCTGCGACTTTTTTTTAAGTTCTGCGGAATCTCCCTCGTGCCTTGAAATAACACAGAGAGATGCCTGCGCAAGAATTTTTTCATAGCAGAACCACTTGTCAAATGAGAGCAGCATATCGCTTCCCACAAGGAGAAAAAGCTCGTCATCGGGAAATCTGCTGCGGAAATACTCAATAGTGTAAATGGTATAGCTTACTCTGTCAGAGCGCAGCTCATAATCGCAAACCTCGAAAAGCGGCTCGTTCGCACAGGCAAGCCTGAGCATTTCAAGTCTGTCCTCAGCCGCAGCGTATTCAGTCATTGAGCGGTGAGGTGATATCCTTGACGGCACAAAAAATATCCTGTCAAGCGAAAACTCAGCCGCCGCCGTCTTTGCAAGGTGTATGTGCCCGTTGTGAACGGGATTGAAGCTCCCGCCGAATATTCCTATACGCATTCAGCACCTCCTGCTGCCAAAGCACCGTGTCGTTTCGGTGCGGTTATTTTTCAAGTGAGCCTGCGCCGCATTCGGACGCTCTCCGCGTCCCACCGATCACTTCGACTTAGACTTGGGGATATCCTGTATTACCGGCTCTTTCGGATTACGCTTGAAAAGCACGAACTTGCTGCCGATAACCTGAACTACTTCGGAAGATGTTGCCTGCGATACTGCGTCTGCCGCCTCTCTTGCACTCCAGCCCGAATTTTCGAGGACTTTCAGCTTTATAAGCTCTCTCTTGCGGAGAGCCTCGCCAATCTCTTTGCACATAGCCTCGGTAACTCCGCCCTTGCCTATCTGGAAAATTGTCTCGTATGTTGAAGCGATCCCTTTAAGGTACGCTCTCTGCTTGCTTGTAAGCATATTATTCACCATATCTTTCTTTAAGGAAGTTGTACAGCTCTCCGAGAGCTGCACCTCTGTGGCTTATCTTGTTCTTTTCATCGGCAGAAAGCTCTGCCATTGTACGCCCGTTGACCACGAAAACAGGGTCGTAACCGAAACCGTTCGTTCCGCGTTCTTCGTGCCCTATTACGCCCTCACATCTGCCGCTGACATATACCGGCTCGCCGTCTGCTCCGATAAAGCAGATACAGCATTCAAAGCGTGCCTCTCTCTTTTCGTCCGCAACGTCTTTCATCTCATCAAGGAGCTTTGTGCACTCCTCGCCCTTTGGAGCATATCTCGCGGAATATACTCCCGGTCTGTCGTCAAGAGCCGACACACAAAGTCCGCTGTCGTCCGCTATTATGGGAAGCTTAACAATGTCAAAGACTGCTTTAGCCTTTATGAACGCATTTTCCGCAAAGGTAGTGCCGTTCTCGTCCGGCTCACAGTCTGCTCCCGCCTCTTTCTGCGAGAGAACCTCTATTCCGAGAGGGGCAAGTATCTCTCTTACCTCGCGGAGTTTGTTGGCGTTGTTGGTCGCCATTACAAGTTTTTCGATCATTTGTCCTTACCTCCGAACAGTCTGCTGAAGAATCCCTTCTTCTTTGGCTTTACTTCTTCCTGCGGCTGAGTTTCAGTCTCCTCATCGGAATCGCTCTCATCTTCGTGCTCCTCCTCAGTTTCCTCTGCCGCTTCTTCCTCGGCAGCTTCATCTGTTTCGGCTACGTCCTCAGTCTCGGGAACTGTTTCAGGCTCGGGTCCTTCAACGGGCACAGAGATCTCCTCCTCGGGAGTTTCCTCTACATCAGCAGTTTCCGCCTCGTACTCCTCATCAGCAACGCCGTCGGTTTCCTCATCGTATACGGGAACTTCCTCCTCGGCGGTATCCTCTGCGAGTTCTTCTGCGGATCCTTCTTCCTCATCTTCTGCCTGAGAAGTATCTGCCGCAAAGAGTGCGTCCACGAACATATTGCTGTCAAACGGCTGTAGATCATCAATTTTCTCACCGACGCCGATGAGTTTTACAGGGATTCCAAGCTCGTTCTTTATCGAAATTACAATGCCGCCCTTTGCCGTGCCGTCAAGCTTTGTAAGAACGATTCCCGTAATAGGAGCAGTCTCGCTGAAAAGCTTTGCCTGATTTACCGCATTCTGACCTGTTGTAGCGTCCAGAACCAGCAGGACCTCGCGCGAGCAGTCCCCTGCCTTGTTGTCAATAATTCGGTTGATCTTCGCAAGTTCGTCCATAAGGTTCTTTTTATTGTGAAGTCTGCCTGCGGTATCTATTATAACCACGTCACAGCCGCGCGCCTTTGCCGCGTCAAGAGCGTCATACACAACCGCTCCCGGATCAGAACCTTCGGCGTGCTTTACAAGGTCAACTCCTGCGCGGTCAGTCCACACCTGAAGCTGGTCGATAGCCGCCGCTCGGAACGTATCCGCCGCCGCAACGAGAACCTTCTTGCCCTCAAGCTTGAACTGGTGGCACAGCTTACCGATAGTTGTGGTCTTGCCCGCACCGTTTACTCCGATAACCATAATTACGGCAGGAGAAACCGAGAGGTCAAGTCCCGTATCGTTGCCCATTATCTCGGCGATGACCTCGTGGAGTAGTCCCATTATCTCATTCGGGTCGGTAATTCCGCGCTCCTTTATTTTTTTGCGCAGTCTCTCGCATATCTCAACCGAGGTCTCAACTCCGATATCGCTCATTATCATGGTTTCCTCAAGTTCCTCGAACAGTTCCTCGTCGATTTTCGTGAACGAGTTGAAAACTCTCTGGATACCGCCTATAAACGAGTCCTTGGTCTTTTTCAGACCGCTTGCAATTTTTGAAAATATACCCATATTAACCTCCGTAGTATCATGAGTTCAACAGTACGCGCCGTCTTTACGCATACACGCAAATAAAACCGCACTTACTGAATATCTGCAATGTCCTCCTGAAAATCCACCTGCTCCATTTTGAGGAGCTTTGAGATACCGTCCTCCTGCATTGTAACGCCGTAAAGGACGTTTGCCTCCTCCATTGCGCTGCGTCTGTGCGTTACGAGCACAAACTGCGTGGTATCGGTGAATTTTTTGAGGTACTGCGCGTATTTTCTTACGTTTACCTCGTCAAGAGCCGCGTCGATCTCGTCAAGAATGCAAAACGGCGCGGGTCTCAGTTTCAGAATCGCGAAATATATCGCTATCGCGATAAAGGACTGCTCTCCGCCGGAAAGCGAGATGAGATTCTTTATCACCTTTCCGGGAGGTGCAACGCTTATCTCAATGCCCGATTCAAGAACATTTTCCGGATCGGTGAGTATCAGCTCAGCCTTGCCGCCGCCGAACAGTTCGACAAATATCTCCTTGAAATTGGAATTGATTATCCTGAAACTTTCCGAGAATATCCGACACATCTCATCGGTAAGTCCCGTGATTATTTTTTCAAGTTCCGTCTTTGACTTCTGCACATCTGCTATCTGCTCGGACATAAAGCGGTAACGCTCCGCAACTTCCTCGTACTCCTCGATCGCGTCAACGTTTACGCTGCCGAGAGCGCGTATCTTGTTTCTCACCTCGGTGAGTTCCTTCTGTGCCGTTATCATGTCGTCTATCTTCTCGGCTATCTGCATTGCCTCCGAGCGCGTCAGCTCGTATGACTCGAATAGCTGTGCGATGATTTTATCGGACTCGGTGCAGACTGTATCGTGCCGCGCGCTGAGACGAGTATTCTCAGCTGAAAGCTTTTCCTTTGCATCATTTATCTGTTTCAAGCCCTTTTGCAGCTCATTTACAAGACGCGTCTGCTCCGTGTGAAGCGTCTGATACCGCCTTATTTCGCTGTTATATTTGTCCTTGTTGCCCTCAAGACCGCTGAGCTTTCCGGAAATCTCCTCTATCTCCTCACGCTTGGCTGATATCTCCTCCCTGTATCGGAAAATCTCCTCCTCATAGAGGTGTCTGCCGTATTTGGACTTCTCAATACCGCGGTCTATGCGCGATATTTCGAGTTCCTGCGCCTGAATATCCTTTACAAGCTCAATGCTCCTGATCCTTAGCTGAGAAAGTTTTTCGGAAATTTCCGCTCGCTTCTGACGCAGTTTTTCGCGGTCGCCCTGTCCCTGCGCAAGAGTCTCCTCAGCCGAACGTATCTGCTCGGCAAGTTCGCCAAGCTGACGCTCGGAGTCAGCTATATTTTTCTTGGCGTTCTCGATCTTCTGCATAGACTCCGCAAGAAGTTTTCCCGAATTGTCCGACTGTGCGCTCATCTGCTCAATGAGCGATTCAAGGCTCGAAAGTTCGGCATTTATGCGTACTTTATCTGCGCTGTACTGCGCAAGCTGCTCTCTTGCAGCCTCCATATCAAAGCGTAGTTTTTCGGATTCGGCACGCATTCTCTCAGCCTTTTCACGGAGATCGTCTCTCTCGTCCGAAAGCTCCTCTATTTCAGCTTTTAGTGTGTCCAACTCGTTTTTACGCGTAATAACGCCGCCCGAACGCTGTGCCGAACCGCCCGTAAACGAACCGCCTGCATTGATGACCTGTCCGTCAAGTGTCACTATTCTGAACTTGTAACCGTATCTCTTGGCTATAAGCGTTGCGGAATCTATATCCTCCGCTATAACTATTCTGCCAAGGAGAGAAGCAATAATTCCGCTGAATTTCGGGTCATACGAAACCAATCGCGCTGCATTGGCAATGAATCCTTCACAGTTTTCAAGACCCTGCTCGCGCAATTCGTAGCCTTTCACGGAAGTTATCGGCAGAAATGTTGCACGTCCGCCCCTCTGCTCTTTGAGGAAACGGATACACCTCTTGGCTATCTCCTCATTTTCGACAATTATGTTCTGCATAGCGCCGCCGAGAGCGGTCTCTATCGCCACCGCATACTGCGGCTCAACGCCGATGATCTGTGCGACCGTACCGAAAATTCCGCCGATCCTGCCCTGTTTTGAGGCTTTCAGAACCATTTTTACGCTGCCTGCAAAGCCTTCCATATTATTTTCAAGGTCGCCGAGTATTTTCATTCTCTGCTGCTTGCCCTTGATCTCATACAGTACGCGCTCAAAATCGCCCTTTGCCTGCTCAAAACTCTCCTTGCGGGAGGTATACAGTCTTTGCAGTCCGCCGAGTCTGTTGGCTGCGGCTTCGGAATCGGACTTGTTTTTTTCAAGCTCCGCCTCATCAGCCGACTTCTGCGAAACATACTCCTCAAGCTTTTTCGCAAAGTCGCTTCCGCTGTTTTTCAGTTCATCAAGCCTCGCGGTCTCGTCTTTTATAACAGTTTTCGACGCTTCAACGTTGAAACGGCACTCGCTCTGCTTTATATACAGCAAATTTATCTCGCTGCCTGCCTTGTCAACGCTGTCGCCGAGACGGGAGTTCTCACTTTCTGCCTGCTCAAAGCTTTTTTCTGTCTCGGCTATTTCCGCTTCAAGCGCAGTTTTCTGCTCCTGAAGAGCCGCAAGCTTTTCCGCCGCAGTTTTTTTATCCTGTATAAGCGCGTTTCGGCTCGCCTCTGCGTTGTCGATATTCTTCTGCGCCGTTTCGATAGCCTCGGTGCTGTGCTTGATATCATTTTCAAGAACAGCTATCCCTGACTTCATGTCAGAAGCCGACTGCTCCTCCTCTATCATTTTTCGGCGAAGTTCATCAGACTTGATAGTACTCTCCTGCATTTTGCGGTAAGCGTCCTCTATCTTCTGCTCCTCACGCGCGATATCATTCTCAATATTCTCGTATTCATTCCTGCCTGCAAGGAGTTTCTCGTCAAGTTCGGCAAGCTTTGCCCTGAACTCCTCAAGTTTGCTCACCCAGACCGAAATTTCAAGCTTTTTTCTCTTTTCGGCAAGTTTGACGAATTTCTTTGCCTTTTCCGACTGTATTCTCAGGGGTTCAACTCTGCCCTCAAGTTCAGAGAGAATGTCGGTCAGTCTCAGCAGATTCTCCTGCGCCGCCGAAAGCTTTCGCTCCGCCTCAAGTTTTTTGTAGCGGAATTTTGAGATTCCGGCAGCCTCCTCAAAGATATCGCGGCGCTCACTGCTCTTTGCTCCAACGATCTCGGCAATTCGTCCCTGACCGATTATCGAGTAGCCGTCACGACCGAGACCCGTATCCATAAACAATTCGTTGATATCCCTCAGACGGCACTGCTTTCCGTTTATAATGTACTCGCTGTCGCCGCTTCTGTAAAGCTTTCGCGTTACCGAAATTTCTTCTCCCATGTCTGCGACTGAACGGTCGGAGTTGTCTATATTAAGCGTAACAGCGGCAAATCCCATAGGCTTTCTTGCAACAGTACCGGAAAAAATAACGTCCTCCATTTTGTTGCCTCGAAGCGTTTTTGTGGATTGCTCTCCGAGTACCCAGCGAACCGAGTCGCCGATGTTACTTTTTCCGCTGCCGTTAGGGCCGACAACCGCTGTAAGTCCCTTGTCAAAAGTAAGGCTTATCTTGTCGGGAAACGACTTAAAGCCCTGTATTTCCAATGATTTAAGGTACACCCGTTCACCTCCTCAGTTCGCATTCATACTTGGGGAGCTCGGTATCTCCCACGATCTTTATATCAGTTCCGCGCTCTTTGAAATACGCAGCATTAGATTTTTTCTGCCCAAGCGCCTTGCTTATACACCTGTCATTTACGGCAATTACCGCATTCGCCGGACTCCCGTGAGACTCCAGCAGAAACTCCATATTGCGGCGATAAATAAGAGCCTCACAAAGCTCTCGGAATGCCGGATGATAGAATCCTCCGACCATATCCTGCTCCACGAATTCACTCGCGTGAAGTCCGCACTTTATCACCCTTATGCCGCTGCTCTCGAACATCGCCATTGCCGATGCAGCCGTTTCCACAGCCTTGTCAAAGCTGAATGGCTTGTATTCTCCCGAAAGCAGCAATTCCCCGAGTTTGGTGTTTTTCAGCACCACGGTAGGGTATATTCTCACCGTATCAGGTCTGAGAGCGATAATTTTCTGCACGGTCTCCCACTCTTTTTGCGGAGTACTGCCGTAAAGTCCTATCATCATCTGCAAGCCAAGCTCAAAACCAAATGCTTTGATAAGTTCTGCCGAATCGATCACGTCCTGCGTACAGTGTCCCCGCTCGTTGAGTTCAAGCACCTCGTCGTCCATTGACTGTGCTCCAAGCTCAATTGACGTGACTCCGCTGCTTTTCAGGATATTCAGCGTTTCAAAATCAATGCAGTCAGGACGCGTTGAGCAGCGTATTCCGCTGAATTTTCCCTCGCCGACATATTCTTTTGCCGCGCCGAGAAGCTCCAGCATATACTGCCTCGGGATCGCCGTAAAGCTGCCGCCGAAAAAGGCGATTTCGGAATTCTCAGGCGACTTTACCTCGCGGAGCGCCTTTTCACATATCGCCCTAACGTCATCGCCGTCAGGAATATGCTGCGCACCGCTTATAGTGTTCTGGTCGCAGAAACTGCACCTGTGCGGACAGCCGATATGCGGCACAAAAATCGAGATATTAGCGTGCTTCATAGCCCATAAGCTCCAAGGCTTCCTTTGCAGCAAGCTGCTCGGCCTCCTTCTTGCTCCTGCCCTTGCCCTTGCCGATCACCTGCGAATTGAGCCTTACCTCTACCACGAAACGCTTGTTATGGTCGGGGCCTTCCTCACCGATAAGGACATATTCGACCTTCTCCTCGGGATTCTTCTGCACTACTTCCTGCAAAACGGTCTTGAAGTCGCTGAATGCAGGCTTGCTTGCATGATGAAGATCCTTTGGCATGAATCTCATTATGTGCTTTGCGGCAGGTTCCATTCCGCCGTCAAGGTAAATAGCTGCAATTACCGCCTCAAAAGCATCTGCAAGAATAGAGGGGCGCTCTCTGCCGCCTGTATTTTCCTCGCCCTTGCCCAAAAACAGAAAATCGCCGAGGTGGATCTGCTTTGCAAAAACGTACAGGGACTTCTCGCACACAAGCGAGGCTCTCAGCTTTGTAAGCTCTCCCTCGGGAACGTTGAGATTTTTATAGATGTAGTCCGAAACAACTATCGAAAGAACGCTGTCGCCGAGAAACTCAAGGCGCTCATTGCTGCCTGAAGCAAGCTTTTTCTCATTCGCGTATGATGAATGGGAAAGAGCCTGCTCCAGAAGTCTTATATCATTGAATTTATATCCGAGTATTTCTTCAAAGGCTTCCGTGTAACCCATTTTAATCACTCCTTTGCCATGCGTGACACATAACTTTCAATTTCTCCGATGACGTTGCCGTCAACGATTTTCTTCGCCTGCCTTACCGCATTGAAAAACGCTGTTGCATCAGAGCTTCCGTGCGCTTTGATAACGGGCTTTTTAACGCCGAGCAGTGCCGAGCCGCCGACCTCCTTGTAGTCCATTTGTCTGCGCAGTTCCTTTATCTTTCCGAGCGATACTATCGCTCCTATTTTGCCGAGACCCGAGAATATCCACTTGAGTTTCTTTGAGAAAAAGCTGCCCATGCCCTCGTAGAGCTTGAGCGCGATGTTTCCTGTAAAGCCGTCTGTGACAACGACCTGAACCTCGCCCTTCGGCATATCCCTCGCCTCAATGTTTCCCACAAAATTCAGTCCCGACTCCTCAAGCAGCTTATACGCGGCAATTTCAAGCTCTCTGCCCTTGGTCTCCTCAGAACCGATGTTGAGAAGTCCGACCCTGGGATCCTTTACGCCCATTACCTTTTCCATGTAAGCGCTGCCCATTACTGCGAACTGCACAAGCATTTCGGGACGGCATTCTGTATTCGCACCGGCGTCCACGAGGACAAAGCTCCCCTTGTCTGCCGGCATAACGGGTGACGGAGCTACACGCTTAATGCCTTTGATACGCTTGACGATGAAGGTCGCGCCCATTACGAGCGCTCCTGTACTGCCTGCCGAGACAAAAGCGTCGCCCCTTCCCTCTGAAAGAAGCCGCAGTCCCAACGCCATTGACGAATTGCTGCCCGACTTTATTATCTCCTTCGGCTCTTCATGTATATCAAAAACATCATCTGTGTGCTCGATCTCAATGCCGCTGAGACTGATACCGTTTTCAGCGGCGCATTTTTCTATTTTATTCCTGCTGCCTGTCAGAACGACGTTCACGCCAAGCTCGCTGACTGCTCTCGCGCAGCCCTTTATCACTTCGAGCGGAGCGTTATCTCCTCCGAAAGCATCAACAATTACCCTCATATCCAATCCTCTCTGTTTCGCTCCTGAGCGACCTTACAGCACGGTCGGCGTATGCTCCGTACCTTTCCTTCTTGTCCTTTATCCTTACGCCGATATCGGGAAGTATTCCCATATTCGCACCCATTGGCTGGAACTTCCCTGCATTGAACGGGTCGCTGATGTAGCGCGAAAGTGCGCCTGTCATTGTATCATTCGGAAGAACGAGCGGTTCAAGTCCCTTGATCTTTCTTGCAGCCGCAATTCCGGCAATAATTCCGCTTGCGGCGGACTCCATATAGCCCTCAACGCCCGTTATCTGTCCTGCAAAATAGATATCGGGGTGCTCACGCATGGAAAAATCCGCATTGAGCAGCTCGGGACTGTTGATGAACGTATTTCTGTGCATAACGCCGTACCGCATAAATTCAGCATTTTCAAGTCCGGGGATCATCGAAAATACTCTTTTCTGCTCGCCGAATTTGAGGTTTGTCTGAAATCCCACAAGATTAAAGAGCGTACCCTCGCTGTTTTCACGGCGAAGCTGTATCACGGCATAGGGTCTCTTTCCTGTGCGCTTATCAGTGATACCGACAGGCTTCATAGGCCCGAAACGCATGGTATCGACTCCGCGTGAAGCCAGAACCTCGATAGGCATACATCCCTCGTAAACGCTGAACGGGTGAGTTTCAAAATCCTTTAGCTGAACCCTCTCGGCATTTACAAGAGCCTCATGAAACGCAAAGTATTCCTCCTTGTTCATAGGACAGTTTATGTAATCGGCATCGCCCCTGTCGTATCTTGATGCAAAGAAAACCTTATCAAGATCGAGACTCTCATAGGTCACGATAGGAGCTGCCGCGTCGTAAAAACTCAGTCCCTCGCCGCATAGCTGCTTTATAGTGTCAGCCATTGCTCCGGAAGTGAGCGGGCCTGTCGCAATTATCACGATTCCGTCTGGAAGTGCGGTCACTTCTCCGCCCACGACCTCTATAAGCGGGTGAGATCTTATCTTTTCCGTCACGCAGTCGGAGAATTTCTCGCGGTCAACAGCCAGCGCTCCGCCTGCTTCGACGGAGTTCTCCTTTGCACAGGGAACAGTCAGCGAGCCGAGGTGCTCCATTTCGTATTTAAGCAGTCCTGCCGCTGACTCCAGACGTGCAGCTTTAAGGGAATTCGAGCATACAAGCTCGGCAAATCCCCCGTATTTATGTGCAGGGGAAAATTTTTCAGGCTTCATCTCGTAAAGTCTTACGTTTATTCCCTCCTGCGCAAGTCTCCAAGCCGCCTCACAGCCTGCGAGTCCCGCTCCGATAACGTTAACGGTCACACTCATTTTTTAAGCTCTCTTTCATAGCCGCAGCCTTCATTTTCACAAACGAGCCTGCCTGATTTTCCGCCCTTCATGAACAGCGTCTTGCCGCACTCGGGACAAACTTCGTTAGTCGGGACATTCCACGTCATAAAGCTGCAATCGGGGTATCCCTCACAGCCGTAAAAGCTTCTGCCCTTCTTGGATTTTTTCAGCAGCATTTTCTTGCCGCATCTCGGGCAGTTTCCGTCTGCCTCAGTAACTATCTTCTTTGTGTTCTTGCACTCTGGGAATCCGGGACAAGCAAGGAACTTGCCGTACTTGCTGTACTTGATGACCATGTTTCTGCCGCAGTTTTCGCAGACGACATCAGTCTCCTCGTCCGGAACTTTTACACGTTTGCCGTCCATTGCCTCCTCAGCCTTTTTGAGAGTTTCCGAGAAGTCGTCGTAGAATTCATGCAGAGTTTCCACCCAGTTCTTCGTGCCGTGCTCGACCTCGTCAAGCTCGTTCTCCATGTCGGCTGTGAACTTCGCGTCAACTATCTTGGCAAAGTGCTCCTGCATAAGCGTTACGATAACTTCGCCGAGGTTGGTCGGTTTCAGAGATTTTCCCTCGCGCTCAACGTACTGACGTGCCGTAATTGTCGTAATTGTCGGAGCGTAGGTACTCGGTCTGCCGATACCGTTTTCTTCAAGCGCCTTGATGAGCGAAGCTTCCGTGTAGCGCGGAGGCGGCTGGGTGAAGTGCTGATTTCCGTCAAGCGATTTGAGTTTAAGCTTATCCTGTTCTTTTAATTCCGGCAGCATTTTCTTGTTGCCGTCCTCACCCTCTGTTGTTTCAACATAGAGTTTCATAAAGCCATCGAACTTGACAGCGTATCCCGTTGCGCGGAAAATACAGCCGTTTGCCTCAATATCGGCAGAAACCGTATCAAGGACCGCATTTGCCATCTGGCTTGCAATAAAACGTTCCCATATAAGCTTGTAGAGTTTGAACTGGTCAGAGGAAAGGTTTTCCTTGACTCTTGCAGGCGTAAGGTCGGGAGTTGACGGACGGATCGCCTCGTGCGCGTCCTGAGCATTGTTCTTGGATTTGAAAGTCCTCGGCTTGTCGGGGAGGTACTCCTCGCCGAAAACTGTGCCGATATACTGAGCTGCAGCAGCCTTTGCCTCGTCGGAAATACGCAGGCTGTCGGTTCTCATGTAGGTTATGAGTCCGACCGCGCCGATCCCTGTAACATCAATACCTTCGTAAAGTTCCTGAGCGGCTTTCATGGTGCGCTTTGCACTGAATCCGAGTTTCTTGGAAGCCTCCTGCTGGAGCGTGGAAGTAATGAACGGCGGAGAAGGCTGTTTCTTGGTAAGGCGCTTTTTCACCGATTTTACCGTATAATCTGCACCTTCAAGACGTGCAAGCAGTCCGTCAGCCTCAGCCTGATTCGGTATCTCAAGCTTTTCTCCGTCTACCGAAATGAGTGCCGCATCGAAAACCTTTCTCGAACCCGGCGCTGTAAATTTCGCGTCAATAGACCAGTACTCTTTGGGAACAAATGCGCGTATCTCGTTTTCCCTGTCCACGACAAGCTTTACCGCAACCGACTGAACTCGCCCTGCCGAAAGTCCTCTCTTGACCTTTTTCCACAAAAACGGACTAAGCTCATAGCCCACAAGACGGTCAAGGATACGTCTTGCCTGCTGTGCGTTTACAAGGTCGATATCAATTTTGTGCGGATCGTTCATTCCGTTCTGAACGCCCGTTTTGGTGATCTCGTTGAATGCAACACGGTTGTTTTCGGACATATCAAGTTTTAAAAGCTGGGCAATATGCCACGAAATAGCCTCTCCCTCTCGGTCAGGGTCGGTCGCAAGGTATACTTTGTCGCACTTCTTGGCGCGCTTTTTGAGTTCCTTGATAACGTCCTCCTTACCCTTCATGTCGATGTACTGAGGCGCAAAATCATGCTCCTTGTCAACACCCATTTTGGACTTGGGGAGGTCGCGGATATGACCCATCGAAGCAATAACCTCATACCCCGGCCCGAGATATTTCTGTATTGTTTTCGCCTTTGCAGGCGACTCTACTATTACTAAATCAGACATTTATCCTTTACCTCTATTCACATATTTCATACATTTTTCCCGCCAGCGAGCGAATCTCGCCGTAAATTTCAAGCTCGGTAAGCTCAGTCATCAGATCTGCCGCGTCAAGTCCGAGCCTTGCTGCAATAACGTCCGCGTGGAGCGCTCCTCCGCGCAGCAGAGCGACGATATTATTTTGTCTCTCCGTCAGCTCATCATTATATGCAGATATTTCGGGAATATTTTCTGTTTCTTCTTTTTCTTCAAGCGCAGGTTCTTCATCTGTTTCCTGCGGTTCTATGTATTCTTCCGGCGGTTCAGTCGTATTTTCGGAAATTTTCACCAGATCATGAAGCTCCGAGCGCAGTTTTGCCGCCGTCACAGCAGGCAGTTCTGCACGTATCTCCATGTCAGCAGCTCCGCCGAACCTGAAATAGTCCATAATGTCAAGACTGCCGTACAGAGCCGTTGCTCCCTCGCGCAAAAGCTCGATATTTCCCGCAAATGCTCCACTGAAAATATCGGCAGGCGGCAGACAGAAAAGCTCTCTGCCCTGATTTACTGCGAGTGACGCTGTGATCATCGAGCCGCTTTTCGCGGAAGCCTCAAATACAACAGCCGCACGTCCGAGAGCAGCAAGTATCCTGTTTCGTTTGGGAAAATTTCCCGAATGAGGCGGAGTTCCGGGCGGATACTCCGAGACAAAAACGCCGCCGCTCGCGAGTATCTTGTCGCGGTATCGGAAATTATCGCGCGGATAGTCGATATCGACTCCACAGCCAAGAACGCAGGCAGTCGGACGATTTTGGTCAGCCGCCGCAAGATGTGAGGTTATATCAATACCTACGGCAAAACCGCTGACGATAACAAATCCGCTTTTGGCAAGCTCTCCGCAGATCTGTGAAGCCGCCCTCAGACTGTAGTCGCACGCGCGTCTTGTTCCGACCGAAGTCACAGTCTTTGTTCCCCTCAGACAGCCGATGTTTCCCCTGTAATAGAGAACCGCGGGCGGATTAAATATATGTCTGAGCTGCGGCGGATATTCCTTGGAAGAATATGCCGCAAGGTGCACATCGGACTTCTCACACTGCTCCATAAAAGCCTGAACCTGTTCAAGCGTTGTATTCTTTATATTTTTGGTTTCATGTTCCGAAAGCGTGACATCTACTTTTCCCGATTTAAGGGCATTGTACGCCTCGCGCGGATTTTCAAAGAGGTTCATTGCCTCCCAGATACGGCGGCTTCCTGTGCCGAAAACCATTGAAAGCCACAGCCAGTATTTTATCTCATTCATAGTAATCCCTCCGTCCCATATCGCAGAGCGATTATTTTTTAAGTTCCCACATAAGGATCCCTGCCGCCATTGCCGCATTGAGCGAGTTGACATTTCCGTGCATGGGAATGGTTATCCTGCGGGTGCACGCATTAGATATTTCACATGGAAGACCGTTGCCCTCGTTGCCGATAAGGACTGCTTGTCTGCCCTCAAAGCAGAGATCCGTTACCGGCACAGCGTCTTTGTCTATAACAGCCGCAGAAGTTTCCACACCGCTGCTGTGAAGCATTTCAAAGAGCTTCTCCGCGTCATTCTCTATCATTATATTGACCCTGAAAACCGATCCCATTGTCGAGCGGATAACCTTCGGGCTGTAAAGATCACAGCTACCCGAGAGTATAACTCCGTCCAGTCCGAGTGCATCGGCGGTGCGGATCATCATGCCGACATTTCCGGGATCCTGAAGTCCGAAAAGGACGATATATCTGCCGTTCTCGGCAAAAATCATCTGCTTTTGCGCAGGAATGCGGCAGATAGCAAAAACTCCCTGCGGCGTTCCCGTTGAAGCGATCTTGTTTCCAAGCTCATTTGAAATTACGATGACCCTTGTATCTCTCAAATCAGCCTGAAACAGCTTTTCGCCGTATTTGTCATAAGCCTGCTCAGTTATCAGAATATGCAAAAGACCGCTCTCCTCACGGATCGCGTCCTCGGTTATCCTTAATCCCTCCAACACGAATAAGCCGTACTGAACCCTTTCCTTTTTCGAGGACGAGAGTTTCTGATACAGCTTGATAACGGGATTATCCTTTGATGTTATAATATTTTCCAATAGTACCCTGCCTCCTTGATCAGCCAGTCAGAGGAAAGCGCTGCATCGCTTTCCCCGCCAACTACAACAAAACACGCTCTTTGTTATGTAAGGAGCGTGTTTATGATCTCGATTAAAGAGCAGCCTTTGCCTTTTCAGCGATAGCTGTGAAACCGGCAGCATCGTTGATAGCGATCTCAGAGAGCATCTTTCTGTTGAGTGTGATACCAGCCTTCTTGCAGCCGTTCATGAATGTTGAGTAATTCATTCCGTTGATCTTTGCAGCAGCAGAGATTCTTGTGATCCAGAGCTGTCTGAAGTTTCTCTTCTTCTGCTTTCTTCCGATGTATGCATAGTTGCCTGACTTCATTACAGCCTGCTTAGCCATCTTGAAGTGCTTGCTCTTTGAACCCCAGTAGCCCTTTGCAAGCTTTAAGGTCTTATTTCTTCTCTTACGAGTCATCATTGCACCTTTAATACGTGCCATAGTCTTATACCTCCAAAATTGAAATTACAGTTTACCGTTTATTTGCGCTTATTTTATCTTCCCGAATTAAAGGTAGGGAACGAGCTTCTTTACTGTAGGTGCATTTGTTACGTCAGCAACGCCTGCGTTACGAGCAATTCTCTTACGCTTAGTATCCTTCTGGGTAAGTCTGTGTCTCTTGTTAGTGTGCTGATACTTTACCTTACCGGTTCCTGTAATCTTAAAACGCTTCTTTGCGCCCGAATGAGTTTTAACCTTAACCTTTGCCATAATATGATCCTCCTTACTTTGCTGCCTTAGGCGAAACGAACATTACTATGCTGCGTCCCTCCATTTTAGCAGGCTTATCGACAGTGCCGACTGATGAAACCGCTTCCTTGAAGTGTTCAAGCAACTCTTCTCCAAGCTGCGGATGTGCAATAGCTCTCTTGCGGAATCTTACCGATACCTTGAGCTTATCGCCGCCCTGCAAAAACTTGACAGCCTGATTTACCTTTGTTTCAAAATCGTGAGTATCTATGGTCGAGAACATTCTGATCTCCTTGATAGATACGACCTTCTGATTTTTTCTGGCTTCCTTTTCACGTTTAGCCTGCTCAAAGCAATACTTGCCGTAGTCCATAATGCGGCATACGGGCGGTGTTGCCTGAGGAGCGATCTTAACGAGATCGAGATCCTTTTCAAAGGCTATCTTCTGAGCCTCTGCTGCTGATAATACACCAAGCTTCTTACCGTCAGCGTCGATTACGAGAACTTCCTTGTCTCTTATCTCTTCGTTGATCTGCAGTTCCTGTTTGCTAATAGTCAAGCACCTCCAAGCGATATTATTAAAACAAAAAATGAGTGCAGAAAATATTCGCACTCACACAATACACATACAGCAGGGGGACATATAATGTCCGTATTCTGTTTACATATTGACCGTTACGGCTCAGCCTCACGGTGAGAACGCATAGTTCTGCTTTGTTTACTAGATTAGTATACCCCATTTGCCTCAATTTGTCAAGGGTATAGCTTTATTTTGTGACATCTCACAATTTATCAGTCGATGATCTCTTTGATTTTGTCCCAAAGTGCAAATCTTACCTCATATTTTTGCGGCTTATACATGATATCGCACTCTTTCTCGCTGAAAAAATCCTTCTCGGTCTCCTTATCGTCCTCAACCTCACTTGCCGCAGGTATGCAGAGCGGCGGATACATCACGCACCACCAGTTGTGGCCCTGTGCAGCCCCTATTTTGATTCGCAGCGCACGGTAAGTTCCGGCAGGCATGGTGATATCGCCGTAGACACGCTTGTCAAACTCGACATCTGCCAGTTCCGCGGTAACGTTGCTGTCACAGCCGTTTTCACGAAGCGTCTCCTCAGCAAGTTCCACTATTTCGGGCAGCTTTTCCTGAGCTATAGCTTCAGCCTCTCCAAGATCCTCCGCTCCGTCAAGAATGCCGCTTTTCAGCAGTTCGTCGCGAACTGTCAGTTTCAGGCGCTGATCCTCCTCGCTGTCGGAATTCGCAAGAATGTGCAGCCGCAGAACCTTCCCCCTGAGCCTGTCGAGATCCCTGCCGTCACGCATAAATGAACCAATATTTGAAATAAGTACCGCAAGGGCGAGTCCCGACGCAAAAATGATTTCAGTAATTTTTCTCATATATGTCACCTCACAGATAATAATTGGCAGTTTTTTCCGATTTATTCACTCTCCGCAACCGACATTTTTCAACATTCAACTGTTATATAATAGGGAAAGAGAGGTGTGAAAAATGAATAAAATAATTACTTTTATAGCAACCGTGCTTTCGCTTATTATGATCCCGTACCCTATAAAGGCTCACGCGGAAGAAAACCGTTCCGGCTTTTGCTATACTATTATTAATGGCGAAGCTACCGTAACAGGCTTTGAGGGTACGCCCGAAATCGTGAATATTCCGCCAACGCTTGAGGAGTGTCCCGTAACGCAAGTGCGCGACAACGCTTTTTATAAATGCACATCGCTGAAAGAAATATATCTCCCAGAAAGCATAACGCAGCTTGGTCATCACAGCTTTTATGGGTGCAGTTCACTCAAATCAGTCAGTCTTCCAAGCAGAGTTTCCTTTATCGGAATGGGCTGCTTTTCGGGCTGTACTGCCCTTGAACAGGTCAAACTCCCAACAGCACTCACTATTCTGCCCGATTCCTGCTTTCGGGACTGCGTGTCCCTCACGGAGATATATCTCCCCCAGTCCGCGGCAGCTGTTGAAAAGTTCTGCTTTGCAGGATGCGAGTCGCTGCAAAATATTTACCTCGGAGAGCAAATCGAAAGTATCGGCAGCTATTCCTTTTATATGTGTGACTCGCTCGAAAGCATCTATATTCCGCCATCTGTGAAGAATATCGGTGAATACGCTTTCGGTTTTACTCAGCATGATAATGAGCAGATACAGATTGATGAGTTTATGATTTACGGCACGCAAAACTCCGCCGCACAAAGCTACGCAGAGGAAAATCAGTCAGAATTCACGATAGCCGAGGACTCCGCGCAGGCTTTTGCCCAAATAAACAATACCAAGCTTGTCCAAGATCTTCCCCTGCCATTGATCCTCGGCGGCGCTCTGCTGATGCTCGCCATAATAATATTCATGTTAAAACAGCTAAAAAGCAGCAATTAGAATAATGTTATTTATTTAGTTTTTCAAAAATCTATTGCAATTCAGGAAAAAATGTGTTATTATTAATGCATAAGATTACTTTAAGTTGAATCCGTAAATTATTCTACTTAAATTAATATAAGTACTTTATTATTTAAGTTAATGCCGCATAAAAAATACTTTTCCAAATTATGCAAAACGGATTCTTTTTTTCGGAGGGATAACATGAGAAAAAAATTACTAAAAAGGAGCACCTGCGCGGTTCTCGCCGCCGCTCTGACGACAGCAGGTCTTGCACTGCCGCCAAAAACCACACAGATATCTGCCGCCGATACCGTTCTGAAATACGAATTTGAGGACGGTTCCGTCTCGGGCGGAAAAATCTACAGCGAGGGCTGGATAGGCAATACTCAGGAGGACGGTTCCGGCGAGGAAATGGATCTCACCAACTTCTCGGGAAACGGATTCTCCTACCTTGACCAGAAAGGCACTAACGTCAGCGTAGAAGTTGACGTACCCGAGGAGGGACTTTATGAGCTTACTATCGCCTACTGTGAGCCTTATGACACCAACAAGAAGGTTCAGTATCTCAACATCAACGGCGTAAATCAGGGTGAAGTCAGCTTTTCACACAACCTCACTTTCAAAGAAACTTCCGGCGGAGTCGTAAACCTCAAAAAGGGCAAAAATACCATCGAATTCAAAGCCTACTGGGGCTACACATTCTTTGACTACATCACGCTTAAACCTGCCAGCGAAAAGCTTTCAAATCTTTCGCCCACGCGTGAGCTTTCCAATCCGAACGCTTCGCAGACTACCAAAAATCTCTACAGCTACCTCTGCGACCAGTACGGAAACCACATCATTTCGGGTCAGCAGGAATATTGCGGCGAACACAATTACAATCTTTGGAACTCGCCCGATGTTTTCATAAAGGATAACGAGGAGGAGTTTGAATTCCTCGAAAAAACGACCGGCAAGCAGCCCGCTATCCGCGGAATCGACCTGCTCACCTACAACTCGACAACAACATGGCGCGACCACGCTCCGGAACGCGCTATCGAGTGGTTCAACAAGTATCACGGTATTCCCTCTCTGACATGGCACTGGAGCGTTCCGTCAAATGAGGACGATACAGAGGCTTATTTCTATGTTGAATCTGCCAACGCCCAGTACACAACATTCAGTATCTCAAAAGCTCTTGAGGAGGGCACTTGGGAGCACGAAAAGCTCCTCGCGGACATTGACGTTATCGCCACAGAGCTGACAAAGCTCAAGGAGGCTGACGTTCCTGTTCTTTGGAGACCGCTCCACGAAGCTGAGGGTGCATGGTTCTGGTGGGGCGCTGAAGGTCCTGAAAACTGCAAGGCTCTCTACCGCCTGCTCTACGACAAGCTGACCAACGAGTACGGTCTCGATAACCTTATCTGGGTTTGGACAGGTTACACTTACGCAACTTCTGCCGACTGGTATCCGGGTGATGACGTTGTCGATATTGTCGGATACGACAAGTACAACGCTGTTGACGGTCTGCCGAATCTCAGCTCAATCTCTTCCACATTCTACAGTCTCGTCCAAAGCACAGACTGCAAGAAAATGGTTGCTATGTCCGAAAACGACTCTATCCCCTCGCTTGAAAATCTCGTCAACGACAAGGCTGCATGGCTATATTTCTGCCCTTGGTACAAGAATTATCTGATGAGCGAGCAGAATAATCCCACCGAAAATCTCAAGGAGATCTACAACAGCGAATATTGCATTACGCTTGACGAGCTTCCGGATATACGGACTTACAAGTCCGGGGAAGATCCTACCTCTGCAACTACTGCTGCTTCAACTGCGGAGGCTCTTCTCAAGGGCGATGCAAACTGCGATGCGAAGGTAGATATCTCAGACGCGGTGCTTGTTTTGCAGTCGATAGCGAATAAGGACAAATATGGCTTAGAGGGCACAGATGAGACCCATATCACCGCACAGGGCGCTGCAAACGCTGATGTTGTGGGAAAAGACGGCGTGACTACGTTCGATGCCCTTGAAATACAAAAGTACGTTGCAGAACTCATAACAAGCTTTGAAGATTAAAGGAGGAAAAAATGAAAGTATCAAAACGCATTCTTGCAGCAGCTCTTTCGCTTGCAACAGTTTCGGGAACTATGACCGCTGTCGTGCCCGTTAACGCTGCCAAGCCGATAAGCGAAATCGTTGAGGACTCGGGACTTGACATTGACTATGCCCGTGCCCTGCAATACTCTATGTACTTCTATGACGCAAATATGTGCGGCACGGAAGTCGACGAAAACACACGCCTTTCATGGCGCGGTGACTGCCACACATATGACGCTCACGTTCCGATGCAGTCGATGAAGGACGATGAAGGAAATCTGCGCAACGGCACGAATCTCTCAGATGAATTCATGGAAAAGTACAAGGACGTGCTCGACCCCGACGGTGACGGAACTATTGACGTTGCAGGCGGTATGCATGATGCAGGCGACCACGTTGAATTCGGTATGCCTGAAAACTACGCTGCCGCAACCCTTGGCTGGGGATACTACGAGTTCCGCGACTCATATGTAAAACTCGGTCAGGACGACCACATTGAAACGCTTCTGCGCTATTTCAACGACTATCTCATGAAGTGTACTTTCCGCGACAAGGACGGAAAGGTCATCGCTCACTGCTATCAAGTCGGCGAGGGCGGCATTGACCACGCTGTATGGGAATCTCCCGAGGTCGACAGCATGGTTCGTCCCGCATTCTTCCTTACCGCAGAAAAGCCGCAGACCGATTACGTTGTTTCCGCCTGCGCTTCCCTTGCGATAAATTACATGAATTTCAAGGATACAGACCCCGAATACGCTGAAAAGTCGCTCGATTACGCTAAGGCTCTGTGGGAGTTCGCAAACGAAAACGAAAAGCAGCTCTCTGATAACGGCGACGGCCCTGTACAGTTCTACAGCTCCTCAAAGTGGGAGGACGACTGGTGCTGGGCTGCTGCATGGATGTATCTTTGCACAAGCGATGCTTCATGCTTTGACTACGCTGTAAGCATATTCGACTACTACGCTCCCTCCGGCTGGTGCTACTGCTGGAACGATGTCTGGAGCGGTGCTGCTGTTATGTGGGCTGTTATAAATCAGGAACACCCCGAACTCAACCTTGTTCAGAAGATCAGAGATGCTCAGGGCAAAAACGAGTATGTCTTTGACGATTTCTGGGACGATGACTGCCTTGGAAAGTGCTACAAAACGTGGAAAAACACTGAAACCAAGGGCGGTTACGCTTACCTCAACGAATGGGGCAGCGCAAGATACAACACCGCTATGCAGTTCATTCTCATGGTTATCGACAAGCACCACAACTATGATAAACCGAGCGAATACAGCGAATGGGCTAAAAAGCAGATGAACCTCATTCTCGGTCAGAATGATATCACCTACACAGAGCGTATAAACGCTAATCAGGCGGCTGAAAACGCAGGCGAGGAAAAGCCCTGGAGCGATGACCAGCTTCATGGAAAGAGAAGCCTCGTAGTCGGCTACAATGACGACTCAGTTCAGTATCCTCACCACCGTGCAGCTTCGGGTCTCCTTTCAGCCGAGGACACTCGCGAACAGCGCCACGTTCTTTGGGGAGCTCTCGCAGGCGGCTTCGACAACAATGACGCTCATGACGACTACACGAACAACTATATTCTCAACGAAGTTACGATCGACTACAACGCAGCCTTCGTAGGTGCGTGTGCAGGTATGTATCACTTCTTCGGAACGGACGACATGAAGATAACTCCCAACTTCCCGCCCGAGGACGAAGGAAGGGGAACTTCCTCAGAAGAAGGCGGCTCAGGCTACTGGGTCGAGGCTTGCGGAATCGACGATCTCCACTCTGACGGCGCAGGCGTAACAAAGGTTTCGTTCAAGGTCATGACAGGCGTAACCAAGCCTTCAACCAAAATATCCGTAAGATATTATTTCAGTTCAAAGGAAATGTCGAGTATCAGCTCGGTTAAGATTGGTGAGCTTTATGACCAGTCATCGGCAGAAGTCACAGGAGTTGACGGCGTTATCTCAGGCCCATTCAAATATGACAAGACTCCCGACACCTACTACGTTGAAATTTCATGGGACGGCTACGCTATCGCAAATTCAGGCAAGAAGTATCAGTTCTGGACCGGTATGTACTACGGCGATAAGTGGGATCCCACAAACGACTGGAGCTATCAGGGACTTCCTATTTTCGAGGGAGATGACGCTTTCTTCGGCAACGGCAACGAATCCAAGGTCGATAACATCTGTGTTTACGACGATGGCGTTCTCGTTGGCGGAACAGAGCCTGACGGTTCAACTCCTGATGTTGATGAGCCTACAACCGGCACGACAGGCGGAGATATCCTTTACGGAGATGCAAACTGCGATGAGACGGTAGATATCTCAGACGCTGTTATGATATTACAGACTCTTGCAAACAATGATAAGTATGGTATCAGCGGCACAGATCCCAGCCACATCACAGAACAGGGCATGAAAAATGCTGACTGTTCAAGTTCCGGTGACGGCGTTACTACCAAGGACGCTCTTGCCGTTCAGAAATATGTTGTTGGCTTGATCACTCTCCCCGAGGAATAAAGCACAAATACAAACTGAGCGCCTCATCATAAGATGAGGCGCTTTTTTATGTATCTTTTATTTTGCCGCAGCCGCTTTCTGCGGTGAAGCTTTTTCGTGCTTTTTAAAGAGCAGTTTCAGAATTATCGGAGTTACTACGCTTGATACGATAATAAGAAGAATTACGGCTGTAAAATATGACGAATCAATGATATTAAGACCGAGTCCCTTATTCGTGATAATAAGTGCAACCTCGCCTCTGGTCATCATTCCTGCACCGATTTTCAGGCTGTCGAGCCAACTGAATCTGCAAGCTTTTGCAACAGTTCCGCAGCCGATGACCTTACTGAGCATAGCCACTATAACAAAACCTATTGAGAAAAGTATCATGCTGCTGTCAATGTTGTCGAAACTTGTCTTTAGTCCGATTCCGACAAAGAAAATAGGTGCAAATATCATGTAACCGTTGATACTTACACGGCGGTCTATGTATTCTGCATCGCGGACGTTGCACAGAATGATTCCTGCGATGTATGCTCCCGTAATGTCAGCGATCCCAAAGTACTTTTCAGCTACATAAGCCATAATAAAGCAGAGCGTTATCGCAATTATCGGGATCCTTCTCGTGTGGGGATATCTCTCGTCCACAACCTTGAATACGCGGTAGAAGATATAACCGAGCACGACCGAAAGCGCAAGGAAAAGGAAAACTTTTCCGATTACAAGCAGAGTATTGCTGCCGGGGTCTTTGAATCCGAGCACGAACGTAAGCGCGATAATTCCAATAATATCATCAATAATAGCCGCGCTGAGTATCGTCTGACCGACACGCGTGCTGAGGTAGCCCATTTCCTTGAGAGTTTCAACCGTGATTCCGACCGATGTAGCGGTCATGATACAGCCAACGAACACAGCCTTGAAGAATTCGTCCGAACCCCACGAGGCAAATCCGTGGAAACACATAAACAGCAGCGCTCCGCAGATAAGCGGCACGATAACTCCGACACAGGCTATCAGAAGGGCGATAAGTCCCGACTTTTTAAGCTCATGAAGATTAGTCTCAAGTCCTGCTGAGAACATGATGAGTATAACGCCAATCTCCGCCATCTGACTGATAAAATCCGAGGGCTGAACCACATTAAGCAGGCACGGGCCGATTATAAGGCCGGCTATGATCTCGCCGACCACCATAGGTGCTTTGCATTTTCTCGCGATAAGTCCGAAAAGTTTCGCGGAAATAATTATTATTGCCAGATCGCGAAGTATTTCGTAGGTTTCCATAATAAATCACTCCTATTTGATTTTTGCAAACATATTTTTTAAATACGGTTTCCTATTAATTATACTCTCATTTTCAATTTTGTCAAGACATAAAAAGCAGTCCCACGAGTGGAACTGCTTCTTTGGGTGTAAAAATTAAAGGAATACATACTTGAGAACGAAAAGAACCGCAAGAACGTACATGATCGGGTTGATTTCCTTTCTCTTGCCGCAGATGAGATTGATAACAACGAACGAAATTACGCCGATAGCAATACCCTCTGATATGCTGTAGAACAGCGGCATTGCGATAATGCAGAGGTATGCGGGGATGGCAGAAGCGTAATTCTTTTCACTGAGCTTTATCTCCGAAATCGTGCTGAACATGAGGAATCCTACAAGAATGAGTGCAGGAGCTGTTGCAAATGACGGAATAGCAATGAATATCGGTGCAAAGAGCATTGAGAGCAGGAAGAGAACCGCTGTCGTGAGTGCGGTAAGACCCGTTCTGCCGCCTGCCGCTACACCTGAAGATGACTCAACAAATGTGGTTGTGGTAGATGTACCGAGGACTGCACCTGCTGATGTTGCGACTGCATCTGCAAGAAGAGCAGGCTTTATCTTCGGGAGCTTTCCGTCCTTGTCAAGCATATTTGCCTTTGTGCTTACGCCGATGAGCGTTCCGAGAGTATCGAAAAGGTCAACGAACAGGAACGAGAAAATTACAACAACGAAGTTGAAAATTCCTACGCCGCTCATATCGACATTGAAACACTGTCCGAATGTCTCGCCAAGCTTGGAGAAGTCTGTCATTTTGAAAGTGGGCAGAAGTGAGAAATAGCTCTCATTGTCGGGAACATAAATATGAACCAACTGGCAGATGATCCCGAGGATCCATGTTCCGAAAATTCCAATGAGTATCGAACCTTTCACCTTTTTGATGTAAAGGATAGATGTCATGAGAAGTCCGATAAGTGCAAGCAGGGCACAAATGCCTGTCGTGCTGAAGTTTTCACGGAAATTTACAAGTGATACGAGGGTTGCCGAGTCAACAGCAAGTCCGGCATTCTGAAGTCCGATGAAAGCGATAAAGAGTCCAATCCCGACCGATACAGCGCGTTTCAGAGAGAGCGGTATCGCGTTGAATATCGCCTCGCGGACATTCGTAAGCGAAAGTATGATGAATATGATTCCCTCGATGAAAACTGCAAGAAGCGCTACCTGCCATGAATAGCCGTAGATTCCGCAGACCGTGTATGCCATGTACGCATTCAGTCCCATTCCTGCCGAAAGCGCGAACGGAAGATTTGCCATGAAAGCCATGCAGGCTGTTCCTATGAATGACGCAAGACAAGTTGCGAGAAGAACTGCTGTGCTGTCCATTCCCGTCGTTGAGAGTACGCTGGGGTTTACCGCAAGTATGTACGCCATTGTCATGAATGTTGTAAGACCTGCGGCAAGCTCGGTCTTAACTGTGGTTTTGTTTTCTTTCAGCTTGAATAATTTTTCTAACATTTTTACAACTCCTATTCTTCAAATTCTGCTATGCACGGAAGATTTCTGTAATACTCACTGTAATCCAGACCGTATCCTATAACGAACTTGTCAGGAATTGTGAAAAGTGAATAATCTGCCTTTATGTCAACGAGCCTGCGATCAGGTTTGTCCAGCAGTGTTATTATCCTGAGTGAAAGCGGATCGCGGCTCTTGAGTATCTTCGCAACCTCTTTCAGCGTTCTGCCTGTGTCAATGATGTCCTCAACGATGATGACGTTGTACTTGCTGATGTCCTGCGACAGGTCGAGCGTTATCTCAACGTTGCCAGAAGATTCGGTAGATTCAAAGTAGCTCTTTGCCGCCATAAATCCGATCTCACACGGAACGCTTACCGCGCGGCTCAGATCAGCCAGAAAGACAAAAGCACCCTTGAGAATGCTCACCAGAAGTATCGGTGAACCGTCATACAGTGAATCGATAAGCTTTCCTGCTTTTTCCACAGCCTCGCTTATCTCCTCTTTTGAAATGAGTACACCTTTAATGTGTCCCTCATACTCCTCCCTGCTTGTAAAATTCATTAATGCCACCTCTTATCAGAAATTTGTCTGCATTTGCAGAAAAAAGTAAGACAATACCGTACAAAGCCGTCAGGGGTGCTTTGTACGGTTTTGCCGTAAAGCTTTCACTTATTATAGCACATTTGAAAGAATAAAGCAATAATTTTTGTATTTATCCGCGATTTAACAGAATTTCCGTCAATGCGCGCAAAAAGTTTCCCTCCTTATGTGCATAACGCACAAATAAAAAGAGCTGCTCCACAGTGCGGGCAGCTCTTACAGCCTTATTTATCGGCAGTTTTTGAAGAAAAGATCTTATTTGCGGCAATGCATATAACTATTGTAGCCGCCATGTCGAGAAGGGTATTTCCTACGGGAATGTCCACTCTCATCAGCAGTCTGTACAGAACAAAGCCGATCACCCACACAACGCAGTTTACCGCGTTGAAGCTCTTATCCGAGGAATCACGGCGCAGAATAAAGTAATCCGCGATCTGCACCGCTATCATAGGAGCAAACACCGAGCCGATGAGGTAGAGAAAATTGGTGATATCGTCCATCGGGAAAATTACCGCACCCAGAGTTCCGATAACGGCCGCCGCAACTGCTATCCATTTGCCCTTTATCTTGGCAAATATCGACTGTCCCGAAATTCCGGCTGAATAAGCGTCAAGGAAAGTCGTTGTAACTGTCGAAAATACAATTATGAGAAGTCCTGCAATACCGAGACCAGCCTTTACCATTATCTGTGCTATGTCGGATTCGCCCGTGAAAATTGCAGCTCCCATGCCGATAACGTACATCCAGCAGCTTATAATTCCGTATACTATTGCGCTTACAGCAGTTGCTGCGGCAGGCTTTTCAGCCTCGCGGGTATAGTCGCTTATAAGCGGCAGCCACGAAAGAGGCATAGCAACAGAAAGCTCAACTGCCGCACCGAAACTCATGGCATCGCCGTCCGCAACAGGAAGCTTACTGCCGTCAAAGAAGATGACCTTGCACAAAATCAGCGTCAGGACAAAAAGTGCCGCCATTGCAACGGTGTTCACTTTTCCGAGATTGCTGATACCGATAAGTATCCACACTATTATCAGCGCGCCGATTATGAGGCTCCACAGCCAAGCGCCCGTCTTGAAGATACCGTTTGCAGCCAAAGCTCCGTCATAGATCATGATAGCTGTCCAGCCAACGAGCTGGAGCACATTAAGCACGGAGAAGAAAATTCCGCCCTTGCTGCCAAAGCTCATTTTTACTGTCTCCATTGCGCTCCTGCGAGCCTTTCCGCCGATGAGTCCTGCCGCAAAAAGCATTGCGCAGCCGATCATGTGACCGATTATAACAGCGGCAAGTCCCTTGCCAAAACCAAGCGGAGCAAAATATGTACCTGTCAGGATTTCGGCGAGCGAAACTCCTGCTCCGAACCATATCAGTCCATTTTCATATATAGAAGTGCCTTTTTTACCCATTTCACTCAGCCTCCTCTGCAAATACTCCGCCAAGAGCAAAGGCGTGATCCATAGGGCCGCTTCCCTTTCCAAGGTCGAGCATAGCCGCGAGAGCGCCCGAAATATACTCTTTCGCACGTTCAACGGAAGTCTCCAGTGAAAAGCCCTTCGCGAGATTTGATGCGATCGCGCTCGAAAGCGTACAGCCCGTACCGTGAGTGTTCGGATTGTTTATCCTCTTGCCCTCAAACCAGCGCCAGCTGCCGTTTGAATAGAGAAGGTCGTTTGCGTCGTTGAGGTTGTGTCCGCCCTTGCAGAGCACAGCACAGCCGTATTCGCCGCTTATTTTTTCGGCTGCCTTTATCATATCTTCGGCGTCGGAAATCTTCATCTCCGAGAGCACTTCCGCCTCGGGGATATTCGGGGTGAGCAGAGCAGCAAGCGGCAGGAGTTCCCTTTTCAGAGCCTCAACAGCTCCGTCCGCAATAAGCCTTGCTCCGCTCGTTGCAACCATTACAGGGTCTACAACGATGTTCTCTGCCTTGTAAAAGCGAAGCCGCTCCGCAATTCTGGCAATAAGCCCCTCCGATGCGACCATTCCTATCTTGACCGCATCAGGACGGATATCGGTAAATACCGCGTCTATCTGCTGTCCGAGAAAGTCGGGTGTGACTTCCATAATTCCTGTAACGCCGGTCGTGTTTTGCGCTGTGAGTGCTGTTACCGCGCTCATTGCAAAAACACCATTCATAGTCATTGTTTTCAGATCTGCCTGAATGCCGGCGCCTCCGCAGGAATCGCTTCCTGCGATCGTTAATGCTGTTCTCATTTTTTCATTACTCCTTTTCATGGTCTGGATCCGTCTTATGGACTGATCCTCAGGACAACACCGGCTTATGACTTTGCACGGTGTTGCCTTAGCATTAATTTTATATGGCGACAGAAGGTGGTGCCCCCGATCTGCCGCGGCGGGAGTTCACGGTAACATCAGGTATCTCACGCGTAAAGACACCTGCAAAACTGAAAGGCTAAAAATAAAAATGAGCGCACCTATGGCAGGTACGCTCAGATAGATCACTTAGCTCCCTACGTTGGCATTACCCAAATCAGGTTCGGTCGGAACTTTCATTTCCCTCTCAGCCCGTCCCACGAGCTCCCGTAAGTATATTATATCACATAATTTTAAAAAAAGCAATCCTTTTCGACAAAAAGCATATGCAGGAGTTATTCAGACAAATCAGCAATTATTCTGTCAAACACCTCAAAGTCCTTATCGTAAGTTTCCTTCATGTCCTTATAGTCCGAATACAGAAGCTTTTGCGGATTTCTTATCGCAAGGAAAAGACTGTCGTCAAGGTCAGCTTTATCAGCTCCTATTCGCTCTGCAAAATCCGTGTCCTTCAGGTAAAAGTAGTAATCCTTAACGTGCGGATTATCGGGATATATCTCGCTGAGGTCGGTGAAAACATTCTCCGGCTCAAGAATATCCGTTATACTCGCTCCGCCGATCACTATTACCGAATCCGCCGTCTGGAGCTGAGACATAAGCTTTCCATCTACGCCGTTCGCGTAATTCTTGTATTCGTCCTTCGTGTAGGGAATGTAGTAAACTTCGACCTCGGTTTTTCCGTTGTCGTTGAAGTCCTCCGCGAATGAGGCGATGTAATCGTCAAGATTTTCCGCATAACCCACGCTGTCATACTCGCCAATGACAAGGATCGTCACATCGGGGCGCGGCTTGCTGATGAAGTTGTAGATCAGAAAAACTGCCACCACCGCAAAGAAAGTGCCGATACCGAGCCACCACTTGTTATGGTAAAAGAAGTTTCCGATCTTCTTCCAGAACGAAAGTTTCGGTTCTTCCTCATGCTCCTCGTGAATGGTCTCGCTCTCCTCAATAAGTCCCTGTTTAAGGCGAATAAGCTCCTTTTTCTCCTCAAGAATACGCCGCTCGTAAGCCTCGCGCTTTTTCTTTTCCCGCTCTTGAGCCTGTCTTTCAAGCTCCTTCTGCTTTTCCTCAAGCTCGGCAAGCTTCTGCTCATGCATTTCGCGGTTGACCTGAAAAACGCTTTTGCTCACGTCTATTTTGTCATCATCAAGAGGTTCGTTTTCCTTGATTTTATCCTTATCCTTCATAAAATCTCCATTTAAGAAATCAGGCGGAATCAAATCCGCCCGAAAATAATTATTCTTCTGTTTCTTCGCTCTCCGCCGAAACCGTTCTTCCGCTGTTTGCAGGAAGCGACTTCATTGTCGGGAAAAGGAGCACGTCTCTGATAGACGGGCTGTTTGTGAGGAGCATTACAAGACGGTCGATTCCGTATCCGATACCGCCCGTAGGAGGCATACCTATCTCAAGCGCACGGAGGAAATCCTCATCTGTGCGGTTAGCTTCCTCATCGCCCTGACTGAGAGCTTCTTCCTGAGCCTTGAAACGCTCGCGCTGGTCGATAGGATCGTTAAGCTCAGAGTAAGCATTACACATCTCTCGGCCTGTGATGAACAGCTCGAAACGCTCAACATAATCGGGAGCGTCAGGCTTTTTCTTGGTAAGGGGCGAGATCTCAACAGGGTGATCCATAATAAATGTAGGCTGAATGAGGTGTTCCTCAACAAAAGTCTCAAAGAACAGGTTGAGGATATCGCCGCGCTTGTGACGCTCCTCAAACTCAACGTTGTGAGCCTTGGCAGCCTCTCTTGCTTCTTCAAGAGTCTTTATCTCATTGAAGTCAACACCCGAATACTTCTTTACAGCGGCGATCATGGTGAGTCTTTCAAAGGGCTTGCCGAGATCTATCATGTATTCGCCATAGGGAACGCAGGTAGTTCCGCAGACTTCCTGTGCAACATGGCGGTACATATTTTCTGTGAGATCCATCATTCCGTAGTAGTCGGTGTAAGCCTGATAAAGCTCCATGAGCGTAAATTCCGGATTGTGACGAGTATCAACGCCTTCATTTCTGAAAACTCTGCCTATCTCGTAAACTCTTTCAAGTCCGCCTACGATGAGTCTCTTGAGGTAGAGTTCAAGGCTGATACGGAGCTTAACGTCCTCGTCAAGGGCGTTGTAGTGAGTCTCAAAAGGTCTCGCAGCAGCTCCACCCGCATTTGAAACGAGCATAGGAGTTTCGACCTCCATAAAGCCCTGATCGTCAAGGTAACGGCGAATAGATGAAATTATCTTTGAACGCTTGATAAATGTATCCTTGACCTCGGGATTGATGATGAGGTCTGTGTAGCGCTGGCGGTATCTTGTGTCGGTATCCTTGAGACCGTGCCACTTTTCGGGGAGCGGAAGGAGAGACTTTGAAAGGAGGGTGATCTTCTTTGCATGAATGGATATCTCTCCCCTCTTGGTTCTGAAAACATAACCCTCTACTCCGATGATATCGCCGATATCCCACTTTTTCTTGAATTCCTTGAAAAGGTCTGCGCCGATGTCATTTGAACGCACATAGACCTGGATTCTGTCAGAAACATCGCGAACGTCAATAAAGTTAGCCTTACCCATATCGCGCCAGCTCATGATCCTGCCTGCGATGCGGACAATTTTTTCGTTGAGTGCAGCAAGTCCCTCGGCGAGTTTTTCCTCGTCTCCGCCTGCCTCCTCGGTAACTTTAGCCTCGTCCGCCTCATACTGCTTTTTGTAATCGGCAGCGTGACCTGTTACGTCATATTTTGTCACCTGAAAAGGGTCAGTACCGCTCTCTCTGAGTGCAGCGAGCTTATCGATCCTGTCCTTCTTCAGAATATTTATATCCTGCTCCGGAGCTTCCTGCTCCGGAGCTGCCTTGTTAAGCTGATTTTCGCTCATTCTGTTATACGTCCTTTCGGGGATTATTTTGAAATTTCCATTACCTCAAAGCGGAGTTCGCCTGCGGGAGCTTCAACAATGAAAATATCTCCGACCTTTTTATGCATTGCTGCCTTGCCGATAGGCGACTCATCGGAAATCTTCTTTTCTCTTACGTTAGCGTGATTTGTGTCAACGATAGTGAACGTCTCGACCTTGCCGTTGTCAACGCGCTTGATCGTGATGATCGAGCTCATGCCGATCTCATCGACAGAAATGCTTGAATCGTCGATAACTACGGCGTTTGCAATGGTGTATTCAAGCTCCTGGATATGAGCTTCGAGGATAGCCTGTTCATTCTTTGCCTCGTCGTACTCAGCGTTCTCGGAAAGGTCTCCGTAAGAACGTGCGACTTTCAGTCTTTCGGAAACTTCCTTACGTTTATTGATCTTGAGGTCATCGAGTTCGGCGAGAAGCTTTGTATAGCTCTCCTGTGACATTTGTTTAGCAGCCATGTTATCATTCTCCTTAACAGATATATTCCTGCAAATAAGCAGGGGCAAACAGCGGTATGAGCGGATAAAGCCGCTCCCGCACATCTACAAACTATTAACTTAAATTATATCACACTTCCCTGTAATTGTCAAGCAGCACAAAAGCGCCGAACGCACCATACCGCCGCATTTTCCGCACAGCCGCAAGCGTATTTTCGCAGCAAAAGTGTGTCGTCCAAAAAAAGGCTGCCGGATCACCCGACAGCCTTTCATTTAATTTTAAACTCAGAAGAGGTCAAAATCACCGAATGTATCGCCATTGACAACGTAGTAGACCTTGTTTACCTCAGGCTTTACATAAACGTCAACCTTCTTGATGCTCTTAACTTCAGAAGCAATCTTTGCCTTTTCAACGAGCTCATCAGTGTTTACCTCTGAACCGCCGAACTGAACAACTACCTTGCTCTCGGGAGCAGCGGGTTTCTTTGCAGCAGGCTTCTTCGCAGCAGGCTTCTTTGCAGCGGGTTTCTTTTCTTCTGTAACAGCAGCGGGAGTTTCTTCAACAGCCTTTACCGGCTCAGCAGCAACAGCAGCTTTAACACTTTCAACAGCAGCCTTTGCCGCAGCTGTATTTCTCTTAGGTCTTGCCATTATAAATTCCTCCTTAAAATTACTTGTTTACAGCGCTCTTGAGAGCCTGACCTGCCTTGAAAGCAGGAGCCTTTGAAGCGGGTGCAGTCATCATCTGCTTAGTCTGAGGATTGATGACCTGCTTTTCCTTACGGTCACGAACCTCGAATGTACCAAAACCAACGATCGAAACCTTCTCGCCGCTTGCAAGAGCATCTGTAATTGTAGCTATGATAGCGTTTACAGCAGTTTCAGCATTCTTCTTTGTGAAATCTGTCTTATCAGCAACAGCACTAATTAATTCAGTCTTTGTCATTTTCATATCCTCCAATAAATAAGATTTTTACAATTTGAATTATATACCCTTTAATTTGATTTGTCAAGGAAATTGTGAAAAAATGACATATCGACCGATTCTACGCGATCCGCACGCCCTTTTTTATAAAAAACAACCATAGAATAAGGCTATTTTCCGTTAACCCGGTTAGCCCTGTTTACGGGCAAAAGCCGGGATAATCCCGCACATTCCCGACATACCGCAAAAAAGCAGTTGTCCCCTTACGGAAACAACTGCTTTTACGCTATTTTCTTCGGTTTGCGCAGACAAGCGGATCGCCGCACAAGTTTTCATCAATCAGCCGTAAGATTGCCGTTTTCATCGAGGTCTATGTCGATAACGTCACCTGCGGAGAGATTTCCGCCGATTATCTTCTTAGCTGCAATAGTCTCAACTCTGCTCTGGATAAATCTTCTGAGCGGACGAGCACCGAAATTCGGGTCATAGCCGTGCTCAACGATGTAGTGCTTTGCCGCATCGCTTACATTTATGCGCAGATGCTTGTCGTCAAGACGTTTCTGCAGATCAGCAAGCATAAGATCTACTATCTTTATGATCTCGGTCTTTGCAAGCGGCTTGTAGAAGATTATCTCATCAAGACGGTTGAGGAATTCGGGGCGGAACTGCTGTTTGAGCAGAGTCTCTACCTGTCCCCTTGCCTCGTCGGTGATGTTGCCATTTTCGTCAATACCCTCAAGAATATAGGGAGAACCGAGATTTGAGGTGAGTATTATAATAGTATTCTTAAAGTCTACCGTTCTGCCCTGTGAGTCGGTGATACGTCCGTCATCAAGAACCTGAAGCAGAATATTGAATACATCAGGATGAGCCTTTTCGATCTCATCAAAGAGAACTACCGAGTAAGGCTTTCTTCTTACAGCCTCTGTAAGCTGTCCGCCCTCGTCATATCCAACATATCCGGGAGGCGCTCCGATAAGTCTGCTCACGCTGAATTTCTCCATGTATTCGCTCATATCGATACGGATCATGTTACGCTCATCATCAAAGAGTATCTCCGAAAGAGCCTTTGCAAGTTCGGTCTTGCCGACACCGGTAGGACCGAGGAAGAGGAACGAACCGATAGGTCTGTCAGGATTCTGTATACCTGCTCTTGAACGGAGTATAGCCTCGCTGACTTTAGTTACAGCCTCGTCCTGACCGATAACTCTCTTGTGGAGCAAGCCTTCAAGTCCGAGAACCTTTTCCTTTTCGCCCTCCATGAGTTTTGAAACCGGAATACCTGTCCAGCGGCAGACGATTTTTGCGATCTCGTCCTCAGTTACCTTATCACGCAGAAGTCTGTCGTCGCCGATATCCTTCTCCGCTTTCTGCTCAAGTTCACTAAGCTCTTTGCGTAACTGCGGCAGTTTGCCGTATTTAAGTTCCGCAGCCTTGTTGAGGTCGTATTCACGCTCTGCCTTGTCGATATCCTTGCTTACGCTTTCGATCTCCTCACGAAGTTTCTGAACTGCCGAGATGTCGGACTTTTCATTCTCCCACTTAGCTTTCATGCCGCTGAATTTATCGCGAAGTTCCGCAAGTTCTTTCTGGATCTCTGCAAGGTGTTCCTGTGAGATATTGTCGTTCTCCTTTTTAAGAGCAGCCTCCTCGATTTCAAGCTGCACTATCTTACGGGAAATTTCATCAAGTTCTGTCGGCATTGAATCCATTTCTGTACGGATAGTAGCACACGCCTCATCAATGAGGTCGATTGCCTTATCGGGAAGGAATCTGTCGGTGATGTAGCGGTTTGAGAGAACCGCAGCCGAAATAAGCGCATTATCGTTGATTTTAACGCCGTGGAAAACCTCGTAGCGTTCTTTCAAGCCTCTGAGGATAGAAATCGTGTCCTCTACTGTCGGCTCGTCAACCATAACAGGCTGGAAACGTCTTTCGAGTGCAGGGTCTTTCTCAATATACTGACGGTACTCATTAAGAGTCGTTGCGCCGATACAGTGGAGTTCGCCCCTTGCAAGCATAGGCTTGAGGAGATTGCCAGCGTCCATAGCGCCGTCCGATTTACCTGCGCCCACTATTGTGTGAAGCTCATCAATAAAGAGCAATATCTGACCATTGCTGTTCTTTATTTCATTAAGTACAGCTTTGAGTCGTTCCTCGAACTCGCCGCGGTATTTTGCACCGGCAACAAGTGCGCCCATATCAAGCGAAAATACCTTTCTGTCCTTTAAGCTGTCGGGCACATCTCCTGCAACGATACGCAGGGCAAGACCCTCAGCAATAGCGGTTTTACCGACACCCGGTTCACCGATAAGAACAGGGTTGTTTTTGGTTTTACGCGAAAGAATACGGATAACGTTTCTTATCTCGCTGTCTCTGCCGATTACCGGATCGAGCTTGTTCCTCCTTGCAAGGTCTACGAGTTCCTGACCGTATTTTGTGAGTACGTCATAGGTGTCCTCGGGATTCTCGCTGGTAACGCGCGTGTTGCCTCTTACCGACATAAGTGCGCTGAGGAAATTCTCTTTCGTGATCGCGAAGTTTTTCATAAGCTGAGACACGTCTCTGTCCTTGCAGTCAATGAGGGCAAGCATGATGTGCTCAACCGAGATAAACTCGTCCTTCATGTCAGAAGCAATTTTTTCAGCCGAATTGAGCATACGGTCGCAGTCGGCAGTAATTCCGACCTCGTTGCTTCTGCCGCTGCCTGTTACCTTGGGCAATGCGGAGATTTTTCTGTCAACTTCCTGACCGAAAATATCCGTGTCAATGTTCATCTTTTTCAGAAGCTGCGGAATGAGTCCGCCGTCCTGCTTAACAAGACCCGCCAGAATGTGTACAGGCTCAATGACCTGATTCGACATCATAACAGCAATGCTCTGAGCCTTCCTTATAACGTCAACCGATTTCTGTGTAAATTTCTCTGCATTCATATTTCATACCTCCATATCATTTTAAGATCACGCCGTATGCGCTATACTATAAGATGTATTTTTCAAGCATTTTCCTATAATTCTTTTCTATTTCAGGAACTGACTCCGCAATTTCGGACGGAGCTGAAAAGTAGATCTGCAAAGCCTGATTCAGCTCTGTGAGATAGCCACTTATCGCTTTTCCAGCCTCCTCAACATCAAGTCCGCTGTTAATGAGACGCCGCGTAAAACTTCCCTCGCCGAGCTCATACATATAATTATTATACCCTCGTTCTGTAAGACATTTCTTTTCAAGAGAGACCCAACCGGAAAAGAAACTGTCAAACAGATTTATCAGCGCCGCACTCTGAGTTCGTATCTGAACCCTGAGTGTGCCGAGGCAATCGACCGGAGCACGTTCAAGCTCGACTTTGAAATTTATCGTCGGGCGATATTTGTAGTCCAGCGCTGTCCTGAGCGTCATAAGGGACGCCGAACGCTGCTGCTGTATCCGAAAAGCGCCGCCGATAAGTTCGGTCATCGAGTCGAAGATCTCACGCATTCTCATTTCCGGAGTCACGCACGAAAGCCTTTCCGCAAGTATCTGATTTATGAGGTTGGAACGGCTCGTACCAAGCCGGTAAGCCTGCTCGTCCACCGCCTTTATCACATCGTCCATAAGGACGAGACTGTAAACGCTTCTTTTCATTGGATCACCCTTTTCTTTTCGTTTTCTTAATCATAGCACCAATTATAGAATTTGTCAAGCGTATTATATAATCTTTCATGCAAATTTCACAATCAGAAAAAAATCCACTCCGAAGAGTGGACGCATCAGATCCCAACGGCAAAACCGTTTAGCACTATGGATCAGATCATAATTCATAAGTTAAAACAAATAATTGAGAATAGAAAACATGAAAAAATCACAAATGAAAGGGGTCAGTTTTATTTCTTAACAAAACTATTTCTATGTTTTGCAAGTGAACTAATACCCAGTATCAAGCACATGAGAGGGGAGGGCACTTGATACCGAGTACCAATTATCTTCATTTGCTGTATATATTATATTGCAAAGAGGCTCACTTGGCAATACGCTTTTGGAAACAAAACTGTAAAAAAGTATACTTTCAAGCAATTTCACTTATTTTTTCACGTTAATTTTATTTTAATTTGTTATGTGATAACATTTATTTACATAAAATCCAATCATTCTTTTTATCACTTTATTGTAAAAAGGTTCTGCCCGTCAGCCACGGTGTACTCCCCGCTTGTGCTGCCGCCTACAACAGTGTAGAAACTGTCACCCGAGGCGATCTCGGGAGCAAGCATCATGAGACACCTGAACGGATTCTGCGGCTCAAAAGATATCATCTGAGTTCCGCCAAGAACCATTTCGACCAAAGTTCCAGCCGCTGTGGACTCGCCGAGGTCAACAACTATATACGGATTCGCCGAAGTCGTGGGTACGGAAACCTGATTTCCTGCCGCAAAAAGATAGCCGCCCGTATAGTTAAATGCTCCGGCTGCGAAAACCGAGCTTTTCTCCTCTTTTGTTCCGCCCGAAAGCACCGCATATCCGCCGTTTATGTTCATTGTTCCCTTGGACTTTATACCGTTCGTTCCGCCTTTTATGCTAAAGTTTCCGTCATTTATGGTTATATCGTCATGCGCAAATATTCCCGACTTTTTCGAGGTAATGTCAAAATTTCCGCCGTCAATGACAATATCATCATCGCTCGCAATACCGTGAGCATTGTTTGCATTAATTTTCAGCGAACCGCCGCCCTTGATTTTAAGGGTATCGTTCGAGAAAATAACGCCGTCATTGACCTTGTCCTTTGCGCCGTCCGAGAGAACCGACTCTGTTCCGTCAACAAGCTCTATTATGCACTTCTTCGCGTCATTTACGAGAATTGCAGGGCCTGATGAATTGGAAATACTTACACCATCAAGGAAAATTTTTACCTTTTCCTCATCGGCAGTATCAACGTATATCTGACCATTGTCAACACTTCCCGAAAAATAGAAAGTTCCGCCGCCGCTTATTGTTACAACCGAACCGTTTGCGGAGACATTTTCGCCCGTAATGCTCGATGACGAGCCAAGATTTACAGTTGCAGTATAAGTCTCCTCCACGGACGGAGTTCCGGTCGGAGTGGTATTATCAGATGAGGACGAGTTTTCGCCTGACGTTGACTTGTCCGAACTTCCGCCCGAGGACTGAGAGTTTCCGCCGCTGACCGAGTTTTCGGACTTACTGCCGCTGCTTACAGAACTTGCAGAGCCGCTGTTTTCCTGTGATGATGTATCTGCCGAAGCAGAATTTCCACTGCTCAGCGAAATTTCACTATTAGCACCATTACCTGATTTATTCGCGGAAGTTCCCGCGCTCTTTGCAGTTTCACCGATCTTATGAGCAGATGACGCAGTTGTGGTTTCGGTCTTTTCTGGCCCTGATCTTTGAGCCGCTGTTGTCTTTGATGAGGACTTGCCGCTGCTTTCAACTTCGTCCTCTTTATTTACGAAATCGTCCGTTTTGCTGTCTTTCGTGGAATTTTCTGTGCTTATTTCAATTTGGCTCTCGCTTGCACCGCTTTCGTCCGTGTCGGTTTTTCCGCATGAAAATGCCGATACCATAAGCGCAAATGAAGCTGCCGCAGTGATAATTCTTTTGTAATCCATAGCAATTCTCCTTTCCCCATATATGAAATTTGTCAGACCTCTGCACTAAAGTCTGACAAATCTCATTTGAGAGGGTAATATATAAGTTGTAAGGCAATTTTGGGCGTTGCTGCCTTAACTGTCAGTTTTCATAAACCTTATCGTCGTACTTGAAAAGCACAAGATTAACGGTCATGTTTCCGTTGAGAGCACGGAGTTCATCAATGAATTTCTTCTGGTCTATTGTATCGTCTATCTCAACGCTGTAGATAAGCTCGAAAAGTGTTCCGAAATTTGTAGTCTTTACTCTTCTGAGCTTGTGGAAAGCGGTGTACTTATTGAGCACCGGCTCGAAAATTCCCTGATAATCGAGGTTTTCGGGAATTGCTATCTTGAGGGTCATGTGGGTTTTCTTGCAGCCTCCGAAATTAAGCTCTGCAATGAGTATCATAACAACTGCAAGTATTGCAAAGAATACGACTGCAAAGCCTATGTATCCCGTACCGCAGGCAACTCCTACAGCCATTGCAAAGAAGAGATAGGCTATATCCTTTGGGTCACCGGCAACGCTTCTAAATCGAACAAGCGAAAATGCTCCTGCAACACTGAGGGCACCTGCTACCGAGTTGATTACAAGAAGGATAAGGCAGACCATTGACGGGAGCATTATGGTCGTAACCACATAGCTCTGCGAATAGCCTTCTTTTCTGTGGGTGAACATATAAACTGCGCTGATGAGAAATCCTATTACAAGCGCCGTGCAAATGCAAAGGAAAAATTCCTTTGACGAAACAAGGTCAACTTTCGACGTTGAAGAGTTGCTTATTACCGAGCTTCCCGACTCACTGTAGGCGGAAAAGATATTTCCGAAAAATCCGTTTTCAAACATAATTATACGCTCCTGTTCATGAGATGATTGTTTACCAAAGATATTCCTGCCACATAGATCTGATGTGAAGTTTCCGTCTGCGCCGCGCTTTCAGTCTGGCTCTGCACGAAGTTCTGATAAGCTCTTCCGTATTTTGAAAAACTTATCTTGTAGATACCCAATTCAGAGAGTTTTGCTACGAGCCAGTCGGGGATCGCATTCGAGACCTTTATCTCCATAAGCCGATGATCTGCACCTATAATGTAGTTTCCGTAGCTCTCATAGTTCAGTCCGAGATCATAGCGGCGTTCGGTGATCTTTCTGTCGAATGTAAGTCGGAAGTCATTATCGTACTTGCCGAAGAAAGCCTCTCGCTGATAGCTTATATACTGCTTCGGCGCGATCGGATAATGGTCGAGAAAAGCGTCAAGTTCCCTGAAAACCTGCTCCGTTATGTACTTATGACACTCGGGCTTCGTCCGGTCAGCAAGGTAGGCATCAGACTCCGCAAGAGTCATCGAAACTCTCCTCTTGGTAACGATACCGCCGATCTTCTTCTTGATCTCAAGGAAAACCCTGTCATCGGGAGACGCAGGAGAATAATAGCTGCGAAGTCTTATTTTTTCCTTGTAATAAGGCTTTGAGAGTGACTCGCGAATCAGATAGTCGTCCGGCGTATCGTAGTAGATGTTGTAGATCCCGTACTCCTTGCCGCCCACGCAATAAGCATCGGGATCCATGTACTGAGGTATGACCTCCATAAGTCCATTGTACTGTTCCATAGTAAGCAGGAACTTTATTTCCTTGCGGGCAAATGTATTTATAGCCATATTCACCTCCGAAACAGCCTCTGCTGCACGGAGCTTCACGCTCCTTTCCGTATTGATTGATTGTATTATATTAAATCTATCTTAAAATAATCTTAATTTTGCATATAGAAACTTACAAAAAGCACAAAAAGCGTGAAAAATTGTCAACTCGTATTATTCCCCAATATTGCGCGGATTTCCTCATATTAGGTCGTGTTGACACTAAGCCTAACAACGCATCTTTTCGGCAAAATTTCACGCATCCTGCGTTAAAAAGTCTTGACAGGCGACAGCCTGCCTGCGACTTTTTGCCTTGTCTACGTAAAATTTATGCTCGAAAATCTGCATATTATCTTAGTGTCAACACTCCCTAAAAAAACAGCCTGCGGAAATTTTTCACACAGTTTTCCGCAAGCCGTCACAAATGGACTATTCTATTTCTTTTTCCGGTATTTTGTCGGAGTCTCCCCCACTATTTTCTTGAACTGCCGCATAAAATGTTCCTCATTATCGTAGCCGCACATCGCCGCTACCTGTGAAACGGTGCAGTCTGTCTCGCTGAGTATCTCCTTTGCCTTTTCTATCTTGCCGCTTATCACGTCCGAAATGCACGAAACGTCAAAGACTTCACGATAAATATGCTGAAAGTACGAACGGGACATATTCACGTCCGCCGCCATTGTATCAACATTCCACTTCAACTGGGGATTGCGGTAGATCTTCTCGCGCAGTTCGATAAGTGAGCTGTAATGCGGATCGGAAGTCTGCCGCAGTTCCCCGCGCCTGTCGGTGGTCTCGCCTGCCTTTGCAAGGAGAGTACGCATCAGCGCGTCAAGCATTTTTATTCTTGCTGAACCGAGTGAGTAGAACTCCGTCATGATATTGCGCATGAGAACATCTATTGTCTCACTGTCACAATGCGGGATGACCCTGTTTAATGGGAGTTTCAGCGCGTCAATGAACTCGCTCTCGTCCTCGGCGTCAAAACATATCCAATCGCACACGAGCGGAGCTGCGTCCGCGGCATACTGCCTTTCGCAGGTATCATCATATATAATAAGAGAATTCGGCGCGGCTGAGATACACTCACCGTTCACCCAAAAGCGTGCACGGCTCTTGGTAAGAACGAGCATATAAACACCCATTTCCACTTCCGCCTGAAACGAGTAACTCCCCGCATACACCGAATTATAGCCGATACTGCGTATATTCATGCGCTCACCTCTTGGCTATGAACCGCCATTCGATATCCCTCCAGTATTCGCCTGCGTAGTCGATCCCAACGCGCGGAGCTGTAACTATTTCGGAGCGAAAACCGTCGTCCTCTATCCATATCTCGCTATCATCGTAGATTTTTCTCTTGTTGAAGTCACCGTTTACCTGAAGATATTTCGTGAGCTTTGCAGGGCCGTCATGCACTTCTCCTGCACGGATAAGGACTCCCTGCGGCATATCCTTTTCGCCCGTAATAACGTTCATAAGCCAATGCATTCCGTAACAGAGATACACATAAATAAATCCGCTCTCGCCGTAGAGTATCTCAGTTCGGTTAGTTCTGCCCTTTGAGGCATGGCAGGCTTTATCTTCCTCGCCACAGTAGGCTTCGGTCTCGGAAATGCGCTCACTCAGCAAAGTTCCGTCAGAAAGCCGGCGCACAATGACCTTGCCTACGAGGTCGCGTGCCACATCGAGCGCTCCGCGGTGAAAGAATTCCGCCGCAAGCTTCATGACTTCACCCTCAGACTTTGTTCAAGCTCGGTATCGGGCTTGACAAAGGCAGTCTTGTAATTGGTGAAAATAACCTTTCCGGGTTTTGCGCCCGAGGGCTTTTTTACATACCTCGCAAGGCAGTAATCAACGGGCACGAGATTCGAGTCCTTTCCTCTGCTGTTCACCGCCGCAATGACTGCCGCCTGTTCTATTGTGCTGTCGGGCGGAGTTTCACCCTCCGTCACTATAATGACGTGAGAGCCTGTGATACCCTGTGTATGGAGCCACATATCGCTCTTTTCGGCAAATTTCAGCGAAAGCTTGTCATTCTGATAATTGTTTCGTCCCACGAGGATCGTATAGCCGTCCGTAGAGCGGTACTCGATCGGCGGCAGAGCCTTCGGAGGCTTAGCCTTGCCGCCCGAGGACTTGACATAGCCCTGCTCACGAAGTTCAAGGCGCAACTGGATAATGTCGTTCTCAGAGGAGGCTCTTGTCAGCGAATCGAAAACGCTGTCGATATACTGTAACTCCTCCTCGCCTTTTTCTATCTGAGCCGCAAGCTTTTCCTCGGCAGTTACACACTTTTTGTATTCAAGGTAGTAGTGCTGCGCGTTCTGCGAGGGAGTCTTTCTTACATCGAGTTTTATCTCGATCGTCGGACACTCCTCATCATAGAAATTTTCAAGCGCCGCCGAACTGTCCCCTTTCTGTATCCTGTACATATTCGCGGAAATGAGGTCGCCGCAAAGCTTATAATAGTCTTTCTGGGCACACTCGGCAAGTTCCTCACGCTGCACGGATATTCGGCGCGTAATTCTATCCGTAAGATTCACTAGCAGCTTGAAAAGGTCATTCGCACGCTGTTTGGTTCTCGCGGCACGGTCACGCTCAAAGTAAAAATAATCCAGAAGTGCCGACGCAGACGGCAGCTCTTTGGTGTACATAAGCGTTCCGAACTGCGACAAGCGAATGAATGAGAAGTCTTTAAGCTGTCCCTCTTTTGTGCTTACGGCAGAAAAACAGCACTCACCGTCAAGAAGCTGCTCCTTGGTTCGCTTTATCGCGAAAAGCAGACGGTCGAGCTGATCTCCGCCGATAGTGCCACTCTCAATATGGGCGCCCCTGCCCGCAAAAAACGTCCACTCGCGTGCAAGTATCGGGGAAATTCCCTCGAATGTGCGGATAAGAGCCTTTGAAAGCTCGGCTGCTCCGACCTCGTGAAGTCTCGCGGTCATCTGCTCGGGATCAGCCGTGAGGAAATTCAGCCTGTCGTCCCTCGGAGGAAGTGTATACTTCATTCCCGGGAGCACCATTCGCTCGCGCGACATATCCTCGTCAACGCGCTTTATACTGTCGATGACCCGACCCTCATGGTTGATCACGATGAGGTTGGAGCATCGTCCCATTATCTCGCAGGCAAGCGTAACAGTCACGATATCGCCGAGTTCGTTCACGCATTCAAAGTCCATAAACAAAATTCGTTCAAGACCGTCCTGCCGTATGTCGATGAGTTTTCCGCTGCCGATATGCTTTCTCAGGAGCATACAGAACATCGGCGGAACCTGAGGATTGTCAACGTTCTTTTCAGTGAGATGAACCCTTGCGCTGCCGGCATTTGCCGAAATATAAAGCTTTTTCGCACCCGAGCGCGTGCGTATCGTTATCAGTATCTCCTCGCGTGAGGGTTGATGTATTTTATCAACTCTGCCGCCGATGAGCGGCATAAGCTCGGTTTTCACCGCATAGAGAAATGCTCCGTCAAGAGCCATATGATCCCTCCTTAATAGTTGCACGGCATTTCCGCGAACTGCCGCAGTCCTGCCTAAACTTTTCTATATACAAGAAGCTCGAAATCCACCTGTGTTTCGAGCGTTTGAAGCGCTTCAAGCCGCGCTTTCTGTTCCGCGCCGGTGCGATAGTAGTATGGCGTCATGGAAAAAAGCGAGCGGATATCCTCGGGCGAGTCAAGCGTAATTTTATAGCTTATACGCTTATTCTCCGCCAGTTCAAAGCCGTCAAGAGCGTATGGCTTGACCTCGTTTTTGTATGGCGTGTCGTAAACTGCCTGTTTCAGCTCCCAAAGGTGGTATTCGCTCGGGATAGCCATTATCATGACTCCGTCGTGCTTTAAGATCCGCAGAAACTCCTCGCCGCAGTAAGGGGCAAAGAGAGTTATCAGCATATCGCAGGATTTTTCCGCAACAGGAATGTGAAAAACGCTTGCGGCGGCATAAGTCACTCCGTCCTTACGCTTGGCAGCGCTGTCGGCGGCAGTTTTTGAAATGTCGATACCGTAAATACGCGCCTCGGGCAAAGCCTTTGCGACCGCCGAGGTGTAGTATCCCTCGCCGCAGCCGGCGTCTACAATAATATTGCCGCTGAAGTACTTTTTTGCCGCCTCGCAGAGAGCTTCCCTTAGCGGCTGATAGCTGCCCTTTTCAAGGAAATTTCTCCTCGCCTGAACCATAAGCTTGTTGTCGCCGTGAACAGTCTTGCCGACGTGCTTGGAGAGCAGCAGATTCACATAGCCGCTCTTTGAGATGTCAAAGCTGTGGCGATTGGTGCAGGTGTAGCTTTTTTCAGTTTTACTGAGATTTTCGCCGCAAACGGGACATATCAGAATACTCATCGCCTACACCTCACAAATATATGCATGGGTCAGTCGAACTCTCGGCGATCTCCACGTCAAGCTGTGGAAATTTCTCCTCAATAACGCGCCGCAGTTCCCACAGAACAGGATTTTCAGTATGGAAATGCCCGCAGTCGAGGAGCGTGATATTGCGGTTATTCGCCTCTATCCACACATCGTGCTTGACATCGCCGGTGATCAGCGCATCGCAGTTTTTTTCGAGAGCAAGTCCGAGCATAGAGCCGCCCGAACCTGAGCAAAAGGCGATTCGCGATATATTTTTACTGCCGTATTTCGTCAGCCGCACATATTCGCAGCCGAAAATTTCCTTGCAGATTTTCGCAAGCTGCTCTGCACTAACGATCTCCTTGAGATCTATTATCCAGCCGAGATTGTTAGCGCCAAGCTCCTCGAAAGGCTCGGGAGCGCCGCTGAATTCAAGCTTTTCCGCAAGTTTTTTCAGAATAACGCCGTTCGTACCGCCTGCCGCAATGTCAACATTCGTGTGCATACAAATAGCTGCAATATCGCCGCAGACAAGCCTGTAAACGGGGTCACGGCGGCTGATAGACCTGCGCGGCTCGAATATGACGGGGTGATGTGAAATGATGAGGTCACTTCCCTTTTCTTCCGCTTCAAGCACTGACTGAATGGTTATGTCAAGGCTGAGCAGAATGTGCCGGCACGTCATTGTCGTATTTTCAACAAGAAGTCCCGAATTGTCCCATTTTTCCTGCAAATCGAAAGGATAAACGCTATCGAGAAAATCGTATAACTCTGATATTTTCACCGAGTCCGAGCCGTTCACCATACGGCAGCTCATTGCTTTGAAGTGCACAGATTCGTCATGCTTTCCGCCCTTTTCGAGATTCTCAGCGATTTTCGCAAGTCGCTCCGCCTCACGTTTGCGATATTTTTGTGCAAGCGGGTCATCATCATCAAAAAATCCGTAAAGTGCCTCTGTTTCGGTAAGTTTTTCGCCGTCGTCACTCGGTTCGGCAGTCATAACGATATACAGCTTATCGCCGTCCTCGATCACGCTCTCGGAAGTTATCACAAAGCCGTTGCAGTAAAGCTGTTTTCTCAGAAATTCCGGCTTGCTCATCGGCTGGAGTATCAGCCTTACATATGAATCAGAGCCTATCCTCGATTCGTCGCTGATGATCTCCGCAATGTTTTCGCCGCCCATGCCTGCAATTACTATGTCGGTAACGCCTTCAAGAGGGACATTTTCAAGGCCGTTTGAGAGTATAAGGTCGATTTTGTCCGACAATCCGTACTTTTCAACGGTTCTCGCCGCGGATTCAAGCGGCCCTTCCTTTATATCGGAGGCTATTACCTTTTCACATTTTCCGCTTTGGATAAGTTCTGCCGCGAGCAGCGCATGGTCTGTTCCCACATCTGCGGCGATCCCTTTTCCGCTTACCAGTTCCGCACATTTTTTCAATCTGTTATCAAGCATAACGCACCTCTGCATACAAAAATTCAGGCGTGTCGGATAACCGACACGCCCACTACTGTGTCAAAATTAAGCCTTTTCGGCAAAATGAGCATTGAGCTTCTGCACAAGAGCATCGGGATCTGTACCGTGAACTGCGCAAGCATCCTCAATTGACTCGCCTCTTGAAGCGGGGCAGCCGAGACAATGCATTCCTATTTCGAGGAAATAGGGAGCAACATTGAAATCAGCGTCAAGGATGTCTCCGATAATAGTTTCTTTTGTGATCTGCATAAAAGATCCTTCCTTTCCTTGTAACAATTGCCGATCCGGCATGGTTGCGCCGAATCATTTATATAAATCCGGGCACAGCGAAAAGGCTGTGCCGCAGATCATATACAAATTATTCTTCGTTCATCTTAGCAAAGCACTCGCTGCAATAAACTGCTCTGCCTTCCTTGGGCTCAAAAGGAACCTTAGCCTCACCGCCGCAGGAAGCACAGGTAGCTGTATACATAACTCTTTCAGCTCTACCAGCATTCTTTCTTGCGTCACGGCAAGCCTTGCATCTCTGGGGCTCATTTACAAAGCCTTTCTCTGCGTAGAATTCCTGCTCGCCTGCGGAGAAGATAAATTCATTTCCGCATTCCTTACAAACTAATGTCTTGTCTTCGTACATTTTACTATACCTCGCTTAAAATATTTGGACCACGAGCCGGACTTCCACCGGCACCTTTGTATAACAACGCTCTTTAGTTAAGCTACCCGGTCATACAGACTTTATTCATTTAAAAGCGCCTTGATTTTTCTCCTCGCCCTCTGCATGGCGTTATCCACCGACTTTTCGCTTATGCCGAGCTTTTCGGCAGCAGCCTTGTAACTCATGCCGTTCACGCAAAGCGTAAGGACTTTGAACTCAGTCACCGAAAGAGCCGATTCGATATTTTTCCACAACTCGGTGAAGAATTCCTTATAAAGGCAAATACTCTCCGGCGTAATGTCGTCGGAAATCAGATCTGCCATTTCGGAATACTCAACGCTGTCGGGAAAGGCAGAAGCTTTTCTTGTTTTCGCGGAGAAACTCCGCATACAATTTACAATACACACCTCCGCAAAGGTAGAGAATTTCACTCCTCTTTCCGGATCAAAGGCTTCCATAGCTTTCAGGAGACTCATCAGCCCCTCCTGCCGCAGATCGTCCCTATCGGACGGTGAATCCGCGAAAATTTCCGATTTAATGAAAACAAGGTCTGAGTAACGCGCCGCAAGCACCGCGGCTGCCGATTTATCGTGCTTTGCCAGAACAGCAAGCTCCTCGTCGGTTTTATCCTTAAAACCGGTCAAATTGAAATCCAAATCAAGCAAGATATCCACCTAATGATATGTCCGACAGATAATGTCGGTAATTGTAAAGTATTTATACTGCTCCGTCCCGAAAAAACGAGACGGAACAGTTTTATTAACATCTTACAGCGGCGTATGCCGTCAGTTATTTTCGCTTTCCTTAGCAGCTTCTTCCTCGGCAGCCTTTAAAAGTTCTGCCATGTCAAAGTTGAAGTTTGCGCTCTTCTTAGCAGGAGCCGACTGCTTGGGCTGAGACGAAACAGAGGACATCGAATCATTCTTGTTGAATGAGTTCGCAGCATTGTTGTAGCCACCGTTACCGAATGTTGAATTGCCAACGCTTGCAAAAGGATCAGCCTGCTTAGCTGCTGACGGCTGCTCGGAAACGCGATCCGAAGCCGAGCTCTTGGGAGCCTTTGACGGCTCAAAATCAGCCTTGGGCGCATCGTTCTTCTTGATATCAACGCTTGCGTCATTGCTGTCGATAACCTTTCGAGCCTCACCGATAATAAGCTGAGCCTCGCTCATTCTGTCATTAGCCTGACCTGTAAGGCGGCTGAGAACAGAAGTAATATCGTTGAACTTAGTATTGACATTTTCGATTTCGTTAAGCAGCAGATCACGAACAGTTTTCGACATTTCGTTGACCTTTTCTGCGTGTGCATTTGCCTCGTCAACGGTGTTCTTAGCCTGATCGTTAGCTTCCTTGATGCAGGTCTCAGCAGTGAGATTAGCGCCTGAAACGGTCTTTTCAGCCTCAGTATTAGCCTCCTTGAGTATCTGGTCAGCCTTTTCCTTAGCTTCCTTAGTCATTCTGTCAGCGTTTCTCTGAGCCTCAATAGTGATCTTTCCTGCGGTCTTCTGAGCCTCAGTAAAGAGAGCGCCCATATCGAACGAAGCAGGGATAGCGCTTCCCTCATTTTCCTTGAGGTCGGTTATTTCATCGTTAAGTCTTACGATCTCAGCGTCCTTCTTAGCAATAACAGCAGCGTGATCCTTTGTGATCTGAGCAAGTTCGCGGTTCTTGGAATCGAGGCTGCTCTTGCTGGTGTTGAGTTCGTTTGTGAGGTTGGAAATTTCCTTTGTTTTTGCAGCGAGATCGTTGCTGATTCTGGTAATTTCCTGCTTAGCCTTGGCAAGCTCCTCGTTCTTGGCTGCACCATTCTGCGCAGGAGCGGCAGAATTCGGCTTCTGCTGAGCAGCAACAAGCTGAGACTTCAGGGTCTCGATCTCCTTCTTTGCTGCATCAAGAGCAGCATTAGCCTGAGCATTTGCAACAGGTGCAGCCGCAGCCGCTGCCTTCTGCTGTGCAGCAGTAAGCTGAGACTTGAGATTATCGATTTCTTTTCTTGCAGCTTCAAGAGCCTGAACGTTTGCATTAGCCTGTGCGCCTGCCTGAGCATTTGCTGCGCCTGCATTTGCGCCGCCTGCCTTGAGCTGAGCGATAAGCTTTTCATCAGCTTCAAGCTGTTTCTTAGCTTCTTCAAGTTCCTTTTTGGTATTTCTGAGAGCATTATTGGAGGTATTGAGCTTTTCCTGAAGATTCTCTACCTGATTTCTGTACTTGATAAGCTCCTGAGGGTCAGCAGGGCCTTTTTCCTGAGCCTTTTTAAGTTCGTCTTCAAGAGAAACGATCTTGGAATTGAGCTCATCGAGGTACGTCATAACGTCCTCTTTAACAAATCCACCGCCTATTTTGGTGGTTCTTAAAACGGTTGGTTCGTCCATGATACACTCCATTTCTCCCCGGCAAGCCGAGGCAACATAAATTCAAGGGGGACAAGGTGCGGCGATTACGAAACCGCTATCCTTTCAATAAACCTTGAATTAATTATATCATAGTTCTTAATATATTTCAACTATTTATATGTAGAAAATTCCTCTTGATTTTAGTGCATTTTACAATAAAAAGCATCAAATTTATACTACTTGTATACAAAACAGCCAATAGATAAAATAAAACAGCCACCTTATGACAAGGAAGCTGTTTCATAATCACTTAATTGCCAAGCATTTTAAAGATGTCATCGAGGTCATAATCCTGATTTGAAGCAGGAGCTTTCTGCTGTGAATTTGATCCGCCGAAGCCAAGTCCGTCAATAAGCGGATTGTCGATCGGGATCACATCCTCCTCGGGTGTTTCGGCAGCAGTTTCTTCCGCAGCAGGTGTATTGCTGTCAGGATCGTCAAATCCGGCAGCGATAACAGTAATATCCATCTCATCCTGCATATCTTCCTTGAAAGCAGTACCGAAAATGAACTCAACGCCCTCAGCAGCCTTATCTGTGATCATCTTTGTAGCTGTATCAACATCGGAAGAAAGAATATCTTCTGACATTGCGATATTGATAAGGAGTCTCTTTGCGCCTGAAATAGATGTTTCGAGAAGCGGACTCTCGATAACAGCATTTGCAGCGTCCTTTGCCTTATCCTTGCCCGAACCGTGACCGATAGCCATGTGAGCGTAGCCTGCGCCCTTCATGATAGTGGAAACGTCAGCAAAGTCAAGGTTTATGTAGCCTTCCTCAACGATGAGGTCTGAAATGCTCTTTACACCTGTCTTGAGGACATCGTCTGAAAGCGCAAACGACTGCATCATTGTAAGCGGCTTGTCGAGTCCCACGAGGAGTTTCTCATTAGGGATAACAATAAGCGAGTCAACGTACTTCTTGAGCTCTGCGATACCTTTTTCAGCCTGAGCCATTTTCTGCTCCCTCTCAAAGAGAAAAGGCTTGGTAACAACAGCAACTGTAAGAATATCCATTTCCTGCGCGATCTTTGCAACAACAGGAGCAGCACCTGTACCTGTACCACCGCCCATGCCGGCAGTAATGAAGATCATATCCGCGCCCTTGAGATGTGTTTCGATTTCGTCGCGGTTCTCCTCTGCACTACGCTGACCGACCTCAGGCTTGTTGCCTGCGCCTCTGCCCTTGGTAAGCTTTGTACCGATCGGTATTCTTGTTGTAGCCTTTGATTTATTAAGAGCCTTTGCATCGGTATTGATAGCAATGTACTCGATATTATTCACGCCGGAATCCACCATACAGTTTACGGCATTGCCGCCGCCGCCGCCAACACCGATGACCTTTATGTTAACATCGGGTTCGAGGGCTTCCTCATAATTGAAATCTGACATTAAAACTCCTCCTATTGTATAACCTGTATTTTATCTAATATCTTTTAAGCACTATAAATACACTTTATATTTTAGCATAATATTTGTCTTTTTGCAAGCCTCAGAATAATTTTTTTGAATTTCAGCGCATTTGACAATTAAGCATATAATAGTCTTAACGTTTTGCACAAATTCGTATATATTACCACTCTGATCCATCCGAATATCCGCTGTCGTCATAATAATCGTTCGAGTAGTCGTTATAGTCGTAATAGTCCGAACCGTCATCATAGGTCTGGCTGTCGGAATAGTCGGACGAATCATCGCCGTTGTAACTGTCGTCCTGCGAAGTATCGCTGCTCTGGGAAGTACTGTCACCGCGGTTGTTGTACTCGTCAAAGATAGCCTCCTGCTCGGGATTTGACTCGCCGCTTATCACTTCGCCGTTTTCATTGGTAGTCTTTGCAGTTGTCGGCTCGATATTGTCGTGAACCTCCGCAGGAGCATCACTGAGACGGAAACTGCACTGGTTAGAGCCTACCATGGTGAGATATCCCTTTTTGCCCTTGACGCTGTCGTCATTCATAACAGTATTCGCAAGATTGAGCTTATACTCTACATCGCTCCAGTTTCCCATTTTGAAAACCATGCCGTTGCTGTAGTTTACCACTATCGAATACTCATCGCTCATATCAATGGTCGCCACGCTCACATCTTCCATTTTTCCGAATGCGGAAACAAGCTCGGAAAACGCTTTCTCCTTATGGTCGTTTGCTGACTTCAGCGTTTTGCCCGGCTGTGGATCTTCGGGTTCATAGCCGTACACAATAGTAAGTCCCTCGGTAACTGCGGCATTATCCGCGAGTATCTTTCCGTTTTTGCTGACGAGCAGTATTCCCGAATCGTAGCTGACGTTGAATGCAGGAACGCACTTGGTAACGGTAATGCTGAGGGACGAAGGAAAGTCCCTGTTAACGCTCGCAGTTTCAACGTAAAGAAGCTTGTCGAGGATCTGCTGCTGTGCCTTTTTCGGATCAAGCCTGAGAAGATTGTCGCCCTCGCTTATTCCCGAAGCCTCGACTATCTGCTCAGCCGTGTACATATCGGATTCCCCCGAGACCCGTATCTCGTTTATATTAAAAAGGAAGGTATAGCTGATCGTGATGCCGGCAGTTATAACAAGCAGCAGCACCACAAGACCGTAAATATTCATATTCCGCTTACGCCTTCTCATGCGCTTGCGGCTGTTCTGCCTATTGACATTTGTTTTCTCGACGTCCTTCATATTTCCTCCGTCGCTGAATATCAGACTCTCCGGATATCTCCGCCAAGAGCCGTAACAGCCTCCTCTATTTTTTCATAGCCTCTGTCTATGTGGGTTATCTTAGAAATTTCGGTTATTCCGTCCGCTGCGAGTGCCGCAACAGCCATTGCAGCTCCGCCGCGAAGGTCGGTAGCTTCAACATTTGCACCGTGCAGTCTGCGGACTCCCTTGACGATAGCGACCTTGCCAAGCACCTGAATGTCCGCTCCCATCTTCACGAGAGCCTCGGTGTGGCGGTAGCGGCAGTCAAAAATATTCTCCTCAAAAACGCTCGTGCCGTCAGCTACTGCAAGCGCCGCCATAAGAACAGCCTGCGCGTCAGTCGGGAAACCCGGGTGCGGCATTGTGCGGATCCGCTCCCTGACGGCTCTCAGACGCGGGCCGCTGTGCAGGTAAATTCGGTTTTCCTTTGTGTATATACTGCACCCCGTTTGCTCAAGCACGGATAAAAACGGCTCGGTCTCGGGAATGCAGGCATCAGTAAGTATTATCTCTCCGCCTGCCGCCGCAGCCATGCAAAGGTAGGTCGCAGCCGCAATGCGGTCGGGCATGATAGTATATTCACAGCCGTGGAGCTGTGAAACTCCCCTGATAACGACACGGCTCTCGCCGTCACCTGTGATCTGTGCTCCGCAAGAGCGCAGAAAGCTGCAAAGGTCGCATATCTCGGGTTCTCGCGCAGCATTGTTTATGACCGTCTCGCCGTCAGCAGTAACTGCACAGAGAATAATATTCTCGGTAGCGCCGACTGACGGGAATGCAAGCGAAATTTTCGCCCCATGAGCCTTTTTCTGCGGAATACGGCAGATTATCCTGCCTGCGCTCTCGTTTATGTCCACGCCCATACGCCTCATTGCGGCAAGGTGCATATCTATGGGACGCGGCCCAAGTTCGCAGCCTCCGGGAATACTTACCGCACACTCTCCTGCTGTTCCGAGCATTGCGCCCATAAATATTATCGAGGAGCGCATTTCACGCATAAGTTCCTCAGGTATCTCGGTTCTGTCGATGTTTCGCGAGTCTATCACAGCACAGCCGTCCGAAAATGTACATCTGCACCCTACGCAGTTGAGTATCCTCGACGCGGCATATATGTCTGTCAGTTTCGGGCAGTTTCTCAGCCTGCATTCTCCGCGGCACATAAGTGAAGCCGCCATTATCGGCAAAGCGCTGTTCTTGCTGCCCTGAACGGAAAGCTCCCCGCGGAGACGTTTTCCGCCCTTTACGATCAATTTCTGCATTATACCACCTCACAGCTTTTTGTGTATACTATGCCGTCAGGCGGTTTTTTGTGATTTATTTACTTTTTCTTTGCGATAAGCTTGTCAATGACCGCAAGTATGCGCTCGTTCGTATCGCTCAGGTGAAGCTTTGCCGCGCTTTGCGACATCACCGCAACCGTGTCGGGTGAATTGTAGAGTTTCTCGATCTCCGAGATTATCCTCTTTGGAGAAGCGTCCTTCTGTTCAACAACAACAGCCGCTCCAGCCTTGCCGAGAACCATTGCGTTGTGATACTGGTGATTTCCTGCAACTATCGGCGAGGGTATCAGGATAGAAGCCCTGCCTGCCGCCTCAAGTTCCGCAAGAGTTGATGCTCCCGAACGGCAGATAACAAGGTCAGCCGCCGCGAGACATACGTCCATGTCATTTATGTACTCGGTAATGCGCAGATTATTGCTCTTGAGCGGAATCCCTGCCGCTTTCATTGCCTGCGGAAAAGTATCCTTGCCCATTCCGCCGTAGCCGTGAATATGATTTATCGCGAGGTCCTTGCCGACGTGCCACTTTATCGCCTCGGTCATGGTCTCATTGATACAGCCTGCGCCGAGACTTCCGCCGAACGAAAGTATCGTAAAGTCGTCGTTGAATCCGAGTTTTTTTCTCGCTTCCGCGCGGCTTATGCTGTTTTTGATATTGCTCCTTACAGGCAGACCGGTGACGGTGTGCTCGAATTTGCTGCCGTCCATGAAATTCAGGGCTTCCTTTACCGTGAGCATTACATGATCGACCTCTTTTGAAAGGAGTTTGTTTGTAACGCCCGGATAAGCGTTCTGCTCATGTATCGCGGTCGGTATCCCCATTCTCGCAGCCTTGCGTATCACAGGGCCTGCCGCATAGCCGCCCGTTCCGATAGCTATATCGGGTTTGAATCCCTCGATTATCTGCTTTGCGCGTCTGCCCGAAGTTATAAGGTAAGCCACGGCTTTCGCGTTTCGTCCGATGTTTTCAAGCGATATCCTGCGCTGAAAGCCTGCGACCTTTATCGTCTCGAAACGATAGCCTGCCGCCGGAACAAGCTTTGCCTCCATGCCTTTCGGAGTTCCTGCAAAGAGAAACTCCGTGTCGGGGTATTTGCTTTTTATGATGTCTGCTATAGCGAGACCGGGGTTAATGTGTCCGCCCGTGCCTCCGCAAGCGATTAGAACTCTCATATAATGACTGCTCCTTTACGCGTTCTTCAATTCTGTCTGAGATGTATCTGCCCGTCTCAGCCGCCCTTTCTTCTTTTGGACAGGCTGCTCATCGGGATAGTATCTCTGCTGTGAGATATTCAGCATGATCCCCATTTCCGCAAGCTGCATGATAAGCGCTGTTCCGCCGTAGCTGAAAAACGGCAGGCTTATTCCGGTATTAGGGATAAGATTACTTACAACGGCAAGGTTCACCACAGTCTGAATTCCTATCTGCGTGGTGATACCGACTGCTATCAGCGAGCCAAATCTGTCCTTGCAGCGTACTGCTATCGAAAATCCCTCGACAACAAGCAGAAAGAACACTATTATTATTGCAAGAGCACCGACAAAGCCAAGCTCCTCACAGACGATAGGGAAAACGAAGTCGTTCTTCGTTTCGGGAAGATAGAGGTACTTCTGACGCGAATTTCCGAGGCCGAGACCAAAAAGTCCGCCGGAACCGATAGCTATGATAGAGTTAGCTGTCTGCCATGTATCGCCGAGGATATCCTCAAAGGGATTTCTCCACGATTTGAGTCGCGTTGCAACGTAACTTCCTGCAATGCCTGCCTGATATCTGAGGTATGCAGCAGCTCCCGCGATACCCGTAGTTCCAAGCAACAGGAACTGACGTCTGTTAGCGCCGCCGCAGAGTATCATTGCAATACCAATGCTGCCGAGGAGGATACAGCCCGAGATATGCGGCTCTTTCAAAAGCAGAACAAGGTAGATCCCCATAAGCACCACATATTTCATGATTCCGACGGAAAACTTGTTCATTTTCTTGCCGTCGCGCTCCATGCTGTAGGCAAAGTAAATAATAAGAGAAAGCTTTGCGACCTCAGACGGCTGAAAGTTTATCGGGCCGATAGTGAGCCATCTTTTCGCTCCCATAGAACCGCCCTCATCGTTACCGATAGCAAGCGCAAGTATGAGCAGTAAAAGTCCTGCAACATAGAGAAGTCCTGCAATATTGAATTTTTTCAGTATCGGCAGTTTGAGCGTCTTGAAGTTGTGGTAATCCATTTTCATGAAGAAGATCATTGCGGCAAAACCTATAGCCGCGTTTTTCAACTGATTCTTGGCATAGAAAAGACCGTCGCCGCCATGCTCGCTGTAAGCCCACGCATAGCTTGCGGAGGACATCATTACGATACCGACAACGAGAAGTATCATCACATAAGCGAAAAATGAAAGACTGAGGTCTCCCTTTCTGCTGTCGCCGAAGAAAGCCTTGCCAAAGGATACTCCGGAGCTTTTTTTTGATTTTTTAGCCGAAGCCATATTTTCCTCCCTCTATGAGTGTACAGACTGTGCAGCTTAAAATGCCAGCAATGTAAGTATTCCCAGTATGCCGAAAATAATGCTCGTTATCGAAAATGTAATGACTATCTTGTACTCGCTGAATCCGCTCATCTCGAAATGGTGATGAATAGGAGTCATCTTGAAGATACGCTTGCCCTCGCCTGTTTTCTTCTTTGTGTACTTGAAGTAGCTTACCTGAATCACAACCGAGAGCGCCTCTATGATGTAGACCATCGCAACGAGGAGCATTAGAAGGTGCTTGTGGAGAATGAGGGAAACTCCCGTCACGGAAGCTCCCAGAAACATCGAACCTGTGTCGCCCATAAAGCACTTTGCGGGATTGAGGTTCCAGAGAAGGAAGCCAAGACAGCCTCCTGCAAGAGCCATGGTGAAGTAGGTCATCTCGTACTCTTTGAGTATCGAGCAGCAGACCGTAAATATCAGCATCGCCGCAAAAGTTACCGAACCGCACAGTCCGTCAACGCCGTCTGTGAGGTTTACCGCATTGGTAAGGTAAATTATTACGGGTATCATAAGAATATAGTAGAATATTCCGAGCGAGGGCGAAGTCCAGAAACCAAGGTCGATTCTGGTCGAGCCGTCACCGAATTTATAGATTGCAAAAAGGAATACCACCGAGAAAACAAGCTGTAGGGCGATTTTCTGCATCGGTGAAAGTCCGTCGTTATCCTTTCGTGCAACCTTTGTGTAGTCATCTATAAAGCCTATGAGTCCGAACAGCGCCGCAAATACCACACAGCTAAGCATACGGTAAAACGGGTGAAAGCTTTCGCTGTCTGTCACATCTATACCCGAATTAAGCCTGTATATCCAGTAACCGCCTATCGAGGTGATAATGGTCGAAATGATGAACATGAAACCGCCCATTGTCGGCGTTCCCTGCTTTTTTGCGTGCCACTGAGGGCCGTCCTTGGTTTTTATCGGCTGACCGAATTTGATCTTATGCAGAAACGGTACCAAAAAGATCCCTGAAAGACCTGCAATAGCGAATGACGCAAGCGCCGTAAGTAAATTTATTACCCAAAAAGACATTTTATTCCAACAACTCCCGATTTTTAGTCAAGCAGGGCAAGACCCTGCGCTACGATCTCACGCTCGTCAAAGTGAATGTGCTCGCCGCCTGCAAGTATCTGATAATCTTCATGTCCCTTGCCGGCAAGAACTATTATATCACCTTTCTGTGCAATTTTCAAGGCGTGGTAAATCGCCTCGCGCCTGTCGGTGACAACGTCATAGTCAGCCGAAGTATTTTCGAGCCCGACCAGAATATCCCTGATTATCGCCTCCGGATCTTCATTTCGAGGATTATCCGAGGTAACAATGAGCTTATCGGCATACTTTGCCGCAGCCGCAGCCATTTTCGGACGCTTTGCACTGTCGCGGTTTCCGCCGCAGCCAAAGAGACAAATGAGCCTGTTTTCAGTGTATTCCCTGACACTTTTCAACACGTTTTCGATAGCGTCAGGAGTGTGAGCATAGTCACATATAACGGTAAAATCCCTACCCGTGGGAATTATCTCACATCTGCCCTTTACGCCGGGGTATTCCTCCACAGCACTGATAATATCGTCAAGCGAGATGCCAAGTTCCATGCATACCGCAATCGCACAGGTAACGTTCGAGACGTTGAAAAGTCCCGGTATCATTATCCTGACAAGGTGGGATTTCTCCCCCTTGCAGAACCAGAAGCTCGAACCTGCCGCTTTCAGCTTAATACCGTCCGCGTAATAGTCGGAATTCTGCTTTATGCTGAAACTAAGCTTGCGGCACTCAGTCTCGTCAAAAAGACGTTTGCCGTAATCATCGTCAATGTTTATCAGTGCAGTATCGCACTTGCCGAAAAGAAGCTTCTTTGCCTGATAGTAGTCCTCCATGTCCTTATGGTAATCGAGGTGATCCTGAGTGAGATTTGTGAATGCAGCGACTTCAAAATGGGATGAGCCTATTCGGTTCTGCACAAGCCCGAAAGAAGAAACCTCCATGACCACATACTCGCAGTCTGCCTCGACCATTTTTGCAAGGAGTTCCATGAAATCATGCGTCATCGGCGTTGTGTTGTCTGTGTGCAGAACTTCACCGCCGATCTCGTTCTGTATAGTTCCGACAAGACCCGTTTTATGACCGTTTTTCATAAGGATATGCTTGATTATATTGGTGATGGTAGTCTTGCCGTTCGTGCCCGTAACGCCGATCATTTTCAGCTTTTTTTCGGGGTGTCCGAACCACGCTGCGCAGAGTTCGCCGTAAGATCTGCGTGTATTGTCCACTATGATCTGTTTCTCACCGAGTCCGAGATCGTGGTCGCAAACTACCGCAGCCGCGCCTTTTTCGAGCATTTCAGCCGCCGCAGAATGTCCGTCAAATCTTCCGCCCTTTACGCACACAAAGAGACTTCCCTCTCCGACTTTTCGCGTATCATCGGTAACTCCGCTTATTTCGGCATCTCCTATTGAAGTTACAGCCTTGTTTTCAAGAAGTTCGCATAATTTCATTTTCTCTGCCTCCTGTCTCTGTTTGCAAGAAAGGTTTTTAAAGCCTTAGTCGCTGTCCTCGTTTACTATAAGTTCAAGCTCTATGCATGTTCCCTTCGGAACCTGCGTGCCGGGTTGTATGGACTGTGAATTTACTATAGCGTCACTTCGTGTAGCCGAAGCTCCTCTCGTGACGTAATTCAGCTCGTTGTAAGTAAGTGTTTCGTTGGCAGTTTCCGGTGAAAGATACTGCAGATTGGGAACTGTTGTATATTCAGCAGTATTGCCTGCTTCAGTGTAAAGATACACACAGCCGCCCTTTGCAACGGAAGTTCCTGTTACAGGTGACTGAGCAACTACCTCAATACCGCTGCCGATAACCTCGTAGGTCATGCCGAGTCCGTCAAGAGTAGCCTTTGCCTCGTCTATCGAGCCTTCAAGGATCGGTATCTTCACATCAAGATTTTCAAGCTCATCATCGCTGTATTCGGGGCTGATCCCGAGATACGGGAGAACATCTGTGAGAATATCTCGTGCAGTAGGAACTGCAACCTGACTTCCGTAATAAGCTATTCTCTTATCGGGCATATCAGCAAGAACAAGAAGTATTATCTCCGGATCTTCGGCAGGCGTAAAGCAAACGTAAGACGCACCGTACTCCTGTTTGTCTGCGTCCTCCTCCTTGCCGTTAGCAGTTTGACCCTTTTCGGTAACGCTGAGTCGCTGTGAAGTGCCCGACTTGCCGCCGATAGAGTAACCCTTGATAGTTACGTTTCCGCCGCCGTTATCGGTAACAACGTTTTTGAGCGCAGTCCTCATGGTCTCTGATGTCTCCTCGGAAACCACCTGACGCTTAACAGTCCTCTCGTTCTTTAAGATAACGTTTCCGTCCTCGTCAACGACCTTGTCAACAACGTAAGGCTTGAGAAGGTATCCGCCGTTGATAGTTGCACAGTATGAAGTTATCATTTCGATAGGCGTTATTGTTTCGCCCTGTCCGAATGACGAAACCGCAAGGTCAACATTAGTCATTTTATCTGGCTGGAAACCGATACCTGAGCTTTCAGCGGGGAGATCGATCCCGGTCTTTTCAGCGAGTCCGAAAGCGTCAAAGTAATAGCAGAACTTGTCAATGCCGAGTCTCGCACCGATCTCCATAAACGCAGGGTTGCACGAATGGGTAAGAGCCTCCTGAAATGTCTGCGCACCGTGACCGTTGGGGTTGTGGCACTTGATAGGGTAATATGCTCCCTCAAGTGTGACCTGACCAGAGCAGAAGAAAGAATCATTTTTGAGGTCGATAAGGTTTTCCTCGATTGCCGAAGCGCTCGTAACGACCTTAAATACCGAACCCGGCTCGTAGATCTCGGTAATGCACTTGTTTTTCCACTGTTTCTCGCGCTCCTCAGATGTGAGCTGTGTTTTCTCGTCCTCATCAGTGAGAGCCGCAAGCTGTGCCTTTATGGTCTCGTCCGAAATCTCATAAGGCTGGTTGAGGTCGAATGTCGGAGCCGTTGCCATGCCGTAAATCGCTCCCGTCTTGGCATTCATGAGAATTGCGCATGAGCGGTTTTTTACGCCGAACTTTTTGTTCATCTCCTGAAGGTGTTTCTCCAGATAATACTGGATATTCATGTCTATCGTTAGGTAAACATCGCCGCCGTCCTGCGGAGCATAGGTCTTGGAATACCTGTACGGAAGCTCGTTGCCGTTTGAATCCTTGGCTGAAATGGTTTTGCCGTCATGACCCGAAAGGTATTCATCATAGTAAGCCTCAACGCCGTAAGCTCCGCTGCCGTCACCAACGGTAAAGCCGATAACTGACGCCGCAAGATCGTTCTGGGGATAGTATCTCTTTGTATCCTCCTCAACATTAAGAGAAATGAATCCGACATTGTTGAAATAGTCAAGAACTTCATCCGCAACGGGCTTCTCAACCTGATCCTGCAAAACGCTGTACTGGGTGTTTTCCTCCATTGCCGTCTTGACCTTTTCCTCAGAAATGCCAAGTTTGAGCGCAAGGAAAGTAACAGTTTCGGATCTGAATGCGTCGAGTGACTCGGGCAGAACATCAAGCTCATTGCCCTCCTTGTCGTACTTGGGAGTATAAGTTCCGGCAGCCTTTTCGGAATTTCTCTTGTCTATCGACTTTTGCAGGGTATCCATATCGTCGCGGAACTGCTTGGGGTCAAGGAAAACCTTGTACACCGAGGCACTCTTTGCGAGGGTATTTCCTTTCGCGTCGTAGATAGAACCTCTGTGTGCGGAAAGGGTTATTGAACCAAAATGCTGGTCGTTAGCCATTTCCTGATACTTTTCATTTTCCACAACGGATATCTTGAAAAAGTTTCCGGCAACAACAGCAAAAAGGACAAAAAATACCGAGGTCATCACGATTTTCGTCCTGAATCTCATAGAATTTGAAGGGTTTGACGCAGCCATTATCCCTCTCCTTTCTTTCGGGGAAATGTATCGGGTAGCTATTTTCTGACGGCAGCACGATAAAAAACGGCTGTACTGCCTAAATAAATAGGGCAGGGTAACTACGCTGCCCCGCCCTGTTTTGAACATCTTATATTTCTTTGTGGATGTCCGTTTCTTCTGATACGACGAAGGATTTTCGCTGTAAAAGCGTGGAATCGCCGTTCCTGAGCCCGTTTTGCTATCTCAAGGGGCTCAGGAACCGGTGATCCCGGTATTCCGATCACCCGCTGTATCTCCGTGTTCTACTATTACCTCGGCTTATGTATTTTTCGCCGATAGTGTTCTTTTGTTATACAGGCAGTCCCTTGTATATTTATATTGGTACTACCCTCTGAAATATTCCACACAGCGGTCAAAAAACGCTTTGATCTTAGCGGCGATGCCCTTTTCCTGTGCAGGAATACTTACAACGTCTCCGGTTTGTATTTTAATGTATTTGATCTGGGATGAATCTATCTTCTGCATTCCCAGTACATTCTCGGCATAATCTTCGACGTTTTTAGCAGATACTTTACTGTCAAGCTCAGACTGGAGTCTTACGTTTTCTGCTTTTGTGAGTTCAAGCTCGTTATTGAGAGTCGCCACCTTGTTATACATGGTGTTTCGTCTGTCAAGCGAATAGACGACCGAACCCAACAGCAGTGCGGCAAGAAGCGATACAAAGACGATCGTTAAAATCGCTCCGTCTCTTGCATCGTTTTTATGCTGAGATATACTCCGATCATTTTCATGCTGCTTTTTGTTTTTTTCTTCAGCCTCCGGTTTATCCGCAGAATAGTCCTCATTATGATCATCATTATAATAGTAAACAGAGTTTTCAGGCATTGTTATCCGCACTCCTTTCTATTATTCTGAGCTTTGCGCTTCTGCTTCTGTTGTTTCTTTCAAGTTCCTTTTCTTTTGCCTCGATAGGCTTTCTGTTCACAAGCTTTCCCTGCGGCTTATGTCCGCATACGCATTGGGGAAAATCAGGGGGACAAATGCAGCCTTTGCACCATTCTGCAAATTTTTTCTTCACAAGTCTGTCCTCCAGCGAATGGAAGGTAATGACTGCGAGCCTGCCGCACGGTTTCAGGCTGTAAAAAGCTTCATCGAGTCCCATCGACAAATGCTCAAATTCGCCGTTGACGGCGATCCTGATAGCCTGAAAGGTTTTCTTGCATGGATTTTTTTCTCGTCTCGCCTTCTGCGGAACACTGTTCCTGATAATATCCGCAAGCTGTAAGGTGGTCTCTATCGGAGCCTTTTCCCTTGCCGCTATGATATTGGAGGCGATCCTGCGGGAAAATTTTTCTTCCCCGTATTCAAATATTACCCGAGCAAGTTCGGATTCGGAATACGTATTAACAATATCCGCCGCGCTTACGCCCTCTTTGCTCATTCGCATATCGAGCGGAGCATCGGAGTGATATGAAAAACCTCTGCTGCCCTCATCAAGCTGATAGGAGGAAACTCCGAGATCCATAAGGACTCCGTCCACCTTGCCGACACCGATCTCATCGAGCACCTGTCTCATCTGAGAATAGTTGCTGTGTATCACCGTGGCATTCGGGAATACCGAAAGCCTTTCGGAAGCGGTTCTGACCGCATCGGGGTCTCTGTCGAGAGCAATAAGTCTGCCATTTTCGCCGAGCCTTGCCGCAATAGCGGAAGAATGTCCCGCACCGCCGGCGGTCCCGTCAACGTAGACGCCGTCAGGCTTGATATCAAGACCTTCTATACATTCCTCAAGCAAAACGGGAACATGAGTAAATTCCATTGACACATCTCCTTACAACACAGCCTTGCGGCAGTATTTTACAGAACCAGATCTGCAAGAGCGGCATCAATATCAGCCATTGAAATGCTGTTATTGTACTCTTCCCAATTTGCCTTTGACCATATCTCGGCTTTGTAGGAAGCTCCGATGACCACGACTTCATCGGTTATCTCAGCATACTCGCGCAGATAATCCTTGATGAAGATACGTCCCTGCTTATCAGAGGTCTGTTTATCTGATTTGGCGATATAATAACGCCTCGCAGCCTCACCCTGAATGCCGGTAATGGTATTGAGCTTACCCATAAAAATATCGTACTCCTCAGGTGAATAAACAGAAAGGTACTTTCCGCCCTTTCCGGGAACGATGAAAAATTCCGGACCGAGGATATCGCGAAGCTTATTTGGGAACGCCATTCTGCCTTTGCTATCAATACTTGGATAGTAAGTGCCGCATAACGGTTCTGCCATTTCAGCGCCTCGCTTTCTTTCGGTTTACGGATCTCATCACCTCACAGGTGGAATTTTCCACCTTAAATCACCCTACAAATATTTTACCACAAATCATAATATATTGCAATACGTTATTTCCTACAAGATACAACAAAATCGAGATTTTTATTTTGGTGATTATGCTCATTTTTGATACCATTCCGAAAGCAAGCGAAACAAACGTTTTAAAAAATTTCACCTTTTTGCCGCAATTGCGGCAAGTTTTTCAACATTGGATCAACAGATGTCAGAATATGAAATAAGCCTTTGGGCGCAACTGTTCCGTTGTCGTACCCAAAGACTTATTTCTTTTGTTCCTGAAATCACCTGCGCATCACCTTTTTGCGCAGACGATCCGTCTATATATTTTTATTTCAGCTCATTCAGCCGTCTGAGTCTCCGTTGCTGTATCAGCAGCAGAAGCTTCGGTCAACTGTGCCGCAGTTCCTGTTGCCGACTCTGTTGAGCCGCCGTCAGCAGGTGTTGTTGCTGGCTCTATGACTTCCTCATACTCGGGAACATCATAGGTATAGGTCATGTTGAACTTGCACGACTTCAGCCCCATCATCTGCGTGAACTGGTAAGCCTTTACAGTCACCTGTCCATCTATGGTAACATAAGTCGCATAGCCTGTTTCAGCCGAATATTCAGGCTGTATCCATGTGCCGGGATCATTCGACAGCATGATTCCGTAAGCCGCCTGGATCTTGCTTCTCACATAATCCTCACTCATGTAGGTAACTGTTCCGTAATGCGGGTCAAATCCTGCATCGTAGTCGCTCGAAACGCTTCTGAGGTACGGAATATCCGCATAGAAAACCTCATAGCAGTTCGCGCTGCACCCTCCGCTCGAAGCCGAGAACATCGAATTTGCATAATAGCCGTCGTAATAGAGCGCCTCGCCGAGAACCTCCCTGCAAGCGTCAATTACATTCTGCGGCGGATTCGGTTTGCCGCGCAGGTCGTTCGAGTCATCGCCGTTATACTTTATATATGTATATACGGCAACAGCCTGAGCCTTGATAGCCTCGTAAGCCATACCTCCTCCGACTTCGGCGTTTACTATGCTCGCAACCACGTCAAGCGTGTCGCCTGCCGGCTGGTGAGCGATCGTAAGCTGTTCCACGTCGGTAAGACCCGTATTCATTAAATATGTACCCGGATAGTAGTGATACAGGATATCCTGATAAGTCCAGCCTGCATAAGAAGCGTAGAAATTCGCGCCGTTCTGGCTCATTCCAACGCCATGACCCCAACCGTAGGTTACAAACGCGAACTCGCCCGGTCTTGTTTCAACATCTGCTGTCTGAGGTGCAGGAACTTCTCCGACCTCAGCGCCCGATGTGTAAAGCTCCACCTCTGTCGGCTCAATGTTTCTGCCGTTAGACTTAATAAGTGTCGGCAGTCCCTTTCTGAGTTCAGTAAGTATCGCACTTTTTTCCTCGTCCGTAAGCTGCGGCTTTTCAGCAGTTTCAGTCGCTGCCGACATTTCGGGAGTGGCAGGCTCATAGCTTACCAGCGTAAGGCTTGAATCATAAGCGGAGATATCGGCTTTGTCCCAATCCTGAACAACTATCTCCTCCTGCCCGTCTTGTTCCTCCGCAGCAGTTGTTTCCTCGGTCGTATCGGAAGTTTCGTCCGCAGCAGCGGCTTTTTCGGTATCTTTATCACTTTTCGCATTGGCGGCAACGGCTGTCATGCCCGAAAGTGCAAGCACCAGAGCAGCAATCGCTGCCGTCCGCCTGAATGGTTTACGCATTATTTATTATCACTCCTTTGAGAGAATAATGTTACTGTGCATTTGCCTCCGCAGCAGCCTTTGAGGAAGCTTCCTCCTCTGCGGCAATTGACGCAGCCTCAGCAGCAGCCTGCTGCTGTGCCTGAATATACTCGTCAGTACGCTGAATGGTCGAAAGATCGCCTGCGACCTCACCGTCTCTCAGTCGTCTTGCAACCACGATAAAACGCGAATTATCCTCGTTTGCGTAGCAGGTCGAGAGCGTGAGCAGCTTATCGCCGTACTGAACGTCAATACCCGTATCGAGCATCTGGCGGCTTCGGCAGGAATTGATGTAGAAGTCAAAATCCTCCTGCGTTTCCATATTCTCCATATCCCAGTATCTGAAGTCGGTATCATCGTAGTTTCCGCTTGTAATAAGATATGAGAATATTACATAGTCATAGTCCTTGTAGTTGGAACTCAGCTCAATAAACGGAGCAGTTTCGTAGAAAGAGCTGTCCTCTCGGTACTTTCTTATCGAACCGAACATGGTATTATTCGCCATATTGTGACCGTAGATGACGATATTCTCGGACTGCTCCTCCTCGTTATCGCCAAACACGTCCATGCAGTCGGCAAAGAGCGTTCCGCCCCTTGCATAGCCGCCGACCATGTCATGGTCAAGGTAGTACTCGTTGTGGAGATACTCCTGATTTCCGTAGAATGCGTTATCCGCCGAAATAAGACCCGGATCAAGCATGAACGGATAGTAAACGTCCGTTCCGCCGATGGTTATCCAGCCTATCACGTCCTTGTTGATACGCAGGAGCGACTGTGCCCTTGCCGAAAGTCCCATTGGTGACGGAGAATAGCTGTACAGTTCCGCCCAGTTTTCCGGAAGCGGATCGACCTCGGGAGCAGTTGTGGGCTGAACTTCGATTGTGCTGAACGTCGGAACTTCTTTGTCATCTTTATGAACAATAACGGCAAAAGCTCCCAGACCGACCGCAGCAGCGCCTGCTACACAGGCAGAAATAATTTTTTTGGACTTACTCATTATTTACTCCTCAGTATTGCTTGTTTCCGTAGTTTCAGCAGTTTGAGTCTCTGATGCAGGGCCGTAAGGAACAAACTCAGCATCGGGATCATATTTTGCGTTCGGCTTGCTGTTGTAATACAGCGAAGGCCACTTGATGTTGTTGTTTTCAACGCTTCCCGTCGTACCTTCCAGAGGATCTTCGCCGTCTCTTACCAGACGAGCCATGACGATAAGCCGTCCTCTGTCGCCGAGGATCGTGTTGCAGGTCGACAGCGTGAGGAGCGGATCGCCGTACTTCACGTCAACATTTGTAAGGCGGAGCGTTCTGCGCTTTGCCTCGTTGACGTAATCGTAAAATTCCTCCTCGCTGTTGAAGTTAAGATAATTCCAACAGTCAAACTTGGTCTCAGTTTCGTCCTCGGCATCAACTATAAAGTAAGCAAATATTTTATAGGTGTATGTCTCATAGTTCGAGTTGAGATAAATGAGCGGATGAGCCTCGTAGTAGTCGTAATTTCGCTCGTAATACTTCAGAGTTCCGAACATCTCATCATTTTTCATATTGTGACCGTATATAATGAGGTTTTCGGAATTCGGGAATGCAAGCTTTCCGTCAACTACTTCATCAAAGTGATTTCTGAAATCAAGGAATATCTCGCCCGATCTCGACTCAGTACCGTTGATCTTGACATCAAGGTACTTTTCGTTGTCATCAGCCTGCATAACGGGATTATTAACGGGAGTATCAGGGATAGAGATAACTCCGACAACGTCCTTGTTAATATCAAGAAGCTTTTTCGCACCGTCAAGGAGCGTGTATATCTTCTCGTCACCCTCCTCCACGGGTTCTTCCGGTTCGTCCTTGGTAACGGGATAGGTGTCATAAATGGTCATGACCTCGTCATTTATCTTTGACGCTCTCCACAGGTCAAAGTAATAATCACTGACTATATAGCCGCAGACGATTATGGCAACTATCGAGCCGAGAAAGACCATTTTCCGGAGACGTTCGGGGAGCGAGTCCTCCTTTTCCGGAAGAAGTGCGCGAAGTCTCGCGGCTACGGCCTTTTTCTTCTTTTTTTTCTTTTTCTTTTTTACGGGAGGCTCTGGCTTTACCGAAGCCTGCTCAGGAACGGTGATCTCTGCCTCGGGGAGCGGCTCGTGCTCCGCAGTCTCCTGCTCAAATTCCGATTCTTGGGGAACGTAAACCTCCTGCTCGGGAGCAGGAATATCCTCTGTTTCTTCGGTTTCGGTATCGTCAGCCGTCTCAGCGGTTTCTTCGGCAACTGTCTGTGGTGAAGTTTCCTTGGACTTATCCGAATCAAGCTCTCTAAGAAGTTCTTCCGCCGCCGAAAGCTTGCCCTGCTGGACTTTCTTTACGTGCTTTGCTATCCTCTCTGCAAGTTCGCTCTCCCACTCGGATTCAAACTGATTCGCGGGACTGCTGTCAGCAGCAGTATCCTTTGTCTCGGAGCTGCCGATAGACTTCTTTATGCTGCTTATCCGAGCGGCTCTGCGCTGCTGTTCGGATAATTCATTTTTGTTTTCGCTCATTGCTCTTTAATCGCCTCCAGGAGTGCTTGTTTAACGGTGCTGAGTGCATAGAGTGCCGCACTCTGTCTGATACTCTGCCTGTTCAGTTCGGGTATGCCGTCCAAAGGGAGAAGCCGCACGAACTGTTCCCCGCAGATATCAAAGCCTATATAGACTGTTCCGACAGGAGTTTGCGGAGTTCCGCCGCCCGGCCCTGCTACTCCCGTGACGGAAATGCACACATCAGCGCCCGAGCGTTCTTTCAGTCCTCTTACCATTGAAAAAGCGACCTCCCTGCTCACAACACCGTGCGCATTTATCACCTCCATCGGTACGCCGAGATACTCGTTCTTTATCCGCTCCGAGTAGGTGCAGATCCCAAGCTCAAAGACTTTTGAAGCTCCTGCGGCAGAAGTTATCTCCGCGGATATCAATCCGCCCGTGCAGCTTTCCGCCGTTGAAACAGTAAAATTCATTTTATCCAATAATTGTACAACAATTTCGGCTTCTTTGTCAAGTTTTTCGCTCATACATTCACAGAATCCACTCATCATATCTGTATCACCGCCTTGTTTTTGTCCGCATTTACAGAAATGAGTTGTACTTTCTGTAAATTAGGTGTAACATTTACATCAATTGCAGTCCCCGTAATTGAAAACCTTCATTTCCGTATTTTCAACAGCTTTCTGTATAAGAGGTTCAAAATCGAAACTGTTCTGAGCCTTTTCAATATCTCCAAGCTGAGGCCTTACCTTTGGGTGACGGGGAGTGAACACAGTACAGCAATCCTCATAAGGCTCAATAGATATATCGAATGTGTCGATCTTACGCGCGATCTCAATTATCTCGGTCTTATCCATTCCAACGCATGGGCGGAATACCGGAATCCTGCAAACCGCATCTGTGCAGGCAATTGCAGCCATGGTCTGGCTTGCGACCTGTCCGACGCTCTCACCCGTAATAAGCGCAAGGCAGTTATCCTTTGCGGCAATGCGCTGGGCGATCTCCACCATGAGCCTTCTCATTATAATGGTAAAGTACTCCTCGGGGCAGTTATCCTTGATAGCCTCCTGAAGTTCTGTAAACGGGACACAGTAAAACGCGATACCGCCGCAGTAGTCCGTGAGTTTCTGGCAGAGCGACTCGACCTTGAGCTGAGCACGGTCGGAGGTGTAAGGAGGACTTACATAGTGAATAGCCGCTATGTGAACTCCGCGCTTTGCCATCATGTAACCTGCAACAGGACTGTCAATTCCTCCCGAAAGCAGGAGCATAGCCTTGCCGCTGCTGCCTACAGGGAGTCCGCCTGCGCCCTTGATATTCTCAGCGTGTACGAAAGCATTCTCATCGCGCACCTCAACAGTTACCGTAACCTCGGGGTTCTTTACATCAACGCTGAGGTGTGGGAACTTTTCGAGAAGTCTGCCGCCGAGCTCCATACATATTTCGGGAGATTTCATGGGGAAAGCCTTGTCCGAGCGCTTTGCGTTCACCTTGAAAGTCTTTGCCCTGCCCAGAACGTCCTCAAGGTATTCATAGCTCTTTTCGCAAATGTCCTCGAAGTTCTTTTCACAAACGCAGGCACGGCAGAGAGCAGCTATCCCGAAAATCTTCCCGACCACTTCAACGACTTCGTTAAGATCGATATCCTCATCAAGCGGAGTAATATAGGTGGTAGACTGCGCGCTGGTAAGCTGAAATTTTCCAAGAGGTTTCAGTCTGCGCTTGATATTTTTTGTGAGCATATCCTCAAAAGACTTTTTATTCAGCCCTTTGAGCGCCATTTCTCCGTATTTTACAAGTACTATTTCCTTCATATATCTTCTCCTTTATGGTCAAGCCGTACCGAGACTGACTTACCCTCTGATTTTCGTCATTCCCTCTGCAAGAGTCTCCGCGAACTCATCAAGTTCCTCCTCGGTCGTCTGAGCGGTAATGCTTATGCGAACAGCTCCGTCAGCGCGTTTGCCGCTTATGCCGAATTCTCCGAGGACTCCGCTCTGCTGTCCCTTTGAGCAAGCCGAGCCGCTCGAAACATATATCCCCTTGCTTTCAAGGAAGTGGAGCATTATTTCCGACCTCTTACCGACTGCCGAAATATTTATAACATAGGGTGAACCGTCAGAGGGCGAATTCACAGCGACATTCTCTATTCCGCCTATCTTTTCGAGCAGATGTGCCTTTAGCTGAGAAACCCTCTCGTAACGTTCTGCTATCGTGGGTCTGAACTTGTCCACAGCCGCTCCGAATGCGGCAATAAGAGGAACGCTCTCTGTACCCGAACGGATACCCTTTTCCTGTTTTCCGCCCGTAACTATCGGGATAACGCGCACGCCTTTTTTAATGTATATCGCTCCCACACCTTTTACTCCGTGAATCTTGTGGGCACTGAGTGAGATCAGGTCTGCTCCGAGCGAAGCCGCCTTTATCGGGAGCTTCATATACCCCTGAACGCAGTCGCAATGTGTGATAATTTCGGGGAAACTGCGCTTTACAGCCATAAAAGTCTCCCTCACGGGCATAATATATCCGGTCTCGTTGTTGACGAGCATCATGCTTACAAGGCAGGTATTCTCATCGCAGGCGGAAATAAAATCGTCCGCATAAAACCGTCCGTCATCGCGCGGAGAGATCCGCACTATTTCAAATCCGTTCTTTTCAAGAGCCGAAGCAGTCTCGTCTACGGACGCGTGCTCAACAGATGAAATGACGATCTTTCTACGTTTTCTTCCATAAGCGGCAGAAATCCCCCTGAGCGCAAGATTATTGCTCTCGGTAGCTCCGGAAGTGAAATATATCTCTGAGCTGTCAGCTCCGATCGAAGCCGCTATCGCTTTCCTTGCCCTGTCCACAGCAAGCTGTGCGTCAAGACCTGCTCTGTGGAGCGATGAAGGGTTTCCGTAATTTTCAGTCATAGCGTCAACAGCGGCACTTACCGCTTCCCCGCAAGGCTTTGTTGTTGCCGCATTATCAAGGTAAATCGACATTTTTCCATACCTTTCGTTACGAACCAACACAGGTTCTCATTTTGCATACCCTTTATTATATCATACATTTATAAAGAAATCAACATCAAATCAGCAACTTTTCACAGCAGCCGCCCGTTTTGCCAACGAATGAAAACAAAAGAACATAAATTTCATTTTTTCCTTGCAATAGCCGCAGCAATATGATATAATTAATAATGTATATTCTTGGGAAGCTTTGGAGGTTTCAATGTCAAATAAACTGCGCGGGTTTTCCCGCTGTTCAAAAGAAAAATATCTTGCGGCGTTCCTGCTCGGATTCGGCTGCATGATGCTCACGCTGATACCGTTCATGATAGCTGAAAAGGGTTATTTCATCTACTACGGCGACTATAATGCACAGCAGATACCCTTCTACAACCTTGCCAATGACGCAGTCCGTTCTCATCAGACAGGCTGGAACTGGTTCACCGACCTCGGCTCGGACTTCATGTCATCATACTCGTTCTACCTGTACGGAAGTCCCTTTTTCAGGCTCTCAACTCTCCTTCCGCGCGCATGGGTCACATATTCAATGCCCGTGCTCCTTGCACTCAAGCACGGAGTTGCTTCTCTGACAGCCTACGCATATATCCGCAGATTTGTACGCAGCAAGAACGCGGCGCTCGCAGGCGCTCTTGCGTATACTTTCTCGGGATTTCAGATATTCAACCTTTTCTTCAATCATTTTCAGGACGTAACTGCTCTCTTTCCGCTTATGCTCATCGCTATGGAGGAGAACATCAACAACCGCCGCAAAGTTGTTTTCGCACTTACCGTTGCACTCATGGCGGTGGTAAACTACTATTTCTTCACGGGTCAGGCAGTGTTCCTCGTTCTCTACTATCTTTTCCGCATGAAGTGCCCCGACTTTAAGACTTCGTGGAAAAAATTCTTCGGTCTTGCTTTCGAGGCTATAGTGGGAACAATGCTCGCGGCATTTGTTCTTCTGCCGTCCGCGCTCGCGATCCTCGGCAACTACCGCGTGAGCGAGAGACTTTACGGTCTTGACGTTCTCTCCTACTTTGACAGAACTCTGCCCCTGCGCCTTATCCAGACTCTTTTCATGCCCGCAGATACTCCTGCTTCCCCTAACCTTTTCACCTCGGATTACGAAAAATGGGCTTCTATCGGCGCATACTTCCCGCTTTTCGGCATGGTCGGCGTTATCACCTTCATGCGTTCCCACAAAAAGCACTGGGCTTCAAGATTCACGTTTTTCCTTGCAATATGCGCATTTATCCCGATCCTCAACAGCCTGTTTCAGGCGGCAAACGGCTATTACTACGCGCGCTGGTTCTATATGCCGCTTCTGATAATGGCTATGATGACTGCACGAACCTTTGACGAGGAGGGCGCTGACGTAAAGCCTGCCGTTATTATCTCCGCGATAATTCTTGCAGTTTTAGCCGCAGCGTCATTCATTCCGACCAAGGGCAAAAACGACAAGATAGAATTCTTCAAATTCGCAAGCGACCTCGGCTATTTCTGGATAACTATTGCGGTTGCCGCAGTAAGTCTTGCTGTTGCCGCTTACATCTTCCACCTCAAAAATAAGGGGCGCTCCTACGAACAGCTTGCGGTCGGAGTCATGGCTTTCGCGTGTGTCGGCTGTATCTTAACAACGACTCTTTACGGAGCAAACAGCACAAATTCCGCCAGGGAATACATCACACACACCATTGAAAGCCAGCCTTACGAAAAAGTATCGGAAGATAATTTCTTCCGCGCCGATATCTCCGAAAACTGCGACAATATCCCAATGATGTGGGGGATTCCCTCAATGCGCGCTTTTCAGAGCGTTGTCACGACTTCTATCATGGACTTCTACGACTCTGTCGGAGTTCACCGTGATGTTGCCTCACGCGCAGAACTGTCGCACTACACTCTACGCGGACTTCTGTCTGTAAAGTATTACTACAAGCAGATAAGAGAGGACTGCCGCTATGAGGAGCTTAAATCAAAATATACAGGCAGCAGCAAGCCATCGCTCAAAAATGAAAACGGAGATGAGGATACCGCAGAGGCGATAATTCCCGATGAACTCCCCGGATTTGAGTATATCGGCGAAAAGGACGGATTTGAAGTCTACGAAAACGCCCTGTACATTCCGATGGGCTTCGCTTACGACAGCTACATCACACAAAAAGACGCTGACGCAAAGAAAACCGCTCAGAGGGAAAAGCTTATGCTCAAATCGCTCGTTCTTACAAACAAGCAGGCGGAGAAATACTCCGATATTCTGAGCGAATACGACCCGACCGCTCACTCCGCACTCACGACCGAAAGCTATAAGTCATTCTGCCGCGAAAAGCAGGAGAACAGCTCCTCATCATTCAGCTATGACAGTCACGGATTCAAGTCCGAAATAACGCTCGATAAGCCGCAGCTTGTATTTTTCAGTGTCCCCTACAGCGACGGCTGGAGCGCAACAGTCAATGGTAAGTCGGTCGATGTCGAGAAAGTAAACTACGGCTTTATGGCTGTCGAAGCAGGCTCCGGCGAGAACGAAATAGTTTTCACCTACGAGACTCCCGGACTGAAGGTCGGCACTATCATCAGCATTGCAGGAGCTTTGATGCTCGCAGTCTATATCGCGCTCGCGTATATTTTCCGCAAAAATGACGAGCCGCGCCACACACATTACTACGATTACGTTTCAACCCACAAGATCTCAGCTTCGCAGGAATACTGCAAAAGCTTTAAGAAAAAATAACGGAGGTATGCAAAATGCATTTACAGGAAAAAACAGTCAAAAGCGATGTGGTCTATGAAGGCCCTATCTTCACAATAACCCATGATATCGCAGAACTCGAAAACGGCAAGAATTCCGTGAGAGACGTTCTTCACCACCACGGCGGAGTATGCGTTGTTCCCGTTACCGAAAACAACGAGATATACCTCGTGCGCCAGTTCCGCTATCCGTTTGCAGCGGTCACAACGGAAGTTCCCGCAGGAAAGCTTGAAAAGGGCGAGGACCATGCTGCCTGCGGCAGGCGCGAGCTTCTTGAGGAAGTAGGCTGTGAGTGCTCCGAGTTCATTTATCTCGGAGAAATGCTCCCGACTCCTGCATATGATACGGAGATCACGCATATGTACCTTGCAAAGGGACTTTCGTTCAGCTGCCAGTCCCTTGACGAGGACGAATTTCTCGACGTTGAAAAGATACCGCTCGCCGAAGCTGTAAAGCTTGTAATGGACGGAAAGATCCGTGACGGAAAGACGCAGCTTGCGATCCTCAAAGCAGCAAGGATACTCGGAATATAAAAGCTCATATTCACAGGGCAAGCCGGCGTTTTTTGAAAGCCCAGCCGTATCGGTAAGCAAATTCGTATAAAAAAATCCTGCCGCATAAACGGCAGGAAAGTTCAGCTTAAATTAAATTTATGCCTCGTGAGCGTTAGCTGAAGCAGCATCTTCTTCAGCTTCGAGCAGTGCAAGGTGCTTGGAGTAAGCATCAAGGATAGTATTCTCGATAAGTCTCCTTGCCTCGCCTGTGATAGGATGAACAATATCGCGGAAAAGTCCGTTCTCGTCCTTTCTGCTCGGCATTGCAACGAACAGCCTTTCATCTCCCTGTACGATCTTTATGTCATGCACGGCAAACATATTATCTATAGTGATTGAAATAACTGCTCTGAGCCTTCCCTCCGATAAGATCTTTCTTACCCTTACATCTGTAATTTCCATAAAACAGCCTCCTTGAGCATTTTATATGTGTGTGACAATGAATATTTTCGCCCTTAACCTAAAAAATATTCACATTCGACACTCCTCAGTTGTAATTATAGCTTATATTCATTAAAAAATCAAGTGTTTTTTCAAATCTTGATGTTAAAACTGTAAATTTATTCTGAAAGAAAAGGTGATTCTCTTGGATAATAATATTTTAAAAGACAAAAAGCACATCCACTTCATCGGTATCGGCGGTTCGGGTATGTATCCCCTTGCACAGATACTCCATACACAGGGATATTTTCTGACAGGCTCGGACAATAACGAAACCGAGACTCTTGAAGCAGTGCGCAAAATGGGCATTCCTGTTTTCATTGGTCAGCGTGCTGAAAATATCGAGGGGGCAGACCTCATAGTCCACACGGCTGCCATAATGGAGGACAATCCCGAACTTATGGCTGCAAGAGCAAGCGGAGTTCCCGTGCTCGAACGAGCAGATCTCCTCGGAATAATCACACAAAGCTACAATAACGCGGTCTGTGTTTCGGGAACTCACGGTAAGACCACGGCTACTTCAATGATAACCCAGATACTGTACACCGCCGGAATCGACCTCTCGGCATACATTGGCGGAAAACTCCCCTGTATCGGCGGCAGCGGCATTGCAGGCAAGAGCGATATTCTCGTATGCGAGTCTTGTGAGTTTGAGGACCACTACCTCAAACTTTCCCCTGATATCTCGATCATTCTCAACATTGACGCCGACCACCTTGACTACTTCGGCACGCTCGAAAACATTATAGCTTCATTCAGAAAATTCGCGCAGAACAGCTCAAAGCTTCTCATCGTGAACGGTTCTGACGCGAACACTATGAAAGCGATCAATGGTCTTGACAAGAATATCGTTACATTCGGCAAGGACAGTTCATGCGACTACTATCCTGAGAATGTAAAGCACATAAACGGTATGCTCACAACTTTCGACACTATGTATAAGGGCGAAAAACTCGGAGAGATCACACTCCATGTTGCAGGTATCCACAATGTCCTCAACTCCCTTGCGGCAATTGCGGCTGCACGTTATCTCGGCACGGACTTCTCCGCTATACAAAAGGGACTTGATGAGTTCCGCGGAGCAAAGCGCCGTTTTGAAAAACTCGGCTTTGAAAAGGGCGTTACGGTCGTTGACGACTACGCTCACCACCCGACAGAGCTTGAAGCTACACTCAGAGCCGCAATGGAAATGAATTTCAACCATGTATGGGCTATCTTCCAGCCGTTCACCTTCTCGCGCACCAAGCTTCTGCTTGACGATTTCGCAAGAGTACTGCAAATCCCTGACCACGCAGTCCTCACCGACATCATGGGAAGCCGCGAAAAGAACACATACGGCATATTCACACGCCACCTTGCAGAGAAGATACCAAATTGTATCTGGTTCCCGCAGGACGAAACGGCAGAGTGGACTGACGAGAGAAAATATGCCAATTTCGCACAGATATGCGACTATGTATGCGACCATGTGAGCGAGGGTGATCTCGTTATCACGCTCGGCTGCGGAGACGCTTACAAAATCGCAAAAATGATTCTCGAGAAACTCGCCCGAGAGGAGAAATAAAAATGCTTAAAGAAAAGGAACTCGCCGTATTCAACTACATCAAATCGCGGATCAGCGAGGGGATCTCACCTTCCGTAAGGGAGATCATGGACGCGATGGGCTTTAAGTCAACTTCGACTGCCCACCGCTACATAGAAACGCTCGTCAATGAGGGACTTATTGAAAAGACGGGCAATCTCAACCGCACGCTCAGACTGCCGAACAGCGATACTCTCTCCGTTCCTGTTATCGGCACTGTAACGGCAGGACAGCCGATAACCGCCTATGAGGATATCACAGGCTACATAGGCTTTGAGGCTCACGGAGTAAGCGCGGATAAGCTCTTTGCGCTGAAAGTTCGCGGCGAAAGCATGATAAATGCAGGGATACTTGACGGAGACATCGTAATTGTCGAGAGCACTCCCTATGCCGAAAATAACGACATCGTAGTCGCTTTCATTGATGGCGAGGACGCCACCGTAAAGCGTTTCTTCAAGGAGAACGGACATTACCGCCTACAGCCGGAAAACGACACCATGGATCCGATAATCCTCGACCATGTGGAAATTCTCGGCAAGGTCATCGGACTTAAAAGATACTATTAAAACCTGTTTAGGGAGTGTTGACACTAAGATAATATGCAGATTTTCGAGCATAAATTTTACGTAGACAAGGCAAAAAGTCGCAGGCAGGCTGTCGCCTGTCAAGACTTTTTAACGCAGGATGCGTGAAATTTTGCCGAAAAGATGCGTTGTTAGGCTTAGTGTCAACACGACCTAGTATCTTTTTATGTGCGGAGCTTCGACACAGTCAATGGCAAGATCTGCCGAAAGGATATTTGGAAAAAGATACTGAACAGGCTATTAAGGAAACTGTTGCTTTATTCGACAAAATGTGATATAATGCAGAGTGGTATGTATTGCCAAAGAAAGGAAGATACAAAATGCTTAACGAAGTAAAAGTTATCGTTTGCGGAAAAGAATACAAACTCAGAACCGCTGAGTCGCCAAATTATGTTTTCGCGCTCGCAAGAGCTCTGGAAGCAAAAATAAACGGATATACAAACGGCGGCGGTTCATCGCCCTACACGGCTTCGATAATGGTGGCGCTCAGCCTGCTCGATGACCTCAACAAGGCTAATCAGCGGCTTGACAATATCCGCAACGAGACTAAGGAATATGTTGACGAAGCAGGCAGATCACGCATTGAACGCGATGCTGCCCAGAAAGAGATAGAAGTGCTCAAATCCAAAATCGTTCAGCTTGAAAATATGGTAAAGCTCAAGCAGCTCAAGGACAGCATCTGATGCGGACTCCCGAAATTCTTGCCCCTGCCGGCAGCATGGAGTCGCTCACAGCCGCACTGAGAAGCGGTGCTGACGCGGTTTACATCGGCGGAAAGAGGTTTTCCGCGCGAAACGGAGCTGCCAATTTCTCGGACGAGGAGCTTGCGGAAGCTGCCGCGCTTTGCCATAAATACGGTGCAAAGCTGTTTATTGCCGTCAATACCATCATTTCCGACGATGAGGCTGAGGACTTCTGCCGATACATAAAATATACCGCCGAGATCGGCGCAGACGCGTATATTGTTCAGGACTGGGGCTGTGCGGCGCTCATAAAGTCATGCGTCCCTGATGCCGTACTTCACGCATCAACGCAGATGTCCGTCCACACAGTCAGCGGCGCGGAGCTTCTTCGCGACCTCGGCTATGCAAGAGTTGTTCCTGCGCGCGAACTCGATAAGGATACGATCGCGGAAATATGCAGGCTCGGACTTGAGACCGAGATCTTCGTTCACGGCGCGCTGTGTATGTCGGTTTCGGGACAATGCTATATGTCTGCGATAATGGGTTCACGCTCGGCAAACCGCGGCTGCTGCGGACAGGCTTGCCGTCTGCCGTTTTCAGCCGCAGGAAACAAAAATGCCGCCGCACTCTCGCTCAAAGACCTTTCCCTTATCCCAAAGGCTCGCGAACTTGCTGAGATCGGCGTGGATTCGCTGAAGATCGAGGGCAGGATGAAACGTCCCGAATATGTGGCTTCTGCCGTTAACGAGCTGAAAAATGCTCTTTCGGGCAGATCTCCCGACATGGCTGTGCTCCGCGGAGTTTTCTCCCGCGGCGGCTTTACTGACGGCTACTACACGAATGTCCGCCGTGATATGTTCGGAGTCCGCGAAAGGGACGATGTGATCGCCGCAAAGGAGATTCTTCCGAAGCTCCACGAACTTTACCGCTTTGAGCGAAAAACTGCTCCTGTTGACTTCCATGCAGTCATAAAAGCGAACAAACCTGTGAAAATAACGGCAGAAAGCGGAAATCTTTCCGTATCTGCTGAGGGCAGTGTTCCGGAAAAGGCTCTCAATCGCCCGACTGATGAAGCCGTACTGACAAAGCAGCTTTCAAAGCTTGGCGACACGATTTTTACGCTTGACAAAATAAATGCGGAAATACACGGCGGTCTCATTGTACCGGCAGG
>ERZ834722.103-NODE-103-length-85765-cov-17.689628_pt1 | contig 85765 bp, 77 predicted proteins | sample MGYA00519576_ERZ834722 | MGnify/ENA primary metagenome ERZ834722 (study PRJEB31850, sample SAMEA3708759) | human gut metagenome | biome: human gut; feature: human-associated habitat; material: faeces | place: China | collected 2014 ...
CGCGACTAACTCGTGCACGCGGGAAGAGATATATAAGAGAGGGGAACGCTCTCTTATATGACTTTTGGTACTTTTGGTCACACAAAAGTACGATAAAGGAAAAGTATCTTTATGTCTCTACGGCGGCAGCAAGCCGCCGCCCTACCTGAGAGCCAAAGTCCCGTCAACAGACAAAGCAAAAGATTAAAGCCCCATCCGCTTTTTCTTTTGCACATGCAGGCGCAAAAGAAAAAGCTATCAAAAAGAAAACGCCGAAATAAGATTTCGCGCTCTGCGGAGCGCGACCACCGCTGTCGGTGGACGACACCGCCTTTTAAAAAAAAGGCGGATGAAAATTTTATTGAGGGCGGGCGAAAACTTATTTTTGCAAAAACTGTATAAAGAGGAATTTTCGGGCGAAAATATAGACAGTCGATTTTAGGTGCCGAAAGGCAGAAAGGAATTTTGAAAATGAATGTAAATCAAAGAAAAAGACAGCTGAACAAAGGACTGACCATCGCGCTTGCCCTCCTCCTCGTGGCAACGCTCTGCATCACGATAATCGCTTTTTCAGTTGGCAGAAAGAACAAGCCGTCCGAGCATACGACTTCCTCCTCAAAAAGAGCCGAGCAGACCACAACACAAACCGAACCTGAGCAGACGACCGGAACAAGCGGCGGCGACAACCCCGTAGTTATGCCGACAGTTGACTTTCTCTGCCCGGTAACGGCAGGCACGGTGGCATACGGCTACTCCGCCGACATTCCCGTTTTCTCTCCGACAATGGAGGACTACAGAATACATTGCGGTATTGATATTCAGGCGGATGCAGGCTCTCCCGTATATGCGGCGGCGGCAGGAACAATTGAAGATATTGTCTTTGACCCGATGATGGGTCAGAGCGTGATAATCACTCACGCGGGTGGCTACAAAAGCGTTTACCGCAATCTTTCAACAGCCGTTCCCGAGGGGCTTGAAAAGGGCAAGGCAGTTGATGCCGGCGATCAGATAGGCTCTGTCGGCGATACGGCTCTCATAGAAATCTCCGTTTCCCCGCATCTCCATTTTGAGATTTTCAAAGATGATGCGAGCGTAGACCCTCTTTCTCTCATCCCCGCAGGCTCGCTCAAAACCGAAGGCTTTGAAGACTGACGCTCAGACAAAAAGGCATAAAGGCGCCGCGCTTTTTGCGGTGCTTTTATGCCTTCTTCCTTTTATATACAAAATTTCAGAATATTTCTATTGACTTTTGAATACACTTGTAGTATAATGAAGACGACAGAGGGGGAAAAAGAGAATATATACCTTTTATCTGTCTGCAATATTACTTCATTTTTGCATCAACCGTGTGAAAAATTTTGACTTTTTCCGTTTAAAATGCTGTTTTTTCACGGAAAGAGACGATTTTTTCATATTCTTTTTGCGATTTCTATTGACAAAAATAAGATTTGGTGCTAAAATGTTAGTAATCACGGTGCGAGGTGTTTTTCAGACGATATCTTGCGCGGTAAAAAATTCTTTAATTCCAAAAGGAGATTTTTTCACATGAAGAGACTTTTATCACTCTTTCTCGTAGTAGCTATGCTCTTTGCTGCGCTCGCTATGGTTGCATGTGGCAAGAAGGAACAGACGACTGAATCCACCACAACAGTTACCACTGCCTCGACAACCACTACTGAGAATACCACCGAGACCACTACTACAGAAGCAACAACAACGACCACAACAGAAGTAACAACGACCACAACAGAAGAAACAACCACAACAGCAACAGAAACAACGACCACAACAGATACTTCCGACACAGAGACAACAACCACAACTCCCGCCGCTACAGTAGCAGCAGGCACATCCGAAGGTATCTATGCTCGTTTTGACTTCGGTACAAAGACAGAAGCTGAGTCCAAAAATCTCACATCTCACGAGTACCTCAAGTCTCACCTTTCTTACAACGCTTCTTACCTCTGGGTTGACTACGACGAAGATAACATGATCGTATACGCAACCACAGATTATGACTACGGCACAATGCAGAGCAGCAAAAATAACTTCGCTCTTATCTACGATGATATCTCTGCTGACTACACATTCGAAGATCCTCAGGAAATTCATGCAGGCTACGGTTCTTGGGACAACTATCCTTACTCCAGCGCTTTTGTTGGCGTTGAAGGCAGATGGAGAGGCTTCCACCAGTACATAAAGATCCGTTTCGTTAACGCAAGTGCAAACACAAAGATCGGTTTCTGGTACAAGTCCACATCCATGGCAGCTTACTACACAACAAGTTGTGCTTGCATCCCCGTTGCAGCAGGTAAGACAGGTAGCGACTACCTCAACAACGATGCCAACTACCAGGTAGTTATCTACGATATCACAAACGCTATGAACATGGCTACAGGCGCTAACGAGCTTACACCTGAAAACGGCAAGGGCCCCGGTAACAACTGGCTCTGGCAGGGTACTTCCCAGTTCGTAACAGGTCTCCGCTTCCACCTCATGGGCTTTGCAGCAGGCGGCAACGCTCGTTCCGGCAACACATTTGCTAATGCCGGCACAAACAAGACTGACGACGGCACAGGCAATATGATTGCAGCTGACGGTAGCGGCAAGGTTACAACATGGAAGGCTGGCGAAGTTTTCACAAAAGCTAAGATCACAGCAGCTCTTGATACACGCGGTCTTATCAAAGCCGGCAACGCTATCAAGGTTGACTACATCGTATTCGGTTCTACACCCGAACAGCTCCTCACATACAAGAGCGCAGCTGAGAAGGCTTACGAAGCAAAGAAATAATCAATATCGGTTTTTCAAGACGCCATCAAACGATGGCGTCTTTTTTTGCGTTTGTTCTTCCCTGCCGGACGACTGCCGTTGCATCAGATATGCCGAAAGCACCTTTCTGCTCCTGCATATCACTGACGCGCGATTTGTTTTTGGCAAATATGCACAATTACCTTCTGACTTGTTCAACGAAAAGTACAATTGACAAATGCATCGAAAAATGATAAAATATATAAAGCAAAATCTGCACAAATCCCTGTGCAGTCCGTAATACAAAAAGGAGAATCAACATGAAAAAATTTTTATCTGTTTTTCTTGTCGCGGCAATGCTGATAGCGGCTCTCGCCATGGTAGCTTGCGGTGAAAAGCCCGGAGACGCAACCACAACCACAACAACCGAAGCGACAACCACAACTACAGAAGAAACAACCGTTACAACGACAACAGAGGCTACGACAACCACGACCGAAACAACTACAACGGAAACTACAACAACAGAGGAAACAACCACGACGATTTCCACGGAGCCTGTTTTCGCACGTTTTGATTTCGGTACGAAATCATATGCCTCCGAGCACAATCTCACATCGCATGAATACCTCACCTCCAAACTTACATACAATGATAAGTATGTCAGTGTAAAATATGATGAGGACAATATCATAGTTACGGCTCTCCAGAGCTACAACTACGGCTCCATGCGTTCTTCGGATTTCAAATCCGTAAATTCCATAGTATACGCATATGCGCTTTGCTTCGAGGATGTTTCCGCAGATTATGAATTTGATGATCCGCAGGAAATCCATGCAGGTCAGGCAAAGAACGGTTATCACCAGTATATGAAGATTCGTTTTGTAAACGGCGGTCCGAATACAAAAATCAGCTTCATCTGGAAGGGTACAGGCAATGTTGCTGCCTGGTTTACCACAGCGTCCTGTGTTATGGATGTTACCCCCGGCAAAGCAAAAGAAGGCTATGACAACTATCAGGTCGCTATATTCGATGTAGCAAGAGAATCCAACCTTCCGACAGGTGCAAACGAAATCACCGATGACAACGGCAAGGTACCCGGCAATAACTGGATATGGGGTGACAAATTTGTTACTTCCATCCGCTTCAGCATTCTCGGCTCCTATATTCCCGGACATGCCCGCAGCGGCAATACTTTTGCCACAACAGGCAATAACCTCGTTGATGACGGAAACGGCAATATGATTGCAGGCGATGGCAGCGGCAAAACCACATCTTGGACAGCAGGCGAAGCTCTTTCCGCCGCAAAGGTTGTCGCAAGATGCGATACACGCGGTCTTATCAAGAAGGGTAATTTCGTAAAGATTGACTATATCCTCTTCGGTGTATCTCCCGAACAGCTCATGGAATACAAGAGCAACATGGAGCGCGCCGCAGAATAATAATTAAGTTTATAATTCAAAAAAGAACGGCCCCAGCCGTTCTTTTTTGCCGTGAGAACCTCCGCTCTGAGAAGCGCCTTGCATTGGTTGGCATCGCCGAGTCGGACGCCAAACGAAAAAATCGGCTTCGGAAACGAAGCCGATTTTCTTTTCATCTTAATTTTCATATGAGAGAGATATGCCGTAGACCTCTTCATACTTGTTCCTGCAAAGCTCAAAATTACGTGTGCGCATATTCTCCGCGTTGACACGCACAGAGAGCGCAGGATCGGGATAGAGCGGCGGCATTACATGGATAGTATAGTAATATTCCGTGAAGCCGAGCTTGCTTTTCTTGCCGCTGTCCGTGAGCGTGACAAAGCAAGGAACAACAGGTACGCCGTTTTTCGCCGCATAATGATATGCACCTATCCTGTAAGGACGGGGCTTTTTGTAGTTCCACCACATCGCCTGCTCCGGATAGATAAGTATAAAAGCATCATCTTTCAGCAGCTTTTCTATTGCCGTGCCGAGCTTGTTCATCGTATGCACATTACTGCTCACGGGGAGCGTATCCGCATATTTCAGGAGATAACCGATGATTCCTTTCATGCGGAAATTGCCTTCGCGCACCAGCTTGCAGAAGCGATGCCTGCCGCGTACTTTCTTTGCGGCTGTGCGCACGGCAATATTTTCCGTCTGCGCGAAGTGATTGCTTGTGAATATCGCGCCGCCGCGAAGTCCGTGCAGATTTTCTTCGCCCTCGACCTTGATTTTGTATCTTTTTCTTACGAAAAACGAGGCGACAACCTCAATTATCCGCGCAAAAAATACTTTAATTTTTGTCCCTGTCTTTTCATGCAGATAATCCACCTCGTCGGGCATTATCACCTGCACCGGAGGGTCGTTTTCCACATCGCAGAAAAATTTCTCGCCGCCCTCGGCTTCATATTCGGCTATTTTTTCGAGAACGGCAAGGCGCGCCTCTCTTGCCTCAGCAAGCGACGAGCTCTCCTGCTGCTTCTTCTCCGTCTTCATCTTCGCAAAGCACCCTTCTGAAATTATTTTCGTCATTTATTATCACGGTCACCTGAGCGCAGAGATTTTCTCCGCCGGCTTTGTCTATCGCCATTTTTTCTTCTCCGTATGCCGCCTTGCCTGCCTTTATTTCAGCTTCAAAAGGCGTTCCCTCACAATATTTCCAGAAATATGCGTCATAGGGAACATTGTCATAATACCACGGCTTGTTAAACATATTATAATGAACCAGACTCGGCACACCGGGATAATTTTCATTCAGCGACATTTTATCCCAGCCCTCATCAAGATAAAGCACCTTATCGCGGCAGATAACATTCAGATAGTCCTGATCGGGGCAGACAGTGTTGAAATGATATCTGTTCAGAAGATAAAGGAATTTGCCCTCGACATCATATTCACGCATGCCGTGCAAATTCATGAGCAGCACACCGGAATTGAAATATCTGTCGTATCTTATGCCGAGTCCCAGCTCCGCATAGTCACGGAAAAGCTGTGTGCTTGCTATAATCGCATCCGGAACGACGCCGAGCAGATTGCCTCCGAGCTCTGTATCAAAAAGCTTTGCGATATCATCATTGAGAACGATATCGGCATCTATATATATCGCTTTGTCAAATTCGGGAAACATTTTCGCGATGAAAATGCGGTAATATATCGAAGGAGTATAATAATCGCGAAGGCGCATTTTGCCGATGATGGAAGCCATCTTTTCTGTCACGGAAACAAATTCGGCTTTAACATTTTCAGTTGCCATTGCTGTTATTTTAGCCGCCATTTCAGCATTCATGCTGTCGCAGAGAACGTAAATATGATATTTTCTCTTATTGTCGGCATGAAGTATCAGTGATTTCAGTGCTACTGCGAGATACGGCAGATAGTTGTCATCACAGGCAAAAAATATCGGTATTTCGCCGCGGTGAAGTTCCTTTTCATAAATAAGTTTCATTTTCTTGTATTCCTCCAGAATATCATCGTATTTTTTTGTGAGAACGGTCTGCACCGCCTCGGTTTGCCAAGGCTTGATATTTCTCGTATGGAAATAAGGAAGCCAGAGTATCGTTTTTGAAAAGTGCTGTATCACGGTGTCATCGCGAAAATGCTTCTGCTCATTATACTTCGCGGGAAGAAGCAATTTCTTTTTCACGAGCCTGTTCAGCGCGGTCTGGTCGGGCAGGAATATCTTTTTCTTCGCGCATGCGGCAACAGCACGGCGGAAAAGTCCGCTTTCTCTGATGCTTTTTACATTCAGTAAAAGCACACCTGCATTAAAATAATTATGCCCGAGAAAATGATGCCCGTAATAATCAAGCGCCGCGGCAAGCTCATATTCCGAGATATCCGCAGAGTAAAGCTCCGAGAGGTCGTCCGCTATCAGTGTATCAGTATCGAGATAGAGTATCTTTTCGGGAATCCCGGGGATAATGTCGGCAAAAAGCCGCAGAAATGTATATGGTGTATATCCCGTCTCGCCGTTGGGCGAATCGGACATTTCTTTTTTATAATAATCTCCGGCGTCTATGAGAAAAACACGGCTTTCGTCATTTGCCTTTCGATATATCGCTTCGAGAAAAACGCGGTCGGCTTCCGTTATCGGTGTAAAACGCGGATTTTTCTCCGTATAATCCATAGTCAGGATATAGACATTTGCAGCGTTCTTATTGTGCTTTATATAAGACAGTGCGCCTATGATAAGCCCGTCAAAAACGCCCGAATTTCCGGCATAGAGTAGGTTTATCATTTATCTTCCTCCTTTTTGATATATGCTATCGGTGAATATGTGCTTTTTTCCGAGCGCAGGCAAAGCGTTTCATAAGCCTTGTCGCGCAGATATTTTGCTTTCGCTCTCGCATCGTCACCCTCGGCATAGAAGGGTCCGTCTATATAAACGGTAACGCGCGGTGTCGTGCCGTGCTTTTTCTTCTGAAAGGTTGTTGTGGAAACGAATATCGGCACATCGTATTTCACCGGATAGCGGAAAGCGGAATCGGAAAATTTACGGATACCGGTATAGTATGGCCATATATGTGCCTCGGGATAAACCGTCACGCAGGCGTGCTCAAGCAGACGCTTTTCAACGGCATTCATAAAGGCACGATATGCCTGAAAATCCGTAGGTATCGGAATGGCACCGCACATCATGATGAAATTTTTTGTGCCGGGGGTCGAAACATTGTCGGCATTAACTATCACATAGTTTTTCTTCGGAAAGGCGGTTATGTTCGGAATAAAAGCATCGCCTGCCATCAGCGTATGATTGGAATACATCATACAGCCCGATTTGAATTTGCGAAGCTTTTCTCTGCCGACGGTTTTCAGTGAAAATTTCAACTTACAGTAAATGAAGGCAAAGGGCGTCATGATGATGCGATATACGATAAAGGCAACAATACGCCAAAAAATATTCTTATGCAGAAATTTGAAGCGCTTGTCTATAGCTATTGTCTTTTTTGTAATGCCCGAAAATTCCTCGTCATCACGGCTGTAATATATAATTTTCTCTTTTGCCATGGCATACGCTCCTTTGCGTTTTTTGCTTACGGATTGATTATAAGCCATGATGAAAATTTTTGCAAGGGATTTCCGCGAAACGGCACTCTATACCTATGCGTGCACAGCACTCTACCTGTAGAATTTGCCTCCACTCACAGTAGAGTCCTTGCGCCGCAAGGGTTTTGGGGAATTAACACACATGCGAAGCATGTGTGTCGGCTGTACTTTGATTTTATATTGTAGGGGTCGGCGCCTCGACGACCCGATAGAAACATAAAGCAACTTTTCCTTTCTCGTACTTTTGCATGACCAAAAGTACCAAAAGTCATCAAAGAGAGCGTTCCCCTCTCTTATATATCTCTTCCCGCGTGCACGAGTTAGTCGCGCGAGCCATGCGTGGCAAGTGCGTGCGGCAAATGGCAGAGCGAAAGCCGGCGATTTTGCCGCTCTCCGCAATCTCATACTACCACGCGTGCGAACATATCACACGAAAAAGCCGAGCAGATTCGTGCACGCATTGTCTGCACGCCCGCATAATAGGTTGGCGGGCGCGGGTTTAATATGTGCGCTGACGGGATAGAGTGCATATTTTTTGCTTTTTCTATTGGCTATACTTGAGTTTTATCTTGTAGGGGTCGGCGCCTTCGACGACCCGCATGGTAGGGGAATTAACACATATGCGGAGCATGTGTGTCGGCTGTACTTAGGTTTTATATTGTAGGGGTCGGCGCCTCGACGACCCGCATGGTAGGGGAATTAACACACATGCGAAGCATGTGTGTCGGCGTCGCCGAGACAGGGGGAAAAGCCCTCTTAAATGACTTTTGGTACTTTTCCTCACGGAAAAGTACGATAAAGGAAAAGTTACTTTATTTATCTTGCGGGTCATCGATATAATTAAACAAAACACCACCACTCCATCCCATACAAAAATCTCAATAAAACGCGAAGAAAATTCCCTCTTGTCCTTGAAAAAAGTACCTCTATATGTTATACTATAATATAAAATTCACTTATATCGGAGTACATATGCACAGCGAACACAGAAAAAGACTGAAAGGGCGTTTTTTACGTGAAGGACTTGAGCATTTCGAGCCTCACAATGTTCTCGAACTGTTGCTTTTTTATTCCATTCCGCAGAAAGATACAAACGAAACGGCACATCTGCTCATGCAGAGATTCGGTTCACTGCAAGGTGTATTTGATGCGCCTTTTGAGGAGCTTTGCCGTGTTCCCGGGATAAAAGAGCATTCAGCTACGCTGATAAAACTCATTCCCTCTCTGGCAAGACTTTATGCTGCGGGAGAAACAACGGAAAAGACCACTCTGAAAACAAAAGAAGATATCGGTGCTTATCTTGCCGCGCGCTATGTCGGCATAACCTCCGAGGTCGTATATATGCTCCTGCTGGACAATAAATTTTCCGTTATCGACTTCATACGTGTGCATGAAGGCTCTGTAAATTCCTCGGCGATAACAATCCGCAGACTTGTGGAGCTTGCCATGCTCAAGGGTGCCTCCATGGTTGTCGTAGCGCATAATCATCCTTCAGGTATGGCTTTTCCCTCATCCGATGATCTGCATACCACTCTGCTTCTGCGAAATGCCTTTCGCACGGTTGAAATCCCGCTTGTCGGGCATTATATAATAGCGGGAAACAAATATTTTGATATTCTCGATGCGATAAACGAGGGCGAACCGAAATAATATATCCGAAAAAGAAAGAAGGCGATATCCGTGAGCGAAAGCATATTCAGGCTGAAGAGCAAATTCCTGCCGACAGGCGACCAGCCGCAGGCTATAGAAGCACTCTCACGCGGCGTTCTCGCAGGCGATAAAATTCAGAGTCTCGTCGGCATCACGGGAAGCGGCAAAACCTTTACCATGGCAAATATCATCGCCGCCTGCAACCGCCCGACACTCATTCTCTCCCATAATAAAACGCTCGCGGCACAGCTCTGCGGCGAATTCCGCGAATTTTTCCCCGACAATGCAGTGGAATATTTCGTTTCATACTACGATTATTATCAGCCGGAGGCTTATATCCCCGGCAGAGATTTATATATAGAAAAAGATTCCTCCGTCAATGACGAGATTGACCGCCTGCGTCACAGCGCCACATCGGCACTTTTTGAGCGCAGAGATGTCATCATCGTTGCTTCCGTTTCGTGCATATATACGCTCGGTGACCCCGAGGAATACCGTTCGCTTGTCGTCGCCGTGCGCGAAGGCATGAAAATGAATCGCGACGACCTGATACGAAAGCTCATCGCCATAAGCTATGAGCGCAACGATATCTCCCCCGAGCGCGACAAATTCCGCGTCCGCGGCGATGTACTCGAGATAATGCCCGCCTCCGGAAAAGCGGCGATAAGAATCGAATTTTTTGATGACGAAATAGAGCGTATCTCCGAGATAGACACGGTGACGGGCGAAGTGCTCCGCCGCTTCTCATACTATGCGATATATCCCGCCTCTCACTATGCCACATCTGCGGAAAAGCGCGAGGCGGCGCTTGCCGAAATAGAGCGCGAAATGCACGAGCGCGTCGCATTTTTCGAGAGCGAGGGCAAGCTTGTTGAAGCGCGTCGCATAGAGGAGCGCACGAAATACGATCTTGAAATGCTCCGTGAGGTCGGCTTCTGCTCCGGCGTGGAAAATTATTCCCGCGTGCTCTCGGGCAGACCCGCAGGCTCGACCCCGTACACCCTGCTCGATTATTTTCCATCGGATTTTCTGCTTTTCGTAGACGAATCCCATGTCACCCTGCCGCAGGTGCGCGGCATGAGCGGCGGCGACTACGCGCGAAAGAAAAATCTCGTGGATTACGGCTTCCGCCTGCCGAGCGCCTTTGATAACCGCCCGCTCTTCTTCCATGAATTTGAAAAAAAGATAAATCAGGCTATCTTCGTTTCGGCAACACCTGCGCAATATGAAAAGGAACATTCCTGCCGCATGGTGGAGCAGATCATCCGCCCGACGGGACTGCTCGACCCGAAGGTAGAGGTGCGCCCGCTCGAGGGTCAGATAGACGACCTGATGGGCGAGATAAGAAAACGCACGGAGCGCGGCGAGCGTACACTCGTCACCACGCTCACGAAGAAGATGGCAGAGGATCTCTGCGAATATCTTGAGATGAACCTGATCAAGGTGCGCTATATCCATCACAATGTCGATTCCATTGAGCGCATGGAAATAATACGCGACCTGCGTCTCGGTGTTTTTGATGTGCTTGTCGGTATAAACCTGCTCCGCGAGGGGCTTGATATCCCTGAGGTATCACTCGTCGCCATTCTCGATGCGGATAAAGAGGGACTGCTCCGCAGTGAAACCTCACTCATTCAGACGATAGGCAGAGCGGCGCGAAACGAAAACGGTGCCGTTATCATGTATGCCGATACAGTGACACGCTCAATGAAAGCGGCTATAGACGAAACGGAGCGCCGCCGCACGATACAGGAAGCCTACAATAAAGAACACGGTATCATACCGAAAACGATAAAGAAGGATATCCGTGATCCGATAGAAATTTCCTCCAAGGACGACCTCACGCGCGCAGGAGAGGGCAAAATGTCGGCTTCCGAGCGGCGCACGCTCATAGAAAAGCTCACGGGCGAAATGAAAGCGGCGGCGAAGTCGCTCGATTTCGAGCGCGCGGCATATCTGCGCGATACTATAGCAAAGATAAGAAAATAAAGCAAAAATCAAGAAAGCAAAAGAAGCAAAAACAAGAAGAAGGTACAAAAATGCCCGCAAAAGAAATTCATGTAAAAGGCGCGAGGGTGAATAACCTCAAGGATGTGGAGCTGCGCATACCGCGCGATTCGCTCGTAGTTTTCACGGGGCTTTCCGGCTCCGGCAAATCCTCGCTCGCTTTTGATACGATATATGCCGAGGGGCACAGGCGCTTTGTGGAGTCACTCTCCTCATATGCGCGTATGTTTCTCGGTCAGATAGACAAGCCCGATGTGGATTTCATAGAGGGGCTTTCCCCCGCGATATCCATAGACCAGAAAACCACCTCGAAAAACCCGCGTTCCACCGTCGGCACGGTGACGGAAATATACGATTATCTCCGTCTGCTCTATGCGCGCATAGGCATCCCGCATTGCCACATCTGCGGCAAGGAAATCCTGCGCCAATCGACCGACACGATAATAGAAAAGATAATGACCCTGCCCGAGGGTACGAAATTTCTCCTGCTCGCTCCTGTCGTCCGCGGTAAAAAGGGTATGCATGAGAAGGTTTTCGACGATGCGCGTAAAAGCGGCTATGTCCGCGCCCGCGTGGACGGCTATGTCTATGATTTCGATGAGCTGCCGAAGCTCGAAAAGAACATCAAGCACAATATTGATATAGTGGTAGACCGACTCGTGATGAAACCCGAGGTGCGTTCCCGTCTTGCAGGTTCACTTGAAACGGCACTGTCGCTCGCGGGAGGGCTGGCAAGCGTTTTCGTCCCCGAGACAAAGGAAGAAATGAAATTTTCCCAAAACTACGCCTGCGAGGAGCACGGAGTGAGCATAGGCGAGATATCGCCGCGAATGTTTTCCTTCAATAATCCGTTCGGCGCCTGCGAAAAATGCTCGGGCATGGGCGAGCTGAAAACGGTCAGCGCAGAGAAGATAATCCCCGATACGGGAAAGAGCCTGCGCGGCGGTGCCATCGCCGTAAACGGCTTCAAAACCATTGAGGAAGCCTCATGGAACGGACCGCTCATAATGCAGGTCTGCGCCGCATACGGTTATACCATAGACACGCCGATATGCGAGATGTCCGATGAGGCTCTGAAGGCTCTGCTCTACGGCACCGGAGACAAGATATACAACGTAGTCCGCGTTTTCGGCGGCGTGGCTCACAGGCAGAATACAACATACGCGGGCATAGTGAATATCATCGCCCAGCGCATGAATCAGTACCCCTCGGAATCGGACTACTACGATGAATTTATGGACTTCATTCCCTGCCCCGATTGCGGCGGCAAGCGCCTGCGCCCCGAATCGCTGGCGATAACCGTCGGCGGGAAGAATATCTACGAGCTCTGCTCGATGAATATAAACTCGATACTTGATTTCTTTGAAAATCTGAAGCTCACCGATACACAGGCGCTCATAGCAAAGGAAATACTCAAGGAGATACGCTCGCGCCTCGGTTTTCTGCGCAGTGTGGGACTTGATTATCTCACGCTCTGGCGCAAAGCGGGAACGCTCTCGGGCGGCGAAGCGCAGCGCATACGCCTTGCAACGCAGATAGGCTCCTCGCTTGTCGGCGTGCTGTATATCCTCGATGAGCCGAGCATAGGTCTGCATCAGCGCGACAACGGCAAGCTCATAGATACGCTGAAGCGCCTGCGCGATGTCGGAAACAGCCTTATTGTCGTAGAGCACGACGAGGAAACCATGCTCTCCTCCGATTATATAGTCGATATAGGTCCCGGCGCGGGTGTTCGCGGCGGTGAGATAGTCGCCTGCGGCACGCCTGCGGAAATAATGGCAAATCCCGCTTCGATAACGGGCGCTTATCTCTCGCACAGGCTCGAGATTCCCGTTCCCGACAAGCGGAGAAGAGGAAACGGCACTTTTCTCGAAATTTTCGGCGCGAGGGAAAATAATCTCAAAAATATCAATGTGAAAATCCCGCTCGGTATGTTCGTCTGCGTCACCGGAGTTTCCGGCTCGGGCAAATCATCGCTGATAAATTCCATCCTTTTGCCCGTGCTTGCAAGGAAGCTCAACCGTGCCTTCACCTACCCCGGCAAGCACGACCGCATAGACGGCGTGGAAAACCTCGATAAGGTAATCTCCATAGATCAAAGCCCTATAGGGCGCACACCGAGGAGCAATCCCGCAACTTATACAGGGCTTTTCGGCGATATCCGCGAGCTTTTCGCGATGACACCCGATGCCAAGGCGAGAGCCTATACGGCGGGCAGATTCAGCTTCAATGTACGCGGCGGCAGATGCGAAGCCTGCGAGGGCGACGGCGTGAAGAAGATAGAAATGCATTTTCTGCCCGATGTTTATGTCACCTGCGATGTCTGCGGCGGCAAGCGATACAATCACGATACACTCGAAGTGAAATTCAAGGGCAAAAATATATATGAGGTTCTCGAAATGACTGTGGAAGAGGGGCTTGCCTTCTTTGACGGTGTGCCGAAAATACGCAAAAAGCTCCGGACGCTCTATGATGTGGGGCTCGGCTATATCAAAATAGGTCAGTCATCAACCACACTCTCGGGCGGTGAGGCACAGCGCGTGAAGCTGGCGACAGAGCTTGCCAAGCGCGGCACGGGAAAAACGATGTATATCCTCGACGAGCCGACGACAGGGCTTCACAATGCCGATGTGGCAAAGCTGCTCGAGGTGCTCTCCAAGCTCTGCGACGGCGGAAACAGCATGATAGTCATAGAGCATAATCTCGATGTTATAAAAACGGCAGACTATATCATAGATATGGGACCCGAAGGCGGAGACGGCGGCGGCACTGTTGTTGCCTGCGGCACACCCGAAGAAGTAGCCGCCTGTGAAAAATCATATACCGGTCAGTATCTGCGTCGTATTTTCGAGGCGGGTGCAAAAAAATCAGATAAAACTAAAGCAAAAAGCAATAATAAGTAAATTTTCGGAGGAAAATAAAAAATGGCAAAGTCAAAATGGATATGGTACGGCGGCGATTTTGAAATTTATCACGCGATGAAGCAAAATCTGCGCCGCGAGCAATACGGAGTCGGCACATATGTCCCCATGTGGCGCATAGATATGCCCCGCCCGACAGCACTTTTCTATAAAATAGCCGTGCTCGAAAAGGAAGAGAAGATGACAGCCTATGCAAACGGCAACGGCTATGTCACCATCCAGTGCGATGAGCGCGTCCCCGACGGCAAGACGAAAAGAAATGTGCAGAAGTACAATCTCGGCGAAGAAATAACGCTGAAGCCCGGCAGAAACTTCATAAAGATTGATGTCGTAAGAACAGGCGGACTTCCCTGCGCTTATGTGCTCGGCGATACGTTTGCATCCGATTCAAGCTGGAGCGGCGCCTCGCTCGGCGCCGGCGAGGATTATCCGGTCGGCTCGCTCGATTGGTATACGGAGCTTTCCGATAACCCAGAAATATTCAAATTTTCCTATGAGCGCATCTATCCGGTAGTAAGCGAGAAAATAAACGGCGGCACGCTCCATGACTTCGGAAAAGAGACCTACGGTCCGCTTATTTTTGAAAATATCCGTGCCTGCGGCGGCAAGCCCATCCGCTTCAATTACGGCGAGAGCAGAGCGGAGGCACTCGATATGAGCGATAATGTTCCGCTCGTCGATTATCTTAACCCTGCGGAAAAGAAGATGACCTTCAGGAAGCGTGCCTTCCGTTATATCTATGTTTCCGATGACGAGGATATCTCCTATGATATCTCCTGCGACTATGAATATATTCCGCTCGAATACAAGGGTGCTTTCCGTTGTGATGACGAACTGATCAACAAGATATGGGATGTCTCGGCATATACGCTCCATCTCAATACTCGCGAGGGCTATCTCGACGGTATCAAGCGTGACGGCTGGCTCTGGAGCGGCGACGCATATCAGAGCTACTATGTAAACTATTATCTCTTTTTCGATAACGACAGCGTAAAACGCACGATAATCGGTCTCCGGGGAAACGAGCCGACAACTCAGCACACAAATACGATACTCGATTACAGCTTCTATTGGATATGCTCTGTCTACGACTACTATTTCCATACAGGCGATATGGATTTCGTCCGCTTTATCTACCCGAAGATGAAAACCATGATGACTTTCATCGAGACAAGATGCAACGAGCGCGGCATAGTCTCGGGCAAGCGCGGCGACTGGACTTTTATAGACTGGACGACCTTCGATACCGACGGTCCTCAGGCGGCGGAGCAGATGCTGCTTATTCATACCTATCGCACCATGGCAAAATGCGCCGCTCTCATGGGCGAGGATACGAGTGCCTATGAGCAGAAGGCAGAACGCCTCTATCGCGCGGCAAACGAGCTTTTCTGGGACGAGGAGAAGGGCGCCTTCATCGACAGTTATACCTCCGGCAAGCGCCATGTGACGCGCCATGCCAACATTTTCGCGTTGCTATTTGATACCACAAGTGAGGAGCGCAAGGAGAGAATCATACGCGATGTAATAAACAATAAGGATGTCCCGCCGATAACAACGCCTTATTTCGAATTTTTCGAGCTGGACGCGATGTGTATGCTCGGCGACCGCAAATATATGCTCGATATGCTCCATTCCTACTGGGGCGGCATGATAAAGCTCGGCGCAACAACTATCTGGGAGCAGTTTGACCCGAATGAAGAGGGCACAGAGCACTACCGCATGTACGGCAAGCCATACGGCAGAAGTCTCTGCCACGCATGGGGAGCATCGCCGATATATCTGCTCGGCAAATATATCCTCGGCGTCAAGCCTACCTCTCCCGCATACAAAACCTTTGAAGTCGCTCCCTCGGCATCGGGACTGACGGGTATTCGCGGCAGAGTGCCGCTTCCATGCGGCTATGTCGACGTAGAAATAAACGGAGATGAGGTTTCCGTTTACAGCACTTGCGATGGCGGCACGCTTATCCTCGGCGATGAGAAATTTGCGATAGAAAAAGGCAAAAAAATCACCAAAACTCATAAAAACGCCTGAGTTTACATAAAATTATCAGAAATGTTTACAAAATATCAATACTTTTACGAAAATATCTGATATTATATAAGATAGTTTAAGACAAATGCGAAAAACTAATACAAGTAACTGCTTTGCGGAGGTAACAGATGAAAATAAATGTCAAGGCTATTATCCTCTATGCGGTTCTGATATTCGCTATCATATTTACCGTGATGTGGATGTCGGGCGGCAAAGAGGCTGAAAATCTGACATACAGTGAGATTCTCGAAAAAATAACGAGCGGCGAGGTTTCCGAATTTACGCTGACAAATAAAAATGAACTGCGGATAAAGACCGAAAGCGGAACCTATACAAAGCGGCTTCGCGATGCGGGACTTTTCTTTGAGCAGATAGACCCTTATCTGCGCGAACAGGAGGCTCTGCCCGAGGAGGAGCGCACGCTTAAAAAATACGAAATTCAGGAGCCGCGTGACGAGGGAATGTCGATTTTCCTCTCGTTTCTGCCGACAGCACTCATCATAATAGCGATGATAGTCATATTCGTGCTTATGTCAAGGAGCGTTAGCGGAGGCGGTAAGATAAATTCCTTCGGCAAGGCAAAGGCAAAATACGGCGTCGATGAAAAATCGCGCGTTTACTTCTCCGATGTTGCGGGCGCCGATGAAGAAAAGGAAGAACTGCGCGAGGTTGTCGATTATCTGCGTGACCCGGGCAAGTTTATGAAGCTGGGTGCCAAAATTCCGCACGGTGTGCTTCTCGTAGGTCCTCCCGGAACAGGTAAAACCCTGCTTGCCAAAGCTGTTGCGGGCGAGGCGGGCGTACCCTTCTTCTCAATCTCCGGCTCAGACTTTGTGGAAATGTATGTCGGCGTCGGTGCTTCCCGTGTGCGCGACCTTTTTGATACGGCAAGAAAAGCACCTGCGGCTATCATTTTCATAGATGAAATAGATGCAGTCGGCAGACGTCGCGGCACGGGTCTCGGCGGTGGGCACGACGAAAAGGAACAGACGCTCAACCAGCTTCTCGTTGAAATGGACGGCTTTGGCGGTCACAGCGGCGTCATAGTAATGGCAGCGACAAACCGCCCTGATATTCTCGATCCCGCATTGCTCCGTCCCGGTCGTTTTGACAGACAGGTGACAGTCGGATATCCCGATATACGCGGCAGAGAGGAAATACTCAAGGTTCATGCAAGAAACAAGCCTTTTGAAAACGAAGTCGACCTTGCTAAGGTAGCACAGCTCACCGTAGGCTTCACGGGTGCCGACCTTGCAAATCTGCTCAATGAAGCGGCACTGCTGGCGGCAAGAAAGTCTAAAGCTCTCATCGGTATGAACGATATAAGTGAGGCTTATCTCAAGATTACAACAGGTACACAGAAGAAAAATCTGAAGATGAAGCCCGGAGAAAAGCGAAAGACCGCTTATCATGAAGCGGGTCATGCTATCCTTGCTCATATCCTGCCTACACAGGATCCTGTTCGTCAGATATCTATCATTCCGAGCGGCAATGCTCTCGGTTATACACTCAATGTTCCGGAGGAGGATAAGTTCAGCGTTTATAAGAATGAGCTGAAAGAGCAGATAACTATGCTTCTCGGCGGCAGGGCGGCAGAGGAACTGGTATTTGCCGATATTTCCGGCGGTGCCTCCAATGATATTCTCCGCGCCACACAGACGGCAAGAAAAATGGTCACCAAGCTCGGCATGAGCGATGTGATAGGCAATGTTCATTTCGGTTCCGATAACTCAAGCGATGAGGTATTTCTCGGCAGAGATTTCAGTGCGGAGCGCGATTATTCCGATGAAACAGCGGCAATCATCGACCGCGAGGTCAAGAGAATTATCGACGAGGCTTATGCAAATGCAAAGCGTATCCTCTCCGAAAACAGAGAACGCCTCGATTTCATCGCCGACTTCCTTGTGAAGCATGAAACAATGGATGATGTTCAGTTTAAAGCATATATGGACGAGAACGCTTCCGAAGAAGAAATTCTCAAGCTCACGGAAGAAAAACAGCGCAGAAGCGAAGAGGAAAACAAGAAGCGCGAAGAGGCGGAAGCAGAAGCCCGCCGTCGCGATGAGGAAGAGCGCCTGCGCCGCGAGGAAGAAGCAAAGCAGAAAAAGAGCGAATTTCCCGACAACCCGTTTTTCAACGGGCAGTAATACGATATGATAAAATACAAAACCCGAGGCGCCGCCTCGGGTTTTTATTGCACTTATATCAGTTGCAGATGCTTTCGATTAGTTGCGATGATTTATAGTCATTAAGCGTAACGGGTATAGCGCAGCTCTCGTCAAGCCTGAGATATGACATTTTGGCAGGTCCTTTGCTCGTCTTTACAGTCTCCTCGACCAGAGTCACCTTTCCGCTGCCGCTTACACTATGAGAAGTCATTTCCACAGAAGAGTCGATAAGATTTATGGCATAGACATTAAAAATCATGCTGCCGTCGGTAGAAGTTCTTATCTCGGTAACATAATAATCCGGAGAAATCAGCTTTCCGTCTTTTCTTTTTCTGACTGCTGTGTTTTTCAGTTCATATCCCTCAATTGTGTAGTCGGAATCCGGTATCTGATTATCCTCTTTTATTTTTTTGATTATCTGCTCGATTTCATCATCTTTTATCTTTTTGGAATGAATAATGCTGAAAGCACAAATGCAGACAAGCAATGCAGGCAGCCCTATAGGACCCCCTCCCTGAATGAATATCGCCACGATTGCCGAAGCTACAGCTAAAATCAGCACGATAATTTCTGCTATGGAAAAATCTTCCTGATGAAAATACTTCTCGACTATGTTCTTGCCTTTCATTTTTGCAATCCTCCTATTGATTTAATCAGCGGTAATCCGCAATGTTCGCAAATATCGCTCATTTTGTCATTTGAGCCGCCGCACATAGCACAGTGGCAACGCGTGTCTGCCGCGGTAGGGAGTACAACGGCAATGCCGGTGCCATGCAGATGCAAAACTGTATCTCCGACCTTGTATGCCTCTGAATCCGACTTCGGAGTGATCGGAGTTTCGGCTGCCTTTTTTCGGAATGTTTTTCCCGTTTCATCCTCGATTGTAAGGTATATTACATTCTTTCTGTACATCTGCTGCTTAGTCGGCTTGGCGGCAGATTTGTTATCTGTTACCGTTTTCACTTTCACTTTCTTTACCACGCCGCAATAATCGGTGTCGGTAAAGATACGATAAACTTTGGAGATAAAAACAGATGAAATCAGAAGCACGGGATAAAGCACAGACTTAAATGCGGTAAGATTCTCGGAAAAAGAACTTGCGCTCTTTTCAAACATTATGATTACAACCGCCATCAGAAGCACCGTAACCAGAAAAAGAACTCCCCTCCGCACCTTTTTTTGCCGAATTGCTTTCTTTATTTCATCCGGTATTGCCAACATGTAAAACTCCTCTTCTTTTTTTCTATATTTTAGCACAAATAATTGTATTTGTCAAGTACACTATGTATTATTGAGTATTGTGTACATTTTTTGGTAAAATAGACAAAGCGCAAGAAAAGCCCTTGAAAACGCAATGTTTTCAAGGGTTTTAATTTGCCATTCGGACTAAATTTCGTTCTTAGGGAAGTGTTTTTAAATCATTATTTGCAATTATAACCGCTGTCAATATAGCCACTGAGAATATGCCTATGCGTCTCAACAATATCAATATCAGCAAGCTTATGTGGGTTCGCCGTGCTTTTGCGCTTCATAATCACAGATAGACTTCTACTTATACAACATCTTTTAAAGCAGTATTGCTACCGTAATTTTTGACACCTTCTTTCCCATCCAATCTTTATAACACCTAATTATCCCCACCAAAAAACAATCGACTAAACCATCTCTTTTTTGAGGTTTATTATTCGTACAGAATTGCAAAATACATTTGTCCATCTTTTTCCGTGAACCTAATTGCAAACGATTCATTTTTCGTCCCATTGGTGTCCGGTGCAGTTTCAACAATTATTAGGCCGTCGTGTTTTTTGGCGTTATACCATTTGCAGTTTTGATAGAATGAAACAAACTCGTCTATTGTACCACTTGTTTTGTAGTCTGCGTTCACATACAGGGTGTAATACGGCCTTTCGCCACCAAGTATTAGTTCATCCGTAATTAAATAGATCGGTAATAATATTTGTTCTGTACTACGACTCGTATCATTTAAAATATCAACTATTATATTGCATTGCAAACTTCCAAACAAATATCTTGCACCGGCTTTTGAGAGACAATAATAATTCGAATATCCATCCATTTGGAGTTCAAATAATAGAGAATTAGAATATTTATATACACTAAACTCCTCGTTATCTTTCAAATCATCAAAAATACTATCAAGAGATTTTGATGATTTAAATGTTACATATCCCGTTGATTCTAAAGAACCCGGTAAAACATCATGTCCCATTACATCAATTGAGGCATAAGTACCATCAAACAAGTTTTTTGCGGTGATTGTAATTTGTTTGTCGGTTTCTTTGCAAGAAGCCAAAAGTAATAGCATAACAAAAATGATAGGAATACCACTAATCATAAAGAATCTTTTGGCATATGACATGTTACTTAACCTCCATTGCGTATATGCTACCTAATGTTCCCACAATAGTAACTTCTGTATAGCCATCCCATCCATAATGGCACACATATTGTGTTCCGGATGTTGTTGTGTATTGATAAGCGACAACCGCATGACCACCTTTTTTTCCGTTTCCATTATAATTAGGAGGATCGGCAAGATTGCCAAACAACTCAACAGGATAACCGTTATCAAGAATTCCCTTTATGGTATTTGCACTAAAAAATCCCCAGTATCTACTTGTGTGATCAATATCGGTGATGCTTTCGTTTTTTAAATATTGTTTTGATACAGAATGAATATGCATAGATGTCGTACCATCTTTAGGATCCAAATCATGTAGCACTTTTGTGAAAGAATCATCCCAGTTCTTAAGCAATGTTTTGCTAGTTGATGTCCAATATGAATCTGGCATATACTTTGTATCTACAAATTTGTCAAAGAATGCATAGATGATATTTAGGCCAATAAAACCACAACATCCATATGTATCATCACCATCAGGTCCTTCAAAGTACCCACACTGTGTCAGCCCTTTAAACCAATTTACTTCGTCAGAAGATAGCTTACCACCACGAGCACCTGTGTTTGCTTGTTTCGATGTTGCATACGCAAGTTGATTTCCAGTAGCCATATAGTCTAATAAAGCAACATCCTTTACAGCCTCCAACTTATCGGATATTTCTATCGATGTTAGACGCATGCGTTCAATATCCACCGGTAAGGTGATTGTTTCATTGATCACAGTATGTACATACTCATTTTCGGTTTTTATATAATATTCTGTTGGACCACCATAAAACAAATTGTTCCCGTCATATTCCAAAAAAGGAGAATACGACGATGGAGAAGACTCAACAACAACTGCTGTTGCCGGATGATAAATCAAATATCCCTTTGGAGAACATTCTACTACTTGATATGTATCTCCAGAAAAATCTTGAACATTTTTAATCTTATTAATTGTTCGTTTTATACCATCAATGCTGATACTATCAACCTTATCCTCCAAGACAATGCTCTGCTTGCTTTTTACCGTCGACTCGCTTTGTGACATAGCAAACACTGGAATTGAAGAGGTCGCTGCGATGCATATTGCAAGAATTGCGATAATAAATCTTTTTAATTTAAACATATGATACCTCTTAATAGCACAAGATATGCAATCATATTTGACTAAAAAATATGTTGGTGTGTTTTGCAAGAGCAAACAAAACTGTCTGAACCTAGATAATCGTTTTATTATTCACAAACCATTGGTATCACATCCTTTCTATAATATACTTCATCTGCAAATCAAGTCATTGCGCGACGGACCTGTTCCGATATATTTTACCGCAACGCCTGTTGATTGCTCGATAAATTCAATATATTTACGAGCATTTGCAGGAAGCTCCTCATATTTTGTGATGCCTGCCGATGAAGATTTCCACCCGGGCAGCGTCGTGTATATCGGCTGTACATCTCTCAATATATCTGTCGATGTAAATACATCAATAACAGTATCTTTATACTTGTAACCCGTACAAATCTTTATTTCATCCGGTATTGCCAACATGTAAAACTCCTCCTCTGTTTTTCTATATTTTAGCACAAATAATTGTATTTGTCAAGTACACTATGTCTTATTGAGTATTGTGTACATTTTTTTGGTAAAATAGACAAAGCGCAAAATAAAAGCCGACAGGCGTAAAACCTGTCGGCAATGACGTAATGTTATAGAAGGGAAACTTTTGAACCATCAATAGATTTCCGCTCCAATTCACTTTACACTAACATAATACCACAAATTGTTGCGTTGTAAATACCTTTTGCAGAAATAAACCTAAATAATTTCCTCTCCCCTGAATCCACCTTTGAGAGTGACAACAATTCTCCCATCTTTTGAAACTGTGATACACTCCACCAAGCGGCGAACTGTAACATCATCATATTCAACGAAAGTGTCCTTGTCTGTTTGAGCAATGTAATTGAGTATTCGTTCCACTTCTCTATTCAGATCATCAGAAGAAGTTGCTTTTGCTTTTTCAGTAGAAAGCTGTTCACGTAGGGCGGCAATCTTATCGTTAATCTTTTTAATCTCAAGTTCGTATTTTTCCGCCTCTCCGCCTGTCGAATACAAGCGGTCTAACAAAATACTCATTTGATCGTAATAACTCTGAATTTGATTTTCGATAGCGTACACATCAAGCACAGAATCATTTCCGGTAAGAGCATATTGCAAATTGTTTCTTATCAGCTCCACAACCTCATCACGGTTACTCATCATTTTGGAAAGACAACGGCAGATTGCTGCATGAAGCTTCTTTTCCTCAACCCCTATCGAATCCTTGCAAATTTTTGTCCCGTGCTCAATACGATTTATACACCGCCAATAAACAATTCTTTGTCCGTTTTTCGTTTTTCCCTTTCTTTTATAATGCGCCCCGCAAGAACCGCAAACCAAGATATCAGACAAAGCGTACATCCCACTATGCTTACCGCGTTCGGTCAATGCAAAGTCGGATTTGCTTTTTTTACTACATCTTCTTGCCAATTCAACCTGCACAATATTGAATGTATCCCTATCAATAATCGGAGGGTGATTGTTTGACACCAGATACTTCGGCAATTCTCCGCGATTTACCTTTGCCTTCTTGTCAATACAGTTGCTGCGAAATGTTTTTTGTAAAAGAACATCACCAATATACTTTTCGTTTGTCAATATTCGCTGTATATGTTCCGGCTGCCATTGCAGTTTTCCTGAATAGGTTTTGACCTCTTCCGATCTAAGCCTGTCACAGATTTGCTTCATACTATACCCGTCAATAAATAACTGATAGATCTTTTTAATAATCAACGCTTCTTCCTCAACAATTACCGGAATGCCATCGTCTCCCTTTCTATAGCCATAGCAATTAAAGTTTGTCATATAGGTGCCGCTTCTCATTCTCTGCTGAACACCCCACTTGACGTTGGCACTTATATTTTCACTCTCAGACTGTGCGATAACGCTGAACAAACCTATAAGCATTTCATTTTCTGCCTTGAGTGAATCGATAGCTTGTTCTTCAAAATAGACGCCGATTCCTTTTGCACGGAGCTTTCTTGTCCACATCAAACTATCTACGGTATTACGAGCAAAACGGGAAACCGATTTAGTAAGAATGAAATCGACCTTTCCTTTTTCGCAATCTCTCATTAAACGGAGAAAGTCTTTTCTCTTTGTAGTCGCAGTTCCCGTGATACCTTCATCAGCATATATTCCCGCAAAAGTCCAATTAGGATTTTTGGCTATTGCTTCCGTATAGTAGGCTATCTGAGCTTCATAACTGTTAAGCTGATCTTCAGAATCAGTAGACACACGGCAATATGCCGCTACTTTTTTCTTTACAAATTCGGTCGAGGTTCTTGAAAGAAGCGGATTAGCTTCTATCCTCGTAACAATTCGACTACTATTAGCCTGCATTTTCAGCCTCCGTATGCTTTGGGGTATTCGTCAGGGCAATGTCACCGATAAAATACACTGTAAATTCTCCCGTATGTCCCACGGTTATTTTCTTAACTGTTCTTTTAAGCAATGCTTCGTCAAGCTCACTCTGCTCGGTAAGCCGGTCATACTCCGAGGACAAGGCATTTAATACATGTTTGCCACCTCCCAATACACAACATTTGTATCGCTCGGAAGCACAGTCGAGTATCATTGTGGCAGCTCGCTTGAAGTCAATTTCTGTTTGCTCAAGCAAGCGATTTACTTCATTGCTCTTTCGTATCACTTCAATACTTCCGATATATTCGGTATTTTTTACGTGAGCCGTTAGTAGGTTCGGTTCCCGTATTGCTCTATTGAGCACCGATAAGATACTCTCACATATCGTTCTGTCATCAAGATAAACAGAGCATTTACACTTACCTTTGCAAATCCATTTTTCGCGGGTTCGCCATTTATTGATTCGGCTGAATGTTTCTCCGCACTCCGCACAAAATAGCATATCTTTAACAGTTGCCATCAAAGGTGTCAAAACTGCTTTTTTACCTCCCTTCTCGGCTCGTATATTTTTCGCTAAGTTGAAATTGTTCGAATCAACGAGCCGAGGGAAGGTTTCATTGCCAAGATACCTTTCGTCTGCAAGGATACGGGAAACCATGTTTTTATTCCATACCTTTGTGTCCTCGAAGTATGTAACCTCTTGCTCGGTCAGGGCTTCGGCGATACCGAGCAAAGTTTTTCCGGAAAGATACATATTATAAATTGAAGAGATTATTTCGGCTTCACCGTTGTTCACAACATATCTACCACCCACAACTTCATATCCGAAAGGAATATTTCTTATCTTCATTATTATATAACCTCCGTTATTTCTTCATTGAGTATGATACCGCCTTTCAGTCTATACGAAACGGTACCATCTTCCTCAACGATTATCTTTTCGATAATAGCCCGAAAGATTTCTTCAGAAAAGTCGATCAGCGCCTTCGGGTTTTCTTCCAATTCTTCTTTCACATGAGAAAGGCTTTCAATAATGCTTTCTTCTTCGCAGTTCTGCAATAGCTTGAGTCGGCGGCTTCTGAGTTCTGTTAACCTGCCCCGCAGTCTATTTGTCTGCTCTATAAAAGATATCTCATCAAGAATACCTTTACTGCGAAAGTTCTCAAATCGACTGTTTTGCTCGGAAAGTCGCAATATCTCGCCGTCGATCTGATTGATTTCCGCATTACCTCTCGTTCTTTTGTTTTGTAATTCCGAAAAGTCAGCAATCGTCTTATCAAGGATTTCTTTTTCAAAAGTACGCAATTTGTTATAGGCTTTCACAAATCCTTTCTTGACCGCTTCTTCGGTCAAGTTAGGAGAGTCGCAGTCAAATCCGCTTATACTCTTTCTTGAACACACCCAATATACCACATCGTTTTGCACTCTTCTACGGTATGCCCACCCACAATGACTACATATAATCATATGAGAAAACAAATATCTTTTTCGAGTTTGAATTGTCTTGCTATTTCTGTCAGCCAATAATTGCTGAACTGCTTCAAAATCATTCCGAGAAATAATTGCCTCATGCGTATTTGAAATATAGAACTTATCTCTTTCACCTTTATTACGAATACAGCGAAGCGGTAACATCGGCGGCGTATAGTGTTTTTGTGTTAAACTGTCGCCGATATATTTCTCGTTTGTGAGGATATATCGAATAGCGGGGTTGTTCCATTGTCTGCCATCACCCTCAATCGCTTCTCGGTTCAGCTTGGCAGAGATACTGTTTATACCAAGTCCCGATAAGTACATATTGAATATTTTACGAACGATCTCAGCTTCTTCCGGAATGATTTCAAGATTTCCGTTTACAAGTCTGTACCCAAAAGGAGCGCAGTACGTTGTAAAGGTTCCGTTTTCCATCTTCATTCGGTAGGCACTTGACACACGAACCGAGCCTGCGAGTGCTTCGCTCTGTGCAAAGGCACTCTTTACATACAGTACCATTTCCGAGTTCATCGTTTTGGTATCTATATTATCGTTTTCAAAAACGACTGTCGTACCGCAGTCCTTTAGTGCTCGGATGCTTTCAATACATTCAAGTGAATTTCGGGCAAATCGAGAAACGCTCTTGCAAAACACTCTGTCGATACGACCGAGCTTTGCATCGCTCAAAAGCCTCTTAAACTCTTCTCTCTTGGACATTGCTGTTCCGGTAATTCCTTCGTCTGCATATATGTCCACGAGGATCATATCTTCTCTTGAACCTATATAATCCGAGTAGTATTTGACTTGTGCGAGAAAAGAGTTCTCTTGGTCATCGGAGTCCGTTGAAACACGGCAATATGCCGCTGCTTTTATCTTTTGGTCCTCGGTAGACAGTTCCGAAGAAGGTCTTATTATTTGTACTGTTCTTTGGGCATTCATGTTTTCGCCTCCTCTCGCTGGTATTTTACCGCTATGCGGTAAAACGGACAAATGTGCAAACGAGTTCGCCGTACATTTGACAAAGTCAGATAAATATGTAACGGCTACGGTTTTTCCGTAGCCGCAAGACAATATGTCCGTTACAATGCTACGGGTTTACACCCCATAGATTCTGCATTGCGGCGGTTCAGTCTCTCAAGAACTTCCCTGCTTGCAATTCCGTCTTTTAACATACGACGGATGATATCAAGGGAAGAAAGGTAAATTATCTGCTTTCTCAAATCTTCGCTCATTCTCTCTCCTCAAAACTTCTTTTCAAGTTTTTTCTTCGGATCATAATCGTTGTAGATTTTCCAGATCTGGTAGATATACTTTTTGTTTCTCGGACGCTCAATATCGGTGACGATATTATCACGGATTTCGATAGGTTCTTTGATATCTTTAAGTGCGTCTACGAGAATGTCTCTGTCGTAAACATTGGCATAAGTACCGACAAACTCCGTTATCGCCCTCACAACTTCAAAACGAAGTGAATCCGATTTGCCACCCCATACCTCAAACAAAACACCCATTGCTTCGATATAAAGATCCTCGCCTAAATTACGATAAGCATTGAGTGCTGTGCTCACGCAGGCAAGATGTCTCTCAAAACGTGTACCCTTCAATTCAACTTGAATACCAACCTTTTCGGTTGCCGCATTAAAAGCAACTGCTTCAGCTTCTTCTCCAAACAGATTTGCACGGAGTGCTTCTCCGGAACGAAGTTTCGATGAGAAACCGGTTTGCATAGCGAACAGCCTTGCTTCCTCTTTTGCATCCATTCCCTTATACACTTTACAGAGTATTTCGGTAGGCTTTTCCCCGTTCATGGACTCTCTTGCAAGAATTGTGTGCTGTCCGTCGAAAACATAAAATTTCCCGTCACGAGCACTAATCTTTGGTTCATTAGCAATTCGTTCATCCCACTTGCTCACAATATGTGCGATTTTGTCCTTGTCTTTTTTTCTCTGATAGGATTTTCTATCAATTACAAACAGGTTACTCGATATAGTTTTCATTTGATAAGGTCTTTTAATAGCCATTTTATTTCTCCTCAATGTTATTTAGAAATTCTTGGATTTTGTTTAGCACCCTATCCACAAACTCACGATTTTGCTTATCGGTAAGTAAGTCTGGGTATTCGGTAAAATATCCGCCAATAGTATCAATGGCGATATCGACATCAGTTTCAAATGCTTTGAGCATATCTGCTCCCGTTGCCGGCGGGCGTTCGGTATTCAAGTGTCCTGCGTAAAGGTTATCAATAGAGCGAAACAGTTCTTTTCGTCTTTGTCTTTCCTGTTCACGCTCCTCCCGACTCATGTTAGAAGTAGGAACATATAGACAGTCCACAAGTTCTTTTCTCTTCTCAGGTGAAGCTTTGCCAATCGTCAGCATTTCATCATGAGTTGCTCTAATCTTGCCGGATTGAATATCTTTTGTGATACCCGGAAAATCTTCTTCAGCTACATCAAGTGCATTAACATATTTTTCTGCCCGTTCAATTGTCGAGTGACCGACTCCCATCTCGCTTGCAATTCGATGTGCTGTTTTATCTCTGATTTTTGGTAAGTCCTCAAAATGAGGACTTACCAAATCTGTGTACTGATTGCCGCGAAAACCTTCACCTGCGCCATGCGCATCTTTCTCCGCTTGATATCTACGTCCCATAAGAATGGTCTTTTGCGCTGCCGACAAGTTCCTTCTTCCAAGCTGATTAAGGCATATCCAAGATATCGCTTCGTAACGATTCTCAAATGTCTTTTCTTCCACTCGATACTTGAGCGTTGGATTCTCCTTCAGTATCTTGTAACGGTGATGACCGTCAACAATCACGCCGTTCCATGTAATGATAGGATGATATATCTCGCCATCTCGTAAAATGTTGAGCCTGAGATTTTTGAACTCGTCCTCGTCAAGCGGTGGAATTACTCTTTCAAATTCCTCATCAACCTGAAGCATCAATATGTTGTTCATCTTCATCTTCCAGATCAAGGCTCACATGAATAGCCGCCCCTATCTCCTTCATTTTTTCTTCAGGCACTCTTCCGATCTTCCTAATCAGCCTCGACTTATCTATCGTCCGTATCTGCTCAAGCAGGGCGAGCGAGTTTCTCTCAAGCTCTGCGTTGTCAAGCGGGACATGGGTAGGCAAGGCTCGTTTCTTAAAGAACCGACTTGTAACCGCTGTCACGATGACCGTCGGACTGTAATGGTTTCCAACATCATTTTGAATGATAATCACAGGGCGTTTCCCGCCTTGCTCCGAACCCTTATACGGATTGAGATTTGCAAGGTAGATATCTCCGCGATAAATCTTTTCGTCTTTCATTTTGAATAGACCTCCTATGTTCTGCCGATCATCTCGGCTATGTACGGGGACCGCCGCCAACAGTCCCCAAGGAGGTATCAATCATGGGTCGGCTCGCACAAGATATATGCGAGGTAGCCCAAGGTATCTTCATCAATGGGTTTGTGCTGATTCAGCATCATACAATAATGAAGGAAATAGTAAATTGCTTCGATGTCGTCTCTCACCTCGACTTTTACATAGCTTCCCGTTAAGGGATGATGGAACTCGCAAGGCTCTCGACGAAACCAATTTACAAGGTTGCTGTTTTGGTCTGCAAAGCAATCTTCAACTGCAAGGCAGATGTCGTCTGCCATCTTCAAATGTCGTTTGGATTCTCTGCTCCCATCCGGGGAAAAGCAAGCGAGATTGAGATGCGCATGAATGGTTTTAATGCAGAGTGTAAAATCTCTGAGGGACATTAACTCTCTACCGCCCTTACATTCGGCAAGGATTTCTCTTACTGTTCTTTTCATAAAACTCCTTTGTAGCTAAGTATTTTGAAAAGTTGAATAGCCACTCCTTTCGGACTTCTCATCGGGAAGTCAGCTTCCCTTCGGAATGTGGTAAATAGAATATGTATCGGGATCATTCGGGAAGCGACCGCTATGTCCAATGCGGTCTGCTTTTCATCCCGAACTCCGTAACACACTCTATTTGTCCTCGACACCCCGAGTGTGATCGGCATAAGCCGATATGGGAAGTCATCAAGCGGTCGTGGTGCCCTCATTGGTAAAATACCAATGCCACAGCTCCATAGGAATTTCACCTCCCCCGGGTACTCCGCAGGCAGCGCCTTTCGGCTACTGAAGTATCATTGCCCCTTGTAAATGTCATCGCCCTAACCTACGGCATTTTGAGGTTTTACTTCGTATAAGTTTTATCGCTCGCTCTCTTTCGGGAGGTCATGGCGCACCTACGATCTCGGCTAACTCCGCTACTCACGGACATCTTACAAGTAATGTGCTGGATGAATGGCTATTCAATTGTCAAGGTTCATTGAGGACTTTTTTCTTCCCTCACTATTCCGACAAAACTAAGGTGAAATATAAGGTTTTTCAGAAAAGTTTTTCATATATTTTTTGGAATGCCCTTTTTGCGGTTTTAAATCGCTGTGCAATGGATGACTGTGATACGTTTTCAAGCTCCGCAATTTGGCTTTGTGTAAGTTCATCAAAAAATACCATTTTAAGTAGTTCTGCATGCCTGGGCTTCATTTGCTTCAATACAAACCGAACTTTTTCTTCACGATTCATATCTGGTTTCTCATCGTTCGCCTTGTACTGATCGTATGTGGCAAAGATCATTCCTTCATAGTCCATCTGATCCAACGAAACGCAATGTCGCTCGGTCGCACGGTGCAGTGCGCATTCCTTTCTCTGCTCGTATTGGATTGCTTCAGCAACTTCCTTTAAAACCTCGACATTTTGCTCTTTTCCCTGCCCGTCTGTAAAAACTACATTGTATTTCTTTTCAACAATGATTCTGTAATCGTTTCCGTTTTTCATTTTCGTAATCTCCTTGAATTTTTGATTTTTGAATTTGCGGTTGAAATCAAAAATCCCGAGATTACGGGTATCGTGCTATGTAGGTCTGCCACACGGACAACATAAAAAACGCTCCTTTCAGATTTCTCTGTCGGGAGCGTTTGATGTTCGGAAATCATCTGCAGATAAGCAAAAAGCCACCGACAGACAGACTGATCCCACAGTTATCCCATGGGATGTTCTATCTATCGGTGGCTTCTACATGCTTGGCTTTTGCCAACTGGCTTTGCACACCAATTTCAAGGCGAGACCTGCTTTCACGACTTAACTTAGCACTGTTTCAGCCAGGCATGATGCGTCGTTCGCCGTATTCAGTTTTCAAATAACACGCCGCCTTGGGGCAACGCACTATGTCAGGCGGACCGTTCCTTTCGGTATGGTAATCAATAGCAAATCCTGACGACGGTTCTTGTAGCTGCGCACAAACATCGTCAGGCAGCGACCGCACTCGAATTCCGTCAGTTCCTCCCGTTGATATCCAACGCTGAGTGTTCCGCAGTTCGGACAGTACATTTGTTTCGGAATCCAGTAGGAATCATTTCTTTCGTTTTTCACAATATTTCTCCTTGCGCCGGTGGCAACAGATACAAACGTCTGCGTCATTCCGCAAAATTTATCCTTGCCTTCTTTCATAACAAACTTCTGCAATTTCTTTTTCTTTTTTCGTGAATTGACTTGACAGGCTGAGTGTTTCAGTGTATAATATAAGTGCAACAGTGAGTGGTTGTGATGATATTATACACCCGTGCTTGCGGTTTGTCAATAGGTTTGGACGAAATTGCGGGTGTTTTTTTGAAAGGAAATTACGATGAATTTTGCACAGCGGCTGAAAAATGCGAGAGAAAACGCACATATTCTGCAAAAAGAGCTTTCGGAGCGTAGCGGGGTAGCTCTCCGCACCATACAGAACTGGGAAACCGGGGTTCGCCGTCCCTCCAATATTGAAAGTGTAACCAAGGTTGCCAAGGTACTCGGGGTATCCACCTCCGAGCTGATCGATTCCGAGGAGGAATTCGTGATTTCGGCAAACGAAAAATACGGTTCCCGCGGAAAAAAAGGCGCGGAAACCGTATTGACCGAGGTGCGCTCCCTGTTTGCCGGCGGTGAGATGAGCGAAGAGGATATGGATACCTTCATGCAGGCGATACAGGATGCATACTGGAAAGTGAAAGCGGAGAATCGGGAAAAGTACACGACGAAGAAAAACAAGCAGCGACATTCGCAATGAGACAGATACGATATAATACAGGGGGATTTTCATGACACGAATAACCGACGCAGTCCGAACAGCCAACCGTATCATGCGGAAATATGATGAGCGTGACCCGGAGCGGATTGCCCATTACGCCGGTATTATGATCCTGCCGCAGCCGTTTGTAAAGCAGAAGGGTGCATACACGGTCATGATGCGGAAACCGATTATTTTTATCAAGCGCGACCTGCATCCTGCGATGCGCTCCATTGTGCTTGCGCACGAGCTTGGGCATCATTTCCTGCACAGACAAGAGGCGATGCAAAGCGGAGGCTTCCGTGAATTCAACCTGTTTGATATGCAAAACAATCAGATGGAATATGAGGCAAATGTGTTTGCCGCACAATTGAAGCTGCCGGATGAAGATGTTTTGGAGTGCGTTTACAACGGCTATGATCTTGCCGCAACCGCGCGGGCATTGCATTCGGACATCAACCTCGTGGCTCTGAAAATAGCAGAACTGAACCGGAGGGGTTATCAGCTCCGGGAACAGGAATATCGGAACAAATTCCTGAGATCATGAGGCTATTACCATATAGGCTAAGTGATAAACGAACGCAAGACATTGGGGAGTAAATTCATAGAGAATCTTGCCGCCGATATCCGCATTTCTTTCCCGAATGTCAAAGGCTATTCCGTGCGCAACCTCAAATACATGGCAAAATTCGCAGAGACTTAGGGTGTTTTGTTGCTGGATTGACAGGAACAGTCATTCCTTCGATGATTGCCCATGCGATTTACGCCGTATTCTTTATAAGATCTAACGATTCGTTTGACGCTGTATAAGGAGGTAACACACAATGACAAAAAATGTTTTAAAGGAAAACTGGAAATTTCTATTGTTTGTCTTAGTTGCCAGTTTAATTGGGGGATATTGTACAGGGTTGTATGTATACGACACGCTATCACCCGATATGCTGAATAGACTACAAGAGCAAAATGTATCTAAAAGCTTGCTGGTAATTTCTACATTGCTACAGTATGGCGTTGTGTTTGGGGGAATACTTGCATTTATAGGATTGATTATCTCCAAGAAAGTCAATCTGTGGAAAGAATTTAAATATGACAAACAGGCGATTGTAATGACAGCTGTTATTACAGTTGCATCGGCTCTAATATTGTTTCCCGGAGATAAACTAATATTCGGATCCTTAAACAGCTGGGTATACGAACAATATGAAGCTGCTCCTGCCATTTCGAAAATACTGGCAGGCTTATTGACTGGTGGCGTAACTGAAGAAATAATAATGAGATTGTTTCTGATGTCATTACTTGTTTTAATAGCTTCAAAAGTAATGCTCACGGAGAATAAAGATATTCCGAAAAAAGTATATATCATTGCGAATGTTATTGTTGCTTTGTTATTTGCTGCGGGGCATCTTCCAAGCACGATGGCAATGACAACACTAACACCGTTAATCGTATTGCGATGCTTCTTGTTTAACGGAGGAATAGGGTTAGCTTTTGGATACTTATATAGGAAATTTGGCATATTCTATGCGATGATTGCTCATGGATTTGCTCATTTAATAGCTGATATCTTGCTGACTATCTTTGTATAAGATTGCGATGCAGTATAGCACTTCTACAAGCGGTTCATTTCAGCGAGGATATGGTGGAGCGCGACATCGAAAATGCACTGGTCAAGGACATCACCAAACTTCTCCTGGAACTTGGCACCGGCTTTGCGTTTCTCGGAAATCAATACCACATCAATGTCGGCGGGGATGATTTTTACATCGACCTGTTGTTCTATAACCTCAACCTGCGGTGCTATGTGGTTATCGAACTGAAGACAGGTGAGTTCAAGCCGGAATACGCCGGGCAACTGAATTTCTATCTTTCTGCGGTTGACGGCATTCTCAAACGACCGGAGGACAATCCGTCCATCGGTTTGCTGCTCTGCAAGAGCAAAAACGACCTCGTTGCCGAATACGCGCTAAAGGATATGTCAAAGCCCATCGGAGTCAGCGAATATAAGATTACAAGCTGTCTGCCGGATGATCTCAGTAAACAGCTGCCGTCTGTTGAAGACATACAGAGAAGGATCAAGAGTTGATACCTTTGATTCCTGTCATAAAATCTTTCGATAACAAACACCCTGCAAGCACTGCGCTCTTGCAGGGTGTTCATTGTTTGTGGCGCCATGTCATTGTTGAACGCCTTTTTCGGAAGATTGCGAAAAAAAGGACTATTCTCTTGGTAACTTCATCGGCAATCTTGACGCCATGATCTATATCTTACTGATCACAATAACCTCGTTAGTCGAAGTATTATATCCCATCGTTACAGGTCTGTCTTTGTATTCATCAACGTGAGGTGCCTTCCATCCCACATGAAAAACGCTCTTTGTGTCAATGGACAAAATATTATTTTCGACCTCAATTCTGATTGTAAAGAAAGCATTTGCACCAACAACATGTACTTCTCTTAAAACTGTCTCTGAAAAAGAATAATCCTCCGGTTTCTCAAACATTTTTTGTATTTTAAATAAGAAAAATTGGACAAATGAATATACAGAGCCAATATCAATAAAGAATATTTCACTGCAATTCCCCGGTACTCCCACAGGGCGGAAACTATAACAATGTTCAGAAATATCAGCAAAAAGAAATATCCGATTGTCACTAACCGTAAGTCATGCTTGTAGCATTGAACTTCCACTGAGTTATTGGCCTGTAATATCTCGCCCGGCTTGTGGTTCAGGTGCATGGTATCGTTTGTCTTTGCTGTGTAATCCCGATAATACTTTTGGGACTGTGTCAACTGGTACGGAATCTCTCCGTTTGCCTGGCACATCTCACAACAAGAGATTCAGCGTGACGCCGCTTTTCTGCATTTCTCTGTGGACGTACTCATAGTCCGGCATTTTATAGCCTCGCGGCTCCAGTGCCGACGGGAACAGAATCTCGACAAACTGTTTGTACGACATTTCGTCAGGTAAGGGAAAAGACAAGCCCTTCTCCTGTGCCAGCTGCAGCGTCTGAATGACGGTGGTTCGGGAGCATGCGCAGCTTTGTGCAATCTGCGTGTTGTTGAGTCCGAGGCTACTCAGCCTCAGAATCTCGTGGTAATTGGTCATGATGATGACATCCTTTGTTGGATTCACGCTTTCACGTGTACCCATATTTTACCGCAAAATTTATGACTGCTCAACCTGCGCGGGCTGGGTGTTCAACTCGCGCGGGCTCGCTGTACAGTTCAGCGCGGAATATTCAATTCGCTGATACCGATTGCGTCGGCGACCTTCTGCATAGATGGCGACTGATGGGATTCAAAGAAATAGTCCTCGACAAATGCCTGTATTTCCTTTATCGTTTCGGGGTTTCTTTTCCGTGATCCTACCATCTCACACCTCCGCACAGTTCAAACAGAATGTTGCATTCTATTTTCAAATATATTATATCATATTGCAAAGAAAAACAATAGGTCTTTTGTACACAAGAATGGGGCTGTCTCAAATTGATTCTTTTGAAAGCACCCTTGTAAAATTTCAACAAAAAGCACTTGCCAAGGTGATAGGCAAGTGCTTTTTGTGTAGGTTGTCAAGTAAATGGAAATTATTCCCAAACTTGAGACAGCCCTGCTCCTATCAAAGTTATTTTTGATTATTAATAATCTGCATTGGGGTCTTTCTCGCCAGCAACATAATCGGTATTGATAAAGCGGATAGTGTGAACAAGACAGTTAGTGATGAAATTACTATCAAGTGAGGAATGTTAATAACTATAATGTTAAATGGGTTTTCAACTAATGTTTTTGAAAATTCTATATTGCCATAAGCAGCAAAAGCAACCAACCCAACCATTGATAATACCAACGATAACAAACTAATGAACATTGCTTCAACAACAAAAATATTCAATGTATCTCTCTTTCGAACCCCTAAAGAACGTAGGATTCCGATTGTTCTTGTGTTTGAAGATATACTATTGCTAACATATGAAAGTAACATAAACAAGGCAATGATAACAAGAATTATTGCCACTGTCTTTAGTACATTAATAAAGCTTTGAATTGTATTTTGGAAATTATAAATTTGTGATATTGAAGGTTCATCTATTAACACATTGTTGTCGCCACAGAAGGCAACAATTTTGTCTATGGAATAATTTTCATTATTCAAAATATAATATGTGTGGAAATACAAGTCATAATAATCGGCCGATAATTTGTTGTGAACATCTTCAGTCAACAAAACATCACATTCCAATCCTTTATGTTCATTTTTGTACTCGAACACTCCAACAATTGTTATTTCGTTAAAATAGTCAAATAAGTTCAAGGAATCAAAGTAATAACCATCGTATTTCTGCGCATAAATATCAATAAAGCTATATGCTTTTGCATTAAAATCCGATTTTTCATTTTCGCTTGTGCCGGTATTTATTCCACTTTGTTTATTCATATAAATTGTATACAGATCCTTAGAAACAAGAGCCTCATTACTATGTTGAGGAGTTCTACCAGCAACTATTTCAATTTCAGCATTTTGATCTACTTCGCCGTAGCTCAATCCTGAACTGTCTAAAAAATAAGTTATTTCTCTGTCAGAATAAAAGAAATTAGAATAATTAATCAGCAAATAATCATTAACCGTTTTGTATTCATCCAGAAATCCTTCATTCAACAGCATGATATTGTATTCTTTGTTGTAATGATGTAATGTATATTCTACATCTTGCTGCATTTCTAATTTACTTTCCAATCCATACATTCTGTAATCGGTCTTAACAATACCGACTATTTTCACCATCATATTGCCAATATACAATAAATTATTGACCGCTTCTTCATTCGACAAAAATAGTTGTTTGGCAAGATAATCTGTAATAAGAACTTCGTTTGCGGCTTGGGTATATCTACCGACAGATAATACATATCTATTTTCATATATCGGTGTTGAAAAAATACAATTGATTTCTCTTCCCACACGATTATTATCCGCAGATCTTATCGGAAGCTTTGTGGTCACTCCAATCAAATCTTCACTGTTATAATTTTTATTGAGTAAATTATAAAAAAACTTTCCGCCAAAAACTTTTTTACTGTGTTCTTTAAAAAATGAATCCTCATATGATGCTTGTTTGTAAAAAGTTATTCCGTTTTGTGGATACTCCCGAAGATATTGTGTTATAACGGTACTGCTATTGTAATCAGAAATATAAATAAACAATTCCATTAACAGTAAGGTAAGAACGCATACAATTAACGTAAATGAGAGTCTTATCGCTTTATTGGTCATTAGATGTAATGAAAATCTAAATGTATTTCTGAAAGAGAGTTTTTTGGGTAAGCGTCTTTTTTGAGTAAAGAAATCACGATCGTCAACGCGATTGATAATTTCTTCTGAATTTCTTATACAATTATTACCAATTTCCTTTATTTCACCATCCGCTATTCTAATGATCATATCCGCATATCTGCTACATAATTCTTCATCATGAGAAACGACAACAACAAGTTTATTATTGGATATTTTCTTAAGCAATTCCATTATCTGAGAACCTGTTTGCGTATCAAGATTCCCTGTCGGTTCATCCGCTAATATTATTTGTGGCGATTTAATTATGGCTCTCGCAATGGCTACACGTTGTTTTTGTCCGCCACTCAGCTCATTTATTTTCACATCTCCCAAACCATTCAACCCAACATAAGAAAGCAATTTATTAGAATAGTCATGAGAAGCGTTCTCGCAAAATTTTTTTTGGATATTTAATGGAAATTCAATGTTTTCAAAAACACTCATATGTTCAAACAAATTGAAATATTGAAAAATCATGCCTATGTGAGTATTGCGAAAATCATCCATGTCACTTTCAGTAGCGTGAGAATAGCTAAAGTCGTCAACTATAATATCTCCTTCTTGAAAGTTATCAATGCCCGAAATGATATTGAGAAGCGTAGTTTTCCCACTCCCGCTCTTTCCATGAATACAAATTAGCCCTATATTAGGTAAAGCCAGACTTACATTATTTACTGCTATTACATCTCTGCTCTCTGTTCTGTATATTTTTTTTACATTCTTAAGTTCAACCATGCCAATCTACACCTTTCTATTATTCGGTATAAAGCATTTGACAATTCTGCGATATCACAAACGGCAAAGAGCCATGATAACACAACTCTTTGCCTTCATAGCATTACGCATTATCCGAATAAATACGTTTAAGATATGCGAAAATGATTTGACCTAAATAATCCGAATTTGCCTCGTATATATCATAGTCTCCAGTTGTCCACATTCCTTCATTTACAACAACCGAAGTCCTATTGGCAACATGTCTCACTCCAAAACCACATGAATCTGGTTGTAGTTCGTTTTGATAAAAGCCTCGGGCTAAGAAGTCTTCCAAATATCTTGTGCCAAAATAGTAAAAATGATATTCGCCATCTACTACATATCTGTATAAGATATCAATGTCCTCACCGCTCAAAGTAGCATTACCAAAAAGATCATTAATGATTATTACCTTGTGTAAATACGAATCAGAACTATCAAGTGTCTCATCGGAAATGACAGATACTTGTCGAAACACAGCTTTTTTTCTTAAATTACAATCATCGCCATAAATAATGAGATCTGTAGGAAATGAAGTAATCGACATCTCAATCTGCTTATCGTAAGAATCCATAACATCATCCGGCGATTTAACACTAAGTGCTATACTTAACATCACAACTCCGAAAATTGTTAATATCACGGCAATTGTAATGCCAATCACAAACAATAGTTTATTTCTTTTTAACATACAATAATCACCATATGCTTCAATACAGTACAGTGTGTGTAATATCACATGTTACAGCAGATGAGTAGTCATCCTCTGTTGAAACAAACTTAGAAGTGATATATAACTTCTGATCATATACATCATCCGTTCCATATAGCCTCTCTATCACAATATAATAATCTGTTCCTTCTAGTATATACTGCTTATATGACTCCGACATGCTGGCTTTATATTCTTGAAAATTATACACCATATCCAATCCATAAGCTCTACTCGAATTGTCAACCACATTACATACACAATCATCATAAGTGATAGAATTGCTTTGACCAACATTAAACCCAGCAATTTTAAATCCTACATCTGTACCGACAGTGACCTGACGCCTTGCGTCATCAGCTGTAGTAGAATATGCCCTAGAGTTCAACTTCATTCCCGATACGTTAGGAATATCAACGCTTACAGATGACACACCAAAATCATATACTTTAGTTGTTGTCCAAAATAGTATCTTCTTGGGCAGTTCAATAGTATTCCCTTCGGTTCTCATTTTCAAGCCAAGCAAATCCATTCTTTGACCGGCACTATAAATGTGATTTGTTTTTGCATAGTAAACATCATAATATGTAATTCCAACCATTTTACCATCATAGTTACATTTAAAACTTTTTTCGATAACATATGTTTCTTTCACGTATCTATCAAGGTCAACTTCAAACGAAAGATCTTCTGCAAAATCTGAAAATCCATTACTATCTTGATCTTTAGGTGTCATCGCAAATGTTGATAGCGTGGACGATATCAACACAACTATGACAGTCAAAAGGCATGTTAATCCTTTAATTACTTTTTTCATATTGTTCTCCAATCCTCCCATATGTGTCAGTACTCATAATCACGCATACTGACACATAATGGTGTATTTGTTCAAAGTTATAATCTAATATTATAACAAGAAGCGTGCTTCAGCAATGTTTCAAAATCCTTTATATCGTATGTTACCAAGGAAAATATGAGTTAATATGTATAATAAACATAATTCAAATTTTCGGTTGCAGTAGCTGATCCGGGAACCAAGTCTACAGAAGTGTTACCAAACGGATTAGCTCGTACATAATAACCGCTAAAAACAACCTTGTAAGAACTATTGTGACTATATTCTTCCATAACACTCGGTAATCCGTAGTACGAAACACCTGTGTAAAATGAACATTGATTATATGCTAAATTTTGTTGTTCTTGCGTACTAGTCTCGTATGCCAGGTCTTTGAAGTTGAACCTAACGTTAAAATAATCCTCAATTTTTGTAGAATTGTATGTCGACGCAACACCTTCAGTAGTAGAATACGAGACAGTACCAGAGCCAGAACCGCCAAATTCAATATCCTTGATTGAAAAACTTTTGTCATAACCAATAGTCCATCCTTGTGTAACCACCGTTTTTGCATCGATTGCTGGAGAAGTGGCAAAATAATCGCATATTCTTTGGCCATCCTCTAATCCTTCATGCATCTCAACATAATCAATTTGAAATCTCAATGTTGAAGTTTGGTCAATCCATAAAAAGTAGTTATATGTTACTTTTACTTCGCTCGGTTCTGCAATAGCTCTAGTCATTTGTGTAAACTTACTGTATTGGTTGAGATAAGAAGTTTTTTCTCTACAAGCACATGTCTGATAATAAACAACACCTGCAAGATCACTATTATACATAGCAGTAGAGCTACGTTCGTTTATCCAACAATATGAATCATAATTTGTTTGCTCAACTTCAAAACCTAACTCTTCTGCGATACTCCAAGATGCCGCATTAGCAGCAATAGTGCTCGAAAAGATGAAACCAAGAGTAAAAAGCAACGAAAAGACATATTTAAATTTCTTCATAGCAGTATTCCTTTATCAAAATCAATTAAATTCTATTTTTGACCGCACAGAGGCCTGCCTCTGTGCGGTCGCTTGCAAGCGACCGTTTTTCGTTTTCAATCCATAAATGAGCAAAAGTAATTAAAATGCCATTCGGTAATCCTTGTCCCTGAATTTTCCGGAGTCGTATTAAACCCATAACAATGGATTCCGTAAGCAATGTTTCCTGAAGTATATATCGGGGAACCGCTTTGCCCTCCAGTTGTATCAATCACATTATAATACAACTTATTGGTGGCGCAACGAGTTATCTTGTCCGACATTTTATATTGGTAATAGCGATATTCTCCCGGATACCCCGAAATTGTCACATCGGTTCCCGTCAAATCACTTGCACTCCATCCAATGCCAAACCATCCCGTCTTATCGCCAATCGGATCTTCAAGTTCAATTAAGGCCCAATCATGTTGTTCATCCTCGGTGCTAACCCATTCAGAAGCTGTGCGCAAATGGGAAGATTCCGTTGTGCCATATGGATTATTCCAAAATCCATACCCATCTTTTCCAGGCCATACTTTAATGTTTTTGGCCCATCCTCCATTTTCACTGCTATAGACACAATGTCCTGCTGTCAATGCGAGGTCATCATATATCATAAAGGCTGTACCCATTCCGGTAGAACCATCGGGCCAATCAATTTCTATGTAGCAAATAGCTGAATACGGCATAGCTTCAGTATTATCCACTTTAATTCGGTTATCTTTCCCAATAAGACTGCTCGGATTGACAATTTCATCTCCGAATGTATAATGAGATTCATTCATGTTTGGAAACCACGCCTCAGTAGAAGATCCAGACAAATTCGCCGCCAAAGATCCCCATTCTGATTGGGCTTCAACCACATCATTGGAAAATGATACCTCACCGGTTCTCATATTCTTTGTTGCAACTGCCTCAGATATGCTACTTGAAAAAATCGAATAAGACTCACCACAGATTTTCAGATTTTCCGCCGCGCTTGCAGAAACAGATGCCATGCATATCAAACAAATCACAAGGCATAAAGACAGTATTTTCTTCATAATATGTTCCTTTCTTTTGTTCAATCTATATTCGCATCTTTATGTATGCGAATAAGTCATACCTCGCTTTCATACTGCAATATTATTTGTTCATTAACTTATATTATGACCATTTATCATCACCTCCTTTTGCCCTAAATCAAACCGCATCGTTAATTTCGTTCACTCCTTTCTAAAAAAGTAATTGCAAATTCACTGCGCAACTACCGCAAACAAGCAATTCAATAATCAGTCAGTTTCTTGCAGAATCAGATTAACGCTTTCAAATTTGAGATTAGAACAATTTGTTATAGACTTTTTCAAAGAATCAACGACAAGCTCTCTATTAGATTCATCTATATAATCGTTCAAATTCTCAGAAACAATGATATTTAAGACAAGTACGCTATTACCACCGTATTCATACACAGTCTTTCCGTCATAAGTCAATACACTCTCCACACCGTCGCTTATCACTTCACACTTAATCAAAGAGACTACTTCGCCTATATTGTTTAAGTGCTTCCATGTCAAGAAAACATTTTGGGGGCTACTCGGCAATTTAACCCTTTTCCGCTCAATCTTGCTATTATCAACATAATAAATCCATATGTTACTGTCGGGAATGAATATCTCCTTTCCGCTTTCACCGACATAACTATAATTCAAATTATATTTGGTGGGAATATATGGAATGGTGATTGCCGAAAGAACAATCGCAAAGAACAAACAAGCAGCAACAACCGACCATCTCAGCACATTCACTTTCTTTTTAATCTTAGCTTTATTTCTGATTTTTTCTTTCTTTTCTAAATGCTTCGCCAATATATCCGCATCAAGATAGCTGATGGCATCAATAATAAGATAATTGTTCATATATAAACATCATTCCATTCAAGATATAATTTCAAACTATGCTTGATCTTATCTATTTCTCGATAAACGGTAGGCACCGAAATCGAAAGATCTGTGGCAATAGTCTCAACTGATTCTGCCAAATAAAAGCGGTCAATAAATATATACCGTTGTCGGTCTGATAGCTCCCTCACGTAGTTGTTGATTATTTTTCCAACCTCCGCCATTTCATACTTTACTGCAACCGAGTCGTCACCATGTAACGTACCATTCACATCTTCCATAGAAATAGTAAGCTCGGACGGTATGCGTTTCTTGCTTGCTTTTTCCTTGTATCGATTGATTGCTATGCGTCGCATAATCTGCGTGATAAAAGCCGGAAACACAGTAGGTCTTGTCGGTGGAATCGCGTTCCACACGCCAAGATATGTATCGTTTTGGCATTCCTCGCAATCCAAGCGTTCATGAAGAATATTGTAAGCAATTCTGAAAAGAAACTGCCCATATTTTTTATCTGTTTCTTGTATTGCTTTTTCTTCTCTCCGCCAGTACAATTCGATTATCTGCTCGTCAGCAATAATCTCCTGCTGTTCCGTACTTTTACTCATGTTGCCTCCCTTTTTTCAGTTCTAAAAGCGCCTTCATAAACGTATGTCAAGAATTTTCTGAATTTTTCTCACGTTTGCCAATGTTTTTCAATTTTTTTTGGAATATTTTTTCTAAATCGAGTAGGAGGCTACCCATTCGTTGAGTAGCGCCTCTCACACCACCGTGCGTACCGTTCGGTACACGGCGGTTCAATCATATTGAGTGCATAAACAACTTGTACGCTTCGGATATCAATATAACCCACGAAGTTGTAGTAGATGTGAATGTCCCGTTCCTCGGGATCGTCCACGATATAGCGGTCGCCGATGACGATTTTCTCAATCAGCCGCACCAGTGTCGGACGATCCAGTTCTTCGAGTAGGGCGTAGTCCTGCATCATATTCAGCCATGTGTCCGCGGATTTCTCGTTCTCTCGGCTAGCGGCAAGCTGCTCGGTCAACTCCTTACGGCGATCCTGCTTTTCTCGGCGTTCGGCTTCATACTGATTGAGCAGTTGGATGCAGACGCTCTCCGGTACATGTCCCAGCTCCTTGTCCTCATAGGCAGACATGATTAACCTGTCCAGCTCCGGCAATCGCTTGGAAATAGCGTTTACCTTCGCTTGTAGCGCCCTAGTGCGTTCCATGCTAACAGACCTGTTCTCTTGCCAAAAGCAACGCTCGCAGCGTTTCACGATCATTCTGCGCCCACATTGCCTTACAGTGAATATCTATGAATCAGCGTTTTCTGGTTGATGTAGTGGGACGCACAGGCATTTTTGCCGCCGGACGCATAGCGGTTGCAAACATAGGCTTTGTATTCCGGTTCTTTCTCCGAAACTTTCTTGCGATAGTCACGCATATCTTACTCGTCTTCGTTGTAGGCTTCCGTCAAGCCGTCCGCGATTGCCTGCTCCCATGTGGTACCATACGGCGCGCCGCCAGAGGTATATCCGGCAATGAAATAAAAACTCTCGTCTTGGATTTCACCAAAGCACCTTCCAATGCCGAGCCTTTTGTTCGGTTCTCCCGCCGGCTTCACCTCTTTTTTGTCATCATACCGTATAACCGGACACTGCTTGACCTTGCCGCGTACAGTCCGCCGTTCAAGGCAGAATTTCATGTCGGTAGTCCGCTCAAAAAATCCGGCGCCCTTCTTCCAGCTGACACCGCACTTGCAGTGCTGAAGCCCAATGAACTGCTGTTTCATCTTTCTGCCGCAGTTCGTGCAGATTTTATTTGACGCTCCCATATGCGTTGCCGCCTTTCTTTGTTTTCAAAATAATTCTACCATATTTCCGCCTGTTTTTCAAGGTAAAATGCCTATGACAGCAGTCCCTCCCACAGTTCTTTGTTCCTGTCGGAGAGCAGTTCGTCAAGCTGTTTTCGTTGCTTCTCATCCAAGCCGTATTTCTCTGCCGCTTCTGCCGCGGTTAAAGGAATCGTATCAACATACAAATAGGTTTTCACGACTTCATACTCGACAGGAACAACGCTCCCATCATCTTGTGTTTCAATACGCGTTTCTTTCACAGTGATCTGTTTCGTGTGAATATCCATGCGATTCAGGCTGTGGAAAACCTCTTTCAGACCTTTCGCTTTCTTTTCATCAAAGGTCACAACATCTTCTGTCCGATTCGTCTTGATGGCATATACAGCGATAGCAAGACTCCATTCGCACGGTTCACCCGTTACAAAGCACAGGTCATGGTCATACTGGCTCTTTATCTCCGCAATCTTTGCTTCGTATTCGGCATTTGCTTCGCGCACTGTCTGCATAATAGTAATCCCGTTTTCGCTGTTCGGATTCGGCGCAAAGATACCAAACACCGAGCCGACCACGAGTCCGATCATACAAATCAGGAGAATGACCACAACCGCAACCCAACCGCCTGCGGCGATAGCGGCTACAATGCCCTTCACTGCGGCAACTGTTGCTTTTACGGCGGCAACAATTGCTTTCGCCGCCACCTTAACAAATTTCACAGTTGCCTGCGCCGCCGCTTTTGCCGCCTGAGCCGCCTTCTGTGCGGCTTTTGCAGTTGCTTTTGCCGCTGTCTTGGCGGTTTTCGCCGTGTCCTTAGCCGCTTTTTCCGTGGTCTTTACCGTATACTTCGTAGTCTTTGCCGCACCTTTGGCAGTTTGTGTCGTGACTTTCGTGGCAGTCTGTACCGCTTTACTTCCACCCTTTGCCGCAGTCTTTGGTGCCTCAAGCAAAGTAGTTTGTTTGGGAGCCGGAAGTTCTTTTGGCTTTGGTGCTTCGACCTTAATTTTTTTCGGTCTGTTTCTCCATTTTTGAATGTTGCGGCGTGTTTCTCTGACACCCCATCTGCCAATCCTATCACCGGCACGAACGGCAAGATGCGCCGTTCCGCTTTCGTATGCTTCAAGACGATTTCCCGCATATTCGCTCTCCGAGCTTTCTCCAGACGAGATCGTGTCATTTATCTCTTGCTTCGCTTCATCCACACCGTTTCTTGTCTTTGCGGCAAGGTTCTGCACACGGTCAAAGGTCTTGACCGTGTGCAGGGATTCTCTTGTCTTAATATCCGCCATCAGGCTTCACCCGGCTTAGTATTCATGAGTTTGAAAAGCATGGTGTCTTTCGGAACTCTATTGACAAAAGGAACGAGAGCACTTCCGATCTTCACAAGTCCGTGCCCTGCTTCCACTCCCGTGATATAGGACATTTGCAAATCGGAGATACCCATAAGGTCAGCCAGCTCTGCTCTGTCAGTTGCCGCCTGATTGAGCATGACAACAAGCTCGGAGTTTGCAAGCATGGTTCTTGCGGTATGCGACTGAAGCAAATCTTCAACATTTTGAGTTATTCCCGTGATGAAAGCTCCGTACTTACGGACACGCTTCCAAAGTGTAAAGAGGAAGTTTGCGGAATATTCGTGCTTGAAAAGCAAGTAGATTTCATCGATGAAGATATAGGTCTTACGACCTTTTGCTTTGTTCGCCGTAATACGATTGAGGATATTATCGAGAACTACAAGCATACCGATAGGCATGAGCTGCTTGCCGAGATCGTGAATATCATAACAGATAAGACGGTTCTCGGTGTCCACATTCGTTTCACCCGCAAAGGTATCAAGTGAACCACTTGTAAAGAGTTCAAGGGAAAGTGCGATATCCTTAGCTTCCGGTTCGGGCTGTGACTTGAGCATAGCGTTGAAATCCTTGAGCGTTGGAGCGTTCCCGGTAAAGCCTCGGAGCATATAGTCATTGAGAACATTGGCAGTGCATCGGTCGATGAGCGATTTCTGCTTCGGTCCAAGACCTGCAACCGCCTGTTCACAGAGCGAGAGCATAAACTCAGACTTGAGTGTCACGGGATTCTGCCCGTCGGCATAGTCCATATTGATGTCCATCGCATTGATATGGTGGGAGCTTGTCGCCGAAATCTCAATCGTTTCTCCGCCGAACGCATCACAGATCTTGCCGTACTCCTTTTCGGGGTCGATAATGATAATATCCGCATTTTTGTCGGCAAGGAACAGATTGATAACCTCCTGCTTTGCAAGCAAAGACTTACCCGAACCCGAAACACCCGTAATAAATGAGTTACCGTTGAGCAGCTCGTTTCTGTTGATCATAATCATATTCTTGCTGATGGCGTTATTTGCAAAGTAAATGCCGTCGTTATGGCATACCTCCTGAACTCTGAAAGGCATAAACACCGCAAGCGATTCGGTAGTCAGGGTTCTTCGCATCGTCAGCTTGGGAGCACCGTAAGGAAGAACGGTATTCAATCCCTCAAGCTGTTGCCAACGCAGGATATTGAGTGAGCAAAGGTTCTTTCTTGCACATTGACGGATAGACTCGGTATCGGCATCCAGCTTCTCCTTGGTATCTGCCGTATGCACGATGGTAATGAGTGCGGGAATCATTCGCTGATCTCTTGCAACCAGATCATTGAGAAATTCCCTGCTCTCGTTTCTCTGACGCTCCATATCATAAGGAATTGTTGCCGAGAAGTTGTTGTTTTGGTTCTGCTTTCTCTGCCAATTAGAGATATTCGTCTCAACGGCAAGGAGCTTGTTTTCGCTCTGCCGGATAGCCTGGTCGGTGGTGATGGGACTTGCATCAATGGAAAGCATAAGACCTCTGTCGATGTCGGTAAGCTCTGCCATAAAGCTGTCCTTAATAAAGTTTGCGTAATCACGCAGGTACATCACTCTGCCGTATCTTCCGTCCACCTTGAAGTAGTCGGAACGAAACTCAAAGCTGTCGGGAGCGATGGCATCCTTGAAGCTATACCCTCGCCGGTCGTAAAGACTTGCATCGAAGTGAAAATCTTCTTCACTTCCGTAATGGAAGAAATCGAAGAAGATACGGAGCTTTTCTTCTCGCTCCACTTCCTCAATGCGAGAGCCGAGAGAAGCAAACAATGAGGAAAATTCTGCTCCAACTCTGCTGAAATAGCTCCGCGCTTCCTCCGGACTGCCCTTTTCGATAGTGACAGTCAGGTATTTGTCTTGCATGATACCGTTAGACTGACCGACATTCTCGGTTAGAATGTGGTTATACTCGGCTCTGTATCTGTCAAGCATATCCCCCTGAAGCTCAAGCAGGCTGTGCTTCTCAAACTTCTGTCGGTTCATACGGCGGTTGTTGATTGTGAGCTTGGTATCTGCCTGCGTGTCAAAAGAGTTGAGTATCTGCGAATAGGCAAGAAACATTCCCTCTTTATCCTCTCTTGATGCCGTTGCATAATTGATGTCGGTAAAGCGATAAGTTTTGGAATAGAGGTTCCTGCCCACAAGGCAGATACCGTCCTCATAAATATCCTGCAAAGGGATAGCCTGCTCTACCGTTGCCGGCACTGCATCCTCGGGGATGCTTTTCTTTTTGTTTGTAAAAATACTCACGCTTTTTCTCCCTTCTTAATGAGTTTGTTTTCGCCCTTAAAGACAAGCTTCCGGGGCATGAGTATTTCGCTTCTTATCCATGCCTTTGCGATCTTCTCTGCGGTCATTCCGTTATACTTGATGAAGCCGAGACCCGCAAAGGGTGCGGCTCCGAGCATACAAACCCAAGATAAGGTTTCTGTACCCATAAAAGAACGGCAACCGAAATAAATTCCGACTGCCGAAGCACATGCAAGAATAGCGAAAATGAACTGTCTTACGGATAGACCGAAAAACATTGTTTCGTTGTATTCTTTGATTTCTTGATTGATCTTGATTTCCATATAATCTCCTTATACACCCATCATTTTGTTTACAACTTGGTCGGACAGCTTGATGGTGCCGACGAGCACAAGCATATTAAAGAGTATCTCGCCAATATATGACCACACCTGAGAGATTGCCGAAGCACTTGCATTGACCGATGGCATTGTCGTTGCAAATTTGGAGTAAATGATACACGCAAGTACGATGATAGCACCCTCAAGACATACTGCTATGAAAGACTTTATGAAGCTCTTACCGACCTGACTTGTTTCCTCGCTGGCAAAGCTCGACAAAGGCACCGGGGCAATAGCCACATACATATAGAGCTTAAAGAATCGCCCGTAAACGGTCAGAATCATTATGAACGAGAGTACCCATACAAGTAAACTGCCGATGAGAGTTACAGCCCACAAGGGTATGCTTTCCCAAAAGCCACAATCCTCTATTGTCTGTACCATACTCGGCGGTATGACCATGCCGCCATTACCCGTTACACCCGATGATATCATGATTTTTGAGATGATGCCTTGCACGACCTTAAATACTGCAAGCATCAGATCAAGTCCCCATGTTACCGCCGCTTTGGCAAGGACAAAGCGAATAAAGAGCTTGAGAGCTTGTTCGGGTCGCTTCACCTCTTGCATGGAATTATAGTGCTTCATTATGCCCATCAGGAAGAACAGTACCAATAAAGCATAGCCGATAGCTTTGAGTGCTCCATTGATGCCCACCATTACATTCCAAATAGCACCGCCCTTAAATTCTTCCGGCGACTGCGAAAGCAGCCTCCATATCTCAGCGAATTTGTCGTTCCAAGTGTCAATCGCATTTTGGATGTTTTCTACTACCCAATTATTTGACACTTAATCACCTTCTCTCTTGGTGGTTTTCTTAACCGGTGATAAGTGTCAGAATCTCTTTTGCAAAAGTAATTACAACACCGCCCGCAAGCGTCAAAAAGCCGTTGGCTCTCTGAGACGGGTCATGAGACTTGAGAGAAAGACCAATCTGCACCACTGCAAAGCCAAGCATGATCATACCGACTGCACGGACAAGTCCAAACATGAAGTCGGAGAGATTATTTACGACGGTAATGGGGTCATCCTCTGCTGCAAAACAGGTTACGGTGCAGAGTGTCATCATGGTAATCATCATAACGACGGAAATCCAAATCGACAGTGCTCTCTTTGCCTTCTTCGGCATGGACTTTCTTTTGTTACTTGTGTTCTTCATTCTTTTTTCTCCTTTTCTGAATCTTTTTTGATTTTTTCAAGGTGCATGGCGAACTCAAATTCGTCAAGCACGATTACTTCTTGGCTTTGCCTGCCTGCGTACATTGTTTCGACCTCTTTTGTAATGTCGAATACCTCTTTGGATACTCCATACGCCCACGGATTGCCCTCAAGTTCTCCGAAGCCGTGAACATAGGCGGGAGCACCGCCGTCCTTTGAAAGTCCCACATTGGGATGCTTCAGGATATCATACTTATAATCAAGGACAGGGCGTTCGCCTCGGATAAAAGCGATACAATACTTGTTATCCAGCATACGCACTTCATCAGGTGTCATCAGCTCTCTGCCGGACAACTGAAAGTTGGTCGAGAAGTTTCCTCGCATACCGTCGCTTCTGCCGTAGGTGTTGGTATCAATGGTGGCTTTGCCAAGCTGTTCGGAAATATATTTGTGAGTAGACTGCTCGTTACCGCCGAGATATACAAGCTCGTCGCAGTTGCCGACGATACTCTCCCATTGCTTTTCAAAGAGTGCCTTGAGCTGAGCCAAGTTCTGCAAGATAATAGAAACACTTACACCACGGGAGCGCATAACCGACAGAATCTTGTCGAAGTCATCGGGTAGCGAAACATTGGCGAACTCGTCCATCAGAAAATGCACATGGACCGGCAATGAGCCTCCGTAATCATGGTCGGCTACATAGAATAGCTGTTGGAACAACTGCGTATAGAGAATGGATACAAGGAAGTTAAACGAGGTGTCGTTATCCGGGATAAGGGCAAATAAAGCCGTTTTCTCTTTACCGAGCATATCAAGCTCCAGTTCATCGGTTACGGTCATCGCCGCAAGGCTTTCGAGGTTGAACTTTTCAAGTCTTGCCGCCAGCGTGATTTGAATGGACTTCAATGTTTTCGCCGCACCGCTTCGATACTCGTTGTAATACTTTACTGCAATATGGTAGGGGTCTTTCCTTTCCAGCTCCCCAAAAAGCAAGTCAAGAACGCTGTCCCTCTTATCCCGTTCCTCATCAACATCGCCCTCACGCAGAAGCTCCGTTACCATTGTAAAGTTCTGCTCATAGGGCGGTGCTTCATAGTGAAGATAAAAAATGAGCGCCGACAAAAGCATACTTGCCGCATTGTCCCAGAAAGGGTCCTGCGTCTGTGAGCCTTTGGGCGTCGTAGACTTAAAGAGGTTTGTTACAAGTCTTTGCACATCGTTATCAGACCGGATATAGGCAAAAGGATTGTAACAGTCGGACTTTTCCATATTGATGAGATCGAGGACTTTCACCTGATACCCTTTCTTTTTGAGCAGTCCGCCCGTGTCCCTCAAAATCTCGCCCTTTGGGTCAAGCACAACAAAAGAGGTATTGGCTTGCATGATATTCGGTTTTGCGTAAAATCTTGTCTTACCCGCACCCGAGCCGCCGATGATTAGCGTATTCAGATTTCTTCTGTGAGAATGAGCATCATATCCGACTGCTACGTTCTGTGTGAGGAGCTTATTACTTTCCGGTGGCTGTTGTCGGTACCGCTTATCTATTTCTTTCTTATCACCCCATCTGGCGGAACCGTATTCTTCCCTGCGTCGGTAATTCGGTTTGGTATAATGGTATATCACAAGAGCAAACACATAAATACCCGACAGTATGAGCACACAAGGCAAGGTACTGCCGCACCAAACGAGCCTGAACGGATGTGTCATTGCTTCTCCGAGCTTTGGAAGCATTTCCACAAGACCGCCACCGAAGCAGGGTGCAATAAGGACTGATAACCATATAACGGCTATCAGTCCTACTGCTGAAAATATTAGGGTGAGTTTTTTCGTGTTTTCGCTCTCCATCATCTGCTGTCTCTTGCAGCAGACTTTCGTCCCCTGACAATGACGGGAGCATCAATGACCTTGAGAAGCAGGTCGCTGACATCCTCCGGCTCTCGGTTTTCCTCAATCAGGTCGTTTCTTCTGTCAGCAAGTGCTTCGATCATCACGCGGTATTCATAGTCGTCAAGCTCCACGACTTTTCTTTCATTCTTGCCCATTAGCGTTCCTCCTTACCTGCTGTACCTTTTTCGGTACTATCATGAGCCTTTGCGTCAGTGGACTTGTTCTGTTCTTTTGGGCGAAAAAGCACCTCCGCAACTCTGCCATCAATGGCTTTGGCGGTTGTAAGAAGGTCTGCCATCTCTCCTTTGAACGCATCGGCATCCATGCTTGCATAAGCGGCAGGGATGCTCTGAATCGAAATGTTTTCGGTGGAGATACCGTATTTCTCGGTAAGAAGGTAGGCGATACACCTTGCCTTAAATTCATAATCTGCCACACGGGAGGTTTCGTCCCCACCGCAGAAGGTGGCGAGAGCCGCCGCATTGAGTACCGTGGGAACAAGCTCATCAAGGGGCATACCGTACTTACAACGGATCTCGTTCTTGTCCTTGATATACGCCGCACCTTCGGGATTGCTCTGCGGAAAGTCCGCATCGACTACGACCTTTGCGGAACAAGCATGAACAAGACCTCTTACGAGTGTCTTTTCGTCATACTTGGGAGCAGGCGCCGCCTGCCCGTCAACGGTATCGAGAACATCGAACTTTCCTTCCGGGTCATAACCAACACGGGTTTTCCCCTCGCTGTCGGTGTATTCCTTTTTCTTTAAGACATACACCTGAGTAGCTCCCTTCTTGACGATTTTCTCTTTCTGCTTCCATTCATTATAAGTGCGAAGCTCGGTAGCCTTCGGGTTCTGTGCATAGATCAGCATAATATTCCCCACCGAGTTGCGAAGGAACCGGCTTGCCGTATCCAGCATTGCTACAAATGCTTTGCGGTCGCAAGCAATATCCGAATATGCCTTTGCAGACATTTCGTTCAGTTTGGCTCTGCGTTCACGCACCACTTCACCGTAGCTTTTCTTTGTGTCCTTTGGCTCGCCGGCTTCTTTGATCGCCTTTTCAAATTCGCTCATATTACTTTCCTTTCTTATCTGTTATCTGCTTTCATTGGATTTCGGAGTTGGTGCTTTGATAGGTTCCTTTACGACAGCATTCCTTCTTGCTGCTTCTCGCTCCTTTTTGATACGGGCAATCTTGTCACGAACCGACTCTCTTTCCCCATACTCAGACGGGGAAACCGATTCGTTTCCTTTGTTTGATTCGTTCGATGTTGGCTCGGACAGACTGTCGCTCTCCGTCTGGACTTCCTCCTTTATCCCCGATGCGGAAGGAACAGGTTCGCGGCTTAGGTCGTCCGTCCGAGCCGACGTGGGGTTTGCATAAGAACGCGCCTCCTTTTGGATCGGCTTTTCGGAAAGAAGCTTTTCAGCAACGCCTTCCTCATACTCCTCCTCAGTCTGTTCGGGTACGGGAGGGTCCTGACTTTCATTCTTGGTAGTCTTTTCTCCTTCCTTTTCCTCATCGGCTCTGCTTGCTTTACTGCTTTCGCCATTCTGCTCCCTCTTGGCTTTCTCCTTGAGAAGCTCTGCCTTGAGTGTTGCCGTGTCGATTTTTGTGAGACTGAAACGGTCAGCGATACGATTGATCTTGGACTCGTCATCGGCACGGACAAGAACATCGAATACGTCCCCCGTCTTGTCCTTTTCCTTGAGAATGGTATAGAGAATGCCGTACTGCTTGGCAACCTCCTTGAATTTGTCCATATCCTTTGCGGAGAAGGTATAGACTTTGAGTGGTTTGCCGGAACGAAGCATATTGTTCAGTCGTTCGGCACCTCTCGTTTTGTTTTGCTCCTTGGACATCGCATAGAGCATAACACCGAGGTTTTTGGCTCCCGTGCCTGCCAAGCGAATTGCCCACTCCGCTCCTTCCAATGTGATTTTCACTACCTGATCGGCAGCGTCAGCGTTTGGATTCATACTTTTCGTTCTCCTTGTGTTGTAATTCTTTTTGTCTTTCGGGTTCTTCTATAAGACGAACCACTTCTTCAATACCCGCACTTCTGAAGGTAATATCCTGACACAAGTCCTGTTCCCTTTGCAGCTTACGGATATCAGCACTAATCACTTTGATTTGTGCCTTGAGGTATTCCTGCTCCGTTCCCGCTGCTGTTCGCCGCAAGGTATTACGAAGGCTTCTTCGCTCTTTCCTTTTTTTCTCAACTTCCATACTGACTGATTGGTAATGCTCTCTGAGCTGTTCCATATCCTCAATACCGTACTTGCCCATCATCGCCGCTTCTTCGGACAGCTTCTGCACTCGCATTTTATCTTCCTTGAGAGAATCGCAAGCAACCGAGCTCTGCGGTCTTTCTTTGGGATAGATACCGAGCAGAAAGCAGTAATGAACATAAAGCCCGTGAAGCGAGGTCGGAGCCTTTCCGTGCGGCTTGTAAATCTTATAGTTATACGCTTGAGGATTGTACCATTGAGCCTTGATACGATACTCAATATCTTGTTCGGTATAGCCTTCCCCCAGCGACCGCAGTCTGCGTGGTTTTCGTTTTACGTTGTTTGGAATGATTCGCATCTCCTTCCCTCGTCGCTCTAATCTGTATCCGAGCTGTTCCATCAAATAGGCAAACTCGTCAAAATCTTTGGGAGATGCGGCAATGACAAAGTCAATATCGTGCTTGATTGCGGCATAGACGGTGTACTGCCCCTCCTGCTCCTGGTGGAGTAAGGCAATATAGCGATTGGTTCTCTTGTTCTTCGGGTTCTCTACCACGCTCACGCCGAACTCACGGCAAAGCTTATCCGATTCCTCACGCATCACGCGGTAGGATTTCTGATTGCAATGATATCTGCTTCCGTCCATAAAGGAAATGCTGTTGAGAACAAAATGGTTGTGAATCGCTCCCGTATTCACATGGGTTGATACAAGCACCTCAAACTTGTCTCCCCACACTCGCCCCGCAAGCTCAAGTCCGATCTTATGAGCAACTTCAGGTGTAACCTCGCCCGGCTTAAAGGATTGATAGCCGTGCATACACTGAAGTCCCTCAGTCTTGCCAAAGGTTTTCTTGGTCTGCATGAATTGCCTTGCCGCAACATCCGGCTCGTCTGAGCAGTTGACACCCGTAACATAAAGCTGTTTCTCGGTTTTCATTTGGTCGGCGGTGTATTCCATAACCGCACCAACCGAGCCTTCAAACTTGTGATAGGTTGCCGCACTTGCATACGCTCCGTTCCATGTCTTTGCTTTGTTTGCGGTGTATTTCGTTACGGTGGAAACACTTCCGTGACACCCCCACATACTTGTTACTGCAATAGCTCACTCACCTTCTTCTTATCCCTTCTCGAAGAAAAGGCAGAAGTGAACTTATCGTCAATATCAAGCACCGTGTTGTAAAGATCGGAAACCATGACTTCATCAATAAACTTAATTTGAATGGCTTTCAGCAAAAGCTGATGGAGATTACTTCCGATGATACGAAGCTCTCTCACGATTTCCCCGTACTCTGCCGGAGGACTCATATAAATATCTGCACCAAGTATTGCTTCCCTGATATATCTCTGTCTTGAGTACGGGAGCTTCTCTACGATGCGGTTGATCTTTTTCAGTTCATCATCACTTAGCCATAGCGTTATTTGATTGTTTCTTTTTCTCATCTTGCCTCCTTATAGAGTAATGACGGGGTATTAGGGTGCGCCCTAACTTGCCCGATTTTGTATATACAAAATCTATGCTCGCTATGAAGAACAGACACCCAAAACCCCGTCCGTTTTCAGGTGTCTTATCGTGAAAAATCCTTAGGGTTTTTCACGGATTTTTCAGTCTCCGGAGGAATTTCTTCGGCATAGAAATCCGTATCCTTATGGTCGTCTGCCGTGAGAACAACATCCCCGTTCCAATAGCTTTCCTCGACAATGTCCAATGCGTGGTTCCAGTCCGGAGCATCCACTTCAACCTCTCTTTCAAGCGTCTCGGTAATCGTTACCTTGAACTTTTTCATGCTAATTTCACCTCACTTATCTACCGTCGCCACGGTGATTTTTCTCTTTCTCTGCTTTATACGGAATAGCGGTAATCTCGCCGTTTATGCGTACAAAGTGTTCGGGATTTTGAAACTTTTTGCGGTACTTTTGCAACTGACCGAAGGATAAGCTTTCGTAGTGTTCGCTCTCAAGAGGAGCATTTACGATAAGGAAGTTGCCTGCTATGATGTCGATAATTTCTTTCTCGTCCTGATAGACATAGCACTTTTCAATCTTCCAACCGTTCGTACCGCCGTGCTCATCTTTCATATATCCGTCAAGACGAACACAGAGATCTTCGCCGTCCACCGAGCTTCCGTAGATGGAATAACCGCCCATGCCATCTTGAAATGCCTTGTTGTTACTTGACACCATATAGGTACGGGCTTCAATAGGATAAGTCTTATCAAAACTGTCCTCGGTAAACACGATATATCCTACAAGTGAACCGCTCTTTTCTCGCTCCGCCGCACGAAGTCTTTTCTTAAGTTCACAGTAAGGAAGCTCCAGCTCATATTCCTCACGGACTGCACGGTTCAGGGGTTGTCCTTCGAGTTTTCCCTCCTCATTGCATATGATCACAGCGTCGTCTGCAAAGCACGAAAACTGTTCAATATCGCCTTCAACCGCCGCTTGAAGTGACCGCAAATCTCTTCCGATTTGCACCTTTTCAGGCTCACGACCGGGCTTGATAAGAAGTGCGGTAATGAAGTTTTCTTTGCTCCTATCGACCGTTTTTGTCGGGTCAAACTCCACCTTTTTGACGCCAAAGCTATCGCAAAAATAAAATCCGACTTCTTCCTCTCCGCCGTCCCATACCTGAACGATATCCGAAACGGATAGCGACCTTCCGACATATCCCTGCGGATGGTCTGTGTTGAACATTGTATAGACACCCTCCAGCGTATTGCAGTCAACGTCTCCATCGAAAACCTTGTCGTAGATCTCGCTTTGAATGTCTTTTGTTCCTTGAAATCCTTCGATTGCATCTAAATTTTGATACATGACGCCATGCTTGTCTTTCTCACCGTCAATTTGAAAAATATTGATCTTCACGCTCTTTCATCTCTCCTTTTCCCCACTCGTATTTCCTCTGTTTTCATAACGCACAGATAAGCGTTAAAGTCTTTTTCGCGAGGAGGCGGTACATATTTCACTTCACAACGACCGGATAATGCCGCTGTAATCCCCTTCGCCGCAAGCCTGCCCGGTGGATCATTGTCAAAGTGCAGAATGACCTTTTTGACACTTGGATTTTGTTCAAGGAAGCGCAACAGCGATGCCGGAACCTTGCTGTTTTCCAAGTCTTTTTTCGGCATATACACACCAGAAATCGACATCATGTTTTCTTCATGAAAGTCCATTTCTCCGCCCTCCATTAATGTGGCAAAAGACATCAGGTCAATGGCACATTCAAAGACTCGCACACAGTCTCTCGGTGTACGACTGACCGTTTGAAACGAATAATCCTTGATACTGCCGTACACTTCTTTCTTGAAGTCCCGACCGTCCGTGGCTCTTACGGAACATTGCTTGTGTGCTCCCTTATCATCGTTGCCGAAGAATAAGCAATATCCCGTTTTGTTTTCCTCTGCAAGCATCCTTTCCCCGATAAAATAGTCAATGACATCATCGGAAATACAGCGCTTCTTCAAATATGCACGGACTGTTTTGCACTCATAGTTGTGGAGAGGAACACAGAAAATCTTCGGTTCTTCGTTCTTTGAAATAGAAGAAGGCGGAATAAATCCCGCCCTCTTATTCAGAATCTTTACCGCATCTACGAAGTCGACTTTCTCCACCTTTACAAGATAATCCAAAGCAGAAACACCGCCGAACCCCTGCGACCACCAGAACCATTTCCCGTGAGAAAGCTTGAGACTGTCGTGCGTTTTCGTGCAGTACACACCGTTTCCGAGCTTTACAAGCTCGCCCGGACAATAGGTTTGCAGATACGAAAAAGCATCAATTTCTCTTGCCCTTTGGATTTCTTCAGGCGTAACATATCTCACATCAATACCTTTACCTCCTTGTGAAATAGATTTAGCCGCCCCTTTCCTGTGCACCGAAAAGAGGCGGCTATGTAACAGACTGTTTAATTAAAATAGTCTGAAGAAACTTGAAATTTTACGCAAAAATTAGTCTCGGCATCCTATATGTTTGAATAACGTGCATTGCTTTATTTTGAAAGATATGATATAATTGATGTGTATAATTTGAAATGCCTAACGCCTGCTAAAATTGAACAGGTTTATATAATTATGGTTTGTTCAAAATAAGAATAGCAGTAAAATTAGGACATTAAAAAGCGAGGAAAATTTATTTATGAAATCTGTATTACTTGGAAACGGGATTAATATACAATTTGGTGGAAAGGCATATTCTAATTATTTTATTATGGAGAGAATCAGGTATCGAGCCAAATTAGATAGTTATGTGCAGCTATTCGGCAACACATTAACAAGTTCAGAAATAATAAATATATTGGATGGATTTGTTGATATTGCGAACGGTGTAAGAAATGGAGATTATGATCAGTATATAGATGGTGATGAGAATATCCAAGAGGCAATTGACGATTTTAAATGCAGATATACGTCCAATGTAAGTGCATCCTATGATATAATGCTTGAAGATTGGTTTCTCCTTATTCAGATGTTTTTCTTAAAAAATAACGATTTGACGGATAATAAATCCGCAGCTATTCAAGGTTTTGAAAGATTAATACTTGATGCAATTTATAATGGAGGAAAAATACAAGATTTATTTAAGGGAATGCCCAAAAAAGTTAAACACTTTTTCAAGGGCTATGATAATATTTTTACTTTGAATTATGATAATAATCTTGAAGCACTTACCAGAAAGACAGTATTTCATCTTCACGGCGATTTTAGCGTTCTTGCTAATAGTGAGAACCCAAATAATGTCCAGGGATATATTCGTTCGCAAGAAAATAAGTTGGTTGTTGTAAAAGGTATGGAACATTGTTTTTGTAATGCTTTGTTGAATTATAGTGGGATGTTAAAATATAAAACAGCAACGGACTTTCATAGCTTAATAACTATATCCGAAAATTTCAAATCACTATATGATAGTGACCTTGATTTTCGTAAGCAATTATCTGGTTTAGAGAAAAATAAGCCATTCGACTACCAGATGATAATGACAAAAATAGAACATCCAGAACTTAATATGGCAACTGAGTATTATTTTGATAAATTTGCAACCATATCAGATGAACTTCACATAATAGGTATGTCGCCGAATAATGATGCTCATATTTTTGATTTGATACGCAATAACAAGGCATTAAAGAAAGTTGTTTTTTATTACTTTTCCAATAAAGAAAAAAACTATATCGAAAAACACTTTTCAAAAGAATTGTTTAGTTTTGAAAGCGTGGATGGTTTGTGGAAATCATTGGGTTCTAACAAACCAAAGTATAATTGCAATTATTCCATGCCAACAGATATTGATAGATTTATATCCTGTTTTAATGCTCTGTCGGGTAGTGTTTCTACAAAGGAAGATATCTTGAAAGAGATTTCTCAAATTCCGAAATTTGAAATGGAGCGTTTGTGCAAACTTGTTAGAGCTGATATGCAAAAACGAAATCCAGAACATAGTCCAACCGATGAGGAAGGATTTTTCAAATCAACAGCAAGTATAAGTTACATAGCATTGCAAGAAGGCCTGCTACCATCAACACTTTATATGATTTGTATTATGAATTTTCATATAATAAGAGATAACTAAAAGAAAATTTTCATAGCCGAGAGGGTTTCACTTAGCGGAACCCCCTCGGCTTTACCGTATCAGGAGACGGTTTTCGCGATTGTCAAGCAACATCACGCAATATGTCGTTTAGTGTTGCTACGGTATAATTGATAAGATAGGCTATAGCCACTCAATACTTGTCTTCAAATATGAAAACAAAATTCTCAAGTGTGCCCAATTATTAACGGTTATCTTTCCTTACGGTCGATACATCTTCTGCCTTCGATTTCCTCGTCAACTTCGCACTCGGAAGGCGGATTTGCCTTGCCGGATTCTCCATCTGGTTCGGGTGCTTCGTCTGCCAACTCATTTTCTTTCTTGTCCATGTTGAGTTCGGAATTGAGGATATCAAGCCTTGCCTGCTTCTCGTTCAGCTCTGCTTCACGGGGGAAAGGTTTGAGCAATTCTGCTTTGGCATTCTCCACTTGTTCATGCAGATTTTGAAGCTCCTCACGGCAATTCCAGAGCCGCAATTTCATTCCCTCAATCTTGTTATCCAGACGGGTAAATATACCGTTTGCATCGTCGCCGAGCAGTACGGTATGACGGAGTTTTCCGACAAGAACAATGAAATATTGCTTCTGCATCGTATCAAAACCAATCTCGGTTTTGAACCCTCGATACTCACCGAGTGGACGCGGTTCTGGGTTGGAAATACGCTTGCAAGTCTCAAGTATTTTACTACCTGCTTCTGCCTTTTCGGTAAAGTCTGTGCCCATAATTTTAACCCCTGAGAAGCCTTTCTCATCCCGGTGGGCATTTGCTTTCGCTGTTTCTATATCGGCTTCCAAGCCGGAAATACGAGCCTCTACGTCCTTTATATCACGCGGAAAATGCTTGAGCAGTCTGTCTTCCAGCTTAAATTTCTGCGAGTTGTGATCTGCCCGCTGAAGTCTGAGCTTTGCCACATCCGCGTCAAGCTGCATCTTCTCTATGATCTTTGGATTTCCGCTTGCAAGTGCCTTTATCTCTGCATAAGACAACGCCGTTTCATCGACATCCTCCGCACTTCGCACAGGAGACTTTGAGGTCATGATCTGAGAGATAAACTTCTGCTTTGACTCAAGAAGCTGATACATATACGCATCGAAAGTGCCTTCGGTAATATATCGGGAGATATCCACTTCTTCGTTCGTATTACCTTGCCTTACGATACGCCCGGCTCTCTGCTCAAGGTCGCTCGGTCGCCACGGACAGTCAAGGTCGTGCAATCGTTTGAGCAGCTTTTGGACATTCGTGCCGGCTCCCATTTTGAATGTCGAACCCATGAGTATTCGCACTTGTCCCGCCCTGACCTTTGCGAAAAGCTCTTTCTTTTTGGCATCGGTATCGGCTGTGTGAATAAAGGCAATTTCCTCACGTGGGATACCCATAGCCACAAGCTTATCCCTCATGTCATCATAGACATTGAACTTTCCGTCGCCCTTTGGCGTGGAAAGATCACAGAATACCATCTGTGTCAAACGCTTATCCTTGTTCTGTTCCCAAGTATCGAAAACATTCCTTACACAAGCGTTTACCTTGCTGCCTTCTTCATCGGGAAGCATGGGGTTTATCAGTCGCTGATCAAGTGCCGCTTTTCGTCCGTCGTTCGTTACCATAAGCATGTTATCCACATTGGATGAAACCATTTTGTTGTGTATCTTCTCTGCTCTTTTTGCAAAAGACTCTACCATTTTCCTTTGCGTCTCGGTTGCGGCAACCTTGACTATTTGGTAGTTGGCTTTCGGCACCGGAAGGTTCAGCATATCCGCAGTCTGCACGTCGGCAACCTGCTTGAACATCGCCATCAGTTCCGGGATGTTATAGAACTTCGCAAATCTCGTTTTGGCTCGGTAGCCCGATCCATCAGGGGCAAGTTCGATAGCCGTAACTGTCTCTCCGAAGGTCGATGCCCAGGAGTCGAAAGCGGACAGTCCACGGTATTTCAGCTCGTCATACTGCAAATATCTCTGCATGGTATAAAGCTCGACCATGGAGTTTGAAATAGGCGTACCCGTTGCAAAGATGACACCCTTACCACCTGTTACCTCGTCAAGATAACGGCACTTCATATACAGATCTGAGGATTTTTGTGCTTCGGTCTGTGCGATTCCTGCCACATTTCTCATCTTGGTGTAGGAAAATAAATTCTTGTAAAAGTGAGCTTCATCGACAAACAAGCGGTCGATACCAAGCTCCTCAAAGTTCACAACATCGTCCTTTCGGCTTTGGTCATTGAGCTTCTTGAGCCTTGTTTCAAGTGACTTCTTGCTTTTCTCAAGCTGTTTTACCGTCACTCGCTCTCCTCGCTGATACTTCAGTTCTGCGATACTGTTTGTCAGTTCTTCGATCTCTGCTTCAAGAGTTCTCTGTTGTCGTTCAATGGAAACGGGTATCTTTTCAAACTGGCTGTGCCCGATAATGACTGCATCATAATCGCCCGTTGCAATTCGTGCACAGAACTTTTTGCGGTTCTTTGTCTCAAAATCCTTCTTTGTGGCAACCAAAATGTTTGCCGAAGGATAGAGTTGGAGATACTCGCTTGCCCATTGCTCGATAAGGTGATTGGGAACAACAAACATCGACTTATGACACAGTCCGAGACGCTTCATTTCCTGCGCAGCCGCGACCATTGTAAAAGTCTTTCCTGCCCCCACGACGTGTGCAAGGAGCGTATTCCCACCGTACATAATTCTCGCTACCGCATCGGTTTGATGCTTACGGAGCTGGATTTCGGGGTTCATTCCGTAATACTTGATGTGACTTCCGTCATACTCACGCGGTCGGATGGAATTGAATTTCTCGTTATAGAGCTTGCAAAGCTCCTCACGACGTTCCGGGTCTTGCCATACCCAATCCTCAAAGGCTCTCTTGATTTCCTCTTGTTTGCCTTGTGCGATTGTTGTCTCATGCTTATTCAAAACGGGTTTCGGTTTTCCGCTACCGTCATCAACATAATCAAAGACGCGCACGTCCTTGAGGTTCAAGGTATCCTCGATAATTTCGTAGGCATTGACTCGGCTTGTGCCGTAAACCGTATTCGCTTTTACATTGGTCTTATCGTGGGATTTGTTCGTGACTACCCATTGAGCAGTCTGCGGAATATACTTGATGCTCATGTTCCATCTTGCCCAAGAGGGTGTGCCGAGAAGTCCGAAAACAAAGTCCTGAACGATATCGTCAGGCACCCAAGTAGATCCGAGCTTGATACCGATTTCAGGGGCTGTCAGGTCTTGCGGTTGGACGGCTTCAAGAGCTTCCACATTGACGGCATACTCAGGAAAACCCGACGCAACCATTCTTTTTGCTCTCGCAAGCTTCTCGCGGACATTGCCGGAGAGGTAATCATCGGCAGTAAGATATTTCGGCTGATTCATCATGGCACTTTCCAAAGGATTTAAGAAGATAACACCTTTGAGTTCATCGTATATCTCGTCCTCGGTTTTGCCCGTCAGTTCGGACATATACTCCATATCTACTGCTGCTCTTTCGGAAAGTGAAACCGCAAGAGCTTCACTCGCCGTGTCTACTCTGTCGATCTTGACATAAGGCTTAATGGTTCGCTTTGTAAACATATCCGCCTTGCGTTCAAGCTCTTTATCTTCGTTCAGAATTTCAAGAGAGGACAAAAGAAAATAGGAGCTGTCGTCGCTGAATACCGACTCATTTCCACGGCTGTTGATAAGACCGTACTTTCCAATAAACTCGTCATATTGGGTGTTGAGTTTGCTCTGAAGCTCGGTGATAACAGAATCGGGATAATCCTCAAGCTGTGCATCAATTAAGTCCCTTACCGTATCTCTTATGGCAATCATGCCCTTAATGCGGTTTTCGCCCGTTACCGTTGTTTCCACTCGGTTCATTATGCTGTTTTGACGGTAATATACCTTGCCGTCTACAAGGGTATATGAGAAGTTTTTCACATTTGGATCTGCGGGAATAAAATCCGTATCTTCTTCAAGATCTGCACTTTCCACTTCGGTTATTTCCGCATGAATGTTGCTGATTGCATCGGAAAGAAGCTCGCCGAGGTCTTGTCCCTCATAGGCACGGCAGGTGGGTTCGGGTCCAAACGGTCCCGAGCGCATCACAATTTCGCCGAGCACCATATCGGGATTATCCACGAAATATTGGTTCATAGCGATGCCGTTTTCGTCTTTGCCGAGGTGTACCCAATCGGGTTCGGTTTCAATCACTCTGTCTCTCTTTTGGAGGAAGATGATATCCGAAACGACATCTGTCCCTGCACTCCTGAAGGCGTTGTCCGGCAAACGGATTGCGCCGAGAAGCTCAGCCCTCTCTGCGATATACTTTCTTACCGCAGGGTTCTCTTTATCCAGAGTACCCTTTGATGTGATGAAAGCAACCACACCGCCCGGTCGAACTTTGTCGAGCGCTTTGGCAAAGAAATAGTCGTGAATAAGGAAATTGTACTTATCGTACTTCTTATCCACGACCTTGAACTGCCCGAAAGGAACATTACCTATTGCGACATCGAAGAAGCTATCGGGAAACAGGGTTTCTTCAAAACCGCCGACTGTTATATTCTGCTTTTGATAGAGCTGCTGTGCCATTCTTCCCGAAATGCTGTCAAGCTCAACGCCGTACACCTTACTGTCGCTCATACTCTCCGGCAAGAAGCCGATGAAGTTACCGACACCGCATGAAGGCTCAAGGATGTTACCACGGGAGAATCCCATACGCTCAAGTGCTTTATACATAGCTTCGATCACCACGGGAGGGGTGTAAAACGCTGTCAAAGTGGACTCTCTTGCTGCCGTGTATTCTTCGGGAGAAAGAATCGATTTCAATTCCTCATAGTCCGAATGGTTCTCATCAAAACGGTCGGACAGTCCTCCCCAACCGCTGTAATCCGCAAGCAATTTCTGCTCGGATTCGGTGGCAAGTTTGTTTTCATCCTCAAGCTGATGGAGCAAGCGGATAGCACGAATATTTCTTTCATACTTGTCGCTCGGCACTCGAACAGGCAAATCTTCCGCCTTGAGCTTGTGGTCGATACGGTCATTAAAGTCCACTTCGGGGTGGAATACTTGACCTGCCGTTTTAGGCTTTGGCTTCGGAGTTTCCTGCATGACAGGAATTGCAGAGTCCAACGCATCCAGCATTGCTTCCGCATCCCGGAAGGTTTCAACTCTGCCGTCAATAACGGTCGAAACGGGTAGCTCGTCAAGCTCCTCGTCTGTCATCACTTCCTTAAGTTCTTCTTCATGAATATACTCCAATATCGGATGCAACACATCATCGGGAACAAATAGAAAATCCGGAGTATTATCATCTTCATCAAGATCCAATACCTCATCTCTGAGGAACTTATAGAACTCGGCTCTTGTCCAAGTGTTCTCTCCGTCAGTTGCAGTAAACACATCGTTCTCATAATAGAAAGCAATGTCATCAATTCTGCACGCTCTCATCAACCTGCCGAGAGCCTTCAGCTCCTGTTCTTGTTGAACTCGCTTGGGCACATTGAGAATGATGGGGTATCCGTCTCCGTCGCACTGTGCGACATTGTAGCCCTTATCGTTCAGTTTTTCAAAGAAGTCATTCTCTTTGTGGAACGGGAAGCCGCACATGGGATGTCTTGTTCCGTCGGGGAAAGAACGAGAGGTCATCGTGAGTTCCAACACCCCTGCAACCTTTTCGGCATCCTCATCAAAGAACTCATAGAAGTCCCCTACTCGGACAGCGGCTATTGCATCGGGGTGTGCGCCTTTCAAGCGTTCTAACTGCTCAAAAGGCGATAGCTTTTCAATGCCGGGAACATAGTCCTGTTCTGCAATCATCTGCGCGGCAGTACGTTCCACATCGTCCTGATTCATCGGACGATGCATCTCATGCAGTCGCTCATAAGTGTTTGCAATGACTCTCGGATACAGTTCATGGCGGAACTCGATATTATCCAAAAACAACTTGAGAAGCTCCATATCCTTTAAGTTGAGAACGGCGCGGCGGATTGCAGCGTTTCCTTCCATGACGGCGTTCTCATAATCGGAATGACCGCAAGCATTACAATACGCAGTGTCTTGCGAAATAGCGTCACTCACGACAGGAACAAACTTATCAAGCTGTGCTTCCATATCAGAAGTAAACGATTCTTCCTCCGATTCAGGCTCTCCGAATACCCTTGTGCCATCGGCACCGAACTCTCTTTTGTGAGCGTCGATTGCCTTTTCAGCTTCTCGGTCTGCGATTATCCCTTCCGCATATTTGATGCGTTCGTCCGGATCGTCAAGGTAAACGAGGCTGTCAAAATCAAGATTTCTCAGCTCCGTATCGATCAATTTCCGCAAGGAATCATAATGCAGTCTTTCTACTTCTATTCCGTCGATATCCGAAATCAGATCCAAATTGACAAGATCTACGCACACACTTATCGTGTGCTTTTCGTCTTCTCCAATCGTTGTTCGGGCAAGCGGGATTTTGTACAGATTATCAAAAGCACCTGCACTGCCGTGAAACTCTTTTTCATAGTATACGTTGATACAGTCTATTGCTTCGTCGAGCAACTTCTCGTTGGTTTGGTTTTTCTCATAGAACTCGATCAGAGCCTGCATCGTTGCTTCCGTACAATCCGTCAATGTCGGAGTTTTGGTCTTAAAATTCTTATCCACGATTGCGAAGTTAGGCGTTCCTGCATCGGTCAGCTCTACTTCTGCATACTCGGAAAGAGCATCAAAGAACTCATCCGAATCATCACGGTTTTCCATTGCAGAGGCAATATCATCAAATTTCAAATAGTTCGATACATACTGTCCTCCGGCATTGGCATCGGGATTAAAATAAATCCAGACAACCATATCTTTTTCAGGATAGACATAGAATGCATCTTTGTAAGCCGTTTTCGGTTCGAGATCCACGCTCTTTTTCAAATGGTCATTAAGCGGATTCTCACGAAGTCTTTCAAGGAATACTTCATAGGGCATTTCAAGGGGAAACATTGTGCCGTCATAAAGCTCTACACCCTTATCTGTCACCGATTGCAACATCACTTCCCCGGTGCCGATATAAATCCAAGAGCCGAGCTGAATATCATAACCGCTTTGACTGAGGTCGATGTCAACTATCTCGGCGGCAGGTTCCCCTCCTGTTGTTTCTTCTCGGACGGTAACTTCCCCGGCTTCTTCTGCCTTCGGCTTTGCTTTCTTGCGGAAATGAGAGTTTGGGAACAGATTGTAGGTTCCGTCTGCATACTGCCTGACCGTTTCAAAGCAACTTTTATGATAATCGTAGTTGCGTATATTCGGCAAATCACTCTCAAATATCTCACGCATAACAGCATATATCTCTGCAAATCTTTCACTGTCTTCTATTTGCGGGATGATTTCTTTTGCCTTGTCCTCATATACTGCTTTTGCATCGTGAGTAAACGGTCTTGGGACTTCTTCGTCTCTGTTCATATAAAAGCCTTGGATAGCTCTCGCAACTTGACTTCGCTCATACCAATCAAGCAATGTTTGCTCTTTTTCACTCAAATACTTGTCTTGCTTGATAAGAGCATCAATTCTCTTGGCAACATCAGTCCACGAAAGCAATATCTTTTCATTTACAAACAGATTGCCGTACCCGATGGCAAGCCCCTTACTATCATAAGCCATATCGACACGACCACCACAACTGCCGCCAATACCGTATTCATTTTTCAAGAACTCTGCTCTTTTGGCATTATCCTTGTTCATTAGAAAGAAGGAATACACTCGGAATTTCCCTTCACTCACGGGATGAGTGCCTGCAAGAGCACCGGATATTCTATCTTGCGTGATAAAGAACTTTTGGGGCATAAGATACTCGTTTGCTTCTTTGAACTCAACGGGATCGCGTAAGAATTGCCTTGTGAGCATGGATATGAAATGAGGGTTATTATAGCTGAAATACTTATAATTTTTCTCTTCCATTCTCCGAATATTCCGATCCAGTTCCTCGCAAAAAGGCTCAAGCTTTTGCGGGTCGTGCAGGATATCCTTATAGAACTCCGTGATTTCAGGCCAACCAAACCGTGATACGGTTTTGTCATCGTCAGGCAAATCACGGAAATGATCTCTGTAAAGGAACGCAATCATATTTGCGACCATATCTTCATAGGTGGCATCTGCCCGTTCCGCTTCATGCTTTGGAATATACTGTCCAAGTTCAATCAGTTCTCGGGTTCGCTTGTCTACTTCTTCCCAGGTAAGAAAAATGGATTTCCAGGCTCCTTCAACCTTGTCCCCCTCGGCGATACGCACTCCGTCATCATCCCATGAAGCAGACATCTTTCGCCCATCAATAATGATACCAACATGGTCTGTTTCATACTCGTGCCTCAAGAACAGGACATTCTCTGCTGTATCGTTCGCTCTGCGGTAATAGCCGTAAATTCTCTCGGTACTTCCCTTTGTACAGGCTCCAAGCCGAATAAACTCGTCAATGGCAGCCTGCGAGAACGCAAGTGGCTTTTCCACCTTTGAAGGAGGCTCGTATGCACTCTCCACAACGTTTTCTTCCATATCGAGCAAAGATAACTGTTTATCTTCTTTCGGCTCGTCAAGGTAGTTCTTGTCCTTGATAAGAGCTTCTATCAGCCTTGCAGTCAGCTCCCATGAGATTTTGCTTTCTTCTTTCCTTTCCGGATAATGACCGACATAGAGAACAAGCCCGTCCGGTTCCGCATGATAGCCGAGATGCTCATCGGTCTCTTTTTTCAGCATTTCACCGAAAAAGTTCTGCTGATAGCAGCCCTTGATATATTCGTTCTTCTTCGCTTCGTCCATCTCGGACAGTAAAAAAGACACGATTTCCACCTTACTGTGCTTTAGGTAGTCACCGTGTCTTAATATTTGAATGAGACTGTCCGCTTCGGAGATCGGCGGCAGCTCATCCGCCGCAGAACCTATGCGAAGATCAGGCTGTTCAGAACTTCTTCCTCCGCCGCGGCTTTCAAGCCGTTCATCGTCTGAACCCATTTCATCGGGTCGGTCGCTTTCATCTGCTCCGTCACCCCAAGGTTCTGTGCCATCCGGGATATAGTCATCGATATCTGTTCTTTCGCCGCTTCCTCCACTTCGTGCAGATGCTCGTTCAGCTTCGCTTGCGTGAGAAGCGTCGTGTACGTTCCCCTCCGATGCTTCTTTAGATATTCGAGCCGCATCATTGCGTATTTGCCGAGAGGATAATTGGTCTCTTTGGGTAGCTTCAGATCGGGAATCATCACTTCCCCTTGTGCTTTGTACCGGAACATTGCTTCCGTGCTCATTTTCTTGTCCTCCTTTACCGAGAGTATTATTTTTTTCGGGATTATTATATCGCACATTCTCAGTCTCTGCAAATGTGCGAATTTTGTTTTTCTCATATGCTCGTACCGTTCGTTCGATCTCTCGCAGACAAATCTCCGAAAGGTCACCCGTAGCCGTACCGAGTACATTGATGACTTCGGGAGTATTAAACTCTCGCAAAGCCGCAAGATCGTCCATATCCAGGCTTTCATCTGCTTTGTAGCCAAGACGGGTAAGCACAGCGTATGCCGTACTGTACTTGAGCAAGGGCAACAGTCGAACCCGCATATTGTCCTCGTCATAATCGTCAAGCAGACTTCCGTCAGCCGAACTCATAAGGTTATCGAGATAATCTGTCAGATTGTCCTCACAGATGTTTTCGCACGCAGAGATAGCGGCGTCGCCGATCGTTGCCTTCATCGGGAGGTGTCCGAAGGTGTTTTCAAGCGCTTCGGCAATATCCCTGCACATCTCACTTCGTGTCTCCCAAAGCCTAAAGGGTAATTCGTCTCTGTGGTGCGTATCACGCACATCGAACACATGAGTAAGAGCCGCCCTGCCACCTTTGTCACGGATCAGCGCTATGCCGTGAGCGCCCTTATTTACCCAACGCCCGAACTTCTCGTTCCACACCTCAAGCTCGGCACAGGCAACGGCTCCCGGTCTTTGCGCATGAATGAGCACCTGATCTGAAAACGGGTATTTGTACTGAAACGCCGCTGTTTTAAGAAAATCCATCCAGGCACGATTGCTCGATGTCAGCTCCTTCAGCGTTCGCTGATACAATTCCGTTATCATATCTGTTTTTCTCAAATAGGATCACCTCTCCCTTCTGTCTTTTGTTCTTTCTTCAAGTCTTTTGTCGGGAAAATCCCAACCGTAAACCTTTCCGACGTCCCGACCGAGCTTTTCGGTTACGGCATCAATATCGTCCATCGTGGCTGAACCCCGATACAGCTTGCCGATAAGCTCGTCTCGCTCGTCAAAGCTTACGCCGTCTTTCCACTTGCGGTAATACATATAGTTTGTGCCATCGTGGTGTATCTGCGTGCTTCGGAACTCTCCGGCGCGGTCAACATACCACTCGCAGTAGTAACAATCGGGAGAGCCGTATAAGCAATCCGAGATGTTTCCGCCCTCGACATACTTATATCCCATGTGCCTGCCGTCCCAACGACCGATATCCCCGATAACAAGAATTTCATCACCAACCGTAACATCAAGATTTACTCTTTCGTCACCAAGGTATCCGTCGTTCATGTCCTCTGCAAGTGCTGCATACTCTTCATCCGAAAGGTCGGGATAATCTTCCATCAGGTCTTGATTCCATGTTTCCATATCCATGTCGATATTCGACCAAATAACACGCTTTTCCGGGAAAGGCACGACATAAGAACCCGATGCCTGAAGCATCTCGGCAAACTGACAGATGTGATAGGTGGTATGGTCAAGGAGAAAGTGATACGGATCAAGAAACTTGCATTTATGCTCGGTCACGCTTCCGTTTCTGCGACCGATAAGCACATGACCGCCATCGGGTAGTTTGAACTTCTCGCGGTATTCGGGTGTAATGAATCGAATCTCTTTCGGCTCATTCAGAGTGCTTTCGTCATTGACAAGGATTGCTCCGTACTGATTGGTGACCTGATATCCCATCAGCGTTCACCTCCGCTTCTCGGAGGAATGGGTTTTCCCTTTTCATCGTAGGATTTCGGGTCTGCACCGGGGACATTCCAGCCGAACATACTACCCACTTTCATAGCTTCTGCTTGTGCAGGTGTAACGCCGATTTCCCGGTTTATTTCCTTTACATCCTTATCGGATTTGAGCTTTCTGTACGGTGTGTAGCCGCTTGTGGCAAAGTCAATGCGAATTTCTTCTCCCGTGGTGGGAAGATAGCCATAACAATATAGCGGAAGTCCTCTTTCTTCGGCAAGTGCCTTCATAAGCATTTGCTTATCATAGGCATAAACGTAGAAGTTGTAATCACCTACGACATCGGGACAGCACCTCAAATACAGCATATACTCCTGCGTCGGAATACGGAAGCCCCAAGTGGGTGAGTACCCCGTGTCCAAACGACATTCGGGATGCTCTCTGCAATAGGTTCTCATATCGCCGCGACCAAACAAGGGATTTCCTTTTTCACGGCACAGATTGATAACCCGGTCGAATATCTCTCGAAAAACTTCATCATTCTTCTCATGGTTTTCATGAGGAAACCATGTTGTCCAAAACTCCTTACCGTCGTGACCGAAATCGCCACGCAAATGACCGATACATCCGAGTTCCTTCGTTTCACCCGTATCGGAATAGAAAAGTCTGTTTTCTTCCTTCAGCTTTATTTCTTCGGTATAAAGATTCATCTTTTCCTTTTTACCTCCTTCTCTTCGGGACAGTATCGCCCCTCTGCGTCATAGTTTTCAAGGCGTGCTACGGGTGTTTCCCACCCGTAGATCACGCCGTTTTCCATAGCGGCTCTCTGTGCCGGTGACACCTTGAGTGGCTTATTTGCTTCGCGCACGCTCTGCTCGTTGACATCAACATTGCCACCATACTGCGGAAATCTGAGGAAATCTCGCTCACCGAAAAATATCACGGACTGCTCACCCGTAAATCGGTAGATTCCGTGACACATTTCCGGTAAACCGCGCTTTCTTGCAAGATACCTTCTCAGGGTTTCCCGGTGATAAGCATAGATAACAAAGTGGCAACGCTCATTCCAAGTGGTACAAGCGATATACCAGGTCATACACTCTCCGACAATGCGGAAACCGTAGCACTCTCTGTCAAAAGCGTAAGGAATGTGGTCATTCATTCTTCCCTCACAGTAAACCTCCATATCCACAAGGCTTCTTATAAGGAAATGTGCTTCGTCTTTTGCGAGAAAATGCATGAGATTTACAAGCTCATACTGCTCATCAGAGGTGACAAGCTTCATATTGTCTGCCCGAATTGATACGCCATCGGAAGTAAAGATATATTTGCAGTAACCTCTGTAGCCTTTGTCCTCATCGCTACACTCGCAAAGCAGCTCTTTTTCTTCCCATAAAGCAAGGCTTTCAAGCTTCATCTGCTTCCACCGCCTTGCTGTCGATGAAAAAGGTTAAAAGGTCGTTATCTCGGATAGCATCCATCAGCTCGCAAATGCTTCGCATTTCGCCCTTTGATACATTCATCTTGAGCACATCCTGAATGGTGATCGAGGTGATTGCCTTTTTATCTGTATAGCCGAGCTTAATCAGCTTGCGCAGAATATTGATGTGTCCATTGTGGACTGCTACCATTATCTCTCGCCTCCTTTTCGTGCTTTTTCTTCTCTCAGTTTTTCAAGAGTTGCCTTTGCAAAATCCGGGAGCTTATCATCAGGTACGATACCGAGAACTTCATATCTTTCGATTCTTGTCTCATTACCTGTGTAAATCTGATTGCAAAAGCAAGCATTGCCATAATGGTTCGCTCTTGCGCCGCTTCCTCCCGTAACATAGAAAAGCTGATACGGCAAGGATTTGTAACCGTCAAAAAGATAGCTCGGATTGATAGCAACGACCTTGCCTTCAATACATTCGTCTCTATCCGCAATGAGATCCGAACTCTTAAAGGGGGGCAACTCATTTGCCCCCCTTGCCCGGTTTTCAGTTTCGATGATGATGGCTTCTGCCTTGATATCATCTGCAAAGAGCTTCATGATTTCCTCAAAAGAATCGGAAATAACCGCATCTTCATATCTCGTAAAAAGCTCATTTGGAATAGCGATACACTTCATATACGGCATTTCCATCTTTTCTGTCTCGTCTTTAGCGTAAATAATACGCTTATTGCCGATATTGACCGACGTTTGAACCGTATATCCTTCGATTATCTCTTTTTCTTCTTTCGGCTCGCTGTTATATTCATCTTCGTAATCTTCGTACATAAGACCTCCTTGTCTCATCCCTGATACCAGTTATCATAAATGGTTCCGTCAATGGTTACGCTTGCGTTTCGTGTAGCAGTTACCATGCCTGCCGGAGTCCAGATATACGATGCGGAAACAGAAACAGAATATTGACCGTCGGTTACATAGACGGGAATAAAATGAATACGCTCATTCTTATCGGCATCGGTATTTGATTTAAACATATACACACCGCCGACATTCTCAAGGGTGTCGTATCTTCCGGCTCCAAGCGAATAAGAATATTCGGGGAAAGTAGCGTAAACGCTCTGTGCTCCCGTATAGGCACTCGACGCAGGCATCGTCTTGCCTGACATTGCTCTGACGGTTGGACTCCATGAAATCGAAACACCGTATCCCGAACCCATCTTCCATCCGCCGCCATCCTTGACCGCTGTTTCACAGCCTGAACTCGGCGCGATTACGGGATTATCGCTTGTAACGGTGATTCCGTAGTTTTTCAGTACAAATGAGCCGTTCTCGTACACCCATTCATTCCAAGAAGCCGAACCCGCTTTTTCGGTGGGAGCCGTTACCATGGGATTGTAGCTTGCAGGCGGCTTTTCCTCATATCTTGTATTGGGTGTGGTTGAAGTGGGAAGCGATGCCGATACAATGGCAAACTCGGTGGAATTGTTATTTGTGTTCTGCTCTCCCGCACTTGCCGATACAGTACCATTGCACCAATAAGCTGTTCCCGCACTGCCCCAAGGTACTGTCCACTTGAAATACACAATATTCGTTCCGTTAGCGGGAATAACAACTGTCTTTGTCTGTTCAAATACTGTTCCTTCGGTGGAATATACCTTAAAGGTAAATGTGAGATTATCCGAGGGAGTTACATCCGAGCTTCCCTCATTCCTGACATAAAAGCTTGATATAACATCCATTCCTTCGATATATTCACCGCTGACAGGCACACATTCTACCGCCGTTTCAATTGCCTTTTTCACCTGAAAGGTTGTCGATACAGAGTTATTGCCGGTTCTTGTTTCGTTGTTATGATCCGACCAATTCACTCTTGCGACAAGGGTCTGTTCTCCCTCACTTGCACCGACATTCAAATTGAAATCGATATATTTCACTCCGTAAGCGGCAATATCCACGGTGGTAGAGTAGATCACAGCTCCGTTAAAAAGCACTTCCACGGGTATATCAGAATAAGCAAGATTTCTGTCCCAGCTGTCGATTCGGAAATACACATTCACACGCTCATACTGCAGTACCTCATTCGGTGTAACCTCAAGCCCGGAAACAGAAAAATCGTAGTATCTCTCAACCCAGACCGCATATAGGGTCACAGAAGCATCGGCAGAATAACTCTCACCGCCGTAATATTCGGGAGTTGTAGCCGTACTCGATGTTGCCCAACCCATAAAGGCATAATTGGTTCTTGTAGGCTGAACCGTGGAGATCGTGACGGTCTCTCCAATGGTCTTTGTCTGCGCGGCAGGTGCTCCGCTGCCGCCGTTTGCGTTGTAGAACACCGTGAAGACGGTCTTCTCCCATACTGCATAGAGCGTGATATCGGCGTCACTTGTATAACTACCGCCTGCCGCATAGCTTGCCATCGCCATCGAGCTTGATGTTGCCCACCCCAGAAAATCATATCCTTCTCTTGTTGGAATAGCCGTGGTCAGGGTCAATGTCTCACCATGAATCTTGGTTTGGCTTGAAGGTGCACTGACACCTCCGTTGGCGTTAAAGGTAACGGTATAAATCTTCTTTACTGAACAGGAATAACCGCACTCGGAGCAAGTATAGATAATACTTCCGCCTCTCTCAGTTGAGGTAAAAGAATGTGCTTCGGTGTTCTTGCTTCCCACTATGCTGTCACACACGGAACAATATGAGTAATACTTATGCTGTGAATCGGTGTACTGTTCAAACTTGGTTGACAAGCTATGACCTTGATACTGCGCTACCGAATAGTCGCCGTGATTACAGCCCTTGTATCTCATATGCTGGCTCATAGAGTAATACTCCCACGCCGAATACGTGTATGGGCCGTGGGTAGTACCCGTTGATGTTACTGCGCCGCAGTTATTGCATACTCTCTGCCAATCGCAACTCGTGATAAAGGTTTGCGTGGTTGCTGAATGTGGACAACTCCAGATGGCATAGAGCGTAATCGAAGCATTGCCCCCATAACTGCCGCCCGCATAATACGAAGCAGAGGTGGATGCACTTGACGTTCCCCACCCTACGAAGGTATATCCACTTCGGGTAGGTGTTACAGAGGAAAGCGTCAGCGTTACGCCATAGGTCTTTGTCTGCGATGAGGGTGCGCCGCTTCCTCCGTTTGCATTGTAGGATACCGTATAGGTCTGAACGGTTTCTTTGGTATATCCGCAATCGCGGCAAACAAAAATTGTCTTTCCACCGGAAGTCGTACTCGTGAAATTGTGTGCTTCGTAGCTTGCCGAGCCGATCATAGAGGAACACGTCGCACAATAGCTGTAATACTTATGCTGTGTACTGCTGTACTGCTCATATTCAGTCGTCTTTGTGTGTGTGCCGTACTCATAGGTGGAATAATCCCCGTAATCACAATCCTTAGTTCTGCGGTGCTGGCTTGTAGAATAATACGACCAATCCCCGTAGCTATACGGACCGTGTGTCGTACCTGTTGAAATAACCTTACCGCAAGTATTACAGATTTTCTCCCAATCGCAACCCGTTATATAGTTTGTTTGGGTAGAAGAATGGTTACAAGACCATACCGCATACAAAGTGACGGATGCGTTTGTGGTATATGAGCCTCCTGCGCTATACGAAGCACTTGTCGCAGAGCTTGATGTTGACCACCCGAGGAAAGAATATCCGCTTCGGGTTGGTGTCGCGGATGACAGCGTTAGTGTTACTCCGTGAGTCTTTGTCTGCGAAGCAGGTGCTCCGCTGCCTCCGTTGGCATTATACGAGACAGTATAAGTCTTAGGTGCGTTGCTTTTCCAAATGGCATATAAAGTTCTGCCTGAATTACTTGTATAACTTCCACCCGGTTGATAGGATGCGGATGTCGAGGCGCTTGATGTTCCCCAGCCAACAAAATCATATCCGCTTCGGGTGGGGGATTTGGACGAAAGAGTCAGCGTTTGTCCGTAAGTCTTTGTCTGACTTGCGGGAGCACCTGTTCCGCCGTTGGCGTTATACGAAACGGTATAGGTCAAGGGCGACCATACCGCATACAGAATGCGTGAGACATTTGAGGTATATTTCCCGCCCGGAAAGAAGGAAGCCGAGGTGGAGAAACTGCCCACTCCCCATCCGACAAAGCTATATCCCGTCCTTGTTGGCTTTGTGCTTGAGAGAGTCAAGTCCCTAAAATGCCACTTTGTCTGGCTTGACGGCGCGCCCGTTCCACCATTGGCATTAAATGATACCGTGTAGGATCTTTCCGAATAACGAACTACACTCGTTGAAGTCAATGAGGTGAAGGTGCCCGAAACCGTACTTGAACTCGGCTTGTACCCGGCAACGGTCGGAGATGTGATTGAATAGCTTGAACCGATTTTACCCGTGACCGTCTTGGATTCTGCACATTGAGTATTATTGTGGTTATACACATAAGTCACTGTCTTTGACCCCTTGTCGGTATAATACACAGTATAGGTAGCCGTTCCGTTTCTGACATAGTTGGATGCGGGGAAATGCTTATTCAGCATATCATAGGTCACTATCGAATCTCCGCTGTTCTTCAAGACATATCCGCTGACAGTCGGGGATATCCATGTGGGCTTCTTTGTTGCCGCCGCGTCGATTGATGTGGAAACGGTGGGGGCAACCTGTGCGCCGGATTCGTTCTTGTAGTAGATCGTCACCGCCATGGGATAACCGATTGCCGCCGATGCGGGAATCGACACAAGCGAAAGCAGTGTAACAATCACAAGAATGATTGACAGCACTTTAGTCTTATTCTTCATCTGAAGCCTCCTTGTATCCGTCGCCTATAAAAGGATCGCCCTCAATAGTCGGTTCATTGGGCTTTTCATGCTTTTCATTTTCCTTGACAACATCAATCACAACTTCGCCCGGTCTTTCCGACTTTCCGTTTTTCTCACCTTCGCTCGGTTCGATTGCCGGAATATCCGGAGTATTGGTTACATCCTCGATGGTTGTGTCCGTAGGGATTTCAGGTGTTTTCCGATTGCTCCTGACAGCCGCAAAAATCACCAAGCCGAGAACCACTACAGTAATGGCAAGGCAAACAATGATTATGATTTTTTCTTTTTTGGTTTGCATTTTAACCGTTCCTTTCCGTTAGTTTTGAAACGATTTCCACAGGTATCGTTATATCTGCGATCCTTCTCCCCCAAAGTTCAAAAGGGATGGAGAGCGTATAACTGACATTAACACCCACGCTGTTTCCCGAAAGCGGAGTGATTGACGGTCGATACATAACACAACGACGGTCGCTCGGAGTGTATTCGGTAGTGCTTTCCCGTGGAAATCCGATTTTTGAATACGCACCGTCAACAAGCTCGTTCTCGTCAATATATTCCCTATATGGCTTACCTTGCTTAAACGCATCGTAATACTCAATAGCTTCTTTTGTGACATAGCTGTCAAGCAGAAGCTGCACTTCGTCTCTCTGCTCTCTTGCCACATGATAAATAAAAGCATACTGCATCAGTATGCCGATCACCATAACCACAATAAGAGTAAAGATACATACGGGGATATATGAGAATCCGTTCTTGTTATTCAGAGCCTTTCTCACTTTTTTCATATCCTACCTCACTTCCAATAGATACGGGATAGTCCCGACTCGGTTACTTCCACATCAAAAGGCAAGGAGAAACCGCCGAACCCGATAAGCTCGGTTGAGTAGGTCAGCTTGCAGGTAATAACATCGCCGAGCTGAACCTTCCCGCTTGAGGAATCGAAATAGGTTGCCGTAAATGTCATTGTAGGTCTGATACCTGCTTCCTCGCAAAGCTGCTCGTATCGTGCCTGCACTTCAGGACCGATACGGCCGCTTGTCGTTGCGACCTCCACAAGCTCGTGACACATATGCGAAAGGTCTTGCTTCACGGCAATTTTTGAAAAAATGCCGACAGAAAAAACCAAAAGAAAAACGATGACGAAAACCGCCACCGCTACATCAATATAGCCTTCTGCCTTTTTGTTTTGGAGTTTTTCAAGCATTGCAATCCCTCCTTAAAAGATACCGCCAAGGGAGTTTATCAGAACCTGGCCGAGTACCACCACATAGATCAATATAAAGCAGACAAGCAAAGCTACCGAGTTTTTGCGCACCTTGCGAGGGATACTGTTTGCTTTCTTTTTGAGGTTATCCTTTTGAAGCTGTGCAAAGGTTCCCGCAAGCATCGTCCAGCTTGCTTCACTGTAATTGCCTTCGATTACTGCCTTGAGTTTGAGTGTTACTTCGCTGAGAAGCGCCGAACCTACGCGCTGTTCAAGTCGTGTGAGCGCTTCGGTTTGGCTACCTGTTTTCATGTCTGCCACGGTAATAATCAGCTCATCCTTAAATTCCGGTCCTGCCGTTTCCTTATAGGAATCGAGGATAGAGATAACATCCCTTGTGTGAGTGAGTTTGTTATTGACCGTAGACACAAGTCTCGGAAGCTCTGCTTCGATTTTCGTTCTCTTTTTCTTGATTTTGCCCGTGATGCCCTTTGTCTCTCCGAAGTAGACAAACACGGCAACACCGAGAACAAGAAGTCCGAGTATCTTAAAAATAAAGAACGCAGGAATAGCGAACATGCCTATAAACAACGCTTTCGTGGCGGCTCTTGCCACAAACAGCTCCGGTGTAATCTCGCCCATACCTGCGGCACGAAGGTCTTCTTCAAGCTCGTGCTTTTTCCACTCGTTCAATTTGAGCTTGGGGGCAAGCTCGGCGGCAAAGCCTTCAAGGAACAACTTAATATTGCTGACCTTCTTATCGCCCTTTCTGCCGAGATTGTGTGTTGCCCGGCTCGCCTTCATAGACGGGACCTTAAACACATCAAACAGAATACATCCAATGCCGAGAGCAAAGATAATTCCGATAAATAGCTGAATAATAATCATCTCTGTCCTCCTTATTCTTTGTATTCGATGGGTTTGGTCTGCTTATTCATTCTCAGCCAAGTGACGAGAATGACAATGCCGGTAATACCGAGCACAAGCTTTCCGAACACCGTATTCATAAGAGCGTTGTACCACTCTTTGTTGATGCAGTACAAAAGCGGGATGTTGCCCACCACAAACGCTACCATGAAGTAGTATTCGCGTCGAACCTCTGCAAGCATTGTGCGTAGCTCGGAGTTTACCAGTCGCTCATCACGAAGCTTGGATACAATAGCCGGAAGAGTGTCCTTGAGTCCGCCGTCACTTTGGCAAGCGACAAGCTGGTCACACCATTCCTTGAAGATGGCATTGTCGATCTTATCCTTCATGTGGTAAATGGCTTCCTCCATATTTGGAGAAATGGTTTCCACTTCTCCGAGAAATTCTCTGAAAACGCCCTGCATGGACGGTCGCATATCGTTTACATACTGACCGATTGCCATTTTCAAATTATCGCAGTCGATATATGCAGTCGTAACCAGGGAGAGCGACATTTCAAGATCTTCCCTGACATGCTTATTATAGCTGCCCACGCTTCGCATAAGATACATAAACGGCATCATCGCAAAGAGAATGGCAAGAACGGGTGCAATGAAGATGTTATCCATAAGAATGGCTATCACACAACCCACTACCATAAGAATGAGTGAGAGTGTCAAAGCGACGGAAAAATTCTTTTCCTTTCCCGTTTCGGTGAGAATTCTGCGGATTCTCGACAGCTCTTTCACGATTTTGTTTTGCTTCTTCTTCCCTCGTGCTACACGGGACATATCCTGTAAGGATTCTCTCTTTTCAAAGAAGCCTGAGAGGTCTTTGTTTATCCGTTCCGGCGTCAGTTCAAGCACCCATACAATACCCATAACGAGCAAAATAAATGCTGACAACTGAATAAAAATCACGCTGTCATCTCCTTTCCCATAAATCTTTCAAGAAGCGGACCGGGTACGCCGCCGCGTAATAGTTTTTCTCTGAGTTCCTCCGACATGGTGTTCTCTTTGACAAACTCACCCTCAATGGTAAACTTACCGCCGTGGTACAGATTGCGTTTTATCCTGTAACGATAGAGGACTCTATATTCAAGCTCTCCGTTATCGTGAACAACGCACTCTGTGATCTCCATGACCTTACGGGCGTTATTGGTAAGCTTGTGAGCGAATACGATGACGGGAAAAGCAAGCGCTGCTTGTTCCATGAGGATGCCCACGTCATTTTTCGCCTCTTTCTTTTGCGCAAGAAACGCAATTCTTTGATGCGCCTTGCGTCCGCCATCGCCATGAACCGTCGATACAACGGTGTGGTCTGTGGAACTTGCTTCAATAGCAGAGCTTGCTTCACTATCTCGCATCTCACCGATACAAATGATATCCGGGTCAAATCGCAAGGAAGTAACCACAAGGTCTTCCTGTGTGATATTTGATTCCTTTTTGTCGGAAGGTCTTGACAAGGTGTGCACCACATTATTTTTAATCCTTCCGCTCACATCACGCTTAATAAGCGATAATTCTCTCGCACCGTTTTCAATCGTATAAATACGCTTGTAATCGGGCACCGAGCCGAGCAAGGAATTGAGCAGGGTCGTTTTACCGGAGCTTGTTCTTCCTGCAACAACATAGGACACGCCATAACATACACACATCTCCAAAAAAGAAAGCATTTCATCGGTAATCGCTTCAGTTCGAATCAGATTCTCTCTGTCCACTCTCTGAGGATGAAGCATACGGATGGATGCGGCAATACCTCTGTCCTCGTCAACAATCGGTGTCTTGATCACTGTAATACGGGTATTGTTCGGAAGGTGCCCCTCTGCCCTCGGTACGGCATTGTCTATTGTCACGCCCGAATGAAGCAGCAATCTTTTGATGATATCTACCGCGTGTCCCGGTGAGAAAAATTGCTCATCGCTTTTTTCAATATGACCGTCAAGATAGGTGAGTGCAACATCGTCCCAACCGTTGATGTTGATCTCCTCAATGTTCGGATCATTCAAATAGGCGGTCAGGAACGAGTATTCCGCCATCTCGCAAAACAGTCTGTCCGTGACCTGCTTCATGGAATATCCCTCAACGGTGTATCCCGTGTCATAAAGGAACTGTGCGATATAGTTCTTGATCTCGCCGCGCTTTGACTTGTCCGTGAGGATGGTTGGATATTTTCGTGCTATCATTTCCTGAGCCTTACAAAGAAGCTCGTACATTCCGATCTGCATATCACTTCACCACCTTCTGCCTGACCGCTTCCAGAACTGCGGCATATTTCTTGTCCTTTGTGACCTCAGTTAGATTGCCCGAAACATACTGCTCCTTCAAAGCCTGACTGTAAGGGATGATCTGCTCGACCTTTCCAAAATAGGAGATCGTATCTGCGGCTCCGTACTGAAATTCGGGAGACGTTACGCTGATGAGCTGTACGCAGTTCTCTTTCATATATCCCATACGGATAAAAATCGGCGTCTGCGAGAGATAATTACTTATTCCCTTAAGGTCGGGAGACAGAAGCCTGATGACAATATCCGCTTTTCGGAGCGCGGTTTCGGTGAGTATATTATCTTCGGGGTCGGAAGAACAGTCCACTACCACATACTCGGCTATGCTCATAACACAGTCAAGAAAAGCTTCCGCCTTCTCTCTTGTGTACTCCGCATAACTGTATCGGTTTTCTTTTGCTGTATAGCCAAGGAATCCGAGGTTGCTTCTGTCCTTCACGAAGATCGTATTGGATACAACAAGATTTCTTGTTAGGTCAGGCTTCTGTATCACCGAGCCAAGCGAATAGAGTTCTTCACCCTTCTTGTTAGGAAAGACAGTAGGCACAACGGGTGTCGTAATGTCAGGAAAAACAGCGATAGCTGAATGGATGGATTTTCCCTTGCCGCCGAGATTCAAGGCGTTTGCAAGTTTCACCGTGAAAGTGGTCTTTCCACTCTGCGGTGTTCCCCAAACTGCTATCAACTTACTCATCGCTCTCTGCCTCCGTATCGCTTCCCGGATTGTACTCGGAAACAGGGTTTGCTTTCAGGTAATCGTCCTGCACCTTGATATACTCGTCGGCTGTTGCCTTATCTCCTCTGTAAACAAGGACAAAATGCATGGATGTCACGCTTTCATACTGAGAGAGAAGCTCTGCCTGCTTTGGTGTAACGAGAAGTGTTACGGTAATTGCCTTGCCATCATCGATGTTTTTATCCTTATCTACACCCGACTCAGTTGTTGTGGTAATGACACGGACATACCGAAGCTCTGCGGGAATATATGAACGGTATTCCTCTTTGTCGTAGATGATGATAGAGATAATATCTCCGTTCTCAAGCTTACCCGAAAGACCGTCCGCATAAGAGCCGATACTAACTGAGATAGCGACCTTTTTACCGTCAAGAGCCGCAAGAATGTCTGCGGCGCTGTTGCTATCACCTGTAATCTTTTCAGAGAAAAGATAGTCCCCTGCAAACAGAGTGGCAGCCGCATACTTACCTACAACCGATTTTCCGTCTTTGATAACTCCGCCGGGGAGATTGTATGAGCCTACACGCACGATTTCAAGGTCGCTTGCTGTGATCTGCTGTCCTCTTTCAATTGTGTTCTTGACACGAACAATAGCCGTCTTTTGATCAGAGATACGGTTTACGAGAGGAGAGACACCGAAAGTTACCACAAGAGCGAGAACGATACATGCAATACCGATGATCGTTCTGTTGTTAATCTTTTTCGTTTTCAAAATTTATCCTCCTTAGAAAATAAAATACCCAAGCATAAGACCGCAAGACAAAAACGGCAGCATGGGAAAAGCTGTTTCGTTGCTTCTGCCTTTCACCTTATTGTAGATCAGGTTAAATACGACGGCAAATAAGAGTCCGATCAAATAACCGATAGAACCGCTCATAAAGCCGAGCATCAGTCCCGAAGCCCCTGCAATCTTGATATCCGCACCTCCGAATCCGTTCTTACACAATATAGTCATGGCAAGAGTGGGAACAAAGGCAATGATGCCGCCGCCAAGCATTGACCACAAGCTGAGTCCGCTTGCATTGGTAATGCAGAGAAGCAATATCATTACCCAAAGGCAATCATCTGCTTCTCTTTTCGTGAAATCTTCTACGGAGGCATATAAAAGGATAAGGGCAAAGGCAACGCCCTTAAGAATCCAAGCGACCGAGGTGCCGACAAGACATAGTGCTGTCGAAACCGCGAGCACGGTGAGAACATTCAAAAGGTTGTTTACCTTATACCCTTTCTCCTTCAGTTTTCGGTTAAGATATACGGTGGCAAGGACTGCCGATAAAACAATAAGGGAGGTCAGAATGAATTCGCCCAGCGAAAACATTTTGCCTCCTTGCCACAATTACGCAGTATAGTCGAACATACCACCAATCTCGGTGTTCAGACGAGGAAGGACGACATTGTTAAAGAGTGCGTACAGACCGACGAGAATCACGCCGCCGACCACAACGCCGATGATGATCTTAACTGCAGTGTCGATATAGCCTTCGCCGGACTTGGAGGCGAGGACGGTCTTGGCACGAATGGCAAGCTGGTTTACCTTGGAATTGATCTTGTTAATGAGTTTCTTCATATTTTAATTACCTCTTTCTTTCGTTCAATGATTTTGTTTGGATTTACGCAGTGTAGTCGAACATGTTGCCGATCTCGGTGTTCAGGCGAGGAAGGACAACGCCGTTGAAGAGTGCGTACAGACCGACGAGAATGACGCCACCGACAACAACGCCGATGATGATCTTGACTGCGGTGTCGATATATCCTTCACCGGACTTGGATGCGAGGACGGTCTTGGCACGAATGGCAAGCTCGGTTGCCTTGGAATTGATCTTATTGATTAACTTTTTCATTTGATGTTTCCTTTCATGTTTGAAAATATTTGGTTTACGGTTATTGGATACCTACCGAAATAGAACCGTTTACATTTCAGTAGGGTTTTGCCTTAAAACATAGATTGAATTCTGTCTGCAAGTCCCGGCAAAACAACGCTGCCCAACAACTGATAAAGACCTGTAAGAAGAAGCGAACCGAGTACAACCGCAATAATCATCTTTACGGCTGTATCTATATACCCTTCTGCGGTTTTATTGCTCAGAGCGGACTTGACTTTCAAGATAAGGTGTTTCGTTTTCCTCCCTCCTTTCTGAGATTTAGTAAAATGCAATCAACGGCATCACCCACTTTCCGAAATAGAAAAAGCCGTAAGAGTGTTTAATACCCTTACGGCTATGTACGGAAAATGTGATGTTATTTCCCGAAAAGAGGAAGGGGCACCGTTATCCGATGCCCCATTTGGTTTATTTACTTACTGCGAGAATGGTATCGTCCACTCCGTCTGTGTATCTGCCCTGTGCGATGAGCTTGTCTCTGAAACTCAAGAGTGAATCGAGGATAAGGTAGTATTCATACTCGCTAACCGGAATTCTGACCTTTTTTCTTTTCTTCTTACCGAACATCTTCCTTACCTCCGTGTTCTTTTCTTTTCACCTATATTATACTGCAAAAACGATATTCCATCAAATCTACGAGCCGATAGGTGAATATACGACCCGGATGCTGCCGTTTGCTTCCCTTACATAGTGGGATGCAGGATAACGCCAATTTGTGATATCATCCCTTGTAATACTCGCACAAGTAGTTGTGTAACCATCAACTTCAGGCGGTTCAAAGCTCCAAAGCGTTCCGTTACCTGTATACTTTTGCGTCTTGAGAATATTGTCGCTTTCATCGACACATTCCACATTGAAGGAAAAGAGATAACCTCCCGTTATACCTTCCGGTTGTGTAGCATTAGGAAGTTTATCCGCAAAGAGCAATGATACCGTAACCACTACTGCAAGGAACAGTCCGAAGCATACTGCGAAAACGGTTTGACTTTTGGTTGACATATTCAAAATACCTCCATGTCTGTTTTTGAAATCATTATATCGGGAAAAAGGAATATCCGCAAATGTACGAATATATATCTTACTCTCGGTATGTATTGACTGTATGTATGAGGGGTTTGTGTGTGAGAAAGGGGAACAAGAAAAGGGATAGTCCACCTCAAACCCCTCAAAAAGGGCAGACTTATCCCCGGGTATTATCTTGCTTCCTTAATTGTACGGTTCGCCTTCGCCATTTGAAGTTCTTGACTTCTGCGATAGGCACTCAAAGCTTTCACGATGGTATCTTCGATCTCCTGCACCGATGCATCAGGTGAGAAGTATTTTTGAATACGCTCCATTGGAACTTTGATTTTCGGCTTCTGATTCGGCTTTTCTTCGGACAGTATTGCTTCTATCCGTTCTTCGGTAAGAACCCCTGCCTGACTCAGCTTTTTCATTTGAATGGCTTGTGCGAGAGACGGTGTTGCTTCACCCTCATCTATATAATAGGAAAGATCTTTCTGTTCCTCCGCATCGAGATAAGACAACTCCACAGCAGGTCGAAATGCTATTTTGCCCATATCCACATCTTCAAGCAGTTCGGGAATGAGATTGTTGAGACGGATATATCGGTCAATCTGTGCTCGGCTCTCACCAGTTTGATTAGCAATAACCTCACTTGATCTTAACTTTGTCTCCAATGGAGACAAAGTTAAATCTGTTCGTTTTCCTTGGCACTTTAACGCATCCATCTTCATCTTGTAAGCCTTTGCCCTTTCGGAAGGTAAGATGTGTTCCCTATGCAAGTTGGAATCAACCATAAATATGATTGCTTCTTCTCTACTCAAATCACGAACAATAACCGGGAGAGTTTCAATGCCGAGCTTCGCACACGCATACTTTCTTCTGTGCCCGGAAATAAGCTCATATCTTTCCCCTTCACCTTTTCTCACGATAACCGGATTGATAACCCCGAATGTTGAAATACTTTCAACAAGCTCTGCCATTTCGTCATCATCCCGGACCCCAAATGGGTGGTCAGGTGCATCATCAATGGCTGACAACGGAATTACCCGAACTTTCTCTCGCTTCGGATCAGTTGAATTTACTTCTTTGTTTTCGTCCACGGACTTTCCTCCTGAATGTATTTAGGAAACAAAAAAAGACCGTAGTTCATTTCTGAATTACGGTCTGATATCGTATTCCTATGTAAAAGGAGAAAATGTCGTTAGTTCGAGTCTAAAAAGGTCAAAAAAGTTTCCCTAAATTAACGCAAGACTCTTTTGAACAGCCATACACAAGATGTTGAGAAAAACGGTTTTAGAATAGCAAAAAGACCACAAGATATTGTGGTCTTTTTGCGAGTTTCCCTTTTGTAACATCGGGATGGCTCCCCTTGTTAGACTTGAACTAACGACCCCCTGATTAACAGTCAGGTGCT